>Ga0187803_10000218_pt1 | contig 23635 bp, 22 predicted proteins | sample NC_wetland_sal_i_2_FD_132425 | JGI IMG/M metagenome (GOLD analysis project Ga0187803, IMG submission 132425) | Wetland sediment microbial communities from Neuse River Estuary, North Carolina, USA - Control_3 | ecosystem: Environmental > Aquatic > Freshwater > Wetlands > Sediment | place: USA...
ATTAAATCGGGGCCTCGCTACGGGACTCTTCCGCACCCATTATCGCCTGAGATTGCCTGGAAACGGAAACCTCATGAATTCAAGCTGCTTTCTTCTTCCACGCGCCGAGGATGGCGCCCATCAGGACGAGTCCGGCCAAAGGATAGAACTCGTTGATGGCGAAAAGCGCCTTGGGGCGCATCTCGAACATATAGGTCATGAGAGCGATAGGGCCCACGAAGCCAATCCACACGAGAACTCCCACGGAAGCACCGCGTCCGACGGTGTTCGCGTTGCGCCAGATACAGATTTGCGCCAGGGAATAGGCGATCAGGATCTCCAAAAGAAACGAAACGATATAGGGAATCACCGGGCTGACGCTCTGCGCCTGTTCGATGGTCATGTGTTCCAGTGCCATCCAAGGCTTGTTGAAAAGCAAACCGTACCATACGGCTCCGAGCAGCCAGTAGGCGATGGCAGCAACGACAACGGCGGGATAGTTTGTTCGCATGAGAAATCCTTCCTCTTGAGCGCCGTCACAATGGCAATTCAAAGATGTGGCGGATTATCGGGCAGAGTCTGTAACCGGAGCAGCGGGAAGTCAAGGGTTTGCGTGGGGTGTGCCTAGGCGCGGGCTTTGTAAATCATTTCCTCCCAAATGCCCTTGGATTTGAGGATGAGTTCAACAGCGTCTCGGACGGCGCCGTGTCCAGCGGAGGATTTGGTGACGAAATGAGCGGCTTGCTTGACTTCGGGCACGGCGTCGCCGACGGCGACGGCAAGCCCGACTCGGCGCATGACCGGAATGTCGGGAAGGTCGTCTCCGACGAAGGCGACCGCGGAATCGGGCACGCCGGCTTTGAGGAGGATCTCTTCGTAGGCCGGAATTTTGGTGGGTTGCTTCACGTAGACAAATTCCATTTTCATTTCGTTGGCGCGGCGGAGGAGTGCAGGACTTTCGCGCCCAGTGATGCAGCCGGTGCGGATTCCAGCGGTATGAGCAAGGGTGAGGCCTTGGCCATCGTGCGCGTCAAAGGTCTTGATTTCGAGAGCGGTGCCGTCGGCTTGAGACAGAAGCGTCACGCCGCCATCGGTCATTGTGCCGTCCACGTCCATGAGCAAGACTTTGATTTGCGCGGCACGCTTTTTAAGGGCGGGGACAATTTTTGGTCTACGGGCCAACTGTGCCTCCTCGAAAAATATGAATCGAAAGTTTATCAAGAAATCGCAGAAATATCCGGTGCCAGGTCACTCCGGGAACGGCACGCTAGATGAGTTGAAGCGTCCAGAGGTCGTGCAGGTGGACAACACCGAGGACTTTTTTCGAGACCGGGTCGACGACGACCACAGAAGTAATCTTTTTCTTTTCCATGAGGTTCAGCGCCTCGCTGGCGAGAAGATCAGGCCCGATGGTTTGCGGCGTGCGCACCATACAATCACCGGCGGTCATGGAGAGCGTGGCGCCGCCGTGTTTTTCCATCAGCCGGCGGAGGTCGCCGTCGGTGAGGATGCCAAGAAGTTCGCCGCCTAAACCGGTGACCGTGGTCATGCCGAGTTTCTTGGCGGACATTTCGTGAAAGGTGGCGGGCATCGGCGTATCAGGAGAAACGCGAGGCAGCGCACTGCCCGAGTGCATGAGGTGCTCGACTCGGAGCAACTTTTGTCCGAGACGTCCCGCGGGATGAAGCGCGGCGAAATCATCGGACTTAAACCCGCGGCGCTCGAGGAGCGCGATCGCGAGGGCGTCACCCAGAGCCATCGCTACGGTAGTGCTCGCGGTAGGAGCGAGATTCAGGGAGCAGGCCTCTTCCTTGACGCTGACGTCCAGGACAACGTCACTGGCGCCCGCGAGCGTGGATTTAGGATTACCGGTAAGCGTGACGATCTGCATTTCCAGTCGCTTAAGAGCTTCAAGAAGATTGAGGATTTCCAGGGTTTCGCCGCCGTAGCTGATGGCGAGAAGAGAATCACCTCGCGCGAGCATGCCCAGGTCCCCATGGAGGGCTTCGGCAGGATGGAGGAAGATGGAAGGTGTGCCGGTACTGGAAAGCGTGGCCGAGATTTTTCGGCCGATGAGGCCGGATTTGCCCATGCCGGTGACGACGACGCGTCCCTTGCAGGAGAGCAGAAGTTCGACGGCACGATCGAACGAAGAGTCCAGACGGCCGAGGAGGTCGTTGAGTGCCTGGGCTTCGATGCGGAGGACGCGGCGAGCGGATTCAAGGCTCATGCGCAGCTCCAGCGGCGGACCAAGGTGGAGAGTTCCTTGATCCGTGAGAGCAATTGCGGCAATTGCGCGAGGGGCAGAGCGTTGGGGCCGTCGGAAAGGGCGGCGGCAGGATTGTCGTGCGTTTCGAGGAACAGGCCGTCGACACCGGCGGCAACGCCGGCACGAGCGAGCGTCTCGATAAATTCGGGCTGGCCGCCGCTGGCATGACCCTGGCCGCCGGGGAGTTGCACGGAGTGAGTGACGTCGTAAACGACGGGATAGCCGAATTTCTGGAGCACAGGAAATGTGCGCATGTCCACGACGAGATTATTGTAGCCGAAGGAAGCGCCGCGCTCCGTGAGGATGATGTTTTGGTTGCCGGAGGAGGCGACCTTTTCGGCGACGTTGCCCATGTCCCATGGAGAGAGAAATTGCGCCTTCTTGATATTAATGATGCGGCCGGTTTTGGCGGCGGCAAGAAGGAGATCGGTTTGACGAGCGAGGAAGGCGGGGATTTGAAGAATGTCGGCTACTTCGGCCGCGGGGGCGGCCTGGGAAGCGTCGTGGATGTCCGTGAGAATGGTTAAATGCAGGTCGGATTTGATTTTGGCGAGGATGCGCAGGCCTTCAGCGAGCCCGGGTCCGCGGAACGCTTTGATAGACGAGCGATTGGCCTTGTCATAGGACGCTTTAAAGATGTACGGGACGCCGGCATCGGTGGCGATTTTTGCAACTTGCTCTGCCATCATGCGCGCGTGCGACTCGGACTCAATCACGCATGGGCCGGCAATCAGAAAAAGGGGATTGCCGCCGCCGAGGCGGAGAGAGCCGAGAGAGATTGCTCGTGTGGTTGTCATTCGATGGTTGACGATAGCATAGGTTGCATCATGGCCTCTCGACTGGAAGAATATGAAACCGGCGCTTTCCGGCGATACGATAGACCGCAAAATCGTTCTGGTCGAGCGTAAACACAGCAGTGATAGATTCCCTTTCGCCAAGATAGACCAGCGTAGCGTCGGCAAAGTCCATCGGGAGATCCTTGTAGCGCGACATCAGCGCTTGAATCCGGTGTAATTCCGAATTGTCGATCGTCGCGAGAACAATCACGCCGGAGTGAAACAAAGTCCAAACGGCCTCCATCTCGGTACGCGAGCGGCGAATCAGGTGAAATACTTCGGTTAGTACCGCTTCGGTTGTCAGCAGGGGAAGGCGAAGTTGGCGAAGTGCATGTAAGCAGAACGCATGCCATCGGTCATTCTCATCGAGTAACGCGAGTATTGCTCCGGTGTCGACGATGACGTCAGCGGCCATATTGGCGGCGAAGGCTTTTGCGGATAGTTGCAGCAGAAGTTTCTGCGCGTCGAGGATTCTTTCTGGCAACAACGCCGATGCACCGCTCAGCAGCCGCGTGGAGCCTCTTTTGCTCTTCGTCACCGGCAATCTCTTGAGCGTTTTTGGCCAGCCATTCACGCACCGCCATATCCAAGACGGCAGAGACGCGTATCTTGCGCACACGCGCAACCCTTTCGAGGTCGGCCTTCAGACCGGGCGACAGGCGCCAGCTATAAACCTCAGATCGCATGCACTACAGTGTAGTGCATTTACATTCTGTTGGCAAAGGAGGGGATGAGTGCTTGGAGGCTACCTGTCTCGAAGCATGGTGTCGATCGACAAAATGCACTTATCCAGAAGCATTTTCTCGTCCGGCGTGGTTTCGTTTCGAGCGAAAGCCCTGACGTTTCGTAGGGCGATAAGAAGTTTGCCCCAGCCATCAGTCAAGGGAGAAGAGAGAGGATAGCCGGGGAGGATTGCTCTCAATGCAGAAAGACATCTTCGGTCGCGCCATGCGTCGACCAACGCTTCCAGCGTTCGAAATAGCTCCGGATTTGTATTTATCATGGATAATCTCCACCAAAATCACGCCGAGGCTTGGGGGGACGCGCGCAGGGCAGGAGCGGTAGGTCTTGGCTCCTGCGAGGCACCAGTGGCCGTAGATCGTGACTTCTGGAGTTTGTGTTCCAGGGACGCGCCAATGAAGGCGGCGAACAGCGGATGTGGCTCCAGCGGCTTGGACTTGAATTCTGGGTGGAACTGGCAGCCGAGGAACCACGGATGGTTCGGGGCTTCCACGATCTCGACGTAATTTTCGTCCAGAGTGCGCCCGGTAATTTTCAGGCCGGCAGCGACCAGGGTTTTCTCGTACTCGCGGTTGAACTCGTAGCGGTGGCGGTGGCGCTCGCTGATTTCGGTTGTGCCGTAAGCCTTGTGGGCAAAGGACCCGGGCTCCAGTTTGCAGGGCCAGGCGCCGAGGCGCATGGTGCCGCCCATTTCGTCGACACCGAGCAGTTCGCGCAATTTGTAAATGACGCGGTGAGGCGTTTGCGGCTCGAACTCCGTACTGTCCGCCCGGGTGAGGCCCGCCGCATCGCGCGCGTACTCGATGGTGGCGCACTGCATGCCGAGGCATATGCCGAAAAAGGGAATCTTGTGTTCGCGGGCAAACTGAATGGTGTAGACCATGCCCTGGATGCCGCGCTTGCCGAACCCCCCCGGAACCAGAATGCCGTCGTAGTTCTTCAGACGCTTCTCGGCGGCTTCCAGCGAGTCGATCTCTTCCGATTCAATCCACTCGATGACGGTCTTGTGGTGATGCGCCAGGCCGCCGTGGAGCAGCGCTTCGCGCAAACTTTTATACGCGTCTTCGAGCTGAACGTATTTGCCGACAATGCCAATGCGGACCTCGCCCTTCGGATGATGCAAGCCGTGCAGCATCTCCAGCCAAGGTTTCATATTGGCGGGGCGGTCTTCCAAGTGTAGGAGCCGGGTAATCTGCGCGTCCAGGCCTTCTTTGCTCAGTTCCACGGGGACTTCATAAATCGTCTTCACGTCTTCCATGGAAATGACGCAGGATTCGGCGACGTTGCAGAAGAGGGCGATCTTGCGCTTCAGCTCGGACGAAATATGGCGCTCGCTTCGGCAAAGAAGGATGTCCGGCTGAATTCCGATGCCGAGCATCTCCTTCACGCTGTGCTGCGTAGGCTTGGTTTTCAGCTCACCGGCAGCGGCGATGTAAGGGACCAGCGTGACATGCACAAAAAGGGTGTTCTCGGAGCCGAGTTCGAGGCGCATCTGGCGAATGGCTTCAAGGAAGGGAAGCGACTCGATGTCGCCGACCGTGCCGCCGATCTCGACGATGACCACGTCGACCCCTTCCGAGACGCGGCGTATGCAGCGCTTGATTTCGTCGGTGACATGAGGAATGACCTGCACAGTCTTGCCGAGATAATCGCCGCGGCGTTCCTTGGAGAGGATGGTTTCGTAAATACGGCCTGTGGTCCAGTTGTTGTCGCGAGTGAGCTTGACGTGCGTAAAGCGTTCGTAGTGGCCGAGGTCGAGGTCGGTTTCGGCGCCGTCATCGGTGACGAAGACTTCGCCGTGCTGAAAGGGGCTCATCGTGCCCGGATCGACATTCAGGTACGGGTCGCATTTCTGGATGGTGATTTTGAACCCGCGACTTTCGAGGAGACAACCGATAGAGGATGCTGCAACGCCCTTGCCGAGTGAGGAAACAACACCGCCGGTTACAAAGATATATTTTGGCGCCATCCGGGCCGCTCGCGTCCGCCACAGGCGAATTTGAGCTTCTCGAACCTCCACAGGATTGACGTACATACAATTATGTTCGGAACCCCGATGAGTGTCAATGCAAAGTCTTGAAAGCCAAGCATCGAATACTTTGCTGAGTGTCCCCTGGAGAACGCAACATTTCTGTTTGCGCGGGGTTTAAGAGTAAGGAGAGGTCCGTATGCCCGAGCTAAACCCGGCTGAATGTGGCACTCGGGCCGGATAGAGCACACAAGCTTGCAGGGTCATACCAGGGGTTTATGCTGGGGTTGGGCTGTGGCCGGTGCAATAGAGGAAGTGTTTTGAGTTTTGTCGAGAGGATCGAGGAGAACCCGGAAGAGGCGAACTATGTGGATACGAGCGAGATGCTTGCTGACAGTGGGGCTAGCAGCTGGATTCCTTGCTAGCACCACGATCGCACAAGAAAAGACAATAGTGAATGCAAAAGCCGGGCTGGCCGCATACGACGTGATGCGCGAAACGAATCTGATCGGGACCGTACAAGCGTATACCCCCGCAGCGCAGACACCGCCGCTTGGGACGCATGTCACCCTGCAAACCAGCGGCGGGCTGGTGGACGTCCATCTGGGAGATGCGCGCCTGCTCGCGGCCAACCACTTCACCATCCAAAACGGGGATATCTTACGGATCGTCGGGGAGAATGTTTCCTTTGGGAAAGGCACGCAGTTCGTTGCGCGAATCGTGCAGAAAGGTACGCAGGCACTCGCGGTGAGGAGCGTGCGGGGAATTCCACTGTCGTACATGGCGCCGCGTGACGGAACTGGGAATAGGGCGCAGGGAGGTGTGCTGTGAAAGGCCTGTCCTGTGCGGCAATCGCCTTCCTGGCGATGACTCTGGCGGCCTGCGGTGGCGGAGGGCCCACTATCACGCCGCCTCCACCAACCGGAAACTTTTCGGACGCCAGCTTGAACGGGCAGTACGCGTTTTCGATGAGCGGCTTGGACGCTCAATCCGGAGGTTACATCGCGCGAGTGGGGACATTTACGGCGGATGGTGCGGGAAACATCAAGGCTGGCCTGGAAGATGTGTTGAGCCTGAGTTCGGGACAGCCGGCAGGGATAGTGTCCTTCACCGGCGGGAGCTACCAGATTTTACGGAACGGACATGGCTTGGTCGTCTTAAATGCGGCCACCGGCGGCGGTCTGCGACTGAATCTGGTAATGCAATCCAACAGCAGCGGATTCCTGCTGCAGACGGACTTGATGGCGACGAGCAGCGGCAACTTTAGTTTGCAGACGAGCGCCGATTTTGCCGCGGCGAAACTCGTCGGCCCGTACGTGTTCGACTTTTCGGGCGTGTCTTTCTTGGAAACCAATGCTGCTCCCACTTCCATGATTGGGCAGATTAAAGCCGACGGAAACGGGATCATCACCGGCGGAGTGATGGACACACACGATGGCAATGTAGGCACTCCGTCAGGGGTCACCGCGGTGACGCCTGGAACCTATGCACTCGATAGCACCGGCAACGGAACAAATTTCGGGCGCGGCACGATGACGTTTAACGGCCGCAGTTTTGCGTTCTATATCGTTGATTCGACGCGCATCAAGGTGCTTGAGGAAGACACGCTGGGTGGCGCCATGGGCGATGCGGTCCAACAGGCAGGGGCGGTGCCAACGCAGAACCCCGGATTCACTGGGAGTTTCGTCTACTTGGTTGGTGGCGCATCGGTGACAGGAACCATGGGGCCGATTGCCCGCGCAGCTCGCTTTACCGCCGACGGAAATGGCGGTTTAGGGACAATTTCGCTGGATGAGAACAACGACGGGAGCTACACGCACGTTTCGCAAGGCTCGAATATTTCGGCGGCGAGCTATGCAATCGACACCGCCAATGGTGGAAGCGGAAGAGGAACTTTCACCTTTACAGATTCTGGTACCGGAACATTCACTGACGTGTTTTACATGATCTCGCCGACCCAGGCGGTGGTTCAGGACACCTCGGCGGGGATTATCGGAGATGGCCCGCTCTATGCGCAAACAGGTGGGCCATTTACACTGAGCGGAAGTGCGGGAAACTACGTGTTTAACTGGAGTGGAGTAGAGTTGAGTTCACAGCCCCCGTTCGAAGAGGACTTCATCGGCCAATACGCCCTTTCCACCGCAGCGAGCAGCAACATTTCGGGAGTCACCGACTACGTGCAGCTGGGGATTAGCCCGCAGAGCGCGTTCACCAACGTTGGACTTGGCGGGACGCTAACGATCAACAGCGACGGCACCGCGAACAATTTGTATAAGTTCGTCCTGGGCGGTTCGGGATCTACGACCGTCAATTTCCAGGCATATTTCGCTAATCCCGGAACGGTTTTGCTGGTGTGTTCAGACAACAGCCGGACCACCGCGGGCATCGTGCTTCAGCAGTCCCAACAGGTTCCATAGAATCTAGAACGTGCAGTGAGGAGGAGCGTCCGGGGAACGATTCAGTTCTCCGGGCGCTTTTCCTCTTTGAGGAGCTTCTCAACGCGCGTGACATCCTCGGGTACATCGACGCTGACGGCATCATGGGCGACTTCGGCGACACGAATGTGCCATCCGTTTTCCAGCCAGCGGAGTTGTTCGAGTTGCTCGATTTTCTCAAGTTCCCCTTGGGGGAGAATGGGATATTCGAGAAGGGCGTCACGTTGAAAGGCGTACAGGCCGAGATGCTTCCAATATTTCACGTGGACCTTGTGCTGCGTGTCGCGAATCCAGGGAATAGGAGCGCGGGAGAAGTACAGCGCGTTGTCGTCGAAATCTAGAACGGTCTTGACTACGTTTGGATCCATGATGTCGCCAGAGTGGCGAATAGCGGTAGCCACGGTGGCGATTTGTGCGGGAGGCTCCTCAAGCAAGGTGCCGACGGCGGTGTCGATGGCCACGGGATCGATAAGCGGCTCGTCCCCTTGAACGTTGACAAAGATGTCGCCCGCTTCGTGCGCCGCCACCTCGGCGATCCGCTCGGTCCCGGTGCGATGATCCGCGCGCGTCATGCGAGCTTGGCCGCCGAAAGATTGCACGGCATCGAGGATGCGCTGGTCGTCTGTGGCGACGAGCACGGACTGGACGGTTTGGGCGCGTTGTGCGCGTTCGTAGACATGCTGGATCATGGGCTTGCCCGCAAGAGTGACGAGAGGCTTGCCGGGGAGCCGGGTGGAAGCGTAACGCGCCGGAATAACGACAACGACCTTTGGATCGGACATAGCGCGCGGTTCTCCGAGGGTTGCTCAGGTGATGCTAGCACACACACGCGCGGTTCAAGGCAGCAGCCTCTCCGCACAGAAAACTTTCCGCAAGCCAATCATCAGAGACGGTTCAGCACTGCAGCATGGCTCCCACGAATGTCCGGGCGGCCTGTCAGTCGGAATCCAGCCTGAAACGCAGCATCTAGCTCCGACTTGAAGTGACTTTCTTTTACGTGGCCTTTCGGCTCCGCAAGTAGCAGTACAGCATCTTTCTTTGAAACGGCGGAAACTTCACTGAAAAAATGACCAGCGTCTGGAAACTCATGGACCACGGCGAATGCAAGTGTGAAGTCGATGACGTTGCCGAGTCCACCGATGCCCATTGTCTCGGCGGAGGCAAGGCGCGCATCGATCCGCTCTTGCAATCCAGCCTTCGCGGCACGGCGCTTAAGTACTTCGAGCATCTTTGGTTGAAGCTCGACCGCAACCACGCGCCCGGATGGTCCAACTCGCCTTGCAAGATCTAATGTGAAAAAACCCATGCCGGGGCCGGGTTCGAGCACAACCTGCCCCTCGCGCACATATGGGGAAAGGATGCTGCCTAGGTCTTGCCACCAGCGGCGCACTGGCGAGGCTAGCCAGTACCCGAGCCACCAAGGGCAAACGCGTTGACTCACATATCCCTCCTGTGGACTGATTGCAGCACGTTCCTGCGCCTGGCGGCTATGACGAGTGTCACGTTTCAAGGAGGACTTGCCTTCCGGGGTACCAGTGCTATTATGAAGTCGCCGCGCGGCCCTCTCGGCAGAACGAGAGGATGGGGGAGCCGTGAAACGCGAATGTAGGATGACGCGCGAAGTTTCCTGGCTCGCGAAATTCCGCCCGCTCGCGTGCCTAGTGTTCCTCTGTGCTGCGCTTCCACTTTCTGGGCAAGATAATCCTGCTGAACCAAAACTCATAGCGCCTCCCGCCCCCGCGACGCTACCTGTGTTGTGGGATACCACCCACGACACGCCATCGGTAAAAATCCAGCCGGGGAAAGTGATTCGCGCCGAAGTGGATCTGGCGCTGGTGAATGTAACGGTGACGGATCCATATAATCGGCTGGTGACAGGGCTGGATCCCGACAATTTCCGGGTGTTTGAAGACAACATCGAGCAGGAGATTGTGAGCTTCTCTGCAGAGGACGTGCCGATCTCCATCGGAGTGATCTTCGACTTCAGCGGCAGCATGGCGAACAAAGTGGACAAGGCCAGAGAAGCGGCGCTGCAATTCTTTAAGACTGCCAATCCGCAGGATGAGTTTTTTCTCGTGAGCTTCAATGAGCGCGCGGAATTGACCAGTGCATTTACCAACAGCGTGGAAGATCTGCAATCGCGGATGATGCTGACTGCCCCAAAGGGCAGGACTGCCCTTTTGGACGCTATCTACCTGGGATTGAGCCAGATGAGGGGTGCACATAACGCCAAACGTGCCTTGCTCATCCTTTCCGATGGAGGAGATAATCATAGTAGGTATAACGAGAACGATATCAAGCGATTGGTGAGAGAAGCCGACACCCAGCTCTATGCCATCGGCATCTTTGACCCGGTTGGATATCGAAATCGTACGCTGGAAGAGCTCAACGGGCCGTCGCTACTCGCAGAAATTACGGAATTGACGGGTGGACGCGTTTTTGCCGTCGAGCATCTAAATGATCTGCCGGACATTGCGTCCAAGATCGGCATGGAGCTACGCAACCAATATGTTCTGGGATACAAACCAAGCAATCACGTGCACGACGCCCGCTGGCGAAAGATTAAAGTCAAACTGCGCCCGCCCAAAGGCCTCCCTCCTCTTTCGGTTTATTCGAAAACCGGCTATTACGCTCCAGCGCACTGACACTCGCGGTCTTACCCGCACCCTCCAACTTGTAGCCTCCCTTCTGTTGTTCTCGCTCGTGTGCGCGGGAAGCGCGCTCGCGCAGATTCCCATGCAGGCAATAACTCTGCCGCCTCCTCCCGGGCTGGCCATGACGGACGCTGGCCAAGCCGGCGGAAAGATATCGCTCAGCGTAAACCTGGTGGTGTTGCACACCAGCGTGTTCGACGACCGCGGGAAATTCGTGGACGGGCTGACGCAGGATAATTTCCGCGTCTATGAGGACAAAGTCGAACAGAAGCTTTCCATTTTCAAGCGGGAAGACATCCCCGTCAGCATGGGGCTGGTGATTGACAACAGCGGCAGCATGCGCGACAAGCGGCCGCGGGTGAATGAAGCCGCGCTGACCCTGGTCCAGAGCAGCAACCCGCAGGATGAAGCCTTTGTGGTGAATTTCAACGATGATTTTTACCTGGACCTGGACAAGGATTTCACGAACAGCATTCCTGAGTTGAAAGAGGCGTTGGAACGGATTGATGCTCGCGGGAGCACCGCGCTCTACGATGCCATTATCGGTTCACTGGATCATTTGAAGAAAGGACATAAGGAAAAAAAGGTCCTTCTGATCGTTACCGACGGTGAAGACAACACCAGCCGGAACTCCCTGGAGAAAACCGTCAGGGAAATTCAGAAGACAGACACCGTCATTTACACCATTGGTTTGCTGGGGGAAGAAAACAAGAAGAGCGCAAAGACCGCGAAGAAAGCCTTAATCGCGATTGCGCAGGCGTCCGGCGGTGTGGCGTATTTTCCGGAAAATGTGGAAGACGTGCACGCCATCTGCGAACAAGTGGCGCATGACATCCGCCACCAATACACACTGGCCTACTATCCATCGAACGGGGCGAAGGACGGAACTTTCCGTAGCGTCCACGTGGATGTTATCCCGCCGCGTGGCCACGGCAAATTGACCGCCCGTACCCGCAACGGATATTACGCGCCTGGTGGCGGTTCAACAGCTTCGGGAAAATAATCCGGCATTTTGTTCCAGGGCGCTCCGAGCGAATCGGGGCGCCTTTTTGTTTTACGGCACGATTCAATTCAGTAGAGTCAGGAAGCTCGTGCCGTGGGGAATCCCGCAGCCAAAATTTTCCGCGATCGTCTGGCCCATGTCGGCCAGGGTGGAGCGCGTTCCGAGGTTGTTGCCGTTATTCTGCGAGGGAGTGTAAGCCAGGATGGGAACATACTCGCGCGAATGGTCGGTGGTCTCCCAGCGAGGATCCGGGTCGCAGCCGTGGTCCGCGGTGATCATGAGGAGATCGCGGGGCGTAAGCAGCGGCAAATAGCCGGCTAATGCGGCATCAAATTCCTCCAAGGAACGCGCAAATCCCTCCACGTCTTTGCGGTGGCCGTAGAGCATGTCGAAGTCGACAAGATTGCAGAAAATAAGCCCCTTTTTGCGGTCACGTGTGGCGACGGTGATTTTTTCCATCCCATCGGCGTTGGATTTCGTGGTGACGTAGTCGTCGACGCCCCGGCCGTTGTAGATGTCATGGATCTTCCCGATACCGAACACCGGGATCCGGCGGTCCTGGAGCACGTCAAGCAGCATGGGCTTCGGTGGATCGACGGCGTAGTCGTGCCGACGGGAAGTGCGAACGAACTGTCTAGGCGTGCCTGTAAACGGGCGAGCGATGACGCGGCCGACGCGGTGTTTGCCATCCAGAAGTTTGCGCGCGATTTCACACATGCGGTACAGCTCAGCGACGGGAATTACGTCTTCGTGCGCGGCAATCTGGAAAACGCTGTCGCCGGACGTATAGACGATGGGTTTGCCCGTCCGGACGTGTTCCCCGCCGAGTTCCTTGATAATTTCGGTGCCGGAAGCGGGCTTGTTGCCGATGATCTTGCGGCTAATCTGCTTTTCAAAGGCGCTGATGATTTCCGGCGGAAATCCATGTTTGTATACGGGGAAAGCCTGGTCGAGCCAGACTCCGGCCATTTCCCAGTGGCCCGTGGTGGTGTCCTTCCCCGGAGAGCGCGTGGCGCCTTTTCCGAAAGATGCCAGAGGATCGTGAGGAGGGTTGAGATGTTGCAGGGGAGCAATGTTGGCGAGGCCGAGTTTGACGAGAGTGGGAAGTTGCAACGGGCGAGAGCCCGCAATATGGCCCAGCGTGGTGCGGCCCGTGTCGTCGTAGTCCGCGGCGTCTGGAAGTGCGCCGATCCCAACGCTATCGAGAACAATCCAGATCACGCGCTCAAACATCGCCATGCAGACCGCTCCCCTGACCCACGCTGTCATTCCGAGCGAAGTCTTCGCAGCGAGGATCTCTTCTCCATCCCGAGCATTTTGCGGGATGAATCTCTCTTTGATCGATGTGTTGCAGAGGGATTTCTCACTCCGCAGACTCCGTTCGAAATGACGAAGTTTAAGTTAACACGTTGCACGCAGCAATGGGAATTGACGGCGCAGGAAGCCGGACCTACGATTGCCTCATCGGTTCGAACGGTGGAACATTTGGGCAGTTTCCTGCGTAGAAGAGGATAGAAGGGGCAAGCATGTCTCGAGATAACCGCGTGCGTAGCAGTTCTGTGGTATTTCCACTTCTGCTTATTGGGTTTGGTGTGCTGATGTTGATGAGGCGCTGGCTGCCGGATTTTGATCCCTGGCCCATCCTATGGAGATATTGGCCGCTGCTGCTTATTTTGATCGGCGCCGGAATGTTTTGGGATAGAACGCAGAGACAAAGCGATCCGCAGGGAGCGTCTACATTTCCAGTGGGAACGACGATTGCGACAGTTGTGTTTCTGCTGATCCTGGCGATGCTTCTGTGGCATGGGCATAGGTTTGGTCGCCACGATTGGATCAATGTTTCGGCTGGGGCAGGGCATCATAGCCATGAGAGCCAAGTGGTGGAACGAAAAGGTGCGAAAGCCGTGCACATGTTTGTGCACATGCCTGCGGGGCAACTTTACATCGGCGGGGGAGCTGAGCGGTTGATGGAAGCGGATTTTTATCAGGGACCGTCGTGGTTGGCGCCATCGGTGGAATATTCCGTCGACGGAGGTGTCGGTACCCTTTCCATCAATCAGGACAGCGCATCGCAAATGATGGCCAATTCGGACAATACCTGGAAACTGAAAATGAATGATGAAGTGCCGCTGGAGTTGAAGGTCGATGTGGGCGCAGGCCGCGGCGATTTGAATTTGTCCAAGGTGGATCTTACGCGGCTGGAATTGAACATCGGTGCAGGTCAAGCAAACGTGGACCTGACGGGAGAACGCGGTAAGGACCTGCAAGCGGAAATACACGGCGGCGTGGGAGAGGCGGTCGTGCGGTTGCCCAAGAACGTAGGCGTTGTGGCGACCGTCCATGGTGGGCTAGGCTCCGTGGATGTGCGCGGTTTGAAGGAAGAAGAGGATGGCCGCTATGTAAACGCGGCATACGGAAAATCGCCCAACACGCTGCGATTGACCGTGGAAGGCGGCATTGGCCACATCCTGCTTGAGCAGGAATAGCAAGGATGAAATACGGAAATCGTCAGGCATTGCACGTGCCAGGCAGTTTGTAGCGCGCGGGCGATCGAGCCGGCGGGTACATAGAAAAAGCCCGGACTGATTGGGTCCGGGCTTTTTATTGCTGGTCGCGCTGGTAGCGACGACCAAATCAACTCATGCTCACTACAGTATGTTGAGAGTGACGGTAGTCGTATGAGTCACGCCTCCGCCCATCCCTGTTATGGTGATCGTACGGGTTCCGCGCTTTGAGCGGCTACTCACCTTGATAGTCATGGTCGACGTCCCTGAGCCCGGTGCTGCGATGGAGCTTGGGCTAAAGGTAACGGTTTGACCGCTTCCCTGTCCCGATGCAGACAAAGTAATCGCCGAGTTGAAGCCACCTGAAATCGTTGTGGTGATCGTCGAGGTCCCGGAGCTACCCCTGGAAACGCTAATCGTTGTGGGCGATGCGCCGATGGTGAAGTTAGGAGACGTCCCCGTCACTGTAAGTGAAACGGTCGTAGTTTCGACAGTACTCCCTGAGGTTCCCGTCACGGTAATGGTATACGTACCGGTGGCTGTGGAAGAGGCTACGGTCATCGTCAGGGTTGAAGTTCCAGCGCCAGTAATCAATGTCGGGCTGAAGCCTACGGTCACGCCCGATGGCTGGCCAGTCGCAGACAAGCTGATGGCCGAATTAAATCCCCCCGTGACCGTACTCGTAATGGTCGAGTGGCCCGAGCTACCCTGCGCCACCGAGACCGATGCGGGCGATGCTGATAGGGCGAAGCCAGGGGACGACGAACTTCCCGCGAGCGCGTTGATCAGGCCGGCCCCGTTCGGGCTGCCCCAGCCCGTCGCCAAATCATACCCGGTGGTTGCTGAATATCCGTTGCTACCAATCGTAATGTCGTGGAAATCGGTGTCATAGCTCGACCCTGCCCCAATCGTATAGAAACTAGGGTTGATGAATCCCACCGCCTTATTTCCGTTGGCGACTGACTGTTGATTGACGAGAGCCAGGTAGCCAGCCCACATTGGCGCCGCAAAACTTGTGCCGCCATAAGAGTTGGCAGTGCAGGCAGTCTGGTCGGCGCAGACGTAAAACGTGAAGTTTGCGTTCGCTGAAACGTCTGGTGCATTGCGATAGGTTTTGGAGCAACTCGAGCATCCGTTGGCCGCGCTCGTCTGCCAGGAAGGTATCGCGAACTTGTTCGGAGAAATCCCGCCTCCGCCGTCGACCCAGGCGGTTTCCGAACTCCACGGTCCACCCGCGCTGCTGGTTTGTAGGTCGGTTCCACCCACGGACGTGAGATACACATCGTCTGCGGGGAAAATCGCGGAAGTCGATTTCCACGCTCCACTGTCGCCGGCCGCTTGAAACAGATTCTGCCCCTGCGCGGCGAACTCCTGAAAGTACGGATTGTCCGTGCTCGGGTCCGCCGGGCTCCACGTCCATGAGGAGCTCAACTGCGCGTTCAGTGGACTGGCTGTGGCCATGGCGTTAAAAATGGCCGCATCACTGGAGCCAACGTACATGACCAGGCTGGAGAGCCCTGGGGCCATGCCGAGAGCCTGAGTCATGTCCAAGGTCTGTTCGGTATCATCACAGCCGGGATAGACGCAGCTCGTGCTGGTTCCATCTGTTGAGAGCAGCGTGATGGGAACATTATTCGTTTGGCCGATGTTCGAGAAGTAGGTGTTCAGATCCGTTAAATCGGTGCCGTAATATTCGAGCAACCCGAGCGACTGGCCGCTGCCGGTGAGCGTCGATCCACCGTAATATGCCGCCCGCATGTCGCTGCCCAAAAATGAGGCTGAAGGGCCGGAGCCAGTTGTGGCGTTGGGCTTCACTTTTGGATTTTTATGCAGGCCGGCGGGCTGGGGAATCGAGTAGTTGTCCAACCCCGCGATGTGCCACAACTGCACCGCCAAGTCCAGCGTGGGCTCCCGGTCAGGAGCATAGAAAAATCGGTTTTCCGTGGGGTGCTGGTAGAGGCCCATGGTCAGATGAAAGGCGTTCTCAATGCTCGCTACCGACCCCATAACATCCACGTTTACGCGGTTCCGGGAGGTGCCGACCACCGTTAAGCCGTTTGCCCCGGCGAAACGAATCACGGCATCATAATCTTCCTGGCTGGGACCAAACCTCGCTGTGAACTCTTCTACGGTGAGGAACTGGCGGTAGGAGTGGCTGGAAGTGTCGTAAACTTCCTTTAAGAAGTCATCTAACGCTGCCTGGTTGCGCAGCGGCAGAATAAGGACAAGGCGCATAGGCTGGGTTGCGGGAAGGTGCCCGATGAACCGCGCCTGGCCATTGGCAGTCACTTCACGCACATGACGCGTCAATACGGACGGTGACTGAGCCTGGCAAACAGTCGTCACAAAAGAAAGTACCGCGGCGATTGCGAACAAAAATCTCCCAAAGCTTCGCGTCACGATTTCTCCTTTTATCCCATATCCGAAATTCCCGATGGGTCGCGGAGACATGCCCCAGGGTGGTGCATTTTGGTCCAAACGAAGCACTTTTGTCCACAGAAATCAGCAAATTGGGAGGCTTTGTTCTGCAATAATGCCCAAAACGCTCTGTGCTCGCAGTGTTGGCCGGACAAGGTCACGACGTGCTAAGTGGTCTTCACGCGTGGTTTTTCCGACTTGTCCACTATGCCTGATTTCTCCGGTGCTGCGCCGGTCCGGTGGTGCGCCATTCGCGAGAAGGATTCCATCGGGACGCACTGTTCCGTTGACGGGAAAAACTTCACCTTTGCCCGCAACGGCTATTTCGAGCCCAGTGCGAAAGTCGATGTCGGCATGATGTGCGCGCCCCGGAAGGCCCCGGTTTCGACGCGACCTGCGATCACCTAAAACTCAGTGTCTTATAGCGGAGCTTTGGTAGCGTTGGACTCGTGAAGATCTGCCGTCACGACGCGGCGGCGCCTTTGGCGCGCTCTTCGAGGGCTGCTTTAGGAGTGGCCACCTTGCTGTGCAACTCCGCGCCATCTTCGATCACGATACCGCGGGTCTCCATATTACCGGTGAGCTTTCCGGTGCTCCAGATGTGCACGCGCTCACAGGACTTCAGCGAGCCAATGAGCTCACCGCGAACGATAACCTCGCGGGCCTGGATGTCTGCCGTGACCCGGGCGTTCGGGCCTACCGTGAAAGTCCCGCCTGCCAAGGAGACATTTCCATCGAACTCCCCATCCAAGCAGAAATCCCCCTGCCCGGAGATTTCCCCTTTAATCTTGATGCCCTGACTCACCGCGACCGGGGTGCCTAGAAACTCCTTCGGTGCAGTTGTGTCTGGATGTTGTTCGGGAGAAGGTGAACCACTGGAAGTTCTTGCTTTGCTGTCATCTGCTTTACGCCACATGACACACCTCCATGGAAAGAACAGAGCTTATCACGGCCAGGGGGTGATTAGCGCACGATAGTCCTTGGGGCTGCGCAACGCAAGCTGTCCTAGAGGCCAGCCAAACACCCGAATTGGGGCGATTTCTCGCCGAATTTGCCCGTGCCAACGCAGAGTCGTATACTTTGAGGTTTAGGCAGCGTGCGCTGAGCGCGCTGACTGGGCTTCCCTTTGGCCACGACCGAGACCATCCCCCCGACCATCGAGAAACAAGAGGTGCTTCTCGTCCGCGGCGCCCGTGTCCATAACCTCAAAAATATTACCGTTGAGATTCCGCATAATGCGCTGACCGTAGTGACCGGCGTGAGCGGTTCAGGAAAATCGTCGCTGGCGTTTGACACAGTGTATGCGGAAGGCCAGCGGCGGTATGTCGAATCCTTGTCGGCGTACGCGCGGCAATTCTTGGAGCGCATGGAAAAGCCGGACGTGGATGAGATTTCGGGGATTGCCCCGGCCGTGGCCATCCGACAGAAAAATTCCACTCGCAACCCGCGCTCGAATGTGGCCACCGCGACGGAAATTTACGATTACCTGCGGCTCTTTTTCGCGCGCTGCGGGCAAACCTATTGCATCAAGTGCGGAAGTGAAGTGAGACGCTACTCACCAGACGAGATTGCCGACCGCATTCTGCGACTGACGCAGGGGCGGCGTTTTTTCGTCCTCTACACCCTGCGGGCGGCGATTGCCGACGCTCCTACGGCGGGGAAGAAAACCGCAAAGAAGAAAGCGGCGGCCACACCTTCGCCGGATGCGTTGCAGGCCGTGCTTGTGGATTTACAGAAGAGAGGATTCAACCGGCTGTATCAGGAAGGCAAAGTCCACGAGTTTTCCTCGCCCGAGTCGCTGCTGGACGTAAATTTCGCGAAACCCGTGTATGTCCTGGTGGACCGGCTGGCGGTGAATCCGGAATCACGGGCGCGGCTGGTGGATTCCATTGAGATTTGCTACCGCGAGGGCGGTGGCGAAGCCATCCTCGAATTTGTGGCGGACACGGCGGGGAATCCAGCCGAGCGGATGACATTCAACGAGCGTTTCGAGTGCAAGAATGACGGCACACTGTACCAAGAGCCGGAGCCGCGGCTGTTCTCCTTCAACAATCCATACGGCGCATGCCCGCGCTGCCAGGGCTTCGGAAATACGATCGATTTCGATTTGAATCTGGTGGTGCCGGACGCGAGCAAGTCGCTGGACGACGGCGCGATCGAGCCTTGGACGAAACCGCGTTATCGCGTGCTGCTCCAGGACGCACGGAAATGGGCGCGCGCAAAGGGAATTCCGACGAACGTGGCGTGGCGGCATTTGAGCGCCGAGCACCGGCAACTCATCCTGGAAGGCGACCCGGAGAGCAAATACGACGGCGTAAAAGGATTTTTCAATTGGCTGGAGCGCAAGAAGTACAAGCTCCATGTGCGCGTGTTCCTGAGCCGCTATCGGGGCTACGCGACTTGCCCAGAGTGTGGTGGAACGCGGTTGCGAGCAGAGGCGCGCGCCGTGCGCATCACCGGCAAGTCCATCACCGATCTGTGCAAGCTGACGGTGAAAGCGGCGCGAAGGTTTTTTGAAGAGCTGCAACTGACGGAGGGCCAGGCAAAGGTTGCCGACAAGATTCTCCAAGAAATTCGGACGCGCTTGCAGTTTTTGGACGAGGTGGGACTGGATTATCTGACCCTGGACCGGTTGACTTCCACCCTCTCCGGCGGAGAGTCGCAGCGAATTCAGTTGGCAACATCGCTGGGATCACACCTGGTGGGCGCGCTGTACGTGCTGGATGAGCCGTCGATCGGCTTGCACCCGAGGGATACGCAGCGGCTGATCGACATTCTGAAATCGCTGCGGGACCTGGGGAATACGGTGCTGGTGGTGGAGCACGACCCGGACACGATTCAATCCGCGGACCGCGTGTTGGATTTGAGGCCGGGTGCCGGCGAACTCGGCGGGAAATTGCTGTTCTCTGGGACCTATGCGGAGATCCTGCAGGATCCGAAGTCCATCACGGGCCGTTATCTCAGCGGGGAGATGAAGATTCCGGTTCCGGCGGCGAGGCACAAGCCGTCGGGAAAATTCCTGCGGCTGTACGGCGCGACGCTGCACAACCTGCAAAATTTGGACTTGATGCTGCCGTTGGGAACATTGACGGTAATCACGGGGGTAAGCGGTTCGGGGAAGTCGACGCTGGTGCACAACGTGCTCTTTCGCGCGCTGGCTGCAAAACGGAATGGCGCAAGCATCAAAGAATTTTGCGACCGGCTGGAAGGCGACCAAAACGTCCTGGATGTAGTGATCGTGGATCAATCGCCGATCGGGAGAACACCGCGCTCGAATCCCGCAACGTACCTGAAGGCCTTCGACGCAATCCGCGAATTGTTCGCAGGCACGCCGGACGCGAAGAGGCGCGGCTACACCGCCGGGCATTTTTCGTTCAACGTGCCGGGCGGCCGTTGCGAGACTTGCCAGGGTGACGGCACGGTCACCGTGGAGATGCAGTTCCTGGCCGACGTGGAACTGATCTGCGAGGAGTGCCGGGGCAAGCGGTTTAAGAGCAGCGTATTGGAAGTGCGCTACCACGGGAAAAACGTTCACGATGTGTTGCAAATGACGGTGCGGGAAGCGTTGGCATTTTTTGTGAACGTCCCCAAAGTAATCTCCAAGCTGAGAGTCCTCAACGAAATTGGCTTGGGCTATTTGCGGCTGGGGCAATCGGCCACAACGCTTTCCGGTGGAGAAGCGCAGCGACTGAAACTTGCGGCGCACCTTTCGCGGACGGAAAATCAGGGCATCCTGTATATCCTGGATGAGCCGACCACGGGACTGCATTTCGACGATATTGCGAAGCTGCTGGCGGCGTTCCGCAAATTGCTGGAATCTGGCGCTTCGTTGCTGGTGATTGAACACAATCTGGACGTGATCAAGTCCGCGGATTGGGTGGTCGACCTGGGACCCGAAGGTGGAGAACAGGGCGGCAAGGTCGTCGCCACGGGCACCCCGGAGCAGGTGGCGCGGAACGTGCAGTCTCATACGGGGCGATTTCTTGCGCGCGTATTGGGGAACGGAAGCAAGGTCGCAAGCACGGTTGGAGCAAAATCAAACGGGGGAAAACGGCCATCGAACGAGGCGTGATGCGCGGGCGAACACCAATCTTGATGGCGGCGCTGTGTGTCATGTCCACCATGAAAGTGGCAGGGCAAGTTCCCCAGGGTACGGCTCCGAAAGCACCACAGGGAAAAACGCAGAAGCTTCGCAATCCACTGAATGACCTGCTGGATGAAGCGCAAGCGGCCCTGGACAAAAATGACTACGCGGCCGCGATTCCGCCCCTGCAGAAATTTCTCTCGGAAAAACCCGATGTAGCGTTCGCTCACTTTCAGCTTGGGTATGCGTATACCGCTTTGAAGCGTTCTGAAGAAGCGCAGTCCGAATACGAAAAGTGTGTCGTCCTTGATCCAAAGATGGCAGAGGCGCAACTAAATTTGGGAATCCTCCTGCTGGAAAAGGATCCCGCGGAGGCGGTTGCGCCGCTACGTAAAGCCGTGGAATTGCTCCCCTCGCAAAGCCGCCCCAGATACCTGCTCGGGCTGGCACAGCAACGCTCCGGAGATTTGACTGGAGCGGCGGAATCGTTCGAAGGTGTCTCACGGCTGGATGCCAAGGATGCGGAGTCTCTGATCCAACTGGGGCGAATCTACCTGAAAACGAATCGTCCGGTGGACGCGGAGGGCAAATTTCGTGCCGCACTTGGATTAGAAGCGAAATCACCGGAAGCATTGCAGGGATTGGCGGTGAGCCTGGACGCCGAAAAGAAACCGGGCGCGGTTGATGCGTATCGAGACTATCTCGCCTTGCAGCCGCAAAACAGTGGCGCACGCACCAGACTGGTGCACCTGCTGGTGGAGCAAGGGCAATACGATGCGGCCCTGGCGGAAATCGATAAAAGCGGCGGCGGGCAACCACCCACGTTGGATGCTCTGAGGCTTAAGGCGGACATTGAAATCGAACAGAAGAAACTGGAAGCCGCCATCGCAACGCTGAAACAGGCAATCGCTCTGGCCCCAAACGATGCGCAACTGCACGGCGGATTGGGGCGGACCTATCTGCAAACCCGGGATTTCGTGAATGCAGAAAAGGAACTGAAAGAGGCTCTGCAACTGGACCGGAACAATCTCAACTATTGGAAGGATCTGAGTACTACGTATTACCTCGCGGACAACTGCCAGGCCACACTGGCGACGTTGGATGTGATTGCGAAAGCGGAAACTCCGGGAGCGGGACCGTGGTTTATCCGCGCACTTTGTTACGATAAACTTGGTCAGGTTATGCCTGCCCTTGATGCCTATCGAAAATTCCTGGAGCTTGACGGGAACAAGAATCCTGACCAAGTCTGGCAAGCGAATCAGCGAATCCATGTATTGGAAAAAACGGCGCAAAAGAAGAAATAGAGGCAAGGTGAAACGCCTGGAGTCGTGGGCTCTGCTGGGCGTCCTGCTTCTCCTGGGAGGGATTAAAGCGGAAGCCGCCGACAAACTGAAAGAACTGCAGGATCGCTTTGACAAGGAAACGCATGCCGCGAACAAGGTGAAGGCCCTGGACAAGCTCGCCGAAGCCCAGTTCGAAGCCGGCAGGAAGGCCAGCGATTCAGGGGATTACATCACGGTCGGACTCACTTTGGAAAAATACCGGGACAACGTGAGCGCGGCATTCCTGCTTCTGAAGAAACAGGAACCCGATGTGGACCGGCATTCCGGCGCTTACCGGCAGATCGAACTGCAGGTCCGGAGGGGAATCCGCGATGTGGAAGAGTCGCTGCTCATCGCCCCTGTGCCGCTGAGGCCCCCGCTGGAAATCGTTCGCAAGGATCTCGTGGATATGGACGACGAGCTGATCCGCTTGCTCTTCCCGAGGCGAACCAAGGATCCGGAAAAGATACCGGCAGTGCCTGAGGAGAAGCCATGAATCGCCGGAAGTGCATTACGGAATGGACAAGCGCAATGGTTCTGATTGGCCTCATGGCAATGGCCATGCCTGCGCCCGCGCGGGGTCAACGGCCGGAAAAGGATTATCTCTCTGATCTCGAGGCAGACAAGATTCGGGATGCGGAGACGCCGAATGATCGCGTAAAGCTTTTCCTTCAGTTTGCGGAGGACCGGCTGAAGAAATTTCAGTACGAACTGGAACACCCTTCACCGAATAAGCACACCGAGATGCTGAACTACCTGATGAACTCGTATGGTGGATGTGTGGACGATGCCGCGGACTTAATTCAGGTGGCGCTTGGAAAACAGGAGAACATCCGGCAGGGAATCGACCTGATGGCCACGAAAGCGAACGAATTCCTGGCGATTCTGCAGAAGTACGCGAAGGAAGGGCCGGAGCTGGAAATTTACAAGGACAACCTGGACGACGCTATTGAGGGCACACAGGACGCTTTGAATGAAGCTGAGAAGGCGAAGAAGAAAGCCGCGCCGCCACCGGTGAGGCGAAAGAATTGAGCCCGCGAAGCCACAACCCGTCACGAGTCCCCGGCGGGGAAGCCCTGATGCAGCGGATGTTCACGCGCATTGGCTGCGACGGTCGCCCGCCACACTTTCAAGTAGAATTCTACCCATATAGTAGCCTGGCGTTGACGATTCGGCGGCGCGAAGAACGGGTATTCGTTCGCTTTTCGGATTTGCTGAAGCGGGCGCCGCTGGAGGTGCTGCAGGGAGGAGCGGCGCTGCTGCTTGGCCGAGTGTACCGGCGGAGGGCCCCGCGTACGCTCGTGCTCCCGTATCTGGAGTATGCCCGCTCGGACCGCATGCGCGAACGGATCGACCGGATGCGCAGGCGCCGCGTGCGGCGTGTCCCCACGCTGACACAGGGGCGGCATCACGATCTCTCC
>Ga0187803_10000219_pt1 | contig 23520 bp, 14 predicted proteins | sample NC_wetland_sal_i_2_FD_132425 | JGI IMG/M metagenome (GOLD analysis project Ga0187803, IMG submission 132425) | Wetland sediment microbial communities from Neuse River Estuary, North Carolina, USA - Control_3 | ecosystem: Environmental > Aquatic > Freshwater > Wetlands > Sediment | place: USA...
CCAGGAGTTGCCGCGCGCAAGACAAAGATTCCTGTAAGTAAGAAATACATTCCTCCCCCGGACCACCCGTGGAGGACATTTCTAATTGGCAGAAAACCGGACATTTCTACTTTGCGTTGACAGCCTTCCTCTTTCCCCCGCGCCTCTCTGCCCTCCCCTGCAACCGCCTGCCGCTAAACGGGATACCCCCCGCCGCCCCCCTCGCCACAAAAAATCTCGCCTCGCGCTCCACTTTTCTCTTGCAATATAGTAACGACTATGGTACTATACTTTTCGATGTTTACTCGGCGCCATTCCGGGAGGCACTCCGCCGATCGTTCCGCTGCTAACTTCTGTGTTGGCAACTCTTACAAATTTCGGGGTTCTAAGTCCTTTGTTCGCCACTGTTCCCAAACACGTAACTTAAAGTCCTTTAGTTGCAACTCTTACGAAAGGAGACCGGGGGGTAGTACCCAGCAACAGCCGCGAGAGCACATTCCAGCCCGCCTCTTCTCGGGGGTCGGCCCTTCAGCCTGTCACGAACATAGGCTAGAGGCTCCGTCATTCCCCCGCCGCACCTTCAGCGGTTCTAACCACTGAAGCTCGAGGACGTCCTGCTCAGCACTCGCCCGGCCTTTCATCTAAGGAGACTCTATGTCCACTCCCGCACCTGAGAATCGCTGCGAACACACCGACCTGGGCGGCCGCCGTTGTCGCATGATTCGCTCTTCCACTCACCCGAACTTCTGCCACTGGCACGCGGTATCCGAGGAGCGCAAGCTCCTTGAAGCCAGGGAGCGCGCCGCCCGCTCCACCCCCGAGTACAATGTCAGCCCCACGCTCCTGACCGGGGTTAGCGACCTCCGCTCCGGCGCGGCCATCAATCACGTTCTCGGCCGCCTCATTCTCCTCGTCGCGGAAAACTCGATCGCCCCTCGCAGGGCCGCCGTTATCGCCTACTCATGCAATCTCCTCCTCCACTCCTTGAAGGAGTTGCGATACGAAAAGTGGTACGCCAAGACGTATCCCCACGAGAATCTCTCCGCCGTCGCGCTTCTCGACGTCCTCCCTCCTCTGAAGCCGAACCCAAGCCCCAATCATGATGCTGTCCAGTTCAACCACTTCAACAAGCCTAAACCGGCGGGGGACAAGGCATAAGCCTCTTTGCCTCCGACTCGCGCATCCCCGGAGACCTGCCATGCTCAACGAACTCCAAAAGTGCACCATTCAGGCCATCATTAACGTCTTCGAGACCGGCTCCCCTTCCGGCGACTACGCCAATATCACCGTAGCCCCGGGTGACCCCGGCCACCTCACCTACGGCCGCTCCCAAACCACTCTCGCGAGCGGCAATCTCGCCCTCCTAGTCAGAAGCTATTGCGATTCGCCCGGCGCCATCCACGCCGTCGAACTCGGCGCTTACCTCGTGCGCCTCCACGCGCGCGACTGCACTCTCGATTCCGACGCGCGCTTTCGCTCGCTCCTCTGCGAAGCCGCGGCCGACGCAGCCATGCGCCGCGTCCAGGACGACTTCTTCGATCGCGCGTATTGGCATCCTGCCGTCCACGCCGCCGACGCTCTGACCATCGAATCCCCGCTCGGCACCGCCGTCGTGTACGACAGTTTCATCCACGGCGCCTGGGCTCGCCTCCGCGACGCCACTCTCGCCCGCATCGGCTCGCCCTCCGCAGCCAGCGAGCGCACCTGGGTTCGCGCGTACATCTCGCTCCGCCGCGACTGGCTCGCCAATCACCCCAACCCACTCCTTCGCCGCGCTATCTACCGCATGGACACGTTTCTCGCCCTCGACGCCGCGTCCAACTGGGATCTCACCCTCCCCCTCCTGGCCCACGGCGTTACCATCACGCAAGCCTCGCTCTCCGCACGTCAGGGCACGTCTTCTGCCGCTGAGGTGCCTTCGTCAATGGCCATGCGCCCTCCTGTCCCGGGATAATCTCCCGCCTGCGCAGGCTTCCCGATACAATTAAATGGCGTCCAAACCAGAGACCGGCTCATGATTCGCCACCCACTGTTCGCCGTCGTCGTCGCTACCTCGCTCGCGGCCGCTGCTCTCCCCGCCCTCGCCCAGGAGGGCATGGACGCCACCACGAACCGTCCGGAGCGTCCCGCCTACACCGCCTGGGTTCGCGGGCGCGACGCCGAACGCGCCGGAAAAGCCGCGGAAGCGTTCGCCGCCTATTCCGAAGCCCTCCGCGACGAGCCCGGCAACCCGGAATATCGCGCCCTAGTCGAACGCCTGCGCTTCGCTCTCGCCCAATCCTTCTCCAATCAGGCCGAGCGCGCCATGCTGGCTGACAATCCACTCGAAGCTGCCGCCCAGCTCCACCGGGCCCTCAGCTACGATCCCGCAAACGAAGTCGCCCGCGAGCGCCTCCGCCAGCTCGAACGCCACGCCGTTCAGGAGACTGCCGTCACTCCCGATTTCGCCACCTCCTCCCCCGAACTTTCCCCCGAATCGGGCACTCGCGATTTCACCTATCGCGGCTCCGTGCGCGGCGCCTACCTCGAGCTGGCCAGCAAGTTCGGCCTGCGCGCTGTTTTCGATGAGGATGTCTCCAAAGCCCAGCTCCAGTTCATCGTTTCCGGCGTGGATTTCCGCACCGCGCGCAATCTCCTCGGCGAGCAGTCCGGTACCTTCCTCCGCGCTCTCGATTCCCGCACGTTTCTGGTCGTCAACGATACGCAGCAGAAGCGCAAAGAGTACCTGCCCCAGATCGAGCGCACCCTGCTCCTTCCCGAATCCGAAAAACCCGAACAGTTGAATGAAATCGTGCGCGCTGTCCGCGACATCACCGGCCTCACCCACACCCAGTTCGATACGCGCACTCGCTCCCTCACCGTCCGTGGCGCCGAGCGCGACGTCGCACTGGCCAGCGCCCTCGTTCGCCAGCTCGAACAGCCCCGCGGCGAGATCATGCTGGAAATCGATATCCTCGAAGTGGAACGCAACTCCGCTGAAAACCTCGGCATCGTCCCTCCCTCCAGCGCCCAGATGGTCACCCTCTCCGCCTCGGAGCTCAAACTCGCCCAGCAATCCACCAACGGACTGGTGCAGCTCATCGAACAGCTCTTCGGCACTCCCGCGGCATTCGCCGGCTCCTCCACCGAACAGATCTCCTCATTGCTGGGCACCGGAAGCACTTCGCTCAGCGCCCTGGTCCCTCCTTTGATCGCCTTCGGCGGCGGCCAGACCATCTTTCTTGCCACCCTGCCCGGCGCCTCCGCCAACTTCGCCAGCTCGTTGAGTGTGGTCCACACCGCGCAGCGCATTCTCCTCCGCGCCGAGGATGGAGAACCCGCCAGCTTTTTCGTCGGCGAGCGCTATCCCATCAACTTCGCCACGCTCTCGAATGAATTCACAACCTCCGGCGCCACACCCGGCATCGGTGAAGCAACACTCGCCACCGGCGCCTCGCCCCGCGGCGTCGCGACCGCCATCCTACGATCCAACAGCACCTTCCTGGACATCGTCACCGCCAACCATGACGCCGGCACCGTCTCCGTCCTGCTGGGCAACGGGAACGGCACTTTCCAGACAAACGTGGACTATCCCGCCGGCACAAGCCCCGTCGCTGTGGCCACCGGCACCTTGCGCTCAGCCACGGCCACCAGTCAGCCGCCGATGGACCTCGCCGTCGCCGACCAGGGCTCCAACAATGTTCAGATCCTGCTCGGCAACGGCGACGGCACCTTTCAGGCCCCCACGCGCTACGCCGTGGGCCATGAGCCCGCCGGCATCGTCCTCGCCGACTTCAATGGCGACGGACACACGGACATTGCCGTCACCAACTTTGGCGACAACAGCATCTCCATCCTGCTCGGAAACGGCGACACCAACGGCACGTTTCAACCCGCGTTCACCATCCCCCTAATCCACGGCCAGGGCCCCATCGGCATCGCCACCGCCGACTTCAACGCTGACGGCCACCCCGACCTCGCCGTCGCCAATTCGCTCACGAACACTGCCACGATCCTGACCCTTGACCCCATCACTTCGATTTCGCGCTCGAGTAACACGGTGACCGCGACGCTCAGTTCCCCGCTCACTTTCCAAGCCGGCGAGATGGTGAATATTGCCGGGGTCGTTGATCCCAGCTTCGATGGCACGTTTCCCGTTCTCTCCGGCACAGGGGCGGCGACCGCTCCTCTAACCTGGAAACAGACTGGCAGCAACACACCCACACCCAGTTCCGGCGGTCTTGCCGACTTTCAGAGCGACCTGGGAACCGGCACGAGGCCCGTTGCCATCGCCGCTGCGGAATTCAACTCCTCGTTTCAATGTGCGGGAAATCCCTCGCAGGCGCACCCCGGTCTGGCTGTCGCCAACCAAACCGACGGGACTGTGAGCATCTTTCTGAACCAGTGCACCTCAACATTCCAGGGCACGACCATCGCTGTGGGCAACCAGCCCGACGCCCTGCTTACCGGGGACTTCAACAACGACGGCTTCCCCGATCTCGTCGCCGTCAATAGCGCCGACGGCACCATCAACGTTCTGTTCGGCGCGGGCGACGGCACGTTTCCCGCCAACATCCCCATCCAGGTGAATGGCGGCCTCACCTGCTCAAATCTGCCTGCCCCTTCCGTGCCTTGCCAGGGAATCGCTTCCGGCGATTTCAATGGCGATGGACTCACCGATGCTGTCGTCAGCGATCCGGCCAACAACACCGTGACCGTGGTCATCAACTCCAATCAGATCGCCGCCGCCAACGAGCAGCTTCCCTACCCCGGATTCCAGTACGAAGACATCGGCATCAAAGCTAAAGCCACGCCGCACATCCATCCTTCGGGCGACGTGACCCTGGCGCTCAACCTAGAGCTCCGGAGTCTCTCTGCCGTCAGCTTCAACGGCATTCCTGTGATTTCTAACCGCACCATCGAACAGACCGTGCGGCTTCAGCCGGGCGAGCCTTCCGTTCTTAGTGGAATTTTTTCGAATCAGGAAACGCTGGCCATCTCCGGAACGCCCGGCGCCGCCCAAGTCCCCGTGCTTCAGGATCTGCTCCTCAACCGCAACCCGCAGGTGCAGCAGACCGAGCTCATCGTTGTTGTCAATCCCCGCCTTGTCCGCATCGCACCGCGTACCCAGGAGGTGTTCTTCGCAGGACACGAACGTCAGTCGGCCATCAGCGCCGGCGGCGCCGAGAGCGAACAGCGCGAATTGCCTCCAACCGTCCCCGGCCAGCCCCCCGCACCCGGCCAGGTTCCCGCTCCCGGCCAACCCCCCGTGCGCCCCGTCGAGAATCCTCCAGGAGCCCCGCCGACCCCGCCCACTCGTCCCTAGCAAAGGGGAAGTGCGTCTTCTCCAACCGACCATTGCAGTCGGCGCAATCACGCCCGCAAAAAACACACCCGGACACACGCCCATGCTTTCAACCCAGAATGATTGGATTTCCCTACGGCGTCGCGTCGAACACCACGACCGGCTGGTACGTCCGCGGCACCACCGCTTCCGCAACAGCGATCAGCTTCTGCTGCTGGCTGAACACGCGAAGCCGCGGCGGCGCTGGCGCGCCCGAATCGAGGTGGGTCGTCGCGCCAGGAGGCGCGGTGAACTGCGCCGGCTGGATCTGTGCCAGCGGCAGCGTGAACTTCGCTCCATGCCGCACTCGCCGTTCCACCACGGGCAGCACCGTGGCCCGCGGCAATTCCGGCAGCATTCGTTCGAGGGGAATGATCAGTTCCGCCGCCCGCCCCGACCGTGCCGCGGTCTGCAAATCGTCGAGCGATACCGCCTGGTCGAGCGTGAACTCCCCCACGGCCACACGCGAAATCTCTTCCAGGTGCGCCCCGGTTCCCTGCCGCGCTCCCAGATCGTGCGCCAGCGAACGGATGTACGTCCCCGCGCCGCATTCGATCACACACCGCACCCGCGAGCCCTCCACGTTCTCGATGCGGAACTCGTACACGTCCACCTCGACCGGCTTCAATTCCACCGGCCGGTTTTTCCGCGCCAGCTCATGCGCCGGACGCCCGGCAATTTTCTTCGCGGAATAGGCCGGCGGAGTCTGCAGCAGATGTCCGGTGAGCTCGGCCACCAGCGGCTCGATCTCCGCGCGCGTGAGTTGCGGCGCCTTATCCTCGCCTTGCGGCTTTCCGTCCGCATCATACGTATCCGTCGCGTAGCCGAACCGGATCGTGGACGCATACCGCTTCCGGCGTCCCGCGTAAAACCGGGCCAGCCGTGTCGCCCGCCCCAGCAGCAGCACCAGCACGCCCGTGGCCAGCGGATCGAGCGTTCCCAGATGCCCTATCTGGCGGAAGCCAAGCAGACGACGCACCATTTCCACGACATCGTGCGAGGTCCGTCCGCGCGGTTTGTGAATTACGAGCGCGCCGTCGATCGGCGGTGGCTGGGGCTGGCGTGGCATTGTGGCCCGGCGTCAGGACGCGTCCTTGCCGGACTCCGGCGGGCGGTGCAGCAGTTCGTCCAGGCGGCCGCCTTCCACTCCCGAGGCGTCCACCACAAAATGAATTTCCGGCGCGCGCCGCAAATCCAGCCGCTGCGCCAACTCGCTGCGTATGAATCCCATCGCCGCAGCCAGCCCGTCGCGCACGCCGCGCCGTTCCTCATTCGTTCCAAATGCGGCGAGAAAAATGTGTGCGTGCTTCAAGTCCGGTGTCACCGTCACGTCCGTGACGCGCAGCGGACCGGACAGCCGCGGGTCCCGCAACTCGCCGGCGAGCATGGCCTCAAATTCGTGCCGGATTTCTTCTGCCACCCGCTCGTGGCGGTGGCGGACGGTAGCCATTGGAATCTGGCCTCAGTTTGCGATCTGCGAATTCATGGCTCACAGAACCTCGACGGTGCTGCCCACCAGGTCGCGGCCCAGCAGCCGTTCCGATTCGTTCGCCACTTTTTCGAGCGAATCTTCCAGGTGCCGCGTGTCCGCCGAGATCGTCACCACGCCCACCAGCGCCCGCTGCCAGGTCTCCTGGCCTTCCAGTTCCGCGATGGCAATGTTGAACCGGCGCCGCAGCCGGTCCTTCAGGCTGCGCAGCACCTGGCGCTTGTCCTTCAGCGATCTGGCGTCGGGAATGTAAATCTCGAGCGTGAGCAATCCGATGGGCATCGTCTGCCTCCCCGTGTCCCGAATCCCGCGGCTGCGGGATCGAGGACGGCGGGACGATCAGGCCCGTGTCGCCGCGGCGGCTTCCAGCGCTTCCACCGTGAAGAACTCGATCACGTCTCCCACTTTCACATCGTTGAAGTTGGCGATGCCCAGCCCGCATTCGAAGCCGGAGCGAACCTCGCCGGCGTCTTCCTTGAACCGCTTGAGCGAGCTCACCTTGCCCGTGTACACCACCACTCCTTCGCGCACCAGCCGCAGCTCCGCGTCGCGTTTGATCGTCCCGTCCGTCACGTAGCAGCCGGCCACCATGCCCACGCCCTTGATGCGGAATGTGTTGCGCACTTCGGCCCGGCCCAGATGCACTTCCTTGTACACCGGCTCGAGCAGGCCGGCGAGCGCCTTCTTCAGCTCGTCGGTCAGCTCGTAGATGATGGTGTGCGCGCGGATGTCCACCTTTTCCTGCTGCGCCAGGTCGGAAGCCTTGCGGTCCGGCCGGACGTTGAACGCGATGATGATCGCGTTCGACGCCGACGCCAGCAGCACGTCCGTCTCCGTCACCGCGCCCACGCTCGAGTGGATGATCTTGATCTTCACGTCGTCGCTCGACAGTTTGGGCAGCACTTCGTTCAGCACTTCCACGGAACCCTGCACGTCCGCCTTCAGCACGATGGCCAGTTCTTTGACCTCGCCGGCTTTGAGCTGCTCGTGCAACTGGTCGAGCGTGATCCGGCCCGTCGCCGTCCGCGCCAGCGTCTGTTCCCGGATCTTCGACTGCCGGTAGTCCACGATGTGCCGCGCTTTCACCTCGTCTGCCACCTGGAAGTTGTCGCCTGCCTCGGGAATTCCCTGAAGCCCGAGCACCTCGACCGGTGTGGAAGGCCCCGCGGCGCGAACCGGATGGGCGCGGTCGTCGAACATGGCGCGCACTTTTCCATACACCGCGCCGCAGAAGAAGAAGTCGCCTACATGCAGCGTCCCGTTCTGCACCAGCACCGTGGCCACCGGGCCGCGTCCCTTGTCCACTCGCGACTCGAGCACCGTGCCGCTCGCCGGCACCGAGGAACTCGCCTTCAGCTCTCTCAGGTCGGAAACCAGCAGGAGCATTTCCAGCAGCTTGTCCAGATTCGTCTTTTCCCGCGCGGAGACTCCCACCATCACCGTGTCGCCGCCCCACTCTTCCGGCAGCAGTCCCTTGTCGGCCAGTTGGCGCTTCACGCGTTCCGGGTCCGCGTCCGGCTTGTCAATCTTATTGATGGCCACCACGATGGGCACGCCTGCGTTCTTCGCGTGGCTGATGGCTTCCAGCGTCTGCGGCATCACGCCGTCATCCGCGCCCACCACCAGCACCACCACGTCCGTCACCTTCGCGCCGCGGGCGCGCATCCGCGTGAACGCTTCGTGGCCGGGCGTGTCGATAAACACGATCTTACGGTCGTGCACGTGCACTTCGTACGCGCCGATGTGCTGCGTAATCCCGCCGGCCTCGCCCGCCGCCACGCTCGTCTCCCGGATGGCGTCGAGCAGGCTGGTCTTGCCGTGGTCCACGTGGCCCATCACGGTCACCACCGGCGCGCGCGGCTCCATCCCCGCCGTCTTCTCTTCGCGCGAAACCTCTTCCACCACTTCTTCTTCGAAAGACTTCACCGTAACGATCCCGTTGAACGCTTCCGCGAGCGACGTGGCCGTGGCCACATCGAGCGGCTGGTTAATGCTCGCGAACACGCCGCGGCCCAGCAGCGTGCCGAGCAATTCCTTGGCGCGCACGTCGAGCTTTTCCGCGAGATGCCGGACGCTGATGCCTTCCGTGATGGTCACCTCGCGCGGCTCGCGCGGCACAGGCGCCGGAAGTTCCACCACGCCGCTGCGCCCGGCGGGACCGCGCCGGCCTGCAGCGTCGGCGCGTGCGCGCACCGGATGCAGTTTGCGCTCGCCTTCTTCGAATCGTTTTTCGGCCAGCGGACGCGCTCCCGCGGCGGACTTTGTGGTCTTGCGCTGGTAGAGCGGCTTGCCAGCTTCGGGTTTTGCCCCCGGCACAACGCCCATGGCCACACCCGGCGATGCGGTGAGCCGCGGCGGACGTCCCGGCCGCGCCCCCGTCGATCCTGCCGTACCCGGAATGGGCGGCTTGCGCGGCAATTGCGGCATCGGAGCCGCAGCTCGGTCCGCCGCAGATGCGGAAATAGGGGGCTTTGGCGGCAGCGATGGCGGGGGCGGCTTTACCACCTGCGGGCGCGCCACCAATGGTTGCCCGACGGGACGCGACGCAATCGGAGCAGCGGGCACGGCAGGCGGAGCGGATTGGCGCAGTGGGGTCCGCGGGGGAAGGGTGCTCGCGGGCGCCGCGGCGATCGGAGGCTTTGCCGGAATCGGTGGCGGCGCTGCCAGGGGTCGTGGCGGAATCGGCGGCGCAGGCGGAGGCGCGCCAGCCTCAGCGGGCACCACTGCAGGAGCCTTGACGGCCGGCCGGGCTGGCGCCTCAATCTTTGCGGGGGCTGCCAGCGGCGGAACGGCGGCTGCAGGTACCGGCACCGCGACCTCTTTCTCGACCTTTTTTTCCGCTTCCTTTACGCCAATCGGCGCGGGAGCAGGCTCAGCCTCGCCCCCCTGCAACTTGCGGCGCACCTTCTCGGCAACGTCAACGTCAATCGAGCTCGAATGCGTTTTCTTTTCGGTGACGCCGAAGCCGGGCAAAAGGTCGAGAATGGCCTTCGCTTTGACCTCGAGTTCGCGGGCCAGTTCGTTGATCCGGATTTGCGCGTGCTCGGTCATTCCCGTCAGCTGGCCTCTCCCTCGGACGTCTCCTTCTTCGGCTCGTCTTCGGCGGCAGCCTCATGAGCCGCGCCCACATCGCCTTCGGCTCCAGCGGCCGCAGCCTCGCCTTCCGGCTGCTCCGTGGCTTCGGCAACGGCAGTTTCTTCGGACGCTTCCGCGGTCTCCGTCGCGGCAGCCGTGGCTTCGGCGCCGGACTGCGCTGCTTCGAGGCCTTCGAAGTGCGCTACCACGGACTGGCGAATCTTTTCGACCATCTTTTCGCCGATTCCGGGAATCTCGAGCAGTTGCTCGGCAGACATGTCCGCCAGCCGCTCGATGTTCGTGATGCCGTGCGCCTCGAGCTTCTCAAGCGTCTTCGGCCCCACGCCCTTCAGATCGGAAAGCGGCGTCACTGGAGCCGTGAGCGCGGACATTTGCTCTTCGATCTCCTGCCGCTTCTCTTCCTCGCTCTTAATGTCGATGTTCCAGCCGATCAGTTTGCTGGCCAAGCGGACGTTTTGGCCTTTCTTGCCGATGGCCAGCGAGAGTTGCGTGTCTTCGACGATCACCTCGAGCCGTTTCTCTTCGGTGTCCACAATCTGCACGCGCGTCACCTTGGCCGGGGAAAGCGCCTTCTGCGCGAAGGCCACAATCTCTTCCGAGTAAGGGATGATGTCGATCTTCTCGCCGCGCAGCTCCCGGATAATGGACTGAACGCGCATGCCCTTCATGCCCACGCATGCGCCCACGGGATCCACTTCCTTGTCGCGGCTCTCGACCGCGATTTTGGTCCGCTCGCCCGCCTCGCGTGCCACCGCTCGGATGCGCACCGTCCCGTCGTAGATTTCCGGCACTTCCATCTCGAACAGACGCTGCACCAGCATCCCGTCCGCGCGCGAAACCACCACCTGCGGCCCGCGCGCCGCGCGCTCCACCAGCTTGATGGCCACGCGCAGTCGTTCCCCCAGGTTGTAGCTCTCCAGCCGCGACTGCTCGCGCTTCGGCAGCCGAGCCTCCGTCCGCCCGATGTCCACGATCAGATCGGGGCCCTCGGTGCGCTTCACGATGCAGTTCACCATTTCGCCTACGCGGCCGTTGTACTCGTTGTAAATGGTGTCCCGCTCGGCTTCGCGGACCTTCTGCAGGATCACTTGCTTGGCCGTCTGCGCGGCGATGCGGCCCAGCACGTCCGTGGGCTTCGAGAACAAAATCTCGCTTCCGATGGCGGCCTGCGGGTCGAACTTCTGCGCATCCGTGACTGTGATTTGCTTCTGCGGGTCTTCCACATTCTCGACCACAGTGCGGACGGCGAACACGTCCACGTGACCCGTATCCGGATTGAAGCGCGAACGGAGGTCTTCCTCCGTCTTGTAGTACTTGCGCGCCGCGACCACCATCGCGTCCTCGATGGCCGCAACGATGATCTCCGGTTCGATGTGCTTCTCCCGGCTGATCTGCTCGATCGTTTGAGACAGCGGACTTGCCATTCCTGCCTCTCCCTTGCCTGCTCCAGCCGCGACCGTCGCGGCCTAGAACTCCACCACCAGTTGCGCCTTCCGGATCCACTCGAAGGGGAGGACGACCACTCTCCCATTCACTTCGAGCTGCACCCGCCCATCCGTGTAACCCGCGAGCCGCCCCTCGAAAAACGTGAGGTTCTCCACCGGCTGCGTCAGCGAAATCTTGGCCCGCCGCCCCGTGAACCTTTCGAATTCCGCCGGCTTGGTGAGTTTGCGGTCCAGTCCCGGCGAACTCACCTCCAGCACGTAACCTGCCTGCCCCGGGATGAGCTCTTCCACGTCCAGGATGACGCCCAGCTCGTGGCTCACCTTTTCGCAGTCCCCGTGGCTCACGCCCCCGGGTTTGTCAAGAACCACCCGAAGAAAGCGCTGGCGGCCCACCTTCCATTCGACGTCAACCACCTCGAGGCCGGAAGCACCCGCCACGCGCTCGGCCACCTCGCGAATCTTTTCGATCTTCATGCCCCGCCCGGCACGGGCCGCGTGAGCGCGGACACCACGCTTGCGGCCGTCAAACCGGCCAACAAAAAAGTGGGCTTTCGCCCACTCTGGTGTTCGACCCCTCGCCCGGAAAAGCTACTCTACCCCACCCCCAGCAGGAAAGCAAGCCAGCCGGCCGGGCACACCATCGAGACACCCGGGCACGTCCGCCGCCGGGTGACGGGTGGAACCGCCGCTCTCCACGGAATGCGCCTAGGGTTTCGGCTTAGCGGGAGCAGGCGTGGTCGTCGGCTGCGCAGGTTTCGCAGCAGCCGGGGCCGGCCTGCCGGGTGCAGCGGCACCAGCCTTCACTGGATTCGCCTGGTCATAGAGGCGGATGATGTCCTGAGTGACGTCGAGCTGATTGGAGCAGTAGACGTTGCACACCTGGGCATCCATGATCATCAGGTAGCCGTTTTCCCGAGCGAAGCGCGAGACCACATCGCCCATCTTCCGGCCGAGCTTTTCGATGGCGTCCTGCTGGGCCTCGTTGAAGTCGGCCTGGTACTCCTCCTGCTTGCGCTGGAGCTGCTGTTGCATGCGCTGGCCCTGGCGCTCAAGGCGTGCGCGCTCCTCATCGCTGGCCGTCCGAGCGGTGTTTTGGATGCGGTTCTGGATGTCCTCGAGGTTCTTGCGCAGGTTCTCCAGCTCGGCCTGCTTTGCGGAAAACTGGGATTGAATCTCTGCGGCCACCTGTTTGCCTTCCGCCGTGCTGAGCAGGGCGGCGCGAATATCCACGATGGCGATTTTCGGCATCGCACCGGCAGCAGGCGGAGCAGAGGAACTCTGCGCCCACACGGAAGTGGCGGCCAGGAGCAGGAAGGCCGGTACGATCATAGCTTTTGCTGGGTTCTTCATCACATCTCCTTGCGTAAAATCAGTCCGAACACAAGCCGTGCATTATAGACGCGGGGTTCCGACCCGGTCAACGTCAACCGTCCCGCGCCTCATCGTGGCAAAGGCAACAGCAGAACCCGGTTATTGCCCGGGTCCGAAATAAGAACAAATCCCAAGCGCCGGTGGATGGCCATCGCGTACACCGTGCCGCCCGTGAACGGCAACACATCGCGCACCTGCAGGGCGGGCAGATCCACGACGGAAAGCGTCGAACTCCCGCTGTTCAGAGTCAGAAGCGCGCCGTCCTGGAAGTTGTAGGCCAGCGAGGTCGGATCCACGCCGGTGCGAATGCTGGTCTCCAAAAGGGTAATGGGATTCACCGCCGCGACGATGTTGGCGCCGCTGGCTTGAATCAAGAAAACCTGGTTTACCGGATCATAGTCCACGCCGGAGGCCGCCGAAAGGTTTGTCACGTGATTCAGGAGGAGAGGAGTTCCCGAGGCGACGTTGAGGATGGTTGCATCGTTCGCCGTTGAGTCCGCGATGACCGCGTAATTCAAGTCCGGTGCGATCGCAGCGGCTATGGGGCCAGAGTCCACGCCAGTGCCGCTCGGAATCGTTGAGCTCGAACCGGTCAATACGAACAGGCTGACGGAGTTGCTGTTGGTATTGGTAACGATGGCCGAACCGAGCGACTCGCTGACGCCGACGCCGGTGGGGGCGGAGCCAAGACTGACGGTGCCGGGGACGGTGTAGGGATTCGTGGTCAGGTTAATAAGGGAGGCCGTAGAACTGCCGCTGTTGGTGGCCACGGCCAAGCCATTGCGCGAGACCACGCCAACGGCGAGCGGGGTACTGCCGACGGTGAGCGTAGAGGTCACAGTGCCGAAGGTCGGACTCACCGGAGAAATGTCGAGCACAGAGACGGTGCCGTCCCCGGAATTCGCCACCAGTGCGCGGTCGTTGTCCTGATCGATGGCGACGCCCTGGGGAGATCTGCCCACAGGCACGGGAAGCGCAACCAGCAGGTTCTTGACATTGGAAAACAACGTCGGTGAATTCTCCACATCTACGACGATGCGCATCGGCCCGGTCAGAAAGGATGGGGGGATGGAGGCGGTCAGCTCGCGGCTGTTGCACGTGATAGCGGGAATGACGGTTTCGTTCAAGCGGATTTGCGAGCCGGGACAAACGAAGCCCGCGCCGGTGATCAGCAGCGGGACGGAAGAGGTGGAAGCCAGGGTGTACGTGGGGGTCATCTGAAAGATCTGGGGTTCCGACAGCCGCGAGCGGGTGACTCCGAGATCCACCACGGTGACGGTGGCATCCACGTCGTCCACCACAAGCGCCATGTTCGTGGCCGGGTCCAGGGCCACGGCAATGGGGTCGCTCCCCAAGGAGATGGTGGTGATCTCGGCGGGGATGCGCAGATCCAGCAGATAGGCCAGGTGCGACCCCGAGTTCAGCAAGAGTCCGACATTGGTGAACGGGTTGGTTGCGGCGGCCACATTGCCGAGGGTGAGCGGCACGCTGGAAATGGACTCATCGCGCAGATTGAACACATAGCCGGACGACGAGGTGGGATCGGCGAGGAGCACGGATTTCGTTTCCGTGTTTACCGCCACGCCGCGGGTGGTGGCAGTGATGGAGGCGCTGAAGACGAGCGAAAGGCGCGTGAGGTCGACAACGGAGAGAGTGCCCGCGCCGCCCGGAGACACCACCGCCCAGCCCATCTCCGGCACGATGGCGATTTGCGGCTTGAGTCCGGTGGCGACGGGGACGGTGCCGAGAACGGAGCCTGTGGCTGCAGAGCCGCCGGAGCTGCTGCTGTCCGCACCGGCCTGGGCCCAGGTGACCGTGACAGTGCCCGAACCAGAAACAACGACGAAAGTGCCGTCGAAACTCGCATCCATGACCCCGGAGATCGTCACGACACCGGAGCCATTCCCCCCGGGAATGGTGAGAGGGTTGGCCAGAGTTACGGTTACGGTGCCCGAGGCTCGCGAGATGGAAGTGATGGCCTGAGTCACGGGACAGGTCATGGGGTGCGTGGTGTCCAGGATCGTGGCGGCGCTTCCGTTCTGATTCGCCACCAGAGCGCGTCCATGAACTTCGTCAACACCAACAGCCACAGGAGCGGCTCCCACGCACGGGAGAGTGGTCGAAAGCGCAAGAGCGGAGAGGTCCACGACGGCGAGGTCGTTCGAGGCAACGTCTGTGACCAGGGCGAGATTGCGCAGGCCGTCGATGCCGACGGAAGTGGGTGTGGTGCCCACAGGAATCTGGTTCGCGATGCCGGTGAGCCCGGCGTTCAGGACGTCCACCTGGTTCTTGGCCTGATCCACAACCACGGGGACGCCGGTGATGTCGTTGATGGCAACCGCGACCGGCTGCATGAAACCGGAAATCGTGGTGTTCGCGACCGTCGGACCGCCCGGGGGACGGATCGCGACGTTGAGAGCCGAGCGGGAAGGCGAAGCAGCCGGCGTGCGCACCGCGATGGGGAACAGACCGGCCTCGGTGAGATCGCTGGAACTGATAGTGGCCTGAATCGTTCGCGGAAAGCCCGCATCGTCTGTGGTGTTGACCAAGTGACCGTTCCACTCGCTGATGGTGGAGGATGTGAAGTAGCCACCGGACAGCTCGACGGTGGTGGTGGGGGAATTTTGAGTGAGGGTGACAGGAGTAGCGCCGAGCAGGGAGGGCCGCACCGGCACGACTTGAACCGTCAGCGACTGATTGGTGGTGCTGTTCTGCTCCTCCGCGGCCACCGTGAACGTCCCAGCGTTGCCGAGAAGGCTGGCAGGGAGGCGGGCACGGAGCACGCTGGCATTCACGGCAGTGACGCTGCCACCGGGGGTGGTCGTCAAATCCGCACCGGAAAACAAAACCCGAGTGGTGCTGAGAAAACCCGAACCCGAGAGATAGATATCCTCCTGGACGGCTCCTTGCGGAATCAAAAGAGGGGCAATGGAGTTGAGGACGGGGGGCGCAGCCGTGGTGACGGTCACAGTAATGGTTTGGGTCTGGGTCGTGTCCGCGACGGCCTGGGCCTCGATGGTGATGGTGTTCGGACTGGGCGCCGTGGCCGGAGCGGTGTAGATAGCGGCGTTTGCCTGCGTGCCATTCCCAATCGTCGTGGAGGTAATAAAACCGTCCGCCATGGTCCCGCCCTGCGTGCCGTCAACAAACCAATTCACGGTGAGGTTGGTGGATCCAGAAACAGTAGCGATGAAACTGAGATGCTCCCCCGTGCCCATCGTGGCGGAGCCCATGGGTGAGACAGTGATCGTGACACCGGAAACGAGCGTGACCGATGCGGTGGCCATGGCATGAGAGTCCTGGTTGCTGATCGCCGTGATCAGAACGCATCCGCTGCTCGCCGTGGTGGTACCGCCCGAAGTGGTGGTGCAGGCAGTCGAGGTGCCGGTGCCGCCGGCGCACGCGGTGGAAGGGGGGAGAATGGACGGGGCAGTGTAAAGACCGTTGGTGGTAATGGTTCCGCAGGTGGAGTTGCCGCCGGTAATGCCATTGACCTGCCAGACAACAGTGGTGTCCGTGGCGTTGCCAACCGTGGTGAAGAATGAAGTGGTGCCTTGCAGAGCGAGAGTCGCGGTAGTGGGGCTGATAGAAACCGTGACGCCAAGGCCGTTGCTGTGGCACCCGGAAGCCACTCCGGCCAGCAGGAGAATCAGTGCAGCAAAACCGCCCCGGGTGATTAGGTATCTCAATTCGCGCATCGCTCCTGTTCGTGTAGAGTCGCCCGCCCGAGCGTGGCGGCGGCCGGAAGGGCGCGGCGGCGCCTTGTCGTCCGCCATTCGGCGGACTCTGGCAGCCCGTGTGATGGAATCTGCCCGCATTCAGAACGTCCGAGCCACGGTGAAGCGCACTGTATGCAGCGGCTCGGAGTAAAGCAGCCGCTTGCTGTTCAGGCCAAGATAGCTTTGAACCTGCGGCAGGATTTGTTGTGTGAGCACCTGCGCATTGCAATTGGGATCGTGGTTGGCGCAGAGGCTGCTGATCGTCGCGCCATCGATGAAACTCTGGCCGCGGTTCGGCTGCACCACCTCGGAATACCGGGAAATATTGTAGGCGTAATAGATGCGGAAGGGAACCTGGATAATGGGGAGCTGGACCACGAGCTCAAGCCCGGTGGAGGAGCGGGGATAAAAATTGGACTTCTGCGCCAGCGGGAGGGTGCCGGAGATCTGCGCGTTTGGAAACTGGGAGTGGAGCTGGGCGAGGCCGCCCGGATCGAGCCGCAACTGGCTGGGGCGAAGGATGCCATTGACGCCGACATCCAGGAAGTAACTGAGGCCGACATACTGCTGGTAAATGGGAATGCGGTATTCGAAGTTACCCACCGACTCAACGTCTCCGCCGGGGAAAGCGAATTGATAGAGGAGGATGGGGATCGCGACCTGGCGGGTGGTGGGAGAACCGGTGCCACCCAGGGCGCTGGGGTCCGTATAAGTGAAAGTGGTCGGATTGCTGGTAGGAACAAAGGCCACGGGAGTGACAGTGCGAATGTCGAAGCCGCGTACGTCCTGTTCGCCGCCGAGGTAGAGTCGGGCGAGGGGAGGAACCTCCTTGCCGCCATAGCCGGAGATGAACGAACTGAGGAAGCGGACGCCGATGACGTTGCGTTTCTTGCGAACGGCGAAAAAGCGCTTGTACTCGAAGGTGGGACTGATGGAATTGACGTTTCCGCCCAGCGGACCGCCGACAAAAGCGAGCGACAAGAAGATCGATTTGCCGGCGGTGGGATTGATGGGGTTGTTGACGGTGTTGTAGGTGGCGCTGACGCTGATCTGGCTTTGGTCGATTCCATTGAGGGCGGAGGGGCCAGCGGCGCTGCTGAACTGCAAGGTTTCAAAGAGCAGACGGGAGGCGTCGCTAAAGGCGGTGATGTTGCTGGTGGTATAGCCGTAGTTGATGCCGATGCGCGTGAAGGCGTACTGCTTCAGGGGGTAACTGGCAAAGAGAGTGAAGCCCTTACTGTCCTGGTTGTAGTTCTGAGTGGCGTTGGGATTGGTAACGGGCAACTGAGTGCCGTACAGGAGGGCGGTCTCCCGGGCGGTATCGAAGCTGTAGCGCGAATCAAAGAGTGTAAAGCCGGTGGTTAGGGGCTTATCGCGAAAATACGGCTCGGTGAAGCCGAAGACGATGTTGCGCTCAAGAGTGCCGAACTGGGTAGAGAAGTTGAGAGTCTCACCGAGGCCGAGGAAATTATTGGTCTGATAGTTGAAGCCGACGAAGGTGCCCGCAATTCCGCTGATGCCGCCGTTGAGGCCGATGGACTGCTTGCCCTTCTCATGGACCTTCAAGGTGATGTCGACGGTGCTTTCCTTGGTATTGCGCTTGAGGTCGACGTTCTGGTCTTTCTTGAGGGGCTCAAAGTAGTCGAGCTGGTTGATACGCAGGATGCTGAGCTCCCATAGGTGGGCGCTGAACGCGTCGCCTTCATCGAGAAGCAACTGGCGACGAATCACCTTGTCGCGGGTGGTGGTGTTGCCGACAAACTCAATGCGGCGGACGCGGTAGGCCTTCTGCAGGTCGAATTCGAGAGTGAGGTTGATGATTTTGTTAGGAATGTCCACGTCGGTCTGAGGCGTGGCGGTGAAATCGATGTAGCCGAAGTTGCCGAACAGGTTCTTGTAATCCTCGAGGGACTTGCGCACTTTCTCCGTAGAGAAGATATCGCCCTTCTTGATGGGAAAGGCGCCTTCCAAGAATTCGTTCTTGAAGACGAGGTTGGGATTGGCGGGATCCGAGCTGCGCACCACGAGGCGGCCCATGCGGAAGCGTTCGCCCTGGTCAATCTGGATGGTGATGTTGGTGACCTTGCCGTGCTGGTGGCCGATGAAGGGGAGGGGACCGAGACCGGCTTTGTTCACGTCCACGGTCTCGAGCTTGGGCTCCTTGACGACCACGGTGAAGTAGCCGTTGTCCTGGAAATAGGAACGGATGCCGAGCTCGATATCCTCGTCGAGTTTGCGGCGGTCGAAGGTCTTGTTGCCGACCTTGACAAAGTAGGGGCCGACGGGGAAGCCGTAGGGCCGGTCGTTGCGCATGGAGCGGATGAGCTTGCGGTCGGAAAAGGCTTTGTTACCGACGAAGATGATTTTGCCGACCTTGACCTTGGGACCTTCGTCGACCATGAAAGTGAGCTCGACGGCGTTGGTGCCGGTGATCCGTGAATACTGCGGACTGACGGTGGCGAATTGCCTGCCGTGTTCGCCGAGCAGCTCCTGGATGAGCACCTGGGCGCGCTTTATCTTGGTGGGGTCGAACGAACTTTCGACGGTGAGGCCGAGCTTCCGCTCCTTGAAGCGGTCGAGAATGTCGGATTCGGAGATGGAGCTGATGCCCTTGTACTTGATGTGTCGGATAATGGGGCGTTCGGTGAGGTAGAAGACGACGATGACGTAGTTGGGCTTGTCCGGACTGTTTTCCACTTCCAGCCGGATGTTTTCAAAGTACTGTGTATTCCAGAGCGCCTGGAAATCGTGGCGAAGCCGCTCTTCGTTATAGGGCTGGCCGGCCTGAGTGAAGATCTTGCTGTTCAGATTGTCGCGTGGGATGCGCCGGTTGCCGACAAAGTCAACGCGCTCAACGATGAGGGCGGGGCCGCGAGCGGGAGCAGGGGCCTGTGCGGAGAGTGGCGGAGCGAGAAAAAACAGCGCGCTGACCGAGACGCAGTACGCGCCAGCCAGCCACCATCGGAGCAAAAGTTTTACGCAAGCGGCCCTCCCACCGAGCGGGGCCGCGTTCCCCCACCACAAGATCAGTCGCTCCTCGTCGGACCCAGCGCTACGGGCACGGGCGATGAGATTCGTTATTGTACCATCGAGGTTGCTTCAACTACGGGCCGGAAGCCGAGGCCATCGGCCGCCACAAAAACTTCCAGCGTGGCGGGACGCGTGATGCCGCCCCGGATCAAGGCCTCGGAGAGAGGATCCTCAACGTAGCGTTGCAGTGCCCTGCGCAACGGCCGCGCGCCGTAGCTGCGGTCGGTGCAGGTCTTCTCCAGAATCCACTGGTGCGCCTCGGGTGTGAGAACAATCTGGATCTGGCGGTGCACCAGCGTGTCGTTGATTTGCCCGACGAGGATGTCGATGATGAGGAGAAGATCCTCGTCAGAGAGCGGATTAAAGATAATGATTTCGTCGAGCCGGTTCAGGAACTCGGGATTGAACAGGCGGCGGACTTCCGTCATGACCAGATCTTCCATTTTCTGATCATTGATGTCTCCGGCGGCGGACTGGAAGCCCATGGTGGAGCGCTTCTGCAGATACCGGGCGCCGAGGTTCGAGGTCATGATCAGGATGACATTGCGAAAGTCGACGGTATTGCCGAGACCGTCGGAAAGCTGGCCGTCCTCGAAGACCTGCAACAGGATGTTGTAAACGTCGGGATGGGCCTTCTCGATCTCGTCGAGGAGGATGATGGAGTAGGGCGAGCGGCGTACGCGCTCGGTGAGTTGCCCACCCTCTTCGTAACCGACGTAGCCTGGAGGCGCGCCGATCAGCTTCGAGACGGAATGCTTCTCCATGTACTCGGACATGTCGAAGCGGACCAGAGACTTTTCGCTGCCCATGAGGAACTCGGCGAGGCGGCGGGCTACTTCCGTCTTGCCGACGCCGGTGGGGCCGAGAAACAGGAAGCAGCCGACGGGACGGCCGGGAGCCTTGAGTCCGGCGCGGCTGCGGCGGATGGCGCGGGCGAGCGCGGCGATGGCGCGGTCCTGGCTGATGACGCGCTTGTGCAGCTCCTCCTCGATGCGGATGAGCTTCTGCTGCTCGTCTTCCTTGATGGCGGTGACTTCGACGCCGGTCCAGCGGGCCACAACTTCTTCGATGTCTTCGCGGGAGACGACGCCGGAAACGGAATCGTCGATCTTCAGCTTTTCGCGAAGGGCCTGCAGATGTTCGCGCTCCTTGCGCTCCTCTTCGGAATAGAAGCGGGCCTTTTCAAACTCGTGATTGGCGATGGCCGTTTCCATGCGGTGGGTGATGAACTTGATGCGCTTCTGCACCTCGGTAATTTCCTCGGGGAGCATGGACTGGCGGAGCTTGACGCGAGCGCCGGCCTCGTCGATCAGGTCGATGGCCTTGTCGGGGAGGAAGCGATCGGGAATGTAGCGGCTGGAAAGGTAGACGGCGTAGCGCACGGCCTCGTCGGTGTAGCTGACGGCGTGGAATTTTTCGTAACGCTCGCGGACCCCCTGGAGGACACGGATGGCCTCCTCCTCATTGGGCGCGATGACTTTGACGGCCTGGAAGCGGCGCTCGAGCGAGCGGTCGCGCTCGACGGACTTGCGGTATTCGGACGGGGTGGTGGCGCCGATGCACTGGATTTCGCCGCGGGAGAGTGCGGGCTTGAGAATGTTGGCGGCGTCGAGCGAGCCTTCGGCGGATCCGGCGCCGACCAGGGTGTGCAGCTCGTCGATGAAGACGATGGCGTTCTGGTTCTCCATCAGCTCTTTCATGATGGTCTTGAGGCGCTCTTCAAACTGGCCGCGATACTTGGTGCCGGCGACGATGAGCGAGAGATCGAGCGAGAGGATGCGCTTGTCGGAGAGGAACGGAGGCACGTCGCCATCGGCGATGCGCTGGGCGAGGCCTTCGACAATGGCCGTCTTGCCGACGCCGGGCTCGCCGATGAGCACCGGATTGTTCTTGGTGCGGCGGCAGAGGATCTGGACGACGCGCTCGAGCTCGCGTTCGCGGCCGACCAGAGGATCGAGCTGGCCTTCCAAGGCCGCCTGGGTGAGGTCGCGGCTGAATTCGGCGAGCAAGGAAGTCTCCTTGGCGCGGTTGACGGGAACCTTTTCCCCCGCGCTGCGGGCGAGTTCATCGCGCAGCGTAGAGAGACGCAGACCGCGCTCCTGCAGCAGTTCGGAGCCGAAGCACTTCTCTTCTCTTAAGATCCCCAGCAGAAGATGTTCCGTGCCGACGTGCTTGTGGCTCAGGCGGTCGGCCTCTTCCGCGGCGAACTTGAGGATGCGATGGCATTCCTGGCTGAGTGGCACATCGACGGACGTGGAGATGCGTTCGCGGATGGTAATGCGCTGCTCGATTTCCTTGCGGATGGACTCGATCGTGCCATGGGTGCGGAGGAAACGATTGGCCATGGCTTTGTCTTCGCGAAGGAGGCCAAGGAGCAGGTGTTCGGTCTCGATGTAGGGGCTGCCGTACTGAGTGGCCTCGTAGCGCGCGAAGAAGATCACCCTGCGGGCCTTCTCGGTGTAGCGTTCAAACATAGGTCACCTGGCCGTCCTCTCCCCGCCCTGTGCGACTCCCGTGGTTCCGTCCGGCGCTTGAATCCGGCCATGCTCGAGACGGAGCACGCGGTCGCAGCGCTGGGCGAGACCCATGTTGTGAGTCGCCAGGATGGAGGTCAGCCGCCGTTCGTCGTGCAGGCGGCGCAGAAGGGCGAAGACAGATTCGGCCGTGTCCTCGTCCAAATCGCCCGTGGGTTCGTCTGCAAAAAGCAGCGAAGGCTGGCCGGCCAAAGCTCGGACAATGGCCACGCGCTGCTGTTCCCCCCCGGACAGTTCCGCCGCGCGATGGCGGCGACGATCTGAAAGTCCCACGCGATCCAACCCCTCGCCTGCTGCCTGCAGGGCTTCCCCCATTGCCACGCCTCGCAGAAGCAGGGGAAACGCGGCGTTCTCTTCGGCCGTGAAATCGGCCAACAGATGATGCCGCTGCCAGACGAACCCAATCCGCCGATTTCGAAATTCGGCCAATTTCGGGCCTGAAAACGCGGAGAGCGCTTCCCGTTCGAAGTATACTGTACCGCTTGTCGGAGTGTCCAGCGCAGCCAGTAAATGCAGTAGCGTGCTTTTACCGCAACCGGAGGGTCCAACGACCGCGACCATCTCACCGCGCGCGATTTCCAACTCGAGATCGTTGATGACGGGTAGCGGGCCGGAAACAGCGGCGTAGGATTTGCGCAACTTTTCCGCGCGCAACAGCGCGTGGGAAAAAGCGGCGTCTGCGGCGGACGCGTTTCGCGGCTCGGGTTCGGTGTTCACTTCAGTCTGTGCCTCAGCCTTCTTCGTTCTCCGCCACTATTTACTTAGATGCGTCTCGCGCGCCGGACCATCCGGGGCGAGAAGGACGCGAGTGCGCAATAGTTTGCTCATTTCTCTCCAAGATGAGATGGAAACCGCGGCCGCGGCGAAGCAGTCGCGCACCGAGAGAAGGCGGCAGGCTCGCAAATACTTCATTCCGGGAGCGTTGCCGGGACACAATTTCTCCCTTGCGGAAAATAGTCATCGGGTTGGGCCTCTTCGACACCAGTCCTGAGATGTGAAGAGCAACTGGGGAACCAATCTCTGCTTGGCGGCAGCCGTGGGAGAAGCGGCGTAACTCATTCATAACGCAGGATCTCCGTTGGAGAAAGGCGCGTGGCCAGCCGCGCGGGATAGAGAGTGGCGAGGACGCAGATAGTCAAAGCGGCCAAAGCTATCCAAATTGCGTCAGCGACGCTCGGGTGGAACGGGACGTAGGCGATGGCATAGACCTCTGCATCGAGCGGGATCCTCCAGTGATCGAGGATGAGCGTGAGCGCATATCCGGCGAGACCACCGGCGGCGGTGCCCCAGAGTCCCGCAATCAATCCCTGGAAAACGAAGATGCTGCGGATTTGGTCGGGCCGCGCGCCCATGGCGACGAGGACGGCGATGTCGCGCGCCTTTTCGCGAACGGTCATGGACAGGACAAAGAGGATGTTCAATCCGGCGACAAAAGTGATGAGGCCGATGAAAATCGCGGTGACCAGCTTTTCGAGGCGGAGGGCGCGGAACAGGGCGCGGTTTTCTTCCGACCAAGTGCGGGGGAGATAGCCAG
>Ga0187803_10000220_pt1 | contig 23511 bp, 36 predicted proteins | sample NC_wetland_sal_i_2_FD_132425 | JGI IMG/M metagenome (GOLD analysis project Ga0187803, IMG submission 132425) | Wetland sediment microbial communities from Neuse River Estuary, North Carolina, USA - Control_3 | ecosystem: Environmental > Aquatic > Freshwater > Wetlands > Sediment | place: USA...
ACTGGTTTTGCCGCTCGCCGGGGGCAGGGGCAAGCGCAGCGCGCGCCGTAATCCTCGTCCTCTCAGAATCAAACGGAAAAAGCGTTTTTCTCACTTAAATTACTTAAATTACTTAAATTACTTAGGAACGCAAAAAACACCTCATGCCGCCGTATGTAGAGCCGGTTTACAGGCGTTGTAACTCATGCATTAAATGTCCGGTAGCCTGTCTAAAATGTCCGGTAGCCTGTCTAAAATGTCCGGTAGCCTGTCTAAAATGTCCGGTAGCCTGGGGTATCTACCGGACACTGGTGTCCGGTAGTGAAATACCTACCGGACACCAGTGTCCGGTAATTAAGTACTAAAAAAAATACCTACAAATTTGCAGGTATTTATGAATAAATTCTAAGCTAACATGAGTAAATTGTAATCTTTTGGATTACCTTATATGCTCGCTATAATCCCAGGTAGCACGTCAATCCTCTGCTAGCCTATATTTACGGTGGAACTCTTCAATTGCGGCTGCTATGCGTTCTACATCTTCTTTAGAGTATAGTTTAGACTTTTTCCCCATCGGGGTAACGGTTCTAATGCCCTCTCTTTGCACGATCCGGTAGAACTCAGTGGGTGTCATATTGCCTAATCGTTGTACACTCTGTTTCAAGGTGTATAGCTCTAAGGGGGTTTCAGGCGCGGTGGCTAGCTCTTCTTTATTTTGTTGGATAGTAGAATCCATATCTTCCTTACCTTCCTCATGCATGTGTGATTCCTCTTAATTTCCCTGTAATAATTATTATCTTGATTATAACGAAACAATTGGTACAAAGCAAACAAATGTATATTTCTTAAAACTTGCAAAACTTGCAAAACTTGTCTATAATCCATATGTGTCGATAAAAATACGAGATGAGGATACCTAGATGCGGCTGATACAGCTTATCAGGGACACAGAGGATTTATCTATGTCGGATAAATGCCTGCTGTATACCCTCGCGGCATATGGCAACAATGCAGGGGACAATATCTACCCCGGCGATGAGTTGCTAGCTAAAAAGCTCAAAACAACAGAGAGGACAATTAGAAGATTAAAAAAGCGCCTAATAAGCGAAGGCTATTTGAAAGAGGTAGGACGAACAAAAGAATTGATCCGACAATATGAGATTCCAATGACAGAAAAATGGTCAAGCGCCCAGATCGCGCCCAACAAGGACAAGCCAAAGAGAATAGAGCTTGTACCAACTCCGCCCGCTGAAGTGCAAGAGACACCAGCCTGGCAGCCACCAGCTCCGCCACCTCATGAAGAGAATGATCACATTCGCCGATTGAAAAGGGATATTTACGCCGGGCAAAAAGCCAAAGACTGGCCTGACAGTCACATTTGGAAAAAGAGAACCATTATGCAAGGGGAGCAGGCACAGCGAGAACTTGACTCCATTGAAAAAGAAAGCGAGATGAGATGACCAAACAAGAAATAGAAGCACAGCTAGCGACACTGAACGATGCCATCAAGCGATTAGAGGCCACGCTAGACAGAGGGCAAGCGATGCTCGACGAGATCGACGCAGCCGCTCGCCGTGATCCTGAACAGCAGGCCTATGAGCAGCGCATGAACCACTGTCCGTGTGATTATTGCAAGGCAAAGAGAGGGCTAAAATGACCTGCAAGCCTGAACCTCCTTCGCTACAAGTTGGCGATCGTATCTGGTTGCACCGGCCCAACGTCGCGCCGTTGCCAGGCAAGATAATCCGTTTCATGGGATACCGTCAACCAGTGAACGGATGGCCAGGCTGTACGCTCTGGCAAGTCGAGTGTTACACCGCCGACGGGCGTACCGTCCGTTTCTACACCCCTAAGCCCTCATACCGATTAGAGAAAAGATACCTGGCTTACACCACAGCAGAAAAAGAAAGTGAGATAGTGAAATGAGCAACCTGGCATCAGGTGACAAGTGGGAAATTCACGCAGAAGGCGAGTCTTTTGTCATTAACCTTCATAGTATCTACGGGACTGTCACCCTCAAATTGCTAGGATGGCAAGGGCGCAAAATGGCGAAAGATATCCTTGACACGTACAACGAACTCTATGTACAAGGCCCAGTCCAGAAAGAAGAGGAATCGCAATGAATTTTTCCACTGTCGCCGCGCTCTCAGATGAGCGCCTGGCCATATACGATTACAACCGCAAAGAGTACCGCCAGCGCGCGGTACCTGTGTCCATCAATCTTTTTGACATCCTGAACTTGGCATGTGTTTACGATGTCAGCACTTTTTGGATTGTCCCCGGCTCTGAACTGTCAATGCGAGCCGGGAGAGGCCTCACTGCTATCTCATCCTGTGATGGCGCGATCGGCGTTAGAGATTCGAGCAACAAAGACGGGTCAGTCAACTTTTTGCACATGTGGCGCACGTCCGGTTCATTTGTGGACCGCCGCACAATTAAAGTCGGATTCCCCGAACATGATGCTCGTTGGGGGTGGGATCAACTTACTGATCCCGGTATCCTGTTGCGTGCAATTCTCTACCTCCAGGACGCGCTGGAGATAGAAATTGATTGGAGTCCTGGCCACGTGTCGCGCGACATCATTCAATTGCGTAACATAGGTACGCGCGTCGGATGGCTCCGCGATGCATCTTTGCCTGACCTCATGAAAGATACTCGCAACTTCGCGAAGGACCTCCGTGAGCATCGCCCATTTTCTGAAAACGAGAAACATGGGAAGAAATACCTACATGTGTTCGACAAGAATTCAATGTACCTCGCCGCGGCAACATCGACAAACCTTGGGGAAGGCACACCAGACTACGCCGGCGCGCCAATTGCCGAGGCGCAAGCGTTTGATGCGAAACTACCGGGCTTGTGGCAAGCCTCGATCAAGAGTGAGCATTGGCTTGCGAAGAGGTATGAGGGACAGCATTGGTTGTGGACTCCCGAGTATGAGTACCTTTTGAGAAATGGCGCCGTTGAATGGGAAGGATCATGTTACTACTGGCCTCGCCCGCGCTATCATGAAACGTTGCGCACATGGGCTGAGAGCCTGTGGAAAGCGCGCAAATGCTTGAGCAGCAGCACATTACCGCAATTCCATGACGGCATGATGGTAACAGGCTCTAAATATGCCGTGACAGGGGCGAGGGAGGCGGCGTACCAGGCCACAAAGCTAATCGCTACCCAGGGCCTGGGATGGCTCGCCCATGAGCCACAAAAGGGAGACTTCACGCAATTTTATAGGCCCGATTGGTGGAACATGGTTGTGTCTTCCGCAGTTGCCAAAATGCTCTGGAAAATCAGAACACTCGCAGCAGCTAACATCAATCCTTGCTACGTCGAAGTAGACGCGCTAGGATTGATTTCTAGTGACGCAGATCCACAGGAGGCGTTTCCTATCCTTTTTGATCGCTTAGGCAATCTAGGCGCGTTTAAGCACGCAAAAACGCTGCTTATAAACGATGATCTCATTGACTTATTCAATGACAGCACGCCGCGATCCAGTCACAAGAGATTGCATCAGTACATTTTGGATTATGGCCATGAGTGATAATCTGATTGACGCGATCAATGAGCGCATGGAGTCCTTCAATTGGACTCCTCGCGATCTCGTAATGGAACTTGGTACCTCCGGCCTCGCGCAGCGCCTGGCCGGCACATCTGACAAAAAGAGCAAGGAATACAAGTCCTCACTCCGCAATGTCAACCGCTATATCGCGCCGGCGGGCAAGCAGCAACGCAAGCCAAGCGCCGCCACTCAGCAGCGGATGAATCAGATTGCGCGTGAACAAAAGATGAAGCCACCACCTCCGAAGGGCGGCGTGGGTGTCAATCTCGACGGGAAGATTATTGTAGGGGGTAGTCCAGACAAAGCGCGTGATCGCGAGATAGATTTAGATATTGCTGAGGAAGATTGGGCGCGATTGCAAGATGCTGCAATTGATGGCGATGAGGCTGCGGCGTGGGATGTCCTCGCCGATGCATACGGCGTAGATTATATGGAGATGGTTGACGGTGAAATTACTATTGATTAAGAATATTTTAGGGTGGATTCTTATCGTGTTAATCGTAGTAGCAATTGTGGTTCTTGCCATTGTTGCAGGCCCAAGTAAGTAATAGATGCAAAGAGCGCCGGAATGTTGGTATCTCCGGCGCTCTTTGTTGGATATGGATATCGAGACAGTACCAGTATAGCACAATTAGGTATTTGGATGCCAGTAGTGTACCCCGCCTTCATCCGTGTAGAAACCTGCTGTAAACAGTTGCCAGGGAACCTGTTTCCCCTTCCAGATTGTTTTACCCTCATGCATCAGGGGCGCGCCCCTCCACAAACCTTGACTAACATCTCGTTTCCATGTCTCCGCTATACCAGTATTGTAGTCTGGTACGCCGCCGATGAAGAGGGCTGTAGCACTCCAAAGATTAAGCAAGAAAGCAGGGTCACTACCAGGATTAGTTACAAACCAGCGTGGATATACCGCCGTTGCGCTCACCATCCCCTGAGTTAGCTTGTACTCACGGGCATAGCCGAAGAACTCACTATTTGCGTAGTCTCTTACAATGACATTACCGTTAGCAAGGTAATCAGATATCACTATGCAGTGATTCCCCGAAGGTTGCCATGCGTAAGGCACGCGCCCCAAGCCGACATCGAACATACCAGATTCCGGACCGCAAAAGAGTATAGGCAGTCTCAAATTTTGAGAAGCGTGTTTTACATCGTCTATAGTATTGAGCACAAGAAATTTTAAGGGCGGGTTAACTTTGGTTAACGCTGCATATTCCTCCGGTAAAGTCGTGCCGTTTACATCACTTGGCACGTCCGGCCCCACTACGGTGGTATACAGTGAGCTTTCCAGCGCCTCTACCTCTGCTACCGTACCAGCCGGGGCCTTTCCCGGAGGGCCAGAATAATAAATATCCGCTATACCAGCTTCTACACAACGATATACCGACACCTGGCCGGCGGGTAAGAATTGGTTGAATGGCTGTACAAAAGATGCCACCTCGTTCATGATTTTCCTCTCTTCTTAGGCTTCCATCCAAGTTTACGCATGGTCCCCCAGATATAGCGCCTGCGCCGCGCGCCCGTCAGATGCGCGCGCAGTGGCCTCACGTGCCAACTTTTGCTCTAGTTCCTTCGGCATTATGGCAACACTACCCATGCGAGTATGGCCGCTTTCAGCCATTTATTAGCTACGAACAGTGCCACTAAAATCAGCAATATACCAATAAGAATAAGGGACCACGTAAGTGTCTCACCCGCGAGACCTTCTATTTTTTCTTCGACTGCGCTATGAAAGCCCATTTATTGTGTCTCCGCTGGCGGGCGCGTATCGGATGCTTGAGTAACATGCTTTGTTACCTCACTTGCGACCTGTTTTGCCGCGCCTGGAATGAACCATGCGCCGGAAGATGTCGTAATGAGTGTCACACCGATACCCCTACTAACCGGGTCCGCAGTAGGGAGTAAAATAAGCGCCGCTCCTAAAAATCCAAAGAATATTGTAATTAGGAAATGCCCCCATCCGTTGCTGTACTTAAACATTCAGGCTGCTGGCTCCTCTGCCACAGGTTCCGCAGCAGGCGCTGCTACAGGCTCCGCCGGGGTTTCAGGCACTTCAACAACAGCGATCCCCCCATCAGGTACACCCTCAGTAGGTACCTTCCCGTCGATCAAGTCGCGTATCTCTGCATAGGAGCGCTCTATTCGTTCGCGGATCTCGAGTATTGATTGCTCGATATTTTCTTTTGCTAAGATGTGGGTAGAGAGTTCATTAACTTTGTCTGATAATGCTGACATGATGATTCCTCTTTTCTTTCGTATGACGGAGCATTAATTTGTAGATCGCTCTCCGTCATTAACTGTACTAATTGCCTAAAATCCACTTTTGGCTGCCAACCAAGTTCACTCCGCGCCTTCGACGCATCTCCGCATAGCAATTCAACATCAGCCGGGCGGTATAACGCGGGGTCGATGTCAATGTAGCTGTGCCACATGCCGGGTAACTCCGCATACTCACAAGCGAGAGCCACAAATTCCCCTATGCTATGTGTCTCTCCCGTTGCGATCACATAATCCTGTGGCGCGCTCTGCTGAAGCATAAGCCACATAGCCTCTACATAGTCACCAGCATATCCCCAGTCTCTGTAAGCGTTCAGATTCCCTAATGAGAGCGTTTGCTGCTGCCCATATTTGATACGCGCGACTCCGCTGGTAATTTTTCTGGTAACGAAATCGAACCCCCGCCGGGGTGACTCATGGTTGAATAAGATCCCGTTGACCGCGTACAGGTTATATGCGTCTCGATAATTGACCACTGAAGCGTGCGCGTAGAGCTTTGATATCCCGTAAGGACTGCGCGGCGCAAAACGTGTTTGTTCATTTTGTGGCGACTCCGTAACTTGCCCGAACAGTTCAGATGTTGAGGCTTGATAAAAGCGGACCGTCTTCTTACCACAGTTTCTGACAGCCTCTAACAGCTTAATGGTCCCTAGACCGTTGTATACCCCTGTGGCGACCGGCTGACTGAACGATATCCCCACGTGGCTCATAGCGGCCAGATTATAGACCTCATCAGGATTGCAAAAGCTAATAGCTCTTTCCAAAGAGGATTGATCTAGCAGGTCGGCATAAATGAGCGTGACGTTATCCTGTATATGATGGATTCGGTTAATATTGGGGGTACTCAGTCTCCGTACCAGCCCGAAGACTTCATACCCTTTTGCTAAGAGAAATTCAGCTAGATAGCTACCATCTTGTCCGGTGATTCCGGTGATAAGTGCTGTTCTAGCGTGGTTAGGAGTTGCTGCCATTTTCGCCCCTGTGCTTTCCAAGTATGCTCAAATGTCCACCGTTGCGCTACTTGCGCCTTGTGATATGCCTCTTCCCTATGCGAGTAAATGTATTCGAGTTTGTCAACGCAGTCCTGAGCGTGAACGATGTCACGCGGGTTATATGCTTTCCCGTATAGCCAGATCAGGTGATCTATGTCCCCGCCTGTCTTAATAAGATAACCGCGTTCCTCATCTTCCCCGACAATATCCAGATTAGCGGTATTGCCAGGCACTAACACAGGTGTCCCCGCTGAGAAAGCCTCACTTGTTGCCAGTCCCCACCCTTCGCCGGTTGAGGTACTTATCAGCAGGTCAGCCGCGTTATACACGCGGTTGAGATCGGCGCGCGAAAACGGATTCCCGAGTGAAAACGTCGGAGGGGTAAACATGATTTCCCTATCCCCCCCCTCGCCGGTGACGTTCAGGCCCGCCGTTAGCGCCGTGATCGGGAGGCTTCCCCCTAAATCGTTCTGAACACTATGGAGATACAAAATAGAGTTAGGGTGTCTCTTGTGAAATTCGTGAAAGCACACCATTGTACGTGCCAAGTCTTTTCGTAGCTGGTTACGATTGACGTTGACCACTAAGAACGTTTCGTCATCCTCAATAGAAAACAAGTCTTTTCGTGCGGCGCGACGGTCCTCTGGCGATAAAGGGTAAAAGACATCAGGCTCACACCCAGGGTAGATGACGCTTATTTGTCCCTTCAGTTCAGGCCGGTAGAACTCAATGCGCCTTTTCGCGTGTTCAGTATAGACCACAGGCACATTGACACATGCCATATAGCTAAATGCCTCTGGTATGAGGATGTCGCAATCAAGCGGGCAATAGGCAATAGACAGCAGATCAGGCCGTTTCGTCCTGGCTTCCCCTAGCCATACAAACACATCGTCATTAGCTCCAAAGTCTCCCATGTAAAAAAAGATATCGTGATCGTCATTTTTCAGCTTGTCTTCAATCAATGGCGAGTTACGTAAATCTTCAGCACCTGGTGGGCAAGGAAAAAAGGCATAAGGAAAACTAGAGGTGTCTATTTGCCCCTCTACCACGGAGGTCGCGACAACCTCAATAGTATGTCCGGTTTCAGCCAGTGCCTTCAGAATCTGGTGTGACATCTGGCCGAAGCCGGTAGGATTAGTAGGATTTTCCCCGTAATATAAAAGTTTCAAGATGCTGGTATCCTTTTCTTTTTTATACGAGATGCACCCACAGGGCCAGGTCAGCTACATAAATGAAGCGCGCCGCCGTCTGGCCGACAAGCACATAGGCCGGCGCGGTCCCCGCTGCTATCGAGATATTAGACCCACCAGCAGCCACATTAACAAGCGTCACTTCCTGCCCGTTACTGAACGTCGAGTTAGTGAGCGAGCTAGCAGTGGGTGAGAGCGTTGTGCTTGTGGTAAGTGCGCTACAGGATACACGAATAATGCGCCCTGAGCCAGTCATCGTGATAAGCGAGCCGGATGTAACCGGAACACTTTGAGTAACGGTAGTTGCCGGAATGCTCCCCACAATAGAATCATAAATCAATCCCCCTGCGATTGAGGCGGCGCTAGGGAAAGATCCGGAAATGTTAGCAAATGAGGAAGTGCCGGAGGCCGTTACTCCCCCTTGCACGTTGATGTTCCCCGCCGAGCCGGTCCCCCCCTGCGGGTCGTTAATTACCGTTAAACTCCCAACGATACGGGTATTGTCCGCATTGGTTAAGATGTCGATAGGCATGATTAAAAACTCCTTTTTTTAAATTAAACTCCGATGATGATAAGAACCCCACTATGGTTGCTCCCGGCCCCGCTTTCGTGCCGGATGGTGTCGAATGGATGGAATATGCTTCCGAATGAGTCTGCATGTATGGATGTCCCACCAACCGCAGTGCCTCCCCCCGACGCTAGAGCCGTGATAATATCCGCACTCTGAGCTACGCCCCCGCTCATAAAATCAAATGTGTTGACTACCCCGGCCAGAAAGAACGCACCCGTTGTAAAAGCTACAGGTAAGGCCCAGTCTTGATTAGAAGCTCCAGTGCGGAATGCATTTTCCATGACGATCACCATCTTGATAGTTCCTTGCAGCGGCTGGTAATGATTTGCTGTACCGTTAGTCCCCCCATTAAGAGTCGTTGCTGATGGAGTAGGGCTTATGATAGAGGCGAGTAGATCAAGTACCGTCAAATTACCAATGCCATCACTGGTAATCTTGGCATGGTCAAATGAAACGCGCCCCGGGTGCGCCGCCGTTCCTATGGTCAGTAACCCATCATTGGTGAGACTTACCGCACTCCCGGAGTCACCACTAACGGTACTCTCTATAATGCTAGTACCGGCTGTGTTCGCATCATTTTGTATAAAAGAAGAACCACCGCCCACTGTATTCACCGCATTTCCTATATTTGTTTGCCGCGTCAAGGCTGCTGGATATGTCCCTGATACTTTTTCATTTTCTTCATAGGTCACTACCACCACCTGTGAAATAGGGGGTCCATTAGACGCTAGTTGTGATTGTTGCGACCAATTCACTGTAGGCGAGGGCATATCCTTTAGATGATATAGGTCAGCCCACCACGCCGGGATATAGGTTGTGTCGTTATTAGCAAAGGTTAATTGAAGGTTAAAGCTACTTTCGTTGTAGATCAACATTTTACCCCGGTTGCCTGGCAATACCAGATTAAATGAGCCTGATGTTGTTGCCGACGGGTCAAATATCTTTACAATCTGCATCTACACAACCCCCGCTAACAATGGTCCTAATGACTGCCCTATGCTCCCCATTGCCTTTTGCGCGCCCTCCATCGGAGCCTTGAAATCCACAAAGTTTGCAACCACACGGTAGAGCAGGTACAAGCCCAACATAATGAGGATGAGCCTTATTATGATTGCTGCTGTATCCCCTAACATATTTGTTCCCAAACCTGCTAACCAGGCTACCGGGTCCGTGAACGATATCCCCGCTATAGTGTCCTGCTGAGCGCCTTGTACGTCAAACGGATTAGTGATCTGCAAGTAGTTATCTAGCGTTGCGAGGAACGTTGTCACATCAGCATTAGGCGCTAAACTAAACGTCTTAGCGACGTTTGCGAGTGTCGATGTTAACCCATTGCTGCTTGTACTTGATGCTGTATCCCCGGCCCAGACAAACCCGATACCCGCTCCTACATTGATGGTCGTCTGTCTAATTTGATACCCTGATACCGTTTTTAGTACCGGCCCACTCGCCCAGTTCATATTGGACACCGTGACCGTATTATTGTTATTGACCTTCTCGACTACCCCCACATGCCCTAACCCGCTCGCGCCCTGTACGTTGGGCTGCATCACGATAATAGATGGTATGCCCTTCGGAGGTGTCCCCGATGACTGCCAGCCGCTAGACTTCGCGCCGCTATACCACTGGTAAGCGTTGCCGATCCAGGGTACAAAGTACCCGGTAAGATCGTGATAGTGCTGATCCGCCCACCATGTACATTGCCCCAACGGAAACCCATTGGAAATACCACTTTTCACCGCCGGCGAGGAACCCCCCGCGCTTCCCGCCGAGCCGAGAAACTTTCTATACGCGCCGCTAGTGTACGTCCCCCACGGGTTCCAATTCGCCCCCCCGCTACTAATTGTAGCCATCGCCTTAGCATTAGAAAGCGCATTCTGCATTTGAAAAGCCGTGTATTGAGGATGAGCAAGCAGATTAATTTGCCACAATCCCCATGAGTTCTCAATGTCACCCGTTCTAGGGTTGCCAGGGTTATGTGCATTAGTGTTCCCACCACTTTCAGCCATAGCAATAGCCGCCGCAATGGTTGCATTGTTGCTGCTTAATCCAACCTGCTGAGCCAGCCCTTTCAGTTGTGCTATGGAGAGAGTCGCCATCTACCCTTTTTTCCTTCGTCTTTTAGGCTGGTAGTCCCACTCTTTTTTGCGCGGAGCACCTTCCCTGTTTGGCCCTACGTATCTATGATGTGTCTCGTTATAGACTATGTTTTTGTAAGCACTCCCATGCGCCGCGGTCTTGGCTTCTTTCTTGACTTCTTTCACCCCGGCCTGGCCTTTCGCGTGCTTCTCTAAAAGTTTATGCAGGTCTTTTTTACGTTGTGCTTTGACATCGTAGGCATTCAAGCCACCTGGCCGCGCTGCATAGCCGCGCTTTGCTTTTGCCTGCTTCTTTTCAGCCGCTGTCGGAGCTTTATACCGGGTATGCTCCGGGCGAGTTGTAAGCTTGCCTCCCCTCCCGGCCCCTTTTCTTTTCATTAGTCCTAGCTCACGCGGGCCTAAATCTTCTTGAATAGGTTGTTTCCGGCTTTCCTTGGCCTTGCCCTCTTCTTCTGAAAGCTGTACGCCTTGCCTGATGTACTTGTGGACCTCATCACGTTTTAATCCGCTGTGATCTTCATGATTCAAGTATCGCTCCACATCGGCTATGTTTATCTTCCCCTCCATATAATCACGTCCGATATGAATCGCCTTGCTTGCTTCCTTATCGCGCGTGCTTTGTACATGACGGCTATAATAAGATGTTGCCATTTCCCTAACCTACATGCTGATGTCCGTAGTAACCCACTTGGCTTAATGCTAGTTTGTTGCTGCTATCCGGCAATGTGTAAAACGCCTGTCCGGTAGAGCCACCTGAGAAAATGGTTCCTTTAGGGAACAGGTTGGATAGCAGCGTTGATACTTTGGTTTGCTCATCATAAACAGACCATGTATTCTTACCGTTCTTTGATTTTTGAATGACTTCAAAGCCCTTTGCAAAGAATGGGTCTGCTGATGGTACCGTGGCAGTAGGTGATGGTACAGGAAGGACGTTAATTGGTGGCGGTGTACTGGGTGGCACGGTAAGCGTGATATTTGGTGTCTGTACGTATGCTTCTTGTGGTAGGTAGTAGCTACCAGGCAGTTGACTACCTGCTAGTCCGCTACTATCCAATGAAGAGGGGAGCGTGGTAGTCGTGGCAGCTGCGTTATTCTGGTTGTTCTTCCAGGCCAGATAGATGATAACCACTACACCCACTCCCAACACAATCATGATTGCAGGGCTTTTCTTTATGACGTGAAAGAGATCTTTTATATCTGTTTTCCCCGGATGTTCGTTTGTCATGATGACACCTCATCGACTACCCCTGTAAAGATGCCCCTCACCGGCGCTTGTCCGCTAAACGTTGCATTTGTTGGGTGTGGTATGGGAGCGTTAAAGTTTTGCCGGTTAATGGGAATCTTCGGCACAATCAAAGAGCGATCATTGGAAGTCTTCATGGGGACCATGCGATTCCGATATCCCACCCATTTTTGATTGCGTATCGGCCCCAACCCGATTACAAGAGGGCGTGGGTATGGCTTGCTTTCAACCATGCCGTAGCTTTCCTGTTGTATCTGGTATGGGTTTAGCTCAAATGTATTATTTTCGGGTACCCCCGGTAAATCGTATGGGTACATAGCGCCCCCTACTGTGGATAACGGGCAAATTGCCCGCTAGAGGTTCTCCCCGTCGCATCCAGAATGATTGTAGCCAGGTTCTTTCCAATTGAATTAAGCACGCTGGTAGAACCTGCATAGTAAGCTACTGCTATCAAAATGAGCGATAGCACAAAAATGTAAAACATCGCCTTATCTATTTCATCCATATTAGAAAGCGCCTCCCTGTAGGATTTTAGCAATCTGGTTTCCGTGCGTCACTATCAGTAAAACCACTAATAGCCACGCGCCATAGTAAATGATCGTATGCCCGCTGCGGGTCCGGGAAAGCACATACAGTAACGCAAACATGAGCGCCCAGGCCGTCAGCCATCCCATTACGCTACTCATGGTCCCTCTACCCCCGTGAATTGCTGCAAAGGTGCTAAAAAGATGCTCGCACTTGTATTGGTACTGCTGTTTGTGCCAAAGTCCCCACTTGCGCCCCCCGGCGTTCCGCCCGTACTGCCAAAGTCCCCGCTTGCCCCGTTTGGTATATACCCCGATATGTTTGCATTCCCGGTGAGAGCCAACCAGAGCCACCCCGCCCGCGTATATCCATTGATAGGCAGTAGCAAGAAGAAAAAGACAAGCAGCACAGCTACAGGTAAGAAAATTGTCCCCGGCGTCGTTACACGCGCGAGGCCATCCCACGCCTCACGCGCGACTCCAAGCACTCTATCTACCGTTTTCCCGGCCTGATCGACGGCCCCCCCCGCAGCACCTTTTATTCCAGATGCAAGGTCGGGGTTTTCCTCTGCTTGCTTTTCCTCTTCTTCGCGTTTGGCCTTTTCCTCTTTGGCGAGCCGTATTTCCTCTGCTAATTGCTCTTTGACAGCCTGGCTCGTTGCTTTGCGCTTTGCTTCTTCCAGGCGTAGTATATCCGCCTCTGTCTTTATCTTTGCCTGTTCTAAGCGTTGCGCTTCGATCAAGTCTTTATTCGACTGAACAGCCGCCGCTTGATCTAGCTGTATTTCCTCATCGGCGAGCCGATTCAGATCCTCTTGATTTAGGTCAAACTCAAAACCGTCAATGGAGGCTTTGATCTTCCCCATTTGAGCAACGCGCGCTTCACTCATGACGACACCATATTTTCAGCATCGACTAGCGAGCCGATGATACTGCCCGGTCTCCCGGTAGTACCAGCGGCTATTAGCATGATACCGAGCATAATAGCTACAAAGATACGAATAGCAGAGTCATTAAGCACAATAACCTCAACTACTGGGTACGAAGTCCATCATAGTTCATACTGAGTAGGAACGTCTCTACACGCGGTGTAAGCCCGCTAGTCGTGGTTGTAACGCTCCCGACCTGATATGCATGTGTAGCGGCTGTAAAGCCCCCGTTCGGCTGCATGTTCAGAACCTGATGGCCGTGGCGGTTGTCAGGGCTAGTGATACCGCGTGCCGGAGCATCTACCCAAAGAATCACGCCCGGATCAAGGTCTTGCCCATGATTACGCCGCACGTCACGGTCAAAGTAGTCATAGATGCTGACGTTGTTCGAGATGTTCCAGTTCTTAAACACGTTCTGGCCGGTTCCATCTGGTGACAGTTGAAAGCCCGTCAAGTTGCTGAGAGCGGCGAAGGTGCTGCTTTGGTTCCCATCAATAACAATCGACACGGCATACCAGTGTTCGAGCAAGGTAATGAAACGCTGTCTCTGAAGTGAAGCCGCGGCAAACGGCGTGAGCGGAGCATCCCAAATGTACTGGATTGTTGGCTCACCAGCCAGGTTAAGCTGCAACGGTGCAGGCCCCGCCATGTTGGTACCATCAAGATACACAACGTCAACCTTGATTACACTACTGTTGGTATCCGTGGTGTTGGTTGTGGCAAAAGTGGCCGCAGGGCTTGAACCACTAGGGTTAGCAATCGGGTTCAGCAGCGGGTCGTTACCAATAAAGTTAGACGTGCAAGTCAGTTTCAGTTGTGGCTTATTGCCAACGCCCATGATGGGAAGTACGCCCGGTACACTATCCTCGCCCAACGCATTCAGCCGAATAAGCATCTTGCCTTTCCACTGATTGTTCGTGGAGCCATCAGCCGTGATGGGTATAGCACCTACGATGTTGGATGCGATCGTTGCGTCATTGTTCCCAGAAAGCACGCGGTTGCGCTCACCCGTCTGGAACCCCTTGATCTGATCAAGCACTTTCAAGAAGTACGGATGCGTCCTGATCTGGGTATTTCCGTAGTCAAGTTTGACCTCCGAAAAGATGTTCCACGGCGCGGCTGCGTTTGTGTTGTACGTCGAAGTGTTATTTAGTGTAAAATTGAGATTGTACGTGATAAGGAGTGCTTTCGCATATCCGCTACCCACCACAGGTAAATCAAAGTACAAGGTACTGCCCGGTGTATAGGTGGCGCTCGTGCCTGAGCCGCCAGTTACCGGGCAGTACGCTATTCGTTCGATGCTTCCCCGCATAAAAGCGCGATTAGCGGCTACAACAGCCGCTTGAGCCGCCGCTGCATCATGCGCGGTAGGCTGGCCCGTTCTCGTTGCCATTCTAAAATTCCCCTTTAATTAGTAGTTCTGAGCGTGATCGCCCACCCAACCAGCAACGCCGCCCGTGAGCGAGTTCTGCTTGAGGAAATGCAACACGGCAAACAGGATAATAAGAGAAACCGCAAGCCCACCAACGCCCCATAAAGTCTTTTCTGCGAAACTAACAAACTTACCCATTTTTAGATGTCCTTTCTTCCCATTCCAAGGAAATGCTGAATATTTTCAAAGTATGATGGTTCCCCGCGCCCGTTAATGTGCTGGTAATAGAAGCCGTATTGATGCTCCGGGTTATCTAGCTTCGGACGTTTAAGCATTAGATCGCGTATACGCAAATCATACGGCCCCTCTAAGTAAAAGCCGAGCCTGTGTACTGCCTGTTTGTATGCATTGCCAGGGATACGACTCAGTTCCTGAGTTAGCGTAATGGTTCCCACCGGAAGGCTTCTACCTGTTTTTTGCAAAATGTTGTACTCCCGGCTGTACTCATTACGCTTATATACCAGTGTATATAGCTCATCGACCAACAAAAAGGCCGGCGCATCGTGCCTGATTTGGTAGAGCCAACGTTCAATTTGTTCCGGATCTTCCGTGATAGGTTGCCAGATTTGATATCGTTGATTTCTACCGGGCTTGCCAGGTGCCAGGTCCCCCGCAACGCGGCCAGGGTACTTATCGAAATCGCCATCATGCTTACTATCAAGGATGTAATGGCGATGGTACGGATATAATTTTGCGAGGCTCCGGTCGAGCAGCTTCGCCGCCGTCGTCTTCCCCGATCCGCTGGTTCCCATTAGCAGAAACCTGTCCCCGGCCCTCACCTGTATTTTCGATTCCGATGCTGATGACATTGTTTTCTTCATCGGTCCCAACGACGATGTTCCCTGCATGTGGCAAGACCTCCATAACAAACTTCATCATCAGCCGTATAAGATGCAACGTTGGGTCTGTCTTCTTTGGAGGCCGGATTAAGAATTTTTTTTCTTTGTTTGGCTCTGTTTTCTCAATATAGAGAAGCGCGCCACGTGTGGCTTGCATAAGTATGAGCTTGAGAGCTTCAGGCAATTCTATATAGTGATCCGTCACGTACTTTTCGATATGCAAGAGAGCCATACCGAACGCTACATTTGTTACGGTGTACTCTGTATCCCCAACTTTAACTATCAACTGGCCTGGCCCCCTTCGTTGCTGCTTTACGCAGCTTCCGCTCATGTGTAAGCGTTTCTGCGGTGCGCACAACGCGCGGTACAACTATCACAGCGGCTGAAATATAATCCGAGCCGTTCACCATGTTGCGTACTACCTCCGCAGCGGCTGCGTTCTTTTGCCCTCGCCGTATCATGACGCGCGCTAGTATTTCAGCCTCTAACTCTGTCAGATCACCCCAGATATCGGGCATTTCAGGCTGTTTGGCTTGCATCCTGATGTAGCGATCCGCATATCCCCCAAAATCAATGAGAGCCGCCGCTAGTGGTTCTTGCATCTCTTCAGCTTCCTTAGCTGAGAGCGTTTTCCCCTTGCTTCCCAAAAAGGTATCTCTAACCTTGACTGCTACTCCCCCCGCCTCCTCGATAACTTCTTTGCGAGGTCTCCCCACTGGCCTTTTCGCCGGAGGTTCTTCTTTGCCCGGTAGATCGTTGTCAATGCGCTCTGTTAGCTCGTCGATGCGCTCGATGCTGCCAACGCTTGATCGTACACTGTCTGCAATTTGCTGGTTTCCGTCTGCAATGCCACCACCATCGTTGCCATGTCGTCCACCGCCCGGTCCGACTCGTTCAGGCTCTTTTTTAGGGCTTCGTTTGTCGTCTGCAACAATTGCTCGGTCTCTGCTAACTGCTTTGTTGTCTCGTCGAGCAGGTGAAATGCTTGATCTAATCGGTCCGTCTGAGCCTTCACTGTGTCGCTTAGGACTTTCACTTGTTTTACTAGCTCGTCTTCCATTGCGTAATTCCTCTCGTAAGGCTTCTATTTTGTCGGATGCCTCTTGTTCCATCATGTCCCCTACCGTATCCGTCCTACGACGTGATGCTTGCGGATAAGTTGCGACGTGCTCACAACAGGAGCTACCACATAGCCAGGTGTCGCGATCTGAAAATTATTCGGGCGCCCCAGTCCAGCCTGGTTGCATTCCTGCAAATGATAAGTTGCGCCCGTGCCACCGGCTACCGTGATGTTAAGCCAGTGATCAAGGTACAACCTATCTCCCGTCGCAAAGGCCATGCCCAGGAGCGATGTTGCGCTAAAAGTATATGTCGTGATCGTTGTCGTGAGCGCACACGACGATTTAAGCATACTGCCGATGAGCGTGTATGTTCCACTATTGTATTTATAGGCACGCACGTACATATCAGCTGTCGCCGTACCAGTGGAAAGAGCCGTGCGCAAAGCAGGTGTCCAGTTCCCTGCAATAATCTGTTGTCCTTCAAGGGTCGCCACATCAAAGAGAAAACCATTCCCCGATGGATTACCTATCAAACCAAGCCCCGGCCACGTCCCCGCATTGCCTTGTGCATAAATTTCCCCATAACCGATTACGGTACCAATGAGCGTGTTGACTGATGCGCTGGTCGTGCCTGCACTGCTACTCTCCAACTGATTAGCTGTTGAGAGCGTGCCTGATGCAGCATTATTGCCATAAACAGTGAGGGGTGTTGTCATTACATAATCAATCCTACGCGTTTGTCTAAACGCATATAAATGATATCCTGTATCGGGGTTAGTGTCAGCAACAAATCTGCGATCACACTGCCCATAGCCTCCGCAGTATACTGCGTCTCGCTATTCTTGTAAGCATAGCCTGCCACGCTATAGGGTGGTATGGAGCCAACTACCGCGCCATTGCTGTGGCTGTACTTGAGCGTCGTGCCGGCTAATAACGAGATGCTGTTGTTCGCCACGAACGGACTGCCTGAGCCGGTAATCAGCGCGATGATTTCCTCCTCTTTTCCGGTTACGCCAGGTTCAAGCACCAACGTCGTGGTTTGCGCTGCGCCGCCATTGTACCAGGCTGCACTCGTGACGACGATGGAGGTGCCGCCTGCGCTCACGCCCCCGTTGAGCGTCGTGTTCAGCGAGCTATAGCCATTCACAAAGATGCCCATATTCGGCAAAAGGCGATAGAGATAGCCCGTCTCGCCCTGTGCCTGGTAGAACCCACTGCACAACACCGATATAATGGCTGCTTCCAGCGAGGCGAAGCTCAAACTGTTGTGGTTATAGCGATGCACGGCGCGCAGCATCAACGCTGTGCTGCGTGTTTCCTTGTAGGTATTGATCAAGCCTCCACCCGCCAGATCGTACCCGAAATAATACCCTCCGTAAGTTGCATCCCAGATTAGTGCGTAGGCGGTCTGGATCGTCGCACTCGCCAAGCTCAGACATTGATTGGCCAGCGTTGGATTGCTTCCCAGTAGCAGCTCGTAAGCTCTGACCAACCCTTCGGATACTTCGGCGTTCTGTTCGACCTTGCCTTGGGTGTTCGTCGGGGTGTCCGCGCCTCCACTGAGGTTCACGGTCATGAGCGCATACCACAGCTTGTAAGTGTTGTTGTATGCGCCATTATTGATGACGGTGTTGATCGTGGCGTTCGCTGCGGCGTTCCAGAGCGTCGTTGATTGCGTTGCGCCACTGGCTAGATAGAACATGCCCGTCACAATTTGCGCCGGCCAGCGTTGGCACGCATCCAACAACGCTGTCGCGCATAACATTGACTGCGAACAGGCATACGTGCCTGTACTACTATCGTAAATGTTGCCGGTGCCACCATTAACTTGGTACCAGGAGTTGTAATACGTCCACGCGGCGTACAAGGCCGATTGCTGCAAGTTGCTGATCTGCTGCGCTGTGAGCAATGGAGAGTTTTGTAGATTGAGATAAATCTGCAAGAGCGCCCAATATATCCAACCTTTTGGGTTCGAGTACCCGCCGTAGTTCGTCGCTCCAAGCTGCGGCTTGAAGTCGCCGAATGGATAACTTGCGTTCTGGTTGCTGATATGATCGACAAATTGACTGATGCCCATGTAGCCCGAAGCATTCGGTAGATCGAACGATGTGTCAGTGGGCACGGCGATTTTGTACGATGACACCGCCAGCAAATACAACAAGCACACCTGCGGATCATGATTATTGATCTCGACGAAGCCCTGGTTGAGTTGGTTGGTTGACACACCTAATGGGTCATTGACATCAATGATCGGGTCGATGAGCGCCCAGTTAATGAGCCGTTCCCAGTTGATGTAGAGCCCGCCGGAGTTGATATAGGCGCCGCTATGCTCTTTTTGCGCTGCGAGCGGATTCCAGGCGTGGGTATGGAGACTACTCAACACCGCTCGAATGACGGATACCGTACTCATTATAGCCATCCCCTTACCACAATATTTGATCCCGTCGATCCGTTGACGTTGGGTGTACCAGCTTGAAAGAGATGGAGGACAAGTGTTTGCACATCAAGGAAAAGCGTTTGTCCAGTCGCCAAAATAGGACTGCCTGCCGTGGCTGCTACGTCTAAATCCCAGTTAATATTTGCCCCTGTATTGTTCTGTAGCATCACGTGATTGACTTGTGTGAGACCGTTAGCGCCCCATTTGAATGAATAATCAGTTGAGGATGTAAGAGCCGCTGCATTGCTTGCATATGCAGGTACATAGCCCAAAGCTGCTGAACCGATAATGTTTGATTGTTCAATCTCATCGGTGCATCGGACAAGGATAGGTATTGGAGTAGTTTCACCCAATGCATAGATTTTCATACCAGCAGTGAGGCTAACATTTGTCCATGTGGCATTGGTGAGTGAAAGATTCCCCAAGTCTTCCAGAGTCAAGGTTAAGGTATTGGGAGACCATATAAAAACGTGCTTGCGACTACTGTAGTTAAGAACGTAAGGCTGAGAGGCCGAAATCATAATGAGAGAGTCAAGAGGGGTACGCCTGATAAGCAACTGATGGATGTCACTAAGGGCTTGCTGCATCTTCTGTTTATGCTGATCGTCGGTACACATGTATAAGGTGTCCTTTGTATCGTGTTGCGATGTATTATAAGCAAAAGGTTATAGGAAAGTCAAGACACTGTGGTTTTTGCTTATAGGTTGCAGTGAGAGGGTATAATCAAGCCATGAAAAAGAAGTTTGCAATAGTTCTCATATGCGGTATCTTGTTGGGTATTACGTTAAGCCATGGCTACAATATCATCGCTCAATATCTCGCATCCCAACAAGCAGCACCTGTGCAACAAACGCCGTTCCCTAGCCAACAATGTTATGAATATGCCTATTATGGTTCTGACGGCCAGGTTGCCTACCTCACACGAAAATGTGTACCCATTTATACGACTCCATAATTATTTTAATTAAAATTATTTTTCCATAAAAAATATCCTGAATTAATTTTCAGGATATTTTTTCGTGCTTGAAATGGCCTATTTAATTATTTTCTCCCATTGAATTTATCATGCTCCCTCAAGTTTTCAAACAGCACCTTCGCAACATCGCTAGTATCTGCCATCTGCTTTTTCTTTCTCTAATTTGCAAGCCCAACAAGATAGGTAAAAGAGGTGTTTGTACCACTCTCCATTAGGAACCCTATAGCAGCGATAGCCTTTACAACCAAAACAGTAAACAAGCTTAAAACTAAAAGGTTGTTTCATCTCATTCTCCTTTGCTCTGTCATGGGGAGACACTATGATTGACGCAATATCGGCGCGATCACGCTCAAACATCAATAATTATCGTGCAATATTGACAAAATATCGGCTTTATCAACAAATATTGCCCGATATCGACAAGAATTGATACTATTCCCTGAAACCCGCGGTACAACAAGGGCAAACGGTCAAAGACGGTAGCCACTCATTCCTACATCTCTGACAATACAAACGTCTGCATTTAGGGCACTCTACTTCACCTTTACCTGGTCCATTCAAGGCCCTAAAAAGCCTCGCTGATTCATGCACATATCTATATATGAATTGACACATCTCTCCGGTTTCTTTTCTGCCATGATCTCATCCTTTCTTTGCAGCACTGCACACACTTTGTACACGATGGTACGTTGCGCCCGTTGCTTGCATAATACTCTGTAGTGTCAGTCCTTGATCTCTTAACTCAAGAATAAGAGATGCATCATTGTTTACAGGCGAGCCATCCTCTTCCACAAATGGCCCTGCTATCTGCAACTTCGCGCGCTCATGTTCAGCGGACAGATGAGAAACAACCTGGCCACTGCCATTCACTACGGCGACTACCTCACCATTCGTGACAACCTGGCTATACAGTCTATCCCTATGATGGCGCGCAGCCAGGATGCCTATTAAATGCCAGGTAGAGGCGATAGCCAGGCAGCTTAGACATAAAAGCAGTACATAAAAAAATATCAGGACTGCCAGGCCTATTTGATGCATGTACGGCCATATGGCTATCCAGGTGAACGCGACGATAGATGCGAGGATGACAGACAGGCCGGTAAACAGCACAACACGGAGATTTTGCATAGTTTCCCCTTTTCTGTACAATACAGAGACTCTTGTACACCATAACCTACAAGGGCTTGCGGGCGAGGTTCTAGCCTCGCCTACATTTCTACTGATGCTTAATAACTAATCCCCGAATATCCCCAACATTGATAGTGTTCCCCATCGCGCGGGTTAGTGCCTTCGCGATGTCCTGTGCAGATCTCGAGGATATGATATCCCCCTCCAATGCTTTCTTGGCCGTCCTGTAATTAATGCCGGCTTGACTGGCCAAGTTGGATGTATTCCAGCCAAGCTGGTTACAATATTCCTCTAAAGTTTTCAATGTGTCTCCTAAATTGCAATATGCTAGTATTGTACATCATTATGGTGTATAATCCAAGTATGATTTTGTTTCGTGAAAGTGAGGTAACCCATGGAAAGATTAAGGGATTTAGTATTTATGTCCTTGGGCGAGGTGAGTATGTGTTGGAGTGAGACTCCCAAGGGTGTATTTGACAGTGTTCACGCATGTAAAATAGGCGAAAAACTCATGGCTGCTATTGAAAAAACTATTGAGGAACATGTATCAGATGAGATAAGAGAACTTGTTATTATTGATCGCCCCGATGCTCCCGAAAAAGACGATGTGTGCGAGTATGTGAGCGATGGCGTGAGATGCGCGCAGCCTGCGCCAGCGCGCCATCGCTATTGCAACTATCATATTGATCTACTCATGGTTGAGGACGGGGGGAAGCCTACAGATCGCCCTGGCTACGACGATCCGGACGACGAAGAGGAGGGCCGCGAGCGCGCTTATTGGAGCAAGGTAGAGCGAGCTGAGGCCGATGCGGCGCGTGAGTTCAGAGGTGAGTCTTTGCAGGTGTTTGGGGATGATGGCCCGATAATTATTTAGCTGTGATATACTGCTATGGGATTCATCAGTCTACGATAGATCACCCTTCAATGGCCTGGCTCTCACCGCTCACAGGTTAACTGAGCGGCGTTTTTTATGCTATACTGCTATGTGCCCGGTTGAGGGTACTGCAAGTTCGTTGCTTGTTTCCTCGTAAGTAGAGCATTGAGGAAAGCAAGCTCCTTACAATTCCAAGGGAACTCACGAAACATCATATCAATGTGCGCTAATCTTCTGATATGTCTATTCCAACAAGCAGGGCAGTAGCCCTTGTGCGTTTGAATATCACAAACACGCCCTTTTTTTTTATCCTGACAGTCAGCACATGCATATCTCACTTGTTTCATGTTCATCATTATAGCCAAAGAGCCTGGCTACCCTCAAGTGCTAGGCTCTTTTGTTGCCGTGCTATACTAAATACAGTCATAAGATAGATACTCAGGGCTTCTCGCTTCTTCTGGGTACTCTGCCTGGTGAAGCAGGTGGCAAAGCATAGGAGCGCGCGAACCAGAAACCCCCGCTGTCTTCACAATAGCGGGGGTTTCTGATGCAAAGCCTGGCCACCCTCAAGTGCCAGGCTCTTTCGTTGTCCTCTTAAATTTGCCGATACATACTTTTAACCTGTAGCGCAATTGACACGGTAAACAATACCAGCTAAAGCCATGTTGCATCCGAATAAGTGATGTATTGCGAGTTTTCCCACAATAGGAACAGAAATCTTGATCTACTGCTGTAATGATTTTTGGCTTCTTTTCTTGGGGTAGGAATGTCGCATCACCCGACAATAGTGCAAGCATTTTCCGCTGCTCCTGCTCAGGTGCGTTAGTCATATCCCATACAGTGTTCTCACTCATGTGGTTACTCCTTAGTTTTCCTTAGTATACACAAAGAGCCTGGCTACCCTCAAGTGCCAGGCTCTTTCGTTGCCGGCGAGATGGGCGAGGATATGATATATTAGGGGGGACAACAGAGGAAGGAATAAAAGTTTAATGCCGATTTACTATGTGATCTTTGAAGGAACTAGCACGCCGCCGCGCTACATCATGATAGCTAAAATCTTGAAAGTGGTTGCTTGTGATTTGGATGATATTGATCGGATTTACAACAAGGAAGTTGCTCCGTTGCAGCACAATAGCGGACGCAACATACAAACTATGATCTTCTATCGTGAACCCCCCAACCCCATACAGCAGGCAGTAGACAAGTAAGAGCCTGGCTACCCTCAAGGGCCAGGCTCTTTCGTTATAAATTGAGCACTCCATACAGTCATATCCTCTCGCCAGTTTGTTGTAGTATCGAGTGTAGACACCAGCTCCCTCTTACCGTCGTAGTGTATCAACTGTATCCAGTGTTCCCGTTCTTCCTCTTGCTGCTCTTCCCAAAGTGGTAACTGTTCCATGTCCCTCA
>Ga0187803_10000221_pt1 | contig 23510 bp, 18 predicted proteins | sample NC_wetland_sal_i_2_FD_132425 | JGI IMG/M metagenome (GOLD analysis project Ga0187803, IMG submission 132425) | Wetland sediment microbial communities from Neuse River Estuary, North Carolina, USA - Control_3 | ecosystem: Environmental > Aquatic > Freshwater > Wetlands > Sediment | place: USA...
AGTGGATTTTCGGTTGCACGCGCGGCTGTCGTTGCGGGCAGAAGGGGATTGGGTGTACACGCAGTATTTCGGCCACATGCAGAATAATTTCCAGGGCAACGCCGGAATTGTGCTGCACTTCTAAAAATCTTGTGCAGAGCCGCGGAAATCACATAAGAGCAAGTGACAAATAAAGCCTAATTTACCAGGTCGCCGTGGTGATGGACCGCGCGGGCAGAGTCAAGTGTAGCGTTTTCCCTTTCAATTCGAGGTTCACCTCTGCGTTTTCAGTCAGGCTATTCAGCAGTTGCGCGACGTAGCCGCCCTCGGGCGTTTGGAACGTCATCACGCGCACGCCCTTGGTTTTCCCGGTCGTGTCCACGCGCACTGCGCCCGGCCGCACAAACTTACTGAAGTGCGCCAGATACCAATACGTCCCTGTGTAGGTGATCTCATGCGTCGACTTGTTGATGATGACCACGGGGTGTTGCGCGTTTGGGTCGGGGTTTCCATGGATCGGTGATACCGCCCAGGGTCCTCCGGTCTCATCCAGGATCGCGTTCCAGTACAACCATGCGGATGTCCCAGCTTCCAAGTCGTTGAAAATAATGTTGCCCCACACGTCTCCATCGTCGAATTCATAGATGGGAAGCTTCTTGCTCTTCGGGTAGCCGGCTTCATAGGCATAGCAGAGTTCATCCATCCAGAACGGTAAATCCGAATACTTCTTTTCCAACTCCGCGATCTTGTCAAAATTCTTGAAATCGTAGCCATGATAGGCCACCACCGACACAAACTTCCGTGCTGCCGGGTCATCCAGGACGACTGGATAACGCTGGTAAGCCACCTTCCGTTCCGGGGCTTCACTCATCATAAGTTTCGTCGTCAAGCCCGATTGTTGCAGCGCCGGGCCCACAAAGTCGCGCAAGAGAACTTTGATTTCCGGATATTTGATTTTCGTGTAGACCTCTTCCGGCTCGTTAAACAAGCTCAGATAATCCACGACGATTCCGTGCCGCTTGTACTCTTCGAGATATTTGACGAAATATTTGGCGAGCACCGGGTAATATTTCGGCTGAATGTCCTGGTGTTTCCTTCTGTTTACTTCAGTGAGCATCCAGTCCGGCGGGTAATCTATCGGCGCTTGCAGAGCAAAGTTGCCGTATTTTCGCGCACGCAGAATGTACGTGCCCACGCCGTTCGGCCCGAAATCGCGCTCCACGGAGAAATTCTTCAGTTCCACGTCGCCGGGTGTGTCGTCATACGTGAACCAGGGTCCCGCGGACTGGAAATCGGTCCCGGCAAGGGGAGTCTTCATCGCTGTATAGCCCGCCCCCTCTTTGGGGTCGAACAGGGCGCGCAGCACGTCCTCCTGCTTGTCAGCCGATAGCGTATTCAGTGTCATGATCCCCGCTTCCATAATGGAAGCCCCAAATCCGGCCATCTTCTGATACTTCACGGAATCGTCGATCCGGAACGTTGCGCCGGCCGGCGCTTTTCCATCGGAGAATTGCGCGTCGGGCTTTGCTGCCAGGCGGTCTCCCGTTTTTGAGGAAACATGCAGTTTTACCGTTTGTGCGTGCAGACCCGAAGCGGCCAAGGCAAGGGCGAGGGTCAAGGTCGTGCCGAGGTAACCACATCTCATGCGCATGAATTGTCTCCTGAATTTCCGCCATTGTTCAGAACGTGTACTTCAGAGCGAACTCAATTTGCCGGTTAGCCGTTGAGGTATTGGTGATTGCCGCCCCGCCAGAGACATCAACAGGCGTTGTCCCGCTGTTCGACGCGATGCCCGCCCCCGGCAAGCCAAAGTTGGGATGATTGAAGATATTGAAAAGCTCCGCCCGGAACTCGATTTGTTGCGTTTCCCGGATCTTGAAATTCTTTTGCAGCACAAAGTCAAAATTGATCAGATTTGGACCGCGCAGATTCCCTATCGTGGAATTTCCCCAATTCGTAGCAAAAGTCTGACCAGACGCGAGCGCAGGAATCGCGAATGCGGCCTGGTTGTACCAGCAATCCAGCGTCTGATGCCCGGGACGGGAGCACTGGAACGGGTTGTTCTGAACAGTTATGCCTGAAAAATCGTACGGAATACCAATCTGGTCGGGACGCGGGCTGAAGCTTCCCGTGTTGGTGTAGTCAGCGGAGAGAACCGCGGTGATCGCCTCCCCGGTCTGTGCGGTGGTGATACCTGCAATCTGCCAGCCTCCCAGTACTGCTTCCCCAACTCTGTTCATGTCGCTTAGGAAACGCCGCCCTTTCCCAACGGGTAGTTCGTAAAGATAACTGACGGACAGCCGCTGCCGAATATCCGGGGCGGCAGGTCCATACTCTCCGTTCGGATTGTGAGAATTTTGGATGAATGTTCCAACGTTTCCATCGGCATTTCCCAGATTCTTTCCAAACGTGTAAGCGACCAGCATATTGAACCCGCCTGAGAACTGCTTGTTCAGCGAAGTCTGGAATGCGTGGTACATCGTATGGAGCTGGGCGTAGTCCAGCGGCAGGATGGACACGAGATTGGGCTGCAAGTCGTAATATGGGCGTCCATAATTCGAAGAAACGCAGTTGCTGAGGTCTGGCCCACAGAAATTGTTATCCGAAGGAGTAAGCGGCTGATTCAGGTCGCTGGACTCGTGATTCCAGAGGCGATACGCGTGCGTTCCCACATACCCCAGCGTCCACACCCAGTTTTGTGAGAACTGATGCTGTAGGGTCAGATTCCATTCGAGAATCTTCGGAATCAATCGCTCAGATCCCGTGGTTTTCACGTTGCCCTGAATCATTGCAGGATCGAAAACCGGGAATGAGGAGGGAAACCCTGTGGAGATCAATTGCGCGGGAGTAGGCGTCGCGCTTGCACTATATTGCGCGGCATTGAAAGTATCTTGCGAAGGATTCAGCCCCAGGTCATCGAAGATGTTCGACTCGGCGGAGTGAAAAATGCCAAATGCGCTTCGCACCACCGTATTCCGCGGTAGGGACCACGCCAATCCTATACGCGGAGCATATCCTCCCTTGTCAAATTGCACCCCGGCGTGTGGGAGGGCCCCCGGGCCATATCCAAAATCCATCATCCCTGTGGCCAGATTAAAATTGCTTATCCGGCCGCCCGCGGGAGAAGTCAATTCATACCGGAAGCCGAGATTTAGCGTCAAATTCGAGCGAATATGCCAATCGTCCTGCACGAATTCCGCCAGGTCCCAGTATTTTGTCAGGTAGTTTCCCTGCAGATAGTCTTGTTCGGTTGCATTCGCGACCCCCATCATCAGGTCCGCGAACGCATCGCCCGTGTACAATCCGCTGAACACAAACAGGCCCCGCGGGGCAAACACCTGGTAGAAATTGCGAGTCTGCCTGCGGAAATCCGCACCAAATTTCATCGAGTGTCTGCCGTGGACCCATGTCAGCGTGTCCGCAATCTGAAAGATATTTTCGAAAACATGTTCCGGCAACCATTCCGAGTCGCCCAGCGGCGTGTACCCACCCGCGTCGATGTTCGTCAGTCCTGAGGAATTCAAATCTCCTCGGTTTGCGTTGAGGATCCCCAATTGATTTCCGAGATCCTTTCCGTAGTTGAACGGCAATGCATTCACGGCATAGCGGAAATAGCCCCCATGAAAATCGTTCAGCAGCGTTGTTGAAAACATATGGGTGTAGCCAAGCCCAAAGTGCTGCCCGCGTGACTGGCTCACGCTTGGGCAACAATCCGCTCCCCCTAGATCACCGAGCGGCCCGGGGTCATGGCTTCGAACGTCGCTGAAGCTGTACGACCCAAAGATTTGGTCCTGTTCTCTGAAACGGTGATCCGCTCGGATATCGAAAGCATCCTGATTGTTGATTCGCTTCTGATTCGCGACGTAGTTCGACGTGATTCCGCTTCCCGTCGGCATGGGGTAGTAATTCAAAACATTTTTTCCCACCGTATTTTGGTGCAATTGGTCTGGCGGCATCACATTCAATTGTCCGTTGTACATAATTGGGGTCCGAAGTGCGACTGTTCCCGCGCCATTCTGGCAAGTGTAAAGCGTTGGTTGTATGTAAGGATCGAAAATCGTGCCGCTGTCGAAGTGTGGATCACCGGTGGCTCCAGGATTTCCCGTCTGATCGCAGGGAGAAACAAGAGTCCCCGTAAGCAATTCCTGGAAGTTCCCGCTCCGCTCGTTGACCGTCGGAACACTGGAAATATACGGATCTGTTTCGCGTAGCCGATATCCCTGGTAGTCGCCGAAAATGAAGGTCTTGTCCTTCCGGATCGGTCCGCCGACGAACCCGCCAAATTGATTCCGCTTGAAGGGCGACTTGCCCGGGCTAAAGTAGTTGACTGCGTCCAATTTGTCGTTGCGAATGTATTCGTAAAGTCCGCCATGAACCTGATTGGTTCCGGACTTGATGACCACGTTCACCGCCGCCCCACCCCGCCCGAACTCCGCGCTCATGGAATTTTCTTCTGTGCGGAACTCTTCGATGGCGTCCGGCGGTGGAAGCACGATCGTACCCCCCAGCCCGAACTCGTTGTTGTCCACACCATTGAGGAGGAAGTTGTTGTTCGTGACCCGCAATCCATTTACAGAGATCGCTTCATTCGCCCGCTCGTTCTCGAACACGCCCCCGCTGACGTTCGATCCCGTCATCCCTGCATTCGCTCCGGGGCCGAGGTACGCCAGTTGAATGAAGTTTCTACCGTTCAAGGGCAATTCCGTGATTCGTTGTGCCGTCTCAATCGTTCCCAGCGAAGAAGTTTCCGTCTGCAGCAGCGGGGCTGCCGTCGTCACTTCCACCGTCTCCGTTTTGGAGCCCACGTTGAGCGCCAGATCAACTCGCACCACCTGGTTCACTCCCACATCCACGCTCGGCTCCAGAGATGAGTTGAACCCTTGTTTCTCCACGCGCACGGAGTAGCGTCCGATCTTCAGCAATGGCGCGGAGTAATTCCCCTCGCTGTCGGTCTTGAATTGGAAAGGTTGGTTGGTTTCGAGATTTGTGACCGTGACGTCCGCGTCGGCCACCCGTGCGCCAGACGCGTCACTCACCGTCCCCACGATCGCCCCGCGATCCACCTGCGCGAAAGCGTTGGTTGACAGAAGCAGAACCGCAATACCCAAGCTTAGGAAGCCGAGAAACTTCTGGAGGAGTTGAACGAGCATTTGATCTCCTATGGCTTTATGAAAGAAATCTATTGAATCGATTTAGTGTATCGATTTAATATTGGGATCGGGGTGCTTGTCAAGTATTTTTCAAAGATTCATCTGCCGTACCGTTTGGGATCCACTGAGCCCCCGATCAAAGTCCGAAACTTTCCCAAACACGGAGAAACCTGCCATGAAACTTGCGATCGCTCTGCTTTTTGCCCTGTCCTTGGCGCTTGCCAGTCCGGCCCAGGATGCCACGCCGAAGCCGCCAAAACGGTTGGAAGAGCTCCAGAACAAAACCATTCTGGTCTTCACACCGCATCCCGATGACGACGTCTTCGGAGCCGGTGGAACCATCGCGCTGCTCAATCGCAATCACAACAAGGTATACATCGTTGTTTACACAAACGATGACAAAGGTTCCTACGACCCCGAGATGAATTCCCAGCGCCTAGCGCAAATCCGCCGCGCGGAGCAGGAAGTCTCCGAAGGCCTGCTTGGCACTCCCAAGGAGAACATCCTTTGGATGGGCTACGACGATGGCATGCTCGAGTACGCCGCGCAGCCCAAGCTCACCGAAGAGGCCACCGCTATCATCCGCCGCATTCGCCCAGATGTTCTTCTCAGCGTCGACCCCGGGGAGTGGTACGAGCGCTGGCACAAGTCCGATCACCGCATGGCTGCGTTCAATACCATCGACGCGGTGCGCGCCGCAGAGTTCTGGCTGTACTTTCCCAACCAAAAGCTCCAGCAGGGCCTGCAGCCCTACAAGGTTCCAGAAATGTACTTCTTCTATCCTTCTCCGCAGGAAACGAACTATGTCGTGAACATTGACAGTGTCATGGACCTGAAAGTCGATGCCGCCCTAAAACAGGTCAGCCAGTTTGATCCCGCGGTGAATAAGTACCGGCCGGACTGGGATCCCAAGGATCTCGCCAAGGCCAAAGAAGAACTTCGGGGCGAGCAACCACGTAAAGATGGGCACTTTATCGAACCGTTTCGTTATGCAACCGGTTTTAACCAGTTTTAGCACTTATTCATACCAGGTCAGGAGAACTTTATGGCGGAACTCGCATTGAATGGCGGTAAAAAGTCCAAGCACAAAGCATTTCCTGTATGGCCACAATATGACGACGGGGAGCGCAAGGCTCTTCTGGAAGTCCTCGACAGCCGCATTTGGTGGAGAACTCCCGGCACCAGAACTCTTGCCTTCGAACAGGAATTCGCAAAATTTCATGGCGCACAACACGGCATTGCCGTTACCAACGGTACCGCCGCCCTCGAAGTCACCATCTCCGCGCTCGGCATCGGTCCAGGCGATGAGGTCATCATCCCTGACTTCACATTCGTCGCGACGGCCAGCGCCGTTCTCTACGCTGGCGCGCTCCCTGTGCCCGTTGACGTCTCTCCGGAAACGTATTGCCTCGATGCCAAGCTCGCGGAAGCGGCCGTTACGCCTCGCACTAAGGCCATCATCGCCGTCCACATGGGTGGGCACCCCGCGGATTTGGACGCTCTCTGCGATCTCGCCAAACGAAAGGGAATCGCGCTCATCGAAGACAGTTCTCACGCCCACGCCACGGAGTGGAAGGGCAAGCGCATCGGCTCGCATGGCACCGCAGGCACTTTCAGCTTTCAAGCCAGCAAGCTCATCACTGCTGGCGAAGGCGGCATCATTGTCTCGAATGACGACGCTTTCGAAAAACAGGCTCGCAGCGTGCATGACTGCGGCCGCATGCCGGGCGAATGGTTCTACAGCCATTACATCAACGGCTCAAATTACCGCCTTAGCGAATGGCAGGGCGCTGTTCTCAGCGTTCAACTAACACGGCTTGACGCGCAGACGCAGCGCCGCCACCAAAATGCCCGACTTCTCGACAAACTCCTGGCACAGATTCCCGGTATCACCCCGCAAAAACTCGATCCCCGGTGCACGCGCAACGGCCACTACGCTTACATCTTTCACGTCGACTCCAAACAGTTTGCCGGTGCCAGCACGAAACGACTGATTCAAGCCATCAATGCCGAGGGTGTCTCCGACCAGGCCAGCTATCCGCCCATTCACGCCTTGGACGTGTTCCAAAACGGCGAATACCGCAAGCGGCTGACTGGCTCTCAAGCCACCGAGCCCCACGCCTTCTTCAAGGCAAATTATCCCAACACGCATCGCGCTGCTTTTGAGACCATTTGGATTCCACAACCCGCGCTTCTCGGCGACGAAGAAGATATCCAGGAAATCGCCGCGGCCTGGCGCAAAATTCAGAAATTTGCGAAAGAGCTGGTGTGATTCGCATCGAGAAAAAGGAATACCGCGGCTGGCCAAACGCGTACTTCCTGTCGAATGACGTGGTTGAGCTTGTCGTTCTTGCTGACGTGGGACCTCGCGTTGTTCGCTACGCGCTTCGCGGGGGTGAGAATCAATTTCACGAATTCGCCGATCAGGCAGGCCTGCGCGGCGGCAACGACTTCCGTCTTTATGGCGGACACCGTCTTTGGGCCTGGCCTGAAGTCGAACGCACGTATTTTCCGGACAATCAGCCCGTCGAGGTCGGCGCCACGCCCTCCGGTGCTACGTTTACGGCTCCCGTAGAAACCCCTTCGCCCGGGACCTCCCTTCAAAAGAAGATTTCCATCCAAATCAGCGAGCGGGGAACTCGCGTACAGCTCGTTCATTCCATCACGAATCTCGCCGTGGCGCCGACCCAGCTCGCTCCCTGGACTCCCACTGTCCTGCGCCCCGGAGGCCGCGCGATTCTTCCGTTTCCGCCACGTGCTGCAATGGACAAGGATCATTTCCAATCCGTGTCGCCGCTCACCCTCTGGTCCTTCACGGACTTTACCGACAGCCGCTGGCTGCTCGGCCAAGAATTTCTGCAATTGATTCAGCAGGAAAACCCGTCGGGGCGTTTTCCGGAACAGATGAGTGGTCTTTTCAACCCCTCAGAATGGGGAATCTACGTCCGTTCCGGCACTGCTTTCCTGAAGCGTGCCAGAGTCGTGCCCCACGCACAATACCCGGATTTTGGCTGCAACTTTGAACTCTTTACGAATTCAGAATTTTTGGAACTTGAGACACTCGGCCCCATTGTCACCCTGCAATCCGGCGACGCGACACATCACACAGAGCACTGGTGGCTCTTCGATGGAATTCCACCCATCAGTACAGAAGACTCCATCTGTTCCGCCATTCTTCCTATTGTCGAAAAAGCTGTTCAAAGCTAACCGTGCGGCGAGGCAAAGATCGCCGGGCAACAAATTGGAGTAAAAGAGGGAGAAGATTGGCTCCCCGGGCTAGATTCGAACTAGCAACCCTTCGGTTAACAGCCGAATGCTCTACCATTGAGCTACCGGGGAACCGTGCAAGGTAGACTTTTAATTTACAACAAGTTGTGGATTCGTGCCACTCACGCCGTTCGCCCGAATAGTCCAATTTGGGCCAGTCTTGGCTTCAGTTCGACGACCCGACGACAGGATTACGCAGCACGCCCAGACACTCGATTTCCACCTCAACGAGATCGCCCGCTTTGAGGAATAAGGGCGGATTCCGAAATGCTCCGACGCCCTCCGGGGTGCCGGTGGCGATGATGTCGCCGGGTTCGAGGGTGATGCTGGCGGAAATGAACTCGATCAACTGCGGAATCCGGAAAATCATTTTCGAGGTGTTGGAATCCTGGAGAGTGACGCCATTCACGCGAGCGCGGATGAAGAGCGAATGCGGATCGGGAACCTCGTCGCGCGTCGTCAGGTAAGGACCCGTCGGGCAGAAGGTGTCACAGGATTTTCCGCGCACCCATTGTTTGTCGGCGAATTGCCAGGCTCGCGCCGAGACATCATTCAAGGGCATGTAGCCCGCTATGTACTCGATTGCTTGCTCCGCAGAAATGGACTTCCCCTTGCGCCCGATTACGACGGCCAACTCGGCCTCGTAGTCCACGTTAGGATTGCCGGTGGGGATAACAATTGCTTCGCCGGGGCCACAAATGCTGCTGCTGAATTTTGCAAAGATCATGGGGGACTTTGGAAGTTCCTTTGCCCCCGATTCAATGAAATGATCGCGATAGTTCAGTCCAACCGCGATGATTTTCCCAGGATGGGGAACCGGAGGAAGCAGACCAAGGTTTTGGAGTGAAGAGATGGCACTTCGGGGCGCTCCTTGCATCAACTCTTGCGCAGCGTGTCGAGCGGGTTCTCCCGCTGTCAAGAAGGACGTCATGTTCGCAAACGATTCGGCAGGAATCCCGCGAGATCCAGCCGCGGCCTGCAGATCAATTACGCCCTGTTCCGTAATCGTACCCAAGCGTGGCAGTCCATCGTTTCCCGCGTAAGAGACAAGATGCATCGACCTTCCTCTAAGTGGGCTGACAAGTTTCTCGCGGCTCATTCATCAGCAACTTTGCTATCCGCATTGTAAGCCAGACCGGCGAAATGTCGTCGAGACAAATTACTAGCGGAAGCGAAAATCAATCATGGACGAGGCAGCCGGGAGAGATTTGAGGAGTTCCCCCAAAAGCAGGCTTGCATGATTCCAGTCTCCCAGAGCCGATCGCAGAGGGCATGTTCGTTTAGAAGTACGCGAGGAAAACGATTGAGCGATGAATAGCTTGGCCTCATAGATAGCTAGCGTTATCCTATTGTTTAGAATTAGCAGCTTCGTCTTGGCCTCACATTCTTCTGAACCGAGCTGGGACGGCGAGCTGTCGCCCACCGCATCGCTGGGAGTATGGAGGAGATCCCGTGCCAGAGAATGACAAGCAATTGATCGTGGTCACTGGAGCGGGAGGATTCATCGGCGGCCATCTCGTTTCGGCTTTTCGCGCGCGCGGGTGCAAGGCGATTCGAGCCATTGATATCAAGCCACTGACGGACTGGTATCAGCGCTTTGACGAGGTCGAAAATTTGTCCCTCGACCTGAATCTGAAAGAGAATTGCGAAATCGCTGCTCGGGGCGCCAGCGAGATCTACAATCTGGCGGCCAACATGGGGGGTATGGGCTTCATCGAGAGCAACAAGGCCTTGTGCATGCTCTCCGTGCTGATTAATACGCACATGTTGCAGGCCGCCGTGAAGCATGGAGTGCCGCGCTATTTCTATTCCTCATCCGCCTGTGTTTACAACGCGGATAAGCAGACGACCTTTGAAGCGCCTTCGTTGAAGGAAGAGGATGCGTATCCGGCCATGCCGGAAGACGGATACGGCTGGGAGAAGCTCTTTTCCGAACGAATGTGCCGGCACTTTCGCGAGGATTTTGGCTTGCGCACGCGTATGGCGCGGTTTCATAACGTGTACGGACCTTGGGGAACGTGGTATGGAGGCCGGGAGAAGGCTCCCGCAGCCATTTGCCGGAAAGTGGTCGAGGCGAAGATCAAAGGGAAACAGGAAATCGAAATCTGGGGGAGCGGAGAACAGACCCGGAGCTTTATGTATATCGATGACTGCTTGAAGGGGATTGACCTGATCATGGAATCCGACATTCTGGAAGCGACCAATCTCGGTTCCAGTGAGGCGGTCACCATCAATCGATTGGTGGACCTGGTGGAAGCGATTGCCGGGATCAAACTAAAACGCAAATATGACTTGAGCGCGCCGAAGGGTGTGAATGGTCGAAATAGTGATAACGCCAGGATCCAAGAGTTGCTTCAATGGCAGCCAAATACGTCGCTACGCTCCGGCCTGGAAAAAACCTACCGCTGGATTTATGACCAGTATCTTGCACGAGAACGAGGAGACAGCGGAGTCGTCCGCGAAGCATTTGTAACCTCGCGCTGACCCTTGCCAAGCATGGAAAATAGCTAGCCTGTTCCGGCGAGAGTTCTCGACGACGTTCCGACTGGACATCGGGAAATCCCGGGCGTCGAGTTGTCTCTGCCTTCGGGAGGTCATAGAATCTTTGCGTCTGCAGTTTGGTGCCGTCCACAAGAGCACATTCGACGCGTTTCGCTCCGCTTTCCGATTTTCGACACGTAGAATAGGAGATTCGGTTTGTCAACCTCAAGATCATTCAAGAATCAGTTTCGTGGGCGAATGGCTCAGCACACGTTTGCCGGGCTGCTGGCGGCGATTCTCGCTGCGGTGTTGTGTTTCGGATTCAGCTTCGCGGCGCAAGCACAGCAAAAGCCATCGAGCGCGGAAATCGAGAAGCGGGTGGAAGCTTTGCTCGCCAAGCTCACACTCGAGGAGAAAATCACGCTCCTTGGTGGCATCAACGATTTCTACACTCGCCCCATTCCCCGAGTGGGCATCCCCTCGTTCCGAATGTCTGATGGCCCAACTGGCGTCCACGATTATGGCCCTACGACCGCCTATCCTGCCGGCATCCTCCTGGCGGCATCGTGGGACACAGATCTTGCCCGGCGCGTCGGCGTTTCCATGGGTCAGGACGCACGCGCGCGTGGCGTGAACTTCATCCTCGCTCCCGGCATGAATATCTATCGCTCACCGCTGAATGGCCGGAATTTCGAATATTTCGGTGAAGACCCATTTCTCGCTTCGCGCATGGCCGTGGGTATGATTGAAGGCATCCAGTCGCAAGGCGCGATCGCCACGGCCAAGCATTTCATCGCCAACAATTCCGAATATGGCCGCATGGACCACAGTTCCGACATGGACGAGCGCACCATGCGGGAAATTTACTTGCCGGCTTTCGAGGCTTCCGTGCGGGAAGCAAAAGTCGGTGCGCTCATGGACGCGTACAACCTGGTCAACGGCGTCTACATGACCCAAAACAACCAGATCAATGTCCAGATCGCGAAAAAAGATTGGGGTTTCGACGGGATCATCATGAGCGATTGGGGCGCGACCCACGATGGAATCGCAGCCGCCAACAACGGGCTCGACCTGGAAATGCCCAGCGCCAATTTTATGAATGCCGCCACTCTTCTGCCTGCCATCAAGAGTGGCGCCGTCACGCAAGCCACTATCGACGATAAGGTCCGCCGCATCCTGCGCAAAGCCTTCGAATTCGGTTTCTTCGACCGTGACCAGACGGACTCCAGCATTCCACTTTATAGCTCGGACGGCCGCCAGCTAGCTCTCGAAGAAGCCCGCGACGGCATGGTGCTCCTCAAAAATGAAAATCACCTGCTCCCGCTCGACCGCAAGAAAATCAAGACGATTGCCGTGCTTGGTCCCAATGCTTATCCCGCGGTGGTTGGCGGCGGTGGCAGCTCCCAGACCAAGCCCTTCAACGCGATCAGCTTTCTGGAAGGCATCAGCGATGTTGCTGGGAAGGACGTACACGTCCTCTATCTCGCCGAGGCAGCGCCGCTGGACAACATTGTGAGCCATACGGAATTTCTCTCCACTCCCGGAGGCGCAGCAGGTCTGAAGGGCGAATATTTCGACAATGAGGACTTCAAGGGCGAGCCCGCTCTCGTGCGCACCGATCCGCGCATTGACTTTCACTGGGGAGAAGGCAGCTATCGCGACGGCGGCCCAGTCGATCACTTTGCCATTCGTTGGACGGGCTACTTTGTTCCGCAAGAGGAGAATGACTACCGTTTCTACACCTCCGCGGACGATGGAGTGCGCCTGTACATAAACGACGAACTGGTGATCGACGATTGGCGCCGTCACGCCGAGACCCTCAACACCTACTCCAAGCATTTGGAAGCCGGCACAGCCTACAAAGTTCGACTCGAGTACTTTGAAAATGTCGGCACCGCCACCGTGCGCTTTGGCATTTCTCCCGCTACCCTTACGTTGGGTGATGAGACAAAAAAACTGGCGGCCAAGGCTGATGCGGTGATTCTCTGTATGGGCTTCGATCCCAACTCCGAAAGTGAAGGGAGCGACCGCACATTCCGCCTTCCCGGTGGGCAGGATGCATTCATCCAGCAGATCGCGGGCGTGAATAAGAATGTGGTCGTCGTTCTCAATGCCGGCGGCAGCGTTGACATGACCAAGTGGCTCGACCAGGTTCCCGCTATTCTCCACGCCTGGTATCCGGGGCAGGAGGGCGGCACCGCTCTTGCTCAACTTCTATACGGCGATTTCAGCCCGTCGGGCAAATTGCCCGCCACCTTCGAACGCCGCCCGGAAGACAATCCCACCTTTCCCAGCTACTACCCGCAAAAGGGCGACAAGCGCGTCGAATACACCGAAGGCATCTTCGTCGGCTATCGCGGCTACGAAAAAGCCGGCACCAAGCCGCTCTTCCCGTTTGGCTATGGGCTTTCCTATACCACGTTTGCCTACAGCGATTTGAGGATCGCTCCCGCCGCGAAGGGAAGTGGCGCCCTGCTCGCTGTCAGCTTCAAACTGAAAAACACCGGCTCGGGAGATGGTACCGAAGTCGCCCAGGTATACGTTAGCGATTCACACGCTCCGGTTCCACGGCCCGCCAAGGAACTGAAAGGGTTCGCCAAGATTTCACTTCGCCCTGGAGAAACCAAGCCGGTCACTGTGCTGCTTGATCGCCGCGCCTTTTCCTATTACGACGTAGCCAAGCACGACTGGAACGCAGCCCCGGGCGAATTTGGCATTCTCGTGGGAAGCTCTTCCGCAGACATCAAACTCCAGGGCAAGTTTTCACTCGGTCCCGGAGAGGAGAATCGCTAACACCATCATGACAGCCGCCTTCGCATTGCTCGATACGCAGCGACTAGTCCATCTTTCCACCATCGATCTGGCAATCATCGTTTTCTATTTCGTCCTGGTGCTGGCCATCGGCTTTTATCTCAAGGAGCAGGCCAACACCGGCGAAGATTTCTTCATGGCCGGCAGGGAGATGACTGCCTGGATTGCCGGCTTGAGCTTTCTCTCGGCAAACCTTGGCTCACTCGAATTGATGGGCTGGGCCGGCGCTTCCTATCAGTACGGCATTCTCGCCGCGCACTGGTATTGGATCGGGGCCATTCCCGCGATGCTTTTTCTCGCGCTGGTGATGATGCCGTTCTACTACATCTCCAAGACCCACTCGGTTCCCGGTTACCTCAAATTGCGCTTCGGAGAACCCAGCCGCGCGCTTTCTTCCGTCAGCTTTGCCTTCATGACCGTGCTGATGAGCGGCATCAACATGTATTCGATGGCCCTGGTGTTGAAGATCGTCCTGGGATGGAACATCCACTTCAGCATTCTAGTTTCTTCCATCACCGTTGCCATTTACGTAGCTCTCGGCGGTTTGCGTTCCGCCATCTTCAACGAAGTTCTGCAGTTCATCTTGATTTGGGCCGGCGCGCTGTTGATCCCGATTCTGGGCCTCGTCGAGACGGGCGGCTGGAGCGGCTTGAAAGCGCGCATTGCCACCAACGCCTCCGCGGAATACACGCACTTGTGGGGCACGCTTGGCCATTTCAAAGACAATCCGATGGGCATCCACTGGACCGGCATCGTCTTCGGCCTGGGCGCCATCATCTCCATGGGTTACTGGACCACCGACTTTCTTGTCGTCCAGCGCGTGCTCTCCGCCAAAGACCTGCGCGCCGCGAAAATGGCCCCGATCATCGGCGCCGCTTTCAAGATGATGGTTCCATTCATCGTCATTCTCCCCGGGCTTCTCGGCATCGCCCTCCTTGACACCAAACTAGTCGGCGAAACCCAAGCCATTGCGACCGGCGGGCATAGCTACAACGAAGTTCTTCCGCTGATGCTGGCGCGTTATTGCGGACCGGGCTTGCTAGGGCTCGGCATTACCGCGCTCATCGCCGGCTTCATGTCCGGCATGGCTGGGAACGTCAGCGCGTTCACCACCGTCTGGACCTATGACATCTATCGCGCCCTTATAAAGAAAGACGCTTCCGACCATCACTACGTCAACATGGGCCGCTGGTCCACGGTCGTAGGTGTGGGAATTTCGATCGGCACAGCTTACCTGGTGATGGATTTTAAAAGCATCATGGACTATGTCCAGGCGCTCTTTAGTTTCTTCATCGCGCCGCTCTTCGCCACCGTGCTCCTCGGCATGTTGTGGAAGCGCGCCACTCCCGCGGGAGGTTTCTGGGGCCTGCTGTCCGGCACGGGTTCTTCTGTCGGGATGTGGGCCTGGGTCAAAGTGGATCCGTCGGCACTGCGCTATGTGGCGCTCTCGCCGTACGCTCGCGACATGGCGGAGAACATGTACCGGGCGCTCTGGTCTTGTCTCGTTTGTGCCTTTGTGACCGTCGTCGTCAGTCTGGCCACCAAGCCGAGGCCGGACGCGGAGCTTAAGGGCCTGGTCTACGGCGTAACCGAAATTCCGTCCGAAACCTACGTTTCCACCCTGCACCGGCCGTGGTTCTGGGCAGTGGTGGTGGGGACTATATTTGTGATTCTGAACATTATTTTCTGGTGAGGCGCTATGAAAACAGGTGGTTCACTTTCGATCTGGTTCTTTATCGGAATTTCCCTGCTCGTGAATGGCCTGCTCATCTGCGGCGCGGGTGTGTATGAATTTTTCCACCCGCCGCTAAAGCAGGTTGTGTTGTACCACCTGCACGCCAACATCTGGTGGGGCGGCATTCTCGCTGCGATTGGAGCAGCCTACTGTGTTTATTTCGCCCCTGGAAAAGGGCGCGTCTGAAAGAGAGGGCGACCGAACGGACCATGGCAGGCAAGAGAAAAGCGGAGGCCGCTCACAACGCCGTCCTCTTGGAAGAGATCGCCACGATGGCTTTGCAGACCCTGGCCGCCAATCCCAAGGCCCGCCCCATCTCTAAAGTGCTCCACGAAAAGCACTTCTTCCGCAAGCATGGCGGCTCCGCCTACTACGGAGAGATGTAGACCACCTGCTTTCACTGCGAGTCCCCTGGATTATTCTTTGGTGTTTCCAGCCTTCTGAGTATGAGCGCGTTCTCCGCTTTCCAATTCCCGGATCGTCTGCCTCAGCCAGGCTCCCAACGCGGTTTCCAGTTCCTCTTCCGTTCCCCATTCATAAAAGGAATTGACCGTCTCGCCGCGTTCTGTCAGTTGAATATGACGACACGGGAACTGTGTTTCCCGCCGATCCGGTGGCGCGAAGTCCATCAGAGGACACTCTTTACAGGGCTGACGTTCCCTCTTATCGTCAAAATTGATGCACGTCGGGGAATCTTCAAATACGAAGTTGGGCCGCCAAGGATACCGTGGCCTGCGCCGGTAACCTCCCTGTTCCAGAAAGGCCAGTTCCGACCGCAGGATCGCCAAAAGTTTGCCCCTGTCCTGCATGTAAAAAACCCCAGACTACAATTCACACGGAAAAGGCGCAGTGTCGGTGATTATTGTCACATTCAAGAGTGATTTGGATCACGGGAAATACCCCCCTTCCGAGGTACAAAATCACATATGCAGGTGATTTCATGCTTACTGGCTACCGACGCAACGGCAATCATTTTCAGTTTGTGACCAAGCTTGATGGGAGTATGCTACCCGACGGCTCAAGTATGCGCACTCCCTACGGCCTGGAAATCATTGAAAACTGTCTCTCTTGCCCCCACCGGGAAGAACGGCTGTTTTGCAATTTATCGGATGCAGCCGTTAAGGCCATGGCGGCCATCACCTCTTCCGCCGCCTATCCCAAGAGTGCCACCCTCTTTGTCGAAGGCCAACCGGCGCGTGGCGTGTTCATTCTGTGCAGCGGCCGCGTCAAGCTTTCCACCTCCTCGGCCGATGGCAAGACTCTCATCCTGCGGATCGCGGAACCGGGCGAAGTTCTGGGGCTCCCGGCCACAGTCACAGGCACTTGTTATGAGCTCACCGCCGACGTTATTGAACCCGGCCAGGCCAACTTCATCCCTCGCAATGAATTTCTTAGTTTCCTGAAAGACAATGGCGAAGCCGCTCTTCGCGTTGCGCAGCAGCTTGGCGAAACCTATCATTCCGCCATCTCCGAAATGCGCACTATCGGCCTTTCGCATTCCGCCGGCGAAAAGCTGGCTCGCTTCCTCCTGGAATGGGCTGCCAATTTTCAGGAAGAAAAGGGCCAGGTGCGTATTAAACTGACCCTCACCCACGAGGAAATTGCCCAGATGATCGGCTCTTCCCGCGAGACGGTCACGCGTCTCCTCGCCGATTTCCGCAAAAAGCAGATTCTCCAGGTGACCGGCTCAACCCTCCTCATTAAGAACAAGCAGGCCCTCGAAGCCATCGTCAGGGCCTGAGCCTTTCTTTTGCCTAATTTTTCGAGAAGCTTCTCAGGAGAATGGGTGTGTCTTCAGATACCCGTTTATTTGACTTTCCCAGTCCGGCCCGGCTTCTTGGTCATGTTTCCCCAGGTGTTGCACATGCGTGTCGTCATTCGCGCTTAACGCTGTGCGGTCGTACTCCACCTCGACCCGCGTCTCGGTTCCTTCCGCCTTCAGCCTCAGTGTAATCACCGTTACCAGCGCATCGGGAATCACATACACATACTGCACGCGCCCGTTTTTTGCATCGAATTCCGTATTCACCCACACCGACTTGAAATGATTGTGCGACACGGTGAACACCATTCCTCCGACATCCGCCACCGGTGACGGGTAAACAAACTGCGGATCCCAACCGGGCGACCAGTCGCGTTCCTTGTCTGCGCCGAACAGCGGGGCCACTTGCTCCCATGGCGCATGGGCAGTGAACGTGAACCGCGTTTCTGTGTGCATTCGCCCTGCACCGGACCGTGGCCCATTGGTGTGCAGCGCATGTTCAGTGATCGCATGCAGATGTGCGGCAACCCTGGGCAACATCGCCGCTCCCGCTCCACAGACTGCTCCCAATACGAACAACCAATGGCCCTTCATGAAGCCTTCTCCTTCAACTTGTGGCTGTCGCTAGCGCGCAGCGTCATGCCGTAGATCTTCTTGAGTTCCCCAATTTGGGAGAGTGACTCTTTCCCAAAGGGTGCCTTGCCCTCGAAGGCGTGCAATACGATGCCCTCCAGCAAGTCTCCCAGCGTCAGATCCTTCAATTCCGCGAACGCTTTCAACACCTTCAGCAGCCGCTTTTCCATGCGCACGCCGGTTTGCACCCGTTCGACCTCGATCATGTGTGCCTCCTGTCGACCACGGTATATATGTACCACGGTACACTGGTCATGTCAACTTGTTGCCCCCTCTCGGTTACTGCCTGTTGTTTCTTGGCCCTCGTAGTCTCCAATCGTTAGGCCGTGAGCCTGGCCGTCCTGGCATTCACAGTCCATTAACATTGCGCGGCTACCCCGGAAGGCGTAATCATGATAAAAAGTTTTTTACTGACCGCAGGGCTCTGGTTCTCCCATTGAATGACAACCCATCTTCGGAACGCAGGACTGGCCCTCGCCGCGCCGCCAACTGGCGCGTGCTGTTCGGGCCTACAGGCCAGCTTGCGCCCGGGTTCCTGGCAGACATGAGCCCGCTCGGTGTAAGCATCCTGACCGAAAAAGAGCACGCCGTTGGGACGGAAATTGAGATTCATTTTGGAGTAGAAGAAGACCAATCATCCGGAAGATTTCGGATGCAAGGAATAGTTCGACACTGTGGCAAAGGAAAAATTGGCGTTCACTTCGTGAACGTGGACACCACGCAACGGGACCACTGGTGGAAAATTATGCGTGGTGAAGCTTAGGCCGCAACGCCTCTTCGAGCGTTGGCTAGCCGCTTGGACATTGGCACGTTTAATGGCGAAAATTGTCTACTGCAACGCAAAAATAGTGAGGCTCTGCGGTGGGAGAGTCAGTTTGAGTTGTTGGCCCGCAAGATCGGTTTGCGCTTCGCCGAATAGCGTGAAGATACTGGCCGCCGCTTCCGCCGGTGTGTCTTGCAAGGAAAGGTTAACTGTCTTTGGGATCGTGCCATTGTGGAAAGCGATCACCAGCTTCTCCTCGTCGGATTCCCGAAGAAAGATGTAACTGGAATCGTCGGAGGCCAGATGCCAAAGCTTTCCTCCCCGCAGGGCTTCGTGTTCGTGCCTCAGGCGTAGCAAGGCCTGCACATACTGGAAGATCGCTTCCTGTTCTCGTGTTCTTCCTTCGCGCGTGAAGGCATTTTGTGCATCTTCCGGCCAACCGCCCGGAAAATCACGCCGATTGTCCGGGTCGCCGCCGCCCGGCATCCCGAGCTCGTCGCCATAGTAAAGTTGGGGAATTCCGCGTAGCGTCAGCGTCAATCCAAACGCCAATTTCAATTTTTCAGGAGTAGCCCCTGTTACGCCGGCAAAGCGCGCCACATCATGATTTCCGAAGAATGGCATCAGAAAGTCCGCATGGAGATACAGCGAGTCCTGGCGCAGCACATTAGCGATGCGCCCTGCTGGAGCGCCATTCAGCAGCACATCGCGCAGCACAAAATAAAGCGGGTAATCGAAGAGTGTGGTGAGTTGCGTGTCGATTCCATCCCATCCTTTGCGGCCGCCAGCAAAAAAGGACGTGACCGTCGGATCGGGATGAAACACCTCTCCAATCGTAGACAGTCGCGGGTAAATCCTTCGCAATTCCTGATGCCACTGCGCCCAGAAGGCCCGCGGCACATAAGGAAACGTGTCTACCCGGTATCCGTCCAGGCCGGATGTTTCCGCCCACCAGATGGCGTTCTGGATCAAATACTGCTCTACTACCGGGTTCTCCGTGTTCATGTCCGGCAGAACCCCGACGAACCAGCCGTCCGTCAGGTTTTTTGTCATCTGCCGTGGAGTATGCGGGTCTACCAACGATTCGATGGGATCGTTCGTAATCTCTTTTTCCCCTCCGAATCCATAGAAGCCGCCGGTGAGCGGTGAAGAGGAATTTAGATGATGTTCCGCGGTGCCGTGGAACCAATCCGCCATCGGTGGATTCTTCACCCAGGGATGAAGTGGGCCTACGTGATTCGGCACGACGTCGAAAAACACTTTCATATGCTGCTGATGGGCCGCCTCCACCAGTTCCTGATAATCCCGCAGCGTCCCCAGGTGCGGATCGACCGCGTAGAGATCCACGGCGCCATAGCCGTGATAGCCAGTGGCCGCGCCATTCTTGACGATTGGTGTGAGCCACAGGGTTGTGACGCCCAGGTCCTTCAAGTAGGGAAGGTGGGCCTTGATTCCACGCAAATCGCCACCATGATACGCGCGCGGCTTCGAACGGTCGTGTGAGCCGGGAAAATCGGCGGGTTCATCGTTCGTGGGATCGCCGTTGGCAAAGCGGTCCGGCATGATCAAATAGATGACGTCGTCGGGCGCGAGCCCTTGATTTCTCTCAAGGATCTGTTTTCGGGCGGCAATCGGAAATTCAAAAAAGGTCTGGCCGTGGGCGGTCGCGATGCGACAGACGGCTGTCCCGCTTTTTAGCTGGTGGGAGAATTTCAGCCACAAGAAGAGATAATCTCCGCCAACCGACGATTGTGTACGGCTTACAAGCACCTCTGGCAGGTTGCATGCCGCGTGCGTCGCTTGCAAATTCCGGCCGGACAGCAGCACCACAACATCCTGCGTTAAGCCAACCCACCAGTTGGGCGGCTCGACTTTTTGGACCAGGGGGGCGTTCGGGTCAGTGGGTTCTTGCGCGAAGATTCGAGGTTCGCATAAAAAAACCAGTGAAATGGCAAGCAGGAGCGCCCGGAAGAAGTGGGGAAAATGACTGTTGTGACCACTCGAATGTGAATGCATGGCAATCAATCCGCGAGCTTAGCAGAACCATGCCACATTGCGGCAGAAGAGATTTTCACTCTTTTTCCCGAAAGACCAGCGTCCCAAAGGCAGAAGGCACGTGGAAATTCGGTTTTGGCGAATAAGTTGGACTCCACGCTGAATAAAATCGCGGCTCTGTTTCACCCTCGATGCGATAGAAATTTGCTCTCCAGGACTGTTTCGGCTCGAATTGTGCTGTCAGGTATTTCATCGGGATGGCCAACTCAGCCGTCCACGTTTTGGCTTTCTCATCCAGCACCACGCGGCGGCGCAACCCGCTGTGGAGTTCCTCGATCTTGCCGTGCGAAACTGCCAGGTCAATCCAATAGTCGTTGGGACTCACTTCAAATTCGCGGTAAACGAGCGGGTCGCTGGCATCGGGTTGCAAAAAAGTTTCGGCCACATCGCGGTCCCACAGTTCATACCGCCAGCCATCCTCGCGCGCATCGGAAAAAACGAAAATGTTCCGATAGTTGCAATGGAAGCGGAGGAACAGTGTTTCCGGCATCCAGAGCAGGCGAACCTCGGTAGCTCGCAGCGGATCCGGATTTTCTCCTTTCCAGTCCTGATCAAAACGAATCGCTGGGGCCTTCTGCCAGTCAGATTTTGCCGGAAATCCTTCGCTATCGGTTTTTTCCTTCAGGCGTACGGCAACGGCAGTCGGAAGCTTTCCTGGATTCTCGGGAGGGGCGGAACACATGTTACAGATAGTGTAATTCAGCCGAGGAAAACAACTCAGCAAAATAGGGGCAGGTGCACACAAAGAAGCCGCAAGGAGCAAGAGTTTCCATCTCATTACCAGCATCATAGGCTCTCTGGGATGTCCTCGCCACCTGTCGGCCCATCCCCGAAACTGCCTGTTGGACCAGCCGACTCATTGCGCACCGCGCCCCGAATGTGCTCTGGCGCAGCTTTCGCAGCGTGCTAGCATCAATTTTGAAGCTCGATTTGCGTGTCCCGGAAGGAGAAGTCCGTCGTGAAGCCCTTTAATGCCGTTGAGGTTCATACTGAAGCAAAGCGCCACAATCCGGAAGAATTCCAATTCATCAAACACCGCATCGAATCGGGCGTCGCTCGAATGACGCTGAATCGCCCCGAACACAATCTCCTGAACGAAACCATGCTTCGGGAACTCGCCGATGGGATTGCGTTTGCGGGCGAGCGCAGCGACGTGAAATTGATCGTCCTCGATTCCGCCGGGAAGGTCTTCTGTGGCGGCATCGATGCCGGTGAATACACTGCAGAGCGGGTCTTCCAGATGGTGGATGCGTTCCATTCCGTATTCTCTGGTATCTTGGAAACTTCCAAGCCGGTCTTGACGATTGTGAATGGTCCGGCGATTGGAGGCGGTGCGGAGCTTGCGGCCTTCGGCGATCTCGTCGTGGCCACGCCGAAGGCGCGATTCGCACAGCCAGAAATCACCATCGGGGTTTTCCCGCCTCTGGCTTCCACCATCCTGCCCTTCCTTGTGGGCCCGAAGATTGCCCTGGAATTGGTCCTTTTGGGGGAACCCGTGACGGCCGAACGCGCCCTGGAATTGGGCCTCGTCAACCGCCTGGTACCAGAAGCACAGTTGGAAGCTACGGTGAATGATCTGATCGCCCGGATCACCAGCCATTCCGGGGCCGTGCTCACCATGGCCAAAAAAGCCATTCTCGGCGGTATGGGGCTTTCCCTCCGCGATGGCCTGAAAAACTCCATGAGCATTTTTCTCAACGAACTCTACCGCCTGGAAGATTCCCAGGAAGGCTTGCGCGCACTCGTCGAAAAACGCAAACCGAATTGGAAAAACCGCTGAACTTTTAAGAGCGCTTTGTTTGGCTTTATTGACAGCCCAGCGAGTGCGCCGTACACTGAATCTACAATTTGCAGGCTCGGGAAGTGGGGAAGTGCCGTGCAAACCGGCCGCGGTCCCGCCACTGTGATCGGCAAAGTTGCCGTAAGCCAGGCTACCCTCCCAAGCTGCAGTGGCCGCGTGTCCTTCGCGAGAGAGAACACGGTCCAAAATTGCCCCAGCCTCGTAAGGGGCTTTTTTATTGGCTCATTCTCGCGAAACTCTCGTTAGGGGAGATTCGTGCCCGATTCAACGTCCAGCTTCCTGCCGCGAGCGCTCTTTTTTTGCGCCACCATCCTTTTCCTTTGCACCGTGGAAATGGAGGCGCAAGCGACATCGCCAACATCGCCCGCACCACCGGCTATGCGCGAGGTCATCGATGGATTTGGACGCACCGTCCGCGTACCTGTCAATCCTTTGCGAATCGTTTCGCTGGCGCCGAGCTTGACCGAAACTCTCTACGCGCTGCGTGTCGAGGATCGCCTCGTGGGCGTCACGAATTACTGCGATTACCCGCCCGAGGCCAAGAAGAAACCAAAGGTTGGCGGCGTCATCAATCCGAATCTCGAGGAGATTGCCGCCCTGCATCCGGACCTTGTTCTAATGAGCAAAGAAGGCAACTTGTTAGATACGGTTCGTTCCCTCGAAGCTCTCGGCATACCCACCTATGCCACCGACGCCCACACGATCGACGAAATCATTTCCTCTACGGAAAAACTTGCCGATGTTTTGAACGTCCCGGCAGCCGGCAAGGCACTCGCCGGCGACTTGCAGAGTCGCTTGGCGGCACTGCAATCGAAGCTTGGCGCCGTGCCTCCAAAGCGGGCACTCTTCATCGTCTGGCCAGAGCCGCTCATTTCTGTGGGTAAGGACACGTTCATCGCCGACGCGCTACGCAGGGCCGGGGCCGTTTCCATTGTAAATTCCAGTCAAGATTGGCCGCAGATCAATCTCGAAGAAGTGGCGCACCTCCAGCCCGAGTATCTTGTGTTCGCGCCGTCCCATTCGGAATCCCCCACTCACGATTTTGAAGCGCTGGCGAATCGCCCTGGCTGGCG
>Ga0187803_10000222_pt1 | contig 23373 bp, 18 predicted proteins | sample NC_wetland_sal_i_2_FD_132425 | JGI IMG/M metagenome (GOLD analysis project Ga0187803, IMG submission 132425) | Wetland sediment microbial communities from Neuse River Estuary, North Carolina, USA - Control_3 | ecosystem: Environmental > Aquatic > Freshwater > Wetlands > Sediment | place: USA...
ACTGCGCTTAGGATCAGGACGGCGACGATCAGAGTTGTGGGGTTGATCATCAGCCGGATGTCCCCAGCCTCGGCGTGCTTGGCCATGGCGCTATAGAGAGTGAGGCGGCCCACCGAGATGGCGACGACGTAGGCCAGAATGATCCCCAGCAGCCCGCCCATGAACGTGATGGTGAGGGCCTCAGCCAGAAACTGCAGGAAGATGTGGCGGCGCCGGGCCCCCAGAGCCTTCTCCATCCCGATTTCGCGCGTGCGCTGCGTTACCGACACCAGCATGATGTTCATCAGGCCGACGCCGCCGATCCCCAGCGTCAGCGTCCCAATGAAGCCAAGCAGAATCTTGAGTCCCAGAGTGATTACCTCAAACTGATGGAGTTGCACCATGAGGTTTTCTACGAGCAGTGCGCGGCGGTCTGCGGGATTGAATCGGTGCTGGTCGGCCAACACGTTGCGTACCGACTGCTCAAGGTGCTCATATTCACTGGTCTCGTAGTTGAACCAGATGGAGCCGAGATAGTGCGTGTCCATGAGGTCGCTCATGGTGGTGTAGGGGACGAACAGGAGCCGGTTGATGTTGTTGTCTCCGGCCTGCATCTTGGCGCTGTACACGCCGATCACTTCGAAACTCAGACCGTCAATGCGGATGCGCTCGCCGATGGCGTTGCGGCCCGAGAATAGCTTTTCCTTCGCTTCCGGGCCGATCACGGTTACGCGGGCGCGCTGCGCCATGTCCTGGCCGTTGTAGAAACGCCCTCCATCGAGGGTCATGGCCCGGATGGAATAGGTATTCGGGTATTCGGAAACGATGTCGAAATTGAAGGACCGGTTTTCGTACTGCACGGCGGATTTCTTGCCATTGCTAGGCGTAATGTGGGTGATCTGCGGGAGGTTATTGGCGAGGAGGTCAATATCGTCCAACGTCAGCCGAACCTGAGCTCCGGCCTTGTCTCCTCCCGCTTGCATGGAACTGCGGCCTGGAAAGACAATCATCATCCGGGTTCCAAAGGCGGCAAAAATGTTGGCGATGGCGCGGCCGAATCCGTCCCCGTAGGCCAGCAGCATGCACACCGTGGCAATGCCCCAGGCCATGCCGAGCATGGTCAGGGTAGTGCGCCGCCGATTGTGCCGCATGGCGCCATAAGCTTCGGTGAATAAGTCGCGCATCATAAGGCTATTTGTAATTTGCGATTTGTAATTTGTAAATCCGCCGAATGTAATTACCAGTCGCCAGTTACCAATCACAAATCACAAATTACAAATTACAAATTACAAATTACAAATCCTCCTCACTCCTGTCTCAGCGCCTCGACCGGCTCAAGGTTCGCGGCCTTGCGGGCAGGATACACGCCGGCAATGACCCCAGCCAGAGTCAGGCTTCCGATCGCCAGAAAGGCCGTCATCGGCACCAGCCGCGGCGGATCGAAGCCGCCAGGACCGTTATAGTTCCGGAAGGCGAACATCAGCCCGCCGGCCAAACCCATGCCAATCAGCCCGCTGACCAGCGTGAGCAGAATTCCCTCGGTAAAGAACTGAAGCATGATGCTGCGGTTGGTGGCCCCGAGGGCCTTTCGCAACCCGATTTCGCGAGTGCGTTCGCTGACCGCGACCAGCATAATGTTAATAACTCCGATCGCGCCCAGAACCAGGGTCACAAACCCGACCGTTCCCAGGAATTCATCCATGGCATCGAAAATCAAGCCCATCATCTCAGCCTGCTTGACCGTATCCCAGCCTTCGAAAGCGTCCTCGTCGTGGTAATCGAATCGGTGATTGCGGGCCACCACCCGGCGCATTTCATCCTGCGCCAGCAAGTGGTCTGCGGCCACAGTTGGCTGGTAGTTGATGAAGGAGATAGCATCGTACTCGCCTTCGCCTTTGAGAGGGAAATCGATCCTCATCACCTGGAATGGGATGTAGCAGCGCATGTTGGTGGCGTTGTCGTCGCCCCGGCCGACGCGCTTCAAGGTGCCGACCACTTCGAAGCGATATCCGTTGAGCAGGATCGAGGAACCAATGGCAGGGCGGCCGGGGAACAGGTGGCGGGTCATCTCATCGCCGAGGACGACGACGTTGCGCTTCTGGGATTCATCCAGATCGTTGAGCCATCGGCCCTGCAGGAGTGGCAAGAACCGGATGCCGTTGTATTGCGGTTCAGCTCCGGTCAGTTGGCCACTGGCCGAGGCGAACTCGCTCACCGCGTGCACGTCATCGGTGGTGAGGACGGGAGTGAGGGCGCGCACATGAGGCGTCTCTTTGCGTGCATCCAGGCAATCCTGGTAAGTAAGACGGTAGTTGCGCGCTGAATTCATGCTGCCCTGCACCACAGGCGCCCGCCCGGGAAAGATGAACATGATGTTCTCCCCGTACTCGGACAGGCCGCGTTTGTTGCCGGCGCGAAAGCCTTCGCCCAGTCCGACCAGCAGCAGCAGGGACCCGACGCCCCAGGCGATGCCGAACATGGTGAGAAACGAACGCAGCTTGTGCGCCCAGAGGGTGCGAAAAATCTGCGCACAAACGTCAATCAACATCTGCATCGAAATCAAAAAGCCCTAAATTTAATCTTACTTGGTCGCGCCGCGTGGAACCAGCTTTTAGTGAATCAGGTAGTGGGTCAATTCACAAAACCGTTAACCACCAGCCCACGAAAGTACACGAAGGAAACGCCTGAGATCCAGCGCCTTCGTGATACATCGTGGCCTTGGTGGTTCAGGTGGTTCAGGGTTCTGCGGGTCGCATCGTTGGTTCTTTCACGTCTAACGGTCAAAATGAAAACCACAGAGGCCACAGAGGACACAGAGGCTTAGATCTCAAAATCCTCGGCGTCCTCTGTGGCCCCGGCGGTTTTCATTTGGTTCCTTCATCACAGCCCTGGCCTCAGGCTCGCCGCGGGCGCGGCGACAAGCCGCGAAAGCCAATGCCAGCCAGCGCATACAGCATCGCCGCAATCAACAGCAACGCCTTCATGCCGAAGACTAACGATGTGTTCTCCAGCAGGCCGCCGACTACGGCTCCGAGCATATTGGCGCCGAGCGCGGCGGCCGGAGACTCGGCCAGGCGGAATTCGGCGGCAAACAATAATCCGGCAAAGAAGACAGGAATGGCAAAAACGAAGGCCGCCAGTGCGCCGACAGCGGTCGCGGCCCCGGGAATCCGGTGGAAGGGAAAAACATAGGCAAAAATGATGCCAGCGAGAAGAAGGGCGAGCGTCAAGGAGCGCGGCATTGGCTGGCGCAGTTTCTCGGTGACGAAATTGGCTGCCAGCAGAGCCGCAAGAATGGCGGCGATCACGATGCCGTTCACTTGCCACGTAGTTCCGAAATAAAGGGCAAGCCTGCTGACAACCTGGGTTTCCAGCAACAGAAATCCTGCTCCCATGCTGAAGAAAAAAAGCGACGGCACGCGCTTGCGCGCCTCGGGAATCTGCAGATAGAAAGCAGTGGCGAGCAAGGCCACGAGAAGGCTGACGAGAAAGAAGACGCCGGGAATCGAGGGCTGCTTTTGATAGAGGTAGGGCCAATCGTCGGTGGTGACTGCGAGCGGCGGCAAATCCAGGAACGAGGGCCGGTGGGCTTCGACAAGCTCGCGCAATTGCGGGTCGGCGGCGAGTTTCGCTTCCACCTGGCCGGAATTGGAGGCGGCAAAGCAGGTAGCATCCGCGCCATAACTGGAGGGCGCGAAAAAGACAGCGGGAGGTTTCCCGAAGGTTTGGGTCAGCATTTCCGCCAGGCGGCGTCCCAGCCAAGGGTGATTGATTTGAAACTTCACAAACACGACTCCATCTGGGGCCAGCAAGGCGCGCGCTTCGCGGAACGATTCCTCGGTATAGACAAAATTGTCGATCCGCATGTTGGAGTAATCAGAAAGCTGGGTGTGGGAGTCGAGCAGTCCGAACAGGATCAGATCGTAAGGGCCAGTGGCCCGTTTCATAAAGGCGCGCGCATCGGTCAGGTGCGCGTGGACGCGCGGGTCGTCATAAGGGCGTTCAGGGTGCCGCTCCCCCAACTTGAGAATCGCCGGATCAATTTCAACCGCATCCACGGAACCGCTTTGGTTGCGCAATGCCCCGGCTACATCGTTCCCTGTGCCCGAGCCCACGATCAGCACCCGTGGATTCGGGGTTGTAAAGCGGAAGGCAAGATTATAGGGATGCTCTTCAACGGGGTTCTTGAGCAACCCGGGATGGCGCGCCAGAAAATCACGGGACAGGTTCACAATCGATTGATAGCCGGTGTGATTCACACGAATATTGCTTCCCACCAGCTCTCCGCTGGGGAAGAATTTATCTTCGAACTCAATTTGCTGATAGGGGGTCCAGAGATTGAAATGATGCGGACTGGCGGGATCAATAAGAAGGAAGACCACCGGAATGACGGCCAGAGCAAGCAGAAGGCGTTCCCAGCGGGCCGGCTGCTGTAGCGCCATACCGGCCAAGACAATTGTGAACCAGACCGACGGAGGAAGGGCCATCCACGAGATGGCAAAGAACGCGAGGATGCCGGCGAGACTGCCCGCAAGATTCCAGGAATAGCCGACAAGCGCACGCGGGGCGAATTCGATTTGGCGGCTGACCATTTGTCCCAGCGGAATGAAAATGCAAGTGATGAGCAAGAGCAGCAGCGTCGTGATTGCCGAGGCCAGCAGAAACAAACCCCATTCGCGCTGTGAGCCGGTTTGCCATATCTCGACATCCTGCGAGGCGCCCAGGAACCGCGACAGGTTCTCCATAACCCTTTCGCTGTACCAGGGAAGCCGGACGATCAGAATCAGGCCGAGAAGGGCTTTCGCGGCGGTCGCCCAACGAGGCGTCTGGCGAGCCAGGGCACAACCCAGCCCGAACCCCAGAAAGCAAAGCAGCAGGGCGAGGTTCTTCAGGTAGGCAAAGACGCGGATCTCAGTGGCGACCCAGCGGATGAGGGCTAACTCGGCAAATAGGGTTAACGCGCTCGCCACAAACAATGCCGAGAGATTCCATGAGTTAACGGTCGGAACCGCAGGCTGCGTACTTTTCTTATAGAAGAGCCGGAATCCGGCAAGCACGAACACGGCCAGAAGCGAACCTAGAATGCGCCAGATCATTTGGAGTTAGGAGAAAACGTGAAGGCGCAGGGTATCACGGCCAGAGTGATGGGGCCAATAACGGACAGTGTGCGATCGGCACGCGTGGCGAGCGCGGACGCGACTAGCAGGCGAGTTGGTCGCGGGTCAGCTTCAGGCCGCTCAGGTTGCCAAGGATGGTGACGGCGATCCGCTCCGTCCGAAAAAACTCCTCCGCCGTCTGGCGAAGATCTTCCGCTGTAACTGCCTCGATGCGTTCGATCAGTTCGTCGAGCCCGTAGAAGCGGTCGTAATACATTTCCTGGCGGGCCAGGTTCGACATGCGGGCGGTTGAAGATTCGAGCGAAAGCATCAGGCTGCCCTTGAGTTGGTCTTTGGAGCGCCGCAGTTCTTCTTCCGGAACGGGCGCAGACTTCAGGTCTCTGAACTCGGCGACCACACACTCCACGACCTTGGTGGCCGATTCGCGCGAGGTTCCGGCGTAGACGCACATCGAACCCGTATCGCGATACGGATTGAGGTCGCTATAGATCGAGTAGGCCAGCCCCTGCCGCTCGCGGATGTTCTGGAACAGGCGCGAACTCATGCCGCCGCCCAGCAGCGTGTTCAGGATGTAGGAAGCGTAGCGGCGCTCGTGAGCCATGCGATGCGAGGGGACGCCAATGCAAATCTGCACCTGCTCCAGCGATTTCTTGTTGCGCAGGTTGATGCGCGAAAAAGTCTTTGGCGGAGGCGAAAACAAACCATTCTTGCCCGGCTTCACCCGCTCAAAATGCTTTACGACCAGGTCTACAAAGCCCTGGTGATCGAGATTGCCTGCGGCGCTCACAATCAGATTGCTGGGCGCAAAGTGGTGGTCATAAAAGCGCGTGACCACCGGCCGCTCGAATTTTCTGACCGTGTCGCGCGTACCCAGGATCGGAAGTCCCAGAGCATGGTCTTTCCAGAAGCTTTGGGTGAAGATTTCGTGGACCAGGTAGTCGGGGTTGTCCTGATCCATCTTGATTTCTTCCAGGATGACGCCGCGCTCGCGCGCGATGTCTCCGGCGTCGAAGACCGGATGCAGGACCAGGTCCGAGAGCACATCCATCGCCAGGGGAAGGTGCTCGTCGAGGACTTTGATGTTGAAACAGATGCACTCTTTGGCGGTGAATGCATCCATGTTTCCGCCGATGGAATCCACTTGCCGGGCGATGGCTTCGGCAGAGCGCGTCTCCGTACCCTTGAACACCATGTGCTCGATGAAGTGGGAGATGCCGTTCCATTCCGAGTCTTCGTCGCGCGAACCTGTTTTCAGCCAGACTCCGATCGCGACCGAGCGGATGTGAGACATCTGCTCGGTAATGACCGTTAGGCCATTGGGCAGCACGTGACGATGAATGTTGCGGGTCTCTTTTACCATGCAGCTCGTTTCCGGACTTCTCGGATCTAACTCAACGGCAGGTCGCTTGGTCTATTTTCCCATAAATGCCGCCCGCACACGGGCAGGTAGGGTTGCCCTTTAGTTTTGTTTAACTTACACGAATCCCCTGACTGAGTCGAGACGGGTTACACTCAAAGCAGGTCGCTCTCCGCATGGCTGGAACTACCGCCAAATCGGGTCTCGGCAATTCGCTGCTCGGCCTGAACCTTGCTGAGCTTACGGCGCTGGCCCTCAACTCGGGCCAGCCTGCTTACCGCGGCCAGCAGATGTTTGATGCTGTTTACCGGCAAAGGGTCGAGCGGCTGGATCAGGTCTCGACCCTGGCGCTCGAATATCGGGCGCAACTCGCCGGCCAGGGCTGGCGGATCGGCCTTCCCACCATTGCGCGCAGGTTTGTATCCAGCGACGGTACGGTGCGCTATCTGATGGCTTTGGCCGACGGCGAAACCGTGGAAACGGTGTGGATGCCGGATGGCGACGGGGGCGAGAGTGGCGACGGAAGCGAGGCCGGCGAGGAGATGGAGAGCGGCGAGGACTATGTGGGGACGGGGCTCCGCCCCGTCCAGCGCGGCGAAGCCCCGCCACCACACGAGCGTCGGCGGGCGACAATCTGCGTCTCCAGCCAGGTGGGCTGCGCCGTCAACTGCAAGTTCTGTTTTACGGCGCTGTTGGGAGTGAAGCGCAACCTGCAGGCGGGAGAAATCGTAGGTCAGATCGCGGCGGTCCTGCGCAAGCAGGGAGTAGACCCGCCCGTGCAGCGCGTGAACATCGTCTTCATGGGAATGGGCGAACCTTTCTTGAACTACGACAACTTCATGAAGGCGGTGCGGCTGCTGGTGGAAGGGGTTGGCATTCCCGAGTCGCGGATGACCGTCTCCACCGCCGGAATCGTGCCGCGGATTTACGACTTCGGGCAGGAGCCGGTGCGGCCGAAGCTGGCGATCTCGCTGAATGGCTCCAACGATCGTCTGCGCGGCGAGGTGATGCCCCTCAACCGGAAGTGGAATCTCAAGGAACTGATGAAGGCCGCGCGCGAATTTCCGCTGCGGGCGCGGGAGCGGCTGACCTTCGAGTACGTGCTGCTGGACGCCGTGAACGACGCTCCCGAGCAGGCAAGGGAATTGGTGGAGTTGGTGCGCGGCATGCGGGCCAAGGTAAATCTGATCGCGATGAATCCGGGTGCAGAGTTGCCCTACCGGCCGCCTGAGACGGATCGCGTGCTCGCCTTCCAGCGGATTCTGGTAGCCGCCGGAATTCCCACCTTTGTGCGCCGCCCACGCGGCCGCGATATCTTTGCCGCCTGCGGACAGTTGAAAAGGACTGTGGAGTAAAGCGATAAGGTTTCAAAGTTGCAAAGTTTCAGGGTTTCAAAGTTAACTCTCGACGACATCGGCCTTGCCTGGAATCTTTGAAGCCCTGAAACTTTGAAACCCGAAACATTGAAACTTTGCAACCTTGAAACCTCGAACTTCAGAAACCGCTGCGGGCGGCGGCACGGCTGGGCTGAGCGAACGTGGGTTTTGCCGCGGCGGGCAGTTCCATCCGAAAGGCAGGGATCTTCGAAGTGGTCGGCTGGAGGAGGCGGCCACCGTGCTCCTGCACGATGCGGCAGCATGCGTTCAGCGATAGCGTGGAGGGTTTGTTCGCCCCTTCGGAGCTGAGCGGCGACTGGAAGGGCGGGACCTGCGAGACTGGAACGTCGGCTAAGAAATCCACCTTCACCGTTTTGTCCTCGTAGCGCGTGCGGATGAACAGGGCAGAATGGTCTTCCGCGGCGAGTTGACTCCCGACCTGTCCCCCGAGGTGCAGGAAGACGTGCAGAAGCTGGTTGGAATCGGCGAGGACTTGCGGGAGCGAAGGGCCCAGATCGAGCCGCACCGCAATTCCTTGCGCTTCCAGTTGAGGGGCGAGCAGGCGAACCGAGGTCTGCAGCACGGAATTGAGATCAATCGGCGAAAGTTTCACCGGCGCTTGGCCGGCGAAGGTTAGCAGGCTGGACACCAGCGTCCTGGTGCGGCGTACCTGCTCGCCGATCTTCGCCGCCTGCTGCTGCTCCAGCGCCGGCAGGCTGGATGCGTTGAGAAGGTCGGAGTACCCCAGCATGGCGGTGAGGGGGTTGTTGATCTCGTGGGCTGCGCCGCCCACTAACTGGCCGAGCGAGGCCAACTTCTCCGACTGAATGAGTTGGTCCTGGAGGGCCTTGAGTTCGTCGAAAGAACGGCGGGATTCTCCGAGAAAATAGGAGAGTTCAGTTCCCAGCAGGTGCTGCCGCCAGAAGACCATCGCTCCCATCACCACCATTGCGGCCAGGCTGGCGGTGATTCGAAATCTTCGGACCGGGCCCGGCACGGCGGCGTTGAGTGCCGCGTGCAGGGCCATCCAGGAAAGGCTGAACAGAGCGATCGCGCTCAGGCGTGTCATCCAGAGGCCGAGCAGCGGCTTCGACTGCTTCGAATCGGAAAGACTGAGGTGGGGCGTCAACGCCGGAACGGCAACCACCCAGGCCATCGAAAGGGTCAAAGGGATGTCGTAGATGCTGCCGCTGTAATAAGTCTTATGGCCGATAGCCCAGTTCGCAACGTAAGAACTGGAGGCATACAGCGCGCCGGCGCCCAGCAGTTGTCCGTAAAGCTGCCGCCAGCCGCCCTGCGCCGTGTAAGCGAGCGCAGCAAGCCCGATCAGCAGCGCGAGTTTTTCCGTCAAATAGGCGAAGTTGAAATCGGTGCTGTAGCGAGACTCGTCAATCGCCACGGTTTGCCAGGGAATAACCACGTAGACATAAATGAAAACCCACCAGGTGAGCAAGAGGGTAAAGTCGAGCATGCGGATGCGTTCGTCCCGCTCCTCGGCCCGGAGGTGTGGAAGCACCCCCAGGGCGGCGATCATCGGCACCAGATGTAGGAACAGAACGACATCGCCCATGAAGGGGTCGGGCACGTCCTGACGCTTGATGACCTCGAAGTAATTCCACATCCCCTGGTACGCGAGCCAGAGACCCATGCCCATGCTCATGAGGAGCCAGAAAAGCCAGGTGTGATAGGGGCCGGACCGGGCGCGAATGGTCTTAAGCAGAAAGGCAGCGGTCCCTCCGAGCAGCAGCGCGGTCGTAATGACGTCGCTGGCAATAGTCAGGGCGGTGCCTCTGGGCATGAACAGAGAAGCCGCCACCTGGGCGAACGTCAGCGAGATCAGCAATGCGAACCAGAATTGTTTGCGTCCCGCCAAGCCGAGCTACTCCACGCCCTATTCTAGAGCGAGACAGAAAGCGCACTGTGTTACCAAAGTAATGCAAGCTGCTCCTGCTCCGCTCGGGCACATTCGCCGCGCATTGCGACCATACAGCGAGGGTGTAAGATGGAGTTCCGAAAAGAGATAGGTTTAGAATTAGGCACCGAAGGCTAAAGCAGTATCACAATTACTGTGGCCGCAAAACTGATGACCTCAGCGGCTGAAGCCGCGAAGCTTTTCGGCATTCTTGACCGCAGCGCTGAAGCGCTCTCCTCCATCCCGCGAAAACCGCGCGGGATGGGGACCTCGGCGCTGCGCCACCCAAAATCCGGCTACGGCAAAAGTGAAACTGCCATCGGCGCGAAGATTCGCTGCGGAAGACTGGCTGCTTAACAAAGGGAAGTCGCGTGTCCTGGATCATTCCTCGAAGCCGGGATTTATGGCGCTTTCGGGCGCCGCTGAGCGCAGGCGAAATCCGCCGCACCGAACGCTGGCTGGCGACGGCGCGGGTGGCGCTGACCATTGCCGCCCTGGTGACTCTGTGGATGGAGCCTGTGCGCCAGTTCGCCTATTCGCGCTGGCTGTACTGGCTGCTGATCGTATATCTGGCGCATGCCGTGGTGGTCATGCTGCTTGTGCGTTGGCGGCCGAGTTCGACGCGTGCCTTTCGCTTGGTCGTGCACGCAGCCGATATTGTTTGGCCGGTGCTGATTTCCATGTTCGTGCCGGCACAGCGGGGAGCGTTTTTCCTTTTCTTCGTGTTTGTCATGGCGACGGCGGCCTATCGCTGGGGTTTGTGGGAGACGGTGAGTACGGCGGGCGCGGCCGTGGCTTTGCTGTGGGTGGAAGCAATCGCCGTGCGAGCGGGATTGGAGCCGGCAGCCGACCACTGGTTGGCGCTGCTTCACCTGCCCCGCCTGGGCTTCAGCATTGGCGAATTGCATCGGCAACAGCTGTTCATGACCTCCGTCTACCTGCTGGTAATCGGGTTCCTGCTGGGCTACATGGCGCAGAATCAAAATAAGATGCGGGCCGAACGCGCCGTGATCACCCGGGTTCTCAGTTCGACGCGTGTGGAAGCGGGGCTGAGCGGGACGCTGCAGCAGATCCTGGGAGAAGTGATGAGTGTCTATGGCGCGCGCCGCGTCATCAGTGCCTCCCAGGAAGCCAACAGCTACCATGTGTTTCTGGCCGAGATGAACGATGGCTCCGACGGGCAGCAGGCCCTCCGTTGGCGTGAGGCGCCGCCCGACCGCGACGCTGCCTATCTCTTCAAGTCCCCAGCCGATGCGATTTACGCAAAGCGGAGCGCCAACGGTTTCCACACCGTCCAACTCGACCACGACGGCGGCCGTCTGCGCGATCTCGACCTCAACTCCTTGGAGGCGCTGGAAGCAGCCGAGAACTTTCAAGCCGTGGCTTCGGTGGCCTTCGCGTTCGGCAAAGAATGGTCGGGCCGGGTCTTCCTTCTTGACCCACGGCAGATCGGCGACCCGGAAGAGGACTTGCGCTTCCTGCAGGAATTCGCGCAACAGGTCGGCCCTGCGATTTACAACGTGTACCTGATGCGGCGGTTGCGCGAGCGGGCCGGCGCGATGGAGCGCGCGCGCCTGGCGCGCGAGTTGCATGATGGCGCCGTGCAATCGCTGATTGCCGTGGAAATGCAGATCGATGTGCTGCGCCGGCAGTCCGGCGCGCAGGTCCCGATGGTGAATGCGGAACTGGAGCGCATCCAGCAACTGCTCCGCGAGGAAGTGCTCAAGCTGCGCGAACTGATGCAGGAGCTGAAGTCGTTCAATGTGGATGCCGAACGCCTACTGGGCTTTATTTCCGATCTAGTAGAGCGTTTTCGGCGGGAGACCGGAGTGTCAGCCGAGTTCCTGAGCGAGGTCGAGCGGGTCGAGCTGCCGCAGAGAGTATGCCGCGAACTTGCCCGCATTGTGCAGGAGAGCCTGGTCAATGTGCGCAAGCACAGTGGCGCGCGCCATGTGCTGGTGCGGTTGGCGCAAAGAGCCGGCAACCTGCAACTGAGCGTCGAGGACGACGGACGGGGATTCCCTTTTTCGGGCAGGATGTCGGAGACGGAACTGGAGGCCACGGGCAAGGGGCCAGGCGTGATCCGCGACCGGGTGCGCTTGCTTGCGGGCCAACTCACGATAGAATCAAATCCCGGACAAGGAGCACGATTGGAGGTACGGATTCCAGCGGCAGTTCGAACGAAATCAACGATAAGTGACGGATAAGTCATGGAGAAACGAGTGAACCCGATTCGCATTGTGATAGCTGACGATCATCCCATCTTTCGGGATGGTCTGCGCCGCCTGCTCGAATCCGAAGGCGACCTGAAAGTCGTGGGCGAAGCCTGCGACGGCTACGAGGCGGTGAAGCAGGCAACCGAGGCTAAGCCCGACATCCTTTTGCTCGACCAGGCCATGCCCCACCACACCGGACTCGATGCCTTGCGGGACCTCAGCGTCAGCGGCCGCGGAGCCGGTTCGGTCCGCATCATCCTTCTGACCGCGGCGGTCGAAAAGAAACAGATCGTCGAAGCCCTGCAGTTGGGAGCGCGCGGTGTGGTCATGAAGGACTCCGCCACCCAACTCCTCCTCAAGAGCATTCACGCCGTGATGGCCGGAGAGTACTGGGTGGGCCGGGAGAGTGTTTCCAATCTCGTCGTCTACCTGCGCAACCTGATGCAGAGCACCAGCGAGGAAGCCAAACAACGAAAATTTGGTCTGACGCCGCGCGAACTCGAGATCGTTTCCGCCGTCGTCGCCGGCTACTCCAACCGCGAAGTCGCTGATTATTTCAAGATTAGCGAGGATACGGTGAAGCATCACCTGAGCAATATCTTCGACAAACTTGGCGTTTCTACGCGTCTGGAGTTGGCGCTGTTCGCCGTGAATCAGGGGCTTCCGCTAAAATCCATCGTGTAATCAACAGGTTAGCGGATTTCCCGTGCCATAGCACAGAAGTGCCATTTGGGGTCACTCGTGTGCTATTGGGCAACGGGTATTGTTAAGGATAGTTTAATATAAAGCGAAGGAGACACCCATCTTTCGAGAACGTGTTAAGTGTCGGGCAAGGGAGACATGAAATTGATCAACATCATGCGCAAGCTTTGGACCGAAGAGAGCGGCCAGGACGTGGCGGAATATGCTGTGATGCTGGCGGTGATCCTGGTGATCGTGATCGGCACAGTGCGGCTGATCGGCTCCAACGCCAACAACGTGTTCTCGCAGGTTGGCAGCCAACTGGGAACACAGTAGCGATCGGACCCACCCCGCTTGCCCTTCGTGCGGCGGGGTATCCCCCCCCTTTTCCTCTAGTAAACACCCTGATCAAATCAACTCATGCCTGAGCCGGGGTCTGGACTGTCCTTACTGGCCCGACGGAGCGACGGCCGTTTTCTCAGCGGTCGGCGTGGTTGGCGGCGCCGCGGACGGCGTCGGCTTTTCTGGGGCCGCGGTGCCCAGCCTGGTCAGGAACGGGAAGAAAGGCGTGACTTCAAACGGCATCTTGTCCGCCGCTGCCGTGATCGCCACCGGCTTGGTTTTGACCAGTTCGAGCTGATCGGTCCACGGATCCACCTTGACCCGGCCCCCCAGCGGCAGCGCCGCAATCTGATCGGCCTTCTTCGGGTTAAACTGCGGCGAAGCCGTCATCAGTGTCGACATCCGAGTAGCATTGCCGTTCAGCAAGCTGTCTCCAAGATGCGCCCGGATCAGATTCTTCAATTGCGGAGCCCGCGCCTGCACCGCCTTGAGGAACAGCCCGGCGTTGCTGAGCTTGTCCTTGTACGGCGAGTTGTTGAGTAGTTCGATAGCTTTCTTGTCGGCCGCCTCTTCCTCGTTGCGATCCCGCGCGAAATCCATGCGCTCAAAGGTCTTTTCATCCGGGAAAAACATCCGGTCGTTGAACGCCATCTTGGTGTTCAGGCGATGGCCAAGTGTGATGTGCGCCAGTTCATGGGTCAGAATCATGGCCAGCGAAGCTTCATCGGGCAGCACGTCGATCATGCCGCGGCTCACCACGATGGTGCGCCCGACCGTGAAAGACTCCAAGGGCGTGGTTAGCAGAACCCGGCAATGCACCTCGGGCTGAAGGTCGAGGTTGTTCGTGACCATCACATTGTTGACCACCGTCTGCAAAACCTTGTCAATCTCGCCTTCCGGTGCCAGCAGCCCGATCCGTTGCAGCCGGTCAATCACGTTGATTTCGGCCTGGCGCTCCCAGGCGCGCTGCGCTTCGATGGGCGTGGCATCCTGTGCCTTCTGGCTCAGGTCCTGTACCACCTGGGGCGCGTCGACGGTGATCTCGGTGAATTCCGAATTGCGGCGGAAATCCTTCAGGTTATAACCCCAGAGCCGGGTTTGCGCTTTGTAGTGCAACGTCTGGCCGAGGCGGTACTTCAGGTCGGACTCTTCCGAGTAAATCAGTGACGGCAGCCACACGCCGGGCCGCAGATTCTGCCGCCAGCTATCGAAGTGCAGGTAGTAGCTGGCCCGCGGATGCGGATAATACGTGCCGTTAAAGCGGACGACATTGTAACCCTGGTCTTCGATCCAGATACGCCCCAAAAAGCGGCCCTTCCCCGCATCTTTCTTGGGCGCAACGTCCACCACGATACATTTCACTTCGCCCAAGAACTCGCGGCGAACAAAGGTGAAGTCGTAATACTTGCGCTGAAAATCCTCGTCCAGAATCACCATCTGCGCGAAGCCGAGCGGCAGGAATCTCATCGAGTACACGTCTTTCAGCTTGCTCAGCATGCGCTTGCCCAGTCCAGCCGTGGTTGGCGACGTGAAAGTACGGTCGTCCGCCTGGCCGCCGCTCAGATCCAGACGCCCGAGAAAATACACGTCGCTCGTCGGGACCGGGGCGTTCAGTTCCTTATCTTCTTTGAGATTCTGCAGGTAGGTTTCCACCAGCGGATGCAACTGCTTCATTTGCGCGACGAAGAAGTGCTCGCGTTCAATCGTACGGTCAATAACCTGATCGAAGCTCGCGGCAGCAGCCGATGCCTGCTGGCTGGCGGAATCCCGGTTCGAAAGTTGCGGTTCCTGTGGCGCGGTTTGGGCGATCAAGGACGCGGCGCAGCAGGCCAGAGACAGAGTTACAACCACAGCGAGGGAGCGGACCATGTTGTTTTGCTTCATTAACTCGTAAGATGCAAGACTACTTAAGATGCAAGCTGGAAAACGACGTGCACGACCGCCTCAAAGTCGGCCGGATGCCCATCCTTCAGGGCTGGCCGGAACTGAATCTTTTCCGCCGCGCGGATCGCCGACTCGTCCAGTCCATGGCCCAGACCCTGCACGACTCTCATAATCTTAATCTCTCCGTTCGCCATGAAAACGACTTTAAGAAGAACTTCGCCTTCGACTTTGAGCCGCCGGCCTTCCTCAGTGTAAACCGGCCGAGGCTTAAACGTAATCTCAGCCGGAATAGTTTTGGCAGCCGGCTCGGGCGCTTTAACTCTGAGGGGAGTCGCCGCGACCACGTCGGCGTCCCCGAAGCCACCCTGTCGCACAGTTCCACGCGACGCCGAAACGCCACCGGCCTTTTCACCCGTGGCCACGCCGCTGCCGAAGCCGCTGCTGGCGACCACCCCGCGCACTCCGCGCGAGCCGCCCGTGCCGTTGCCGTAGCCGGGACCGCCGGGCATCTCATAGCTGCCGAGCTGCGCGATCGTAACCGGCCGGCCGTGATTGTCCTGCGCCGGCACTCCATTCGGATCGCCGAACCCTCCGGTCTGCACTTTTTGCGGCGCGGCGGCCAAGGTTGGCGTTGCCGAGCTCCCACTCGAGAATACGTTGGTCTTGACGGGTCGGCGGGGGATGACGGCCTTCGCGTCGGGAAGAATGTCTTTGCTCGCCGCCAAGGTGACTTTGGGGGCCTCGACCTCGGCCGCGGGCGCCTTCTTGGGTGGAACCAGTTCAGCCGGAACGCGCAAGGCCTGCGGTCGCGGCGTTACAGGTTCTGCGATCTTGGGCTGCGGAACAGGGAAGTTCCTTGGCGGCGCCGGCTTTTGCGGCACCGGAGCCGGCGTCGTAACCAAGCCGATAAAGTGGTAGTCGTGCACCGGGAGTACGAGAACTTCCGGGAAGGCAATGGCCGCGATCACGAAGAACGTCAACACCAGCGACTGCACACCATAGCTGAAGACAAACCTTCCCCAGCGCGTGCCCGCTTCGGGAAGAAGGCCTAGCGTTAGCTGTGATGCCTGGGAATCCATATTCGGTACCTCAAACCCCAACGTACGCAACAAGTTGCGCGGGAATTCTTGTCACACGCGACACGAGACTCTCTCTTTCGACGCAATTTCAGAGGTTTCGGGAAAGACCCTGGGAACTCTACTCCCCCGTCTCCAAAGTGCACGCCAAAGGCCAATTCTCGAAAAAGGCTCTCAGCAGCAAAATGTTGGCAAACAGTTGCTTACCCTGGGGGGAAGGTCCCTCGTAGCAGACCAAAACGGCCCCTGGGCAAAGGTTCTCGCTATTATACCGGGGAAAATTTTGTAGGAACGAGAAGATTTTGCCGTGTCCGGGTTTTCCGCCACAGCAGGAGCCTTAGGAATCCACAGCAAGTTCGCCCCTATAGTGGGGGCGTGAGAACTGCTCTTGTGGTGAAACGGGTGGAACGCGTGGAACGCGTCACCAACATCTCAGCCCCGAAGGGGCGGCATTCGTTAGCCCAACGCGTCAGCGCTGGGTAAAGTGGGAACCCCAAGTGAATCCCGGAGGGACGGCACGAGTTCTCACGCCCCACTATACCGACGCCGGATTCCCCTCGCTGGTGACTTCGTGGGCCCAGCGCAAGGCGTCGTTGTAGCTTTTGTCCACGAAGTACAGCGACAGATTGAGCTGCTTGCCCAGACCCGTAACCTTCTCCCAATCGCCGGTTTCGCGCGCCACCATCAGATCGTAGATGGGAGAAAGCAGCGTCGTGCCGCCCGCTTTGTGGCAAAGCAGTTGCGCCTTGGTGACGGGATCCAAGGAAAGTTTCTCGATCACAACTCCAATCGGAACTTCCAGGATCGCGTCCATCAGCGAGAGCATGCCCAGCAAAAAAAGGTCCGACTCGCCATGCTTCACCTTGGGGCCTATCAGTTCGCAGAACCGCGCCCGGACCAGCGAGGACAGCACCAAATCCGACGGCCTGTCCCGTCCCACGACCAGTGTGGTCGCCATCCGAATCCACCGCACTAATTCGCGTTCTCCGAGCAGATTCAAGCCATGCCGGATCGACTGCACGTAGGACGGTATCCCCAGCAAGGGTGAGTTCAGGTAGCGCAACAACCGGTGGCACAACGCCGGTTCGCGCTTCACCAGCCCTTCAATCTCCACGAAATCCAGTTCAGGCTTTGAGGTCGCCCGGAGCAGGCGCAAGTAATTGGCTTGGTGGGCCGGAATCTGCCGTGCCCGCATCCGTTCCGGACGGCGGAAAAAATAGCCCTGAAAATCGCTGAAGCCGTTCTTGCGCGCCGTGATAAAGCTCTCGCGAGTCTCGACCTTCTGCGCCAGCATCCGGCAACCCTTGTTGCCGTAGCGCGCCGCCAAGCCGGCGCTCTCCGCTGGCGGAATCTTCCGGATGTCCACTTTCATGAAGTCGGCATACGGAACCAGCGACTCTCTGGCGTCATCCGGAGCGAAGTTATCAAGAGCGATGGCATATCCTCCCTGTTTCAGACGCAGGCACGCCTCGACCGCGCTCTCATCCGCGGGCACGGTTTCCTGGATCTCAACCACAACTTCATCGGGAGGCAGAAGCAGAAAGTATTCCTTCAGCAACATGTGGTGGGTGCAGTTCACGAACGCCAGCATCCCCTCGCACAAGACATCGAGCCCGATGGCATTCAAGGTGTCAATGGTTGCGGAGGTGGCGCTCTCGCCATCGGAGACAAAGCAATTCTGCTCGGGGTCCTCGCGAAACAGCAACTCGTAACCGAACACCCTCTCCTCAGCAGTCAAGATAGGCTGCCTGGCGATGCAGGGACTGGGCTTCTCAACGCGGTCCCCGGACCCCGCGCCTTTCGCGGGCTGGGGTGGAACAGCAGGGGCTTGCGTCGGAGTGGCCATGGCTGTCTCATTCTTTATCGGCGCTTTTCGAGGCGGACTTTATCGTTAGCGCGTTAGCGAATGGGGCATTGTGTCAAGGATGACTTCCGTGGAAGGATGACACCGATTTGACGCAGGCCGACTGCACGCGTAGAAGGGGACGGATACAACCTGGGTTGCGGAAACACTGGCCCGCTCTACTCGTCCTCGGCGTCGTCCAGCTTGATGCGCAGCGACTTCAAAAACTTCAAATCCTGATCGCTGATCTTCAGTTCCGGGCTTGAGCTGAGGGTGGAGACGAGCGAGGTTTTATCGGTGGAGCGCTCACCTTGTTTGCTGACGCCGATCGTGGCTTCGAGCACAAGAAAGATGTCGTAGCCGCCTTCCTTGATCCGCGCCACGACTTCGGCGATCTGTTCGGAATCGGACAGAGATCCGTTGATCGCCTCGCCCAGTTCCTTCATGAGTTGTTTGAGTTGCTGATCCACGGCATCCCCCTGAAGACCGCCGCCCGCCGCTGTCACAACCGCCTGTGATGCCAGCTACAATTATTTTACGCTCCGCCGCTGCTAAAATCATCACAATGATTTCGGCCCACATGTGGAAAAAACTCGGCCTCATCCTGCGCGTCCTCGCCCAGCAGTTTGCCCGCAGCCGCACCGGCGCGGCCCTGCTCCGGGGCGTGCGCGCCACCGCCAGCTCTTTCGGCAAGGTTTTGCACCAGCTCTGGCTGGAAGTCACCGGCTTCACCTTCCTGGCCATGGCCGCCGTCGGAGCCATGGCCGGAGTTCGCGAATACGGCCGGTACCAGGCCGGACACGCCGCCGGTCCCGGCCGCCTCCTCCTGGCCGTCTGTTTTACGGTTTCGTTCGCGTGGTTCGGTCTGAGTTCATTCTGGCGGGTTAGAAGACGGAGAAAAGCTTGACGCCACAGAGAACATGCAAGAATTAACAAGCTGCTAGCCACGAGCTACTAGCTTCTAGCGAAGCAAAGGCAGCTTGCTAGAAGCTAGTAGCTAGTAGCTAGCAGCTGCCCTATGACCGATCACGTGAAAACCGCCGAGCCTGCGGAGAAATTTCCCGCGAAACCGAAGCCGGAGATGACCAACCACCAAACCTCCTCGCACATTCCCGTCCATCCGCTTTACGCGCCCGCCGATCTCTCTGGCTTCAACTACGACCGCGACCTCGGCTATCCCGGCGAATTCCCCTTCACCCGCGGCGTGCAGGCCACCATGTACCGCGGACGCCTCTGGACTATGCGCCAGTACGCCGGCATGGGCGACGCCGAAGAATCCAACAAGCGCTACAAGTATCTGCTGGCCAACGGCACGACGGGCCTCTCGGTCGCCTTCGATCTCCCCACGCAAATTGGCCTCGACTCCGACAGTCCCTTGGCCCTGGGCGAAGTCGGCAAGGTCGGCGTGGCCATTGATTCCATCGAAGACATGCAGCGGCTGTTCGACGGCATTGACCTGACCTCGATTTCCACGTCCATGACGATCAATGCCACGGCTTCGATTCTGCTTGCCCTCTATGTGGCCGTAGCGCGCCGCCAGGGCGCCGACATCCGCAAACTTTCCGGCACCGTGCAGAACGACGTGCTCAAGGAATACATCGCCCGCGGCACCTACATTTACCCTCCGCAGCAGGCCATGCGCATCATCACCGACTTGTTCGCCTGGACAAATGAAAACGTTCCGGACTGGAACACGATTTCAATCTCCGGCTACCACATGCGTGAAGCCGGCTCGACCGCCGTGCAGGAAGTCGCTTTCACGCTCGGTAATGGCATTGCCTACGTCGAAGCCGCGATCCGCGCCGGCCTCGACGTGGACAAGTTCGCCCCCCGCCTTTCGTTCTTCTTCAACGCCCACAGCAACTTTCTGGAAGAAGTCGCCAAATTCCGTGCCGCCCGCCGCATGTGGGCGAAGATCATGCGCGACCGCTTCAAGGCGAAGAATCCAAAATCGTGGATGCTCCGCTTCCACACCCAAACCGCCGGCTCGACCCTGACCGCGCAGCAGCCCGAAAACAACATAGTGCGCACGGCAATCCAAGCCATGGCGGCCGTGCTCGGCGGCACACAGTCGTTGCACACGAACTCGTTCGACGAGGCGCTGGCCTTGCCCACCGAAGCCTCAGCCCGGATCGCCCTGCGCACGCAGCAGATCGTCGCCTACGAATCGGGCGCGCCGCAGACCGTGGACCCGCTCGCCGGTTCGTACTACGTCGAGTCGCTGACCAACGAAATCGAGAAACGCGCCGACGACTATCTGGAAAAAATCGCGGCCATGGGCGGGATGCTCAAAGCCATCGAGCGCGGATACGTCCAGCAGGAAATCCAGAACGCCGCCTACGAATATCAGCAGGCCGTGGACCGCCAGGAAGCGGTCGTAGTCGGTGTGAACCGCTTTGTGGCGGTCGAAGGAAAGTCCGTGCCCATTCAGCGCATTGATCCCGGACTCGAACCCAAGCAGGTCGAGCGCCTGCGCGCCCTGCGCGCCAAACGCAATCCCGAAACCTGGCTAGCCGCGATCCGCGCCGTAGAAGACACCGCCCGCTCCGGCGAAAACCTCATGCCGCGAATCCTCGCCGCCGTCGAAGCCAGCGCAACGGTAGGCGAAATCTCCGACGCCATGCGCAAGGTGTACGGGGAATACAAGGAAGTGATGGTGATTTAAGCAAGCCTTGTCCGGCAATGACGCCGTTGAGTGCGGCGTTACTCGGAACGCTTTCTCATAATGGGCCGGCGTGGGGAACGGCGCGCCACTTCCTTGAATCCGGCGTCGCGAAAGACCGAGAGGAAACCGGTGTAGGCCGATGCATCCGGCATCTCTCCAGACCGCGGATCGTGCGGATAGCCCTCAACCATCTTGCCTCCACGCTGGTGCGCGTATTCAACGGCTGCTCGCAGGAGTTGTTCAGTCAGGCCGCCCCTTCGGTGGGCCCTGGCAACATAGAAACACGTCACCGACCAAACCAGCCGGTCATCCACAGGTTTGAGCACGCGCGAACAGGCCAGCCGCACGTAGTCCTCTCGCGGTGCGACTGCGCACCATCCCACAGGCTCGTTGTTTACGTAGGCCAGCACCCCGGTTGGAACTCCTGACGCCACCACCTTCCGAAAGGCGCGCCGGTTCTTTTCACCCCTCTGCTTGTCCCAGATCGAGCGCGGCAATCGCCACCACATGCACCAGCACCCGGCGCAAGCTCCGCGAGGGCCAAACAGGCGCTCCAGATCATCCCAGTTCCTTGCCGTCAGGGGGCGGATTTCAATTGCATTGGGCCCTTTTGTCATGATGTGCCAGGATCAATGCGTATTTCATAATGCACGGATTTTGCATCATAGCGCGAAAGCAAGCGGTTCGCCTTGGGGTGAATCACCGCCGACTCGTAGTTTTCCCCAGCAAACCGCCGCACCGCATCGAGCGAAGCGAACAGCGTGATGGTAACGAATTCAACTTCGGCCTTGCCTTCGCGCCGCAGCAAGTAAGCGCCTTTCGCGCCTTCTACCTTACGAATACTCGGGAACATTTCGTCCCGAAGCAGACTCTCGTAAGCGTCGGCATTCTCAGGTTTCGTCCATCCATGCCAAATGCGAGCAATCATCGTGTTCACCCCCTTCCCAAGCCAGATGCCCAGGCAAGCCAAAGCCCAGGAATGGTTTCATAAATCAGTTCGGGAAGGGCACAGCTTCAGCCGTGCCGCACAAGGCCGCCAAAGATGCAGGCTTTAGCAGGGTGCTGAAAAACTCGGAAATGGTCGCACAACCGTGGAAGAGCGGCCCTTTAGGGCCCGCGTAAGTCGCCTTGAATCAATACGGGCTTCAGCCCCTGTGGTCGTTCTTTCCACGCGTACCGACTTTTTCCGCAGCCTCTTAGCCCCGGGCCTTGCTGCCGGCCCGGCAAAAGCGGACTTATGCACACGTCGGTGCTGGTTCATCGTGTTTTTCACCGTAGATATGCTGGCCAAGGTTTAGTTGCGGACACTTGCCAGGGCGGCTCAGCGCGACAGGGCGGCGCCATGCAACTCATTTCCTTATGTATACTGCCAGACTGAACTTTGATCAAATCCTATCGACCGTCTTGTAGCCGCAGGCCTCGCGGCAGGCTTCGCAGTACAGCAGGCCATCCGTGCACAGGCGGATGTCCACTTGAGACTGGCAGAGCACGCAGTATTTCTCGCACCAGCAACGCTCCTCCGGCTGCTCGCACTGGGCGCAGACGATCTGCCGCGTGCCTGACTTTGAGTACATGATTCGAGTGTAGAGCAGTCTCTCCGGCCGGAAAACGTAACCGACGTAACCGGGAAGTCAGAAGTAGAAGTCAGATTGCAGAAGTAAAACCTTCTGCTTTCAACTCGCCAGTGAAGGTGCTGGCTTTAACTTCTGCAATCTGATCTTCTGACCTCTGCAATTTCTCCCATTGCCGCTTTTCCCGCCCTGGTGTTAACTTAGTCAGTTCCAAATTCTCGACAGCCAGCCACTGTCAGTCGAGGTTTTTCTTGTCTGTCGCGTCTGCGGTTCCGCCGGTTGTTCGCAAAACTGCACTGAACCCCGTCCATCGCCAGATGGGCGCCAAGATGGTCGAGTTCAACGGCTGGGACATGCCCGTCGAATACCCCGCTTCCATCGGCGCCGGGATCGTCAAGGAGCACATGGCCGTGCGCACCGGCGTCGGTATTTTTGACGTCAGCCACATGGGCGACATCCGCCTCGCCGGCCACGACGCCCTCGCCGCCGTGCAGCACATCTCGATGAACGACGCCTCCCGCCTCGCCATCGGCCAGGCGCAGTATTCGGCTCTTCTTTACCCGCAGGGCACCTTCGTGGACGACGTAATCGTTCACCGCCTCGGCCACGACGACTACCTGCTCGTCATCAATGCCGGCACGCGCGAAAAAGACTTCGGCTGGGTTCACGAAAACACGCGCCAGTTCGATTGCAAGGTCGAGCATCTCTCCGACGACTTCACGCAGATTGCGATCCAGGGGCCGAAGGGCGTCAACCTGCTGCAGAAACTGACCGACGCCGACCTGGGCGCCGTCAAGTTTTACTGGCTGACGCGCGGAACGATCTGCGGGCTGAAGAACATTCTCATGGGCCGCACCGGCTATACCGCCGAAGATGGATTCGAAATCTACATCCCGCCCGACGAAGCCACCAGCGCCCGGGTCTGGTACGCGGTTCTCGAAGCCGGCAAAGAGTTCGGGGTGGTCCCCTGCGGTCTGGGCGCGCGCAATACCCTGCGCCTCGAAGGCAAGCTCCCGCTCTACGGACACGAAATCACCGACACCATCAACGTCTGGGAAGCGGGACTCGACCGTTGGTGCAAGATGGAAAAGCCGGATTTTATCGGCCGCGCAGCGCTAGAAAAGGCTCGGGGCGAAGGCGTAAAGCGAACTCTGGTAGGTTTAGAAATGGTCGAGCGCGGAATCGCCCGCGACGGCTACAAAGTCCTGGACCTAGGCGGCCGCGAAATCGGCTATTGCACCAGCGGAAGCCCAGCGCCGTTTCTAAAGAAAAATATCGCCCGAGCCTACGTGCCGCCGGAGCAAGCAGAGATCGGCAACACCGTGCAAGTAGAAATCCGCGGCCAAGCCGTAAA
>Ga0187803_10000223_pt1 | contig 23353 bp, 18 predicted proteins | sample NC_wetland_sal_i_2_FD_132425 | JGI IMG/M metagenome (GOLD analysis project Ga0187803, IMG submission 132425) | Wetland sediment microbial communities from Neuse River Estuary, North Carolina, USA - Control_3 | ecosystem: Environmental > Aquatic > Freshwater > Wetlands > Sediment | place: USA...
GATCGGCGAGAATGTCGATGTTCGCATCACCAAGCTGAACCGCCGCCGCGGCAACGTGGTGGTGAGCCGCCGCGCCCTGCTCGAAGAAGCGCTTCACGCCAAGCGTGCGGAATTGATGGAACAGTTGCAGGAAGGACAGCCGGTTCACGGCATGGTAAAAAACGTGACCGACTACGGCGCCTTCGTCGATATCGGCGGACTCGATGGCCTGCTGCACTTGACCGACCTGAGCTGGGGCCGCGTGCGGCATCCCAGCGACGTGGTCAAGCCGGAGCAGGAACTCGACGTGATGGTTTTGAAGTTCGATAAGGAAAAGCAGCGCGTTTCCCTCGGCCTGAAGCAAATGGCAAAGGATCCGTGGATCGACGCGGCCGAGCGGTATCCCGCAGGCGGCAAATACAAGGGCAAGGTTGTGGGCGTGGTGGACTACGGTGCTTTCGTGGAACTGGAACCTGGGATCGAAGGGTTGGTTCACGTCACGGAAATGAGCTGGTCGAAGAAGCCCACGCACCCGTCCAAGGTGGTCAAGGCAGGAGAAGAAGTGGATGTTGTGGTTCTGGATATCAAGCCCAGCGACCGCCGCGTTTCGCTTGGCATCAAGCAGGCGCAAGCCGATCCCTGGATGCTGACCGCGGAGAAGTACCCGGTGGGCACGGTGATTACCGGGAAGGTGCGCAACATCGCCGAATTCGGCGCGTTCGTCGAAATCGAGGATGGCTTCGACGGCCTGGTGCACGTCAGCGACGTCAGTTGGACCGGCCGTGTGAAGAATCCGCACGAAGTGTTCAAGAAGGGCGAGCCGGTTACGGCGAAGGTCCTGCGGATCGATCCGGAAAATCGCCGCCTCTCGCTGGGCATCAAGCAGGTCAACGACATCTGGGGTGACTGGTTTAAGCAGCACCGCGTCGGTGACATCGTGAAGGGCAAGGTTTCGCGGATCGCCACGTTCGGCGCGTTCGTGGAGCTCGGTGACAACATCGAGGGCCTCTGCCACAACACCGAAATCGAGGAGCGCAAACGCCGCGACGAAGGGCCTTCCAGCTTCCGCCCGACGACCGGACCGCTGAAGAGTGCGGGTCCGCTGGAGCCAGGCAAAGAGTACGATTTCAAGATCATCAAAATCAGCCACGACACGCGCCGCATCGGCTTGAGCTATCGCGCCGCGGTGCGCCAACAGGAGCGCCGGGAAATCGAACAGTACAAGTCGTCCAAGTCCTCGGCGACGGCGACTATCGGCGATGCCATGAAACAGAAGCTGGCGTCCCGGTAGCACCAGAACCAGCATTCCCCGCATCCGGGGTATCCGCTAGGAAAAGTCATTTACCTGCGGGCCACTTTAGTGATAGGAAGAGGGTCAACCAGGCGGGCGGTGGTCCTGTAAGTCGCCTTGCTCCAAATGGTTGTGAGTGAAGCGCAAACGGCACACGAGTGAAGAGGCTAGGGACGATGACAAAGCAACCGACGTTGACCAAGGCTGACTTGATCGAGGAAGTGCTTCGCATCACGGAGCTGCCACGCAAAGAGTCCGAGACCATCGTCGAAACCATCTTTGAAAGCATCATCGATGCTCTTCAAAAGGGCGACAAGATCGAAATCCGCGGATTCGGCAGCTTTCGCACTCGCCAGCGCCGCGGCCGCATCGGACGCAATCCGAAGACCGGGGAAAAAGTGGAAGTTCCTGCAAAGAAGATTCCCTTCTTCAAGCCCAGCAAGGAATTGAAGGATTTCGTAAATAGCCCGGAAGCCGCAGCGTCGGCCGCGCAGGGCGAAGCACCGCATGCCTAGAATTACCGATAGCCTGGAGTATTAAGCCCGCGCCCCGATCCAATCGGGGCGTTTTTGTTCTAGAGAGGTGGATATCAGTCTTCCGATATCAGGTATCAGAAGCACCTACTTGAGTCGCTTCACGGCGTCGAGCACAAGCCGCGTACTCAAGGGAATTTGCTTCCTGATATCTGAACGCTGATATCTGATATCCACGTTTTATACGCATGCGCTATGCTGGACTTCGATTTACATCGTGAGGAAGAAACTTCATGGACTACCTTTGGACACCGTGGCGCTACCAGTACATGGCTCAAGTCAGCCAGGGGAAGCAGCCGGATTGCATTTTCTGCGACGCCGTGGAACGCAACAACGATGAAGAAACGCTCATCGTTCATCGCGGCAAGAAAGCATTCGTGATTCTCAACCGTTTTCCCTACACCTCCGGGCACGTCATGATCGTTCCCTACACTCATGCTGCGGAGCTGAATCAATGTGAACCCGCAGCGCTCCAGGAACTCATGGAATTGGCGCAAAAATTGGAAACGGTTCTCCGCAGGGACTACAAATCCGACGGGATGAATCTGGGGATGAATCTGGGCCGGGCCGCGGGTGCCGGCGTGGCCGGGCACCTGCACATGCACATGCTCCCGCGGTGGTTCGGGGATTCCAATTTCATGACCGTCACAGGCGAAACGCGCGTCCACCCGGAAGATTTGCACACCACGTACGGACGACTGAAAAAGGGTTTGCAGCCTTAGTGAGGTTCGTTCCAGTCCTCGGCACCCAGAATCACCTGTGAACTGGTAGGCCGAGAATCTTGCAGCAGCGACGGCAAAGGACGTAGGGTCCTTTCTTGGTGTCCACGATGTACTTCTTCCCGCGATGAAGTTCACCGCGTGCTTCGCACGGTGGTTCATCCGCAGCGCGGCTGACTTCACCCAGGACATCATTGATGGTGATTTCAGTATAGTCAAACGTTGACATTCGCCACTTTACCCAGACGCTCGGCATTGCTGAATTTTATAACTTGAGGGGCCGGTTGTCGCCATTCAGTCGAATAATTTAGAGCATCTGATTGACTTGCTCACCTTAAGCTACCCACTGTTGAATCTGCCCGTGGTGTGACAAGCGCAGAAACCCAGGCTAGAATCGGAGATTCAAAGCTTTGTTTGAATGCTCTGCGGGAGAGTCCTCGTGAATCTGGAACTGAACGAAGAGCAAAAATTACTGCAAAAAAGCGTGCGCGAATTTGCTGAGACGGAAGTGCGGCCGCTCGCCAAGGAACTGGACGAAACTGGCCATTTTCCGCGGGAACTTTTCAAGAAAGCGGCGGAGCTGGGCCTGACCGGCGTGGCGTTCCCGGAAGCCGAGGGCGGGGCCGGCTTTGACCACATCGCCTACACGATTGTGATTGAGGAGATTTCCCGCTGCTGCGCCTCCACCGGCGTGATTCTCAGCGTGCAGAACTCGCTCTTCTGTGATCCAATTCATCGCTTCGGGACCGAAGAGCAAAAAAAGAAATATCTCCTGCCGTTCACGCGTGGGGAAAAGATTGGCTGCTACGCGCTCACCGAACCGCAAGCCGGCTCGAATGCCGCGGCGTTGCAAACCAAAGCGGTAAAGAAGGGCGATAAGTACATTCTCAACGGCACGAAAGCCTGGATTACCAACGGCGGCGTTGCCGACGCGGCAATCGTGTATGTGAACACCGATCCCGCCAAGGGCGAAAAAGGAATCACCGCAATTGTCGTGGATAAGGGCACGCCGGGTTTTAAGGTGGGCAAGGAAGAAAAGAAAATGGGAATCCATGCCACCGCCTGTTGCGAATTGATTCTCACCGACTGCGAAGTTCCCGAAGCGAATCGCGTCGGGAAGGAAGGCGAGGGCTACAAGGTGGCGCTCTCCACGCTGGATGGCGGGAGAATCGGGATTGCCGCGCAAGCCACCGGCATTGCCCAGGGCGCGTTCGAGGCGGCGCTCAAGTATGCCCAGGAGCGCATGGCTTTTGGCCACCCCATCGCACAATTTCAGGCTATTCAGTTCATGCTGGCGGACATGGCCACGGAAATCGATGCCGCGCGGTTGTTGGTGCGCAAGGCCGCCTGGAAACAGGACAGTGGCGGGCGCTTCAGCCTGGAAGCGGCGACGGCAAAACTCTTTGCCAGCGAAATGGCCACGCGCGTGGCCCACAAAGCTATTCAAATTCATGGCGGCTACGGCTACAGCAGCGAATACCCGGTCGAGCGAGCTTACCGGGATGCACGGATCACGGAAATTTACGAAGGCACCAGCGAAATCCAGCGCCTGGTGATCGCTGCCTGGGTGTTGAAGGGTTAACCCTTACAGCCAGCTTATTGGCGAACCGCGAGCAGAGAATCCTGTTCCCTCCGTATCGGCGCGGACTCGGGGTCCGTAGTATGCTGACGTGGTGCTGGAACTTGACTCTGGCCTGGATTTCAACCCCGATCACGACGCGGAATTCTTCTCTCTGTTGCCCGCAAAACCGGCCGTCTGCCTGATCTCCTCCCGGCACGAAGCAGCCGAACCCTATTTGATTCAAACAGCAGATTTGCGCCGGCGGCTGCAGCGGTCACTCGGCCAACCGGATCCGGCGAGCAAGCGCCTAAACCTCCGCGCATTTGCACATACGGTGCGTTATCGCGAATCCGGTTCCGCTTTCGAGCAAGCCTTGACCTACTACCAAAACGCCAGGCAGTTTTTCCCGAAGCGCTACCGGGACTTGATACGCCTGCGCCCCGCCCCGGTGTTGAAGATCAATCTGCGCAATGATTACCCGCGCTGTTTCGTCACGCGCCGCATCATTGTCGATGAGCAGGGCGAACCCACTTCCGGCGCCTACTACGGGCCGTTTGCCTCGCGCCGTTCGGCGGAAGCCTTCGCCGAAAAGGTGCTAGATTTTTTCAGGGTGCGGCGCTGCCAGATCAAGATCCGCCGCGATCCTGCGTTTCCCGGGTGCCTGTATTCCGAGATGAAAATGTGCCTGGCCCCCTGCTTTGCGGGCTGCTCCAAGGAAGAGTACGACGTGGAGGTTGGCAGGTTGGTCCAGTTTCTGGATACGAGCGGGAGTTCGCTGCATGACGCGCTGGGACGGGATCGCGAGGTTGCCAGCCAACAATTGGACTTCGAAAAAGCGGCTGCCATCCACAAGAAACTGGAAAAATTGGATGATGTTCTCCGCGGCAAGCCGGACCTGTCACGAAGAATCCAGAATCTCGATGCAGTCATTCTCCAACACGCAGCCGACCAACAATCCATCGGCTTCTTCGCCGTTCACGCCGGCAGGTTGGCCGAGCCGTTTTTTCTGCGATTTGGCGATACGGGCAAACCGGCTTCCGCCGAAGAGACGGTCCGAGACTATCTCGAGGGAGCCGGAAGCGCGGCACCGGCCACGAACGCCAATGTGCGGCAATGTGCCGCCGAACTGGGAGAGCATCTGGGGCTCGTAGCGCGCTGGTTTTTCAGCAGTCCCCGCGAGGGGGAGATATTCTTTCGAGAGAAAGACTGGCCGTACCGCAGAATCTTGCGGGCCTGTTCGCGACTGTTGTCGCCGAAAAAAGAACAAGCCACCAAAGCCGCCATTCCAGAAAGCAGATCCAAAAGTGAGGAAACCAAATGAGCCGGGGAGCTACACAGGAGGGCACAACACGGTACGCTGAAAAATTCCGAGGGCAGGCCGCTGACGGCCACTTTCGCCGGGTTTCGGATCTAATGTTTTCCTCTCTTGGAATCGGAACGTATTTGGGACCGGCCAATGATTCCACCGATGCCAGTTATGCCGCAGCGATCGTGCTGGCCGCGGAATTGGGGATCAACGTGATTGACACGGCCATCAATTACCGGCTGCAGCGGAGCGAGCGAAGCGTGGGGACAGCGCTGAAGGTTCTCGCTCACAAGGGCATTGCGCGCGATCAAATTGTGGTGTGCACGAAAGGTGGCTACTTGACGCCGGACGGCTCCATGCCCGCGGACCCGAACCGGTACTTCTTTGAGGAGTACCTTCAAAAAGGCATCTTCTCTGCAAAGGACATCGCCGCCGGCAGCCACTGCATGACGCCGCGGTACTTGGAAAATCAACTGATTCGCAGCCTCAAGAATCTGGCAGTCGACTGCATCGACGTCTATTATCTGCATAACCCGGAGACGCAACTCTCCGAAATTTCAAAACCTGAATTCCTGAAGCGCATCCGGGATGCCTTTGAGTTCCTGGAAACCGCCGTGGCCCGCAACCGGATCCAGTTTTATGGCCTGGCCACCTGGAACGGTTTTCGGCAGGAAAAATCGGGACGCGATTCCATGCAGCTGGCGGAACTGGTGTCAATTGCAAAAGAGATCGCCGGGGAGAAGCATCATTTCCGTTTCGTGCAACTGCCCTTCAACCTGGCGATGACCGAAGCCCTTACGCTGGGCAACCAGACGCTAGGGACAAAGGAAAAAACAATCATGGAAACCGCTGACGAACTGGGCATCACGTTGATTGCCAGCGCCTCATTGTTGCAGGGGCAGGTGGCACAGAATCTGCCGAGCTTCGTTGCCGAAGCCATGGGTCTCGAGAACGACGCGGAACGCGCCTTGCAATTTGTGCGCTCGGCTCCGGGGATCACTACGGCGTTGGTGGGGATGTCGCGCACTTCCCATGTAGAGGCCAACGCGCGCCTGGTTGAAGTGCCTCCCGCCGGGCTGGAGCAATTCAGCAAACTGTTTTCCCGCGGCGAAGGTGGCTAAAGCCTCCGCAACTGCGGGTGGCGCTCCATCAACCATGCGGTGATAGCTTGATCCAACTGCTCAAGCTTACCCGTGAAAAAGTGATCTGCACCTTGGATAAAGGAAATGCGTGTGTCGCCACCCGAGTGGGCAACAACGGATTCCACTTTTTCCAGGGCGCCATGTTCGTCGTTCGTGCCTTGCACAATCAGCTTGGGCTTGCTGCAGCTCTCCAAATAGGTGAAGTCTGAATTGTTCACCGGAATTCCCAAACCAATCAACTCTTGAACGCGATGGTCCGCGCAGCCAACGCGCAGCCCAACCCAACTTCCAAAGCTGAACCCTCCGACGAGCAGAGGAACGCGTGGAAACTCCGCAGCCAGGAAATCGATGGCGGCTTGCACATCTCCTTGCTCTCCCAAACCGCCGTCGTGCTCTCCGGCACTCAAGCCTGCGCTACGAAAATTGAAGCGCAGGACGGGAATGCCCAACGCATCTAAAGATTTCGCCGCTTGGTAGACGACTTTGTTGTGCAGCGTGCCGCCGAACATCGGATGAGGATGGCACAGCACGGCTGCAAGCGTGGGTACGCCGGGAGGTGTCGGAGTCCACAGGATGGCCTCCAGCCTGCCCACGGGCCCTTGGAGAAAGAAATTACGGGAGTCGTGATGAATTTGCATGAGAACGCGGGGAAACTGGACAAAGTTTACCCGATTCGCAATGTTCGCACATCACTCCTGCTGGTGATTCTAGCGGAAAACAGGTTCTAGGCCGCCCACTACGCCCGATTGCGAGTACTAGAGCTAAATTCCTTACATTTCGCATTGCAGTTTCCTTCTACGAATGTTAATTTCAGGCCAATTCAGCCACCTCAGGGGGCCCGCATGGGCGATTTATCCGATAGGCGTGAAGCAAGGCGTTTTGCGATGACGCTGCCCGTCCGCGTCCTGGCGCACGAGGCGAACAATCCCGAGCTAAAAGCCAGCACACGGGACGTGAGTTACCGGGGCCTTTATTTCCTCTCGGAAGCGCGTTTTGTGGATGGCAGCGAGATTGATTTTATCCTCACACTCCCGCAGCAGATGATCTCCGCCGGGGACGTGAATATTCGCTGTCACGGCCAGGTGGTTCGAGTGGAACCTACCGACAACGGCAAGATGGGCGTTGCAGCGAGAATCGATCGCTACGAGTTCGTGCCCGTGCGCGCCAGCGCGGCTTGATCTTACCCTCTCCAGATTGAAAAGTGCGCGTGCCCCCCTCGCTTTTGCGTAGAATGGAATAAAGGAGTTGCACATCTGCTGACGGACTGCGACTCGTGGGGGGGAGATAGCCATGTATCACTACGATCCATCCCAGGCACTCGAGGAACTTCAGGAAGACGCCTTGTTGCCTCACCCGGTGAAGCTCCGGGACATGATCCTGCGGAACCAGCTTGGCCCGCAGGACGCCCAGTTGCTCAATCACGAGTTTCAGGAGTATCTGACGCGCTTCGGTGAACTGCAGAACCTGGCTCGCACCATCCTGGAGAAACTCGCCACCGGCCGGCGCAAGGCCGCCTCGATGTGATCGACGAATGATCCAAGCTCAAGGTTTGATCCGCAGGCCGCGCGTGCTGATTCTCTCCGCTTCCTCAGGTGCTGGACATGTGCGTGCCGCCCAGGCCCTGGAGCAGGCATTCCGCGCCAGGGGCGATTGCCAAGTGGAGCATGTCGACGCCATCGCTTACGTGAGCAAACTGTTCCAGCGTCTTTATGACGATGCTTACATAGCCATGGTACGGCGTGCGCCGGGCTTGATGGGCCTGCTCTACGACCGCATGGATCAACCCTGGCAACATCCTCGCCGCAGGCTTGCTCTCGATCGTCTGAACACGCAACCGATGATCCGCATGCTCAAACGCGTCCAGCCGGATTTGTGCGTCGCCACACATTTTCTTCCCGCGGAAATCCTGGCCTGGTTAATTGCGAAGAAGAAACTGCACGCCCGGCATGCCATCGTGGTCACCGATTACGATGTGCATGCCATGTGGCTCTGCCGCACCGTTGACCGATATTACGTTGCGCTCCAGGAATCCGAGGAATACCTCGCAGGCATAGGCGTGCCTCGGGAAAAACTACGCGTCACAGGGATTCCCATCGATCCGCTCTTCGAAGTCCCCGTCGCTCGCGCCGAAGCGCGCAGGAAATTGGAAGTTTCTCCCGATGCCCGTGTGTTGCTGATTTCTGCCGGCGGCTATGGCATCGGCCCCTTGGAGCAGTTGGTTCAAGATATTCTGGCGCTAAAGCGCCCCTGGCAAGTGGTGGCCATCGCTGGAAGAGCCGAAAAATTGAAAAAACGTCTGGAGCAACTCTCAAAGGCAGCTGGATATCTGCCTGGAGGCGGGGATCGCCTGATGGTCGCGGGTTTCACGAAAGAGATGGACCAATACATGGCGGCTGCCGATCTACTCATTGGCAAGGCGGGAGGGTTGACGACTTCCGAAGCGCTGGCGCGTGCGCTGCCAATGGTTTTGATCGAACCAATTCCGGGACAAGAAGAGCGCAACGCCGACCATCTCCTGGAAGCAGGTGCAGCTATTCGCTGCAATAACCTGGCAGCGGCGGCGTGGAAGATTGCCGCGCTGCTGGACAACCCAGACAAGCTTGAGGCCATGAGTGCCGCCGCCAAGAGCATGGCGCGCCCCGGAGCTGCTCGCGTCATCGTCGAAGATGCCCTGGGGCTGCTACACTGATGCGGCTGCTTTTTCAAGAAGCCAGCAGCGGCAACGCGGCTCAGAAAAGAATTGACCCGACGAAACTATGAGACGAAACACGCTACTCATTGATGCGGACGACACGCTCTGGGAAAACAATGTTTTCTTCGAGAAGCTGATTGACGATTTCATCAGCCTTGTCGAACCGTGCGGCTACAGCCGCGCCTACATCCGCCACATTCTGAATGAAACCGAGCGAAAGAATATCCGCCAGTACGGCTATGGCGTGCGCAGCTTCGGCAGGTCTCTCGAAGAAACATACTTGAAACTTGCCGACCAGATGGTCCGCCGCGAAGTGCTGGCTGAGATTCACAAACGCGTCGTGGAGCTGGAAGGCACTCCTCCCAAAATTCTGGATGGCGTTCCGGAAACACTGGCCTATCTCACCAACCGCCACCGTTTGATCCTGTTCACCAAGGGCGAACCCGCCGAGCAGGCCGCCAAGGTAGAACGCTCCGGGCTCCAGGGCTTTTTCGAAGCGATCGAAATTGTCGGGGAAAAAGACGCAAAGACGTATACGCTGCTGGTCAACAAGCACAAAATCGTTAAGACCCAGGGCTGGATGATCGGCAACAGCCCGCGCAGCGACATCAACCCGGCCATGGAAGCGGGTTTAAATGCCGTGTATATTCCGCACGTGAATACCTGGCAACTCGAACATGAGCCGGTCTTCGCGGGATCGGGCAAGCTTGTGATTCTGCCGACGTTCCGTGAACTGCGGAATCACTTCTGACGTATCTTAATTGCCCTTTCCGAATCCAAGTGATACGGCATGGATACCACAACCCGTAATCCCAAAGTTGCTGTGGTCGGCGCCGGAGCCGTCGGCGGATATTTCGGAGGCATGCTGGCTCGCGCCGGTGTACCTGTCGTGATGATCGGTCGCCCCTCGTTTGTGGAAGCGGTGCAGCATTCTGGGCTGATTCTGGACTCATTCCACTTCCAGGATACGGTTCACCCGCAGGCATCCACGGAATTGTCTGCCGCAGCCGATGCGGACGTCGTGCTTTTCTGCGTAAAAACCACGGACACCGCCAGCGTTGCCAGGAAATTGGCCGACATTCTTCCCCCCACAGCCATCGTTGTGAGCCTGCAAAACGGAGTGAACAATGCGGAGGAGATTCGTGCGGCTTCCGGAATCGATGCTCTGCCGGCAGTTGTTTACGTTGCCGCTTCGGTACCTGCCCCAGGAAAGGTGAAGCACTTGGGACGTGGCGATCTTGTGCTCGGCCCTCAAAATGAACGAACGGCAAAGATCGCAAACCTATTCGCCCTCGCCGGGGTCCCCTGCCGCATCTCCGACAACATCGAAGGCGAGCTCTGGACCAAGCCGATTTGGAACTGTGCTTTAAATGCGATCTCGGCTCTCGGGCGCATCACCTACGGAGAGCTTATTGCCAGTGCGGATGCGAAGAAGTTGGTCGAGGCGGCGGTTTACGAAACTCTGAATGTTGCGCACGCCAGGGGCATTCATCCCCCTGGCCTGGAAGACCCGCAAGCTGCCCTCGCCGGCTCGTTCAAAATCGCCGAGCAGATGAGCGGAACGCGATCCTCAACGGCGCAGGACTTGGCGCGCGGCAAGCACACGGAAATCGATTCGTTGAACGGCTACGTGGCGCGGTTGGGCGCGCAGCTCGGCGTGCCCACGCCCGTCAATCACGCTCTCTACACGCTGGTGAAACTCTACGAAGCTGGCTTCCCCTCCAGGCAGTAGGCAACGGCCTAGTCCCGCGCGGGACCACGGAAGGGGATGTGGACGATGGCCTCAAGGGCCACGGGCTGGCCGTCCTTCGTGGCTGGGTGGAACTTCCACTGGCCGAACGCTTCGATGGAGTTGGCATCCAACAGAGGGTCAAGGCCGCGGACAAGCTGGATGCTGTCCACTGTGCCGTCCGAACGGATAACTCCATATAAAATTACTTCACCCTCGACGTGGTCCTTCATCAACTCTTGAGGGTACTTGGGATCGATCTTTCGCGCCGGACTTGGTGGATTTACCTCACCGCTCGTCCGAGCCGCGCCGGGCAAATGCAATTCGGAAAAACGTATGATCCAGCTGCCGGTTACGCTGTTTAGATTCGGCATGTTGACGTTCATCGCATAGACGCGGCGCGAAGAAAAAATCTCTTCGGGCGGCGCACCGGGCGGAAGCGTCGCGAAATCTGGCGGCCCGGTGCGTTCCACAGGATCCTCGACAGTCACGTTGGGATCCGGGCGCTTATAGGCTGCTTGCGGTCTCGGTAGACTCAATTTCCCCAAGCCGGACACACCCGCATTAGGCTTCGGATTTCCTCCACTGATGCTGATGCCGATGGGACTCTTGCCCGCCGCCTCGCCAGGGTTTGAACCGGACCCGCCACCCGACGCATTGGATGGTGTACCTGAACCCCCACTGGTTCCTGCTCCTTTTCCTTCAGGCGAAATAGCAACACGCGCGGCGAGATTTCCCTTAGGGACCTCAACCACTGGCGCCGGCGGTGCTGGAGTAGCAGATAAAGCGATAATCGTCGCCGACGGTCCACCCGCCACACTTGAATTCCCACTCGTGATTTCCGGCGCACGCATTTCTTCCCCTTGCGCTGCGTGATCTGCCAAACGTGGTGTGGAACCGGCATTGATTTCGAGCTTGGGCCTCGCGGGCCCGGCCATGACTTGGGCAAGACTCATCTCCGCGGGATGCAACTCCATATTCGGCACGTCCGGTGACGGCGTATCCGTCAAAGCTGCATGCTTCACTTCTTTCGGGTGAAGTTTTGCCAGAGCCTGCCCACTGATTTCCAATCTTGGCCGGGTTGGTCCGGAAGAAGCGGCAAGCTGAACCATGTTTGGAAGCGCCGGCAATATCTTCGGCGGCTCCAGGGGCGCTGAAGAATTTACTAAAGTCTGCCGCGGATGCGTCGGGTGAGACGGATCCGTGAAAATTCGCTGGCGGGGATGGTAAGCATCTGTGCTTTCGGCAGGAGGCTCACTCTCCGGAGCTTTTGTTCGAGAAAGTTTATCCGCCTGCTTTGGAACCTTGAGCAGGGGTAGGTCATCAATCGGTCCAGACCAGGTGAGTTCCGTGTTGTCGAAAGCTGGATTTCGTTTCGTGACAAGCAAATGTGGCCAGGGAAAAATGAACAGGGCGACGTGCCAAAGTGCGGCCGCCAAGACCGCGCTGTAGGGAACGCGCCGCTGAATGCGGCAATCGCGGAACACTATGCCCGCCGGGTCGCCCTTGGGCATGCGCGTCCAATGAAAGAAGGCCGCCAGCTCACTGAAAAAATTCTGATGGAAGCTGTTCCAAGCAATTGTCAGCTTCGGCTGCCCCTCTCCCGGCAGAAGCACCGCGATCGGGTAGATTTCCTCCTGCCCGAGCAAGTCAAATGGATCGACCTGGAATGAATGAGGCATTCGTATTGAATTATACCGTGCTCCCCATCTTTCCTGCGGGGCTGGGAAGCCTGGCATGGGGACACAGGAGTAGATGAGCGCGGCGCGCCTGGGGTTTACCGCGGGATCGCTTTGCTTCCCGATAGTCCTTTCACCAGGCGGTAAAAACTCAGCGTTGCGTCCCCTTGACGCAGCACGCGCACCCGCTGCAAATTTCCCACCGTTTCGGGAAGCTCAAACTTACGGCGATGTTCCGCAATGACCAGGCTGCCTGCGCCCAAAAGCGCACCGAACCCGAGGAAGGCCAGCACGCGGTCATAATCCTCCGCGTTGGCATAGGGCGGGTCCAGGAAGACTATTTCGGGCACATTCCCTCCGCCGGAATTTTCCTTCGCAAGGATCTCCAGCCCATGCAAGGTATCAACGGGCAGGACTCGCGCTCCTTCTCGTACCTCAAGCGACTCTAGGTTCTTCTTGATGAGCGTCGCCGCGGGAGCGTGCTTCTCGATGAACACCACTTCCTGCGCGCCGCGGCTCAGTGCTTCGATTCCCACCGCGCCGGTTCCGGCAAAAGCATCGACAAATCGTGCGCCCGCCACCCGTTCACCTAGAATATTAAACAGGGTCTCCCTCAATCGGTCACTCGTAGGACGCAGCGCCATCCCCTTCAGGCTTTTCAGTTGGCGGCTGCGATATTTTCCAGCAATCACTCGCATGTGAGTTCCTGTCTACCTCAGCCGATGCGCGCCAGATGATAGCGCCGCTGCCATTCGCCGGGCAGAAGTCGCAGCATACCTTGCAGCGACTCTTTCTTGACAGGTTCCTCGGTAAGCGCAAAAGCCTCCCGGCGAGCCTGTTCCAGCAATTCGCGGTCGCGCAAGGGATTGGCCACGTGAAATCCGAGGTCTCCGGACTGCCGGGTCCCGAAAAATTCTCCCGGTCCGCGCAATTGCAAATCGGTTTCGGCAATTTCAAACCCGTTATTGGTGCGCACCATAGTTTCCAGGCGCGCCCGGCCGTCTTCTGTCAAGCGGCCTGGTGCGATCAGGATGCAATGTGATTTTTGTGCTCCGCGCCCGATGCGGCCCCGTAACTGATGTAATTGCGCCAACCCGAACCGCTCGGCGTGCTCGATCACCATGACCGTCGCGTTCGGTACATCCACGCCCACTTCCACAACGGTCGTTGCCACAAGGATTTGCACTTCGTTACTGCGGAACCGCTGCATCACGTCTTCTTTCTCTTCGCTCGAAAGCCGGCCGTGCAGCAGTCCAACCCGCAGCTTCGGAAAAATGGTTCTGGAGAGCCGCTCGTACTCCTCCATTGCCGCCTTCAACTCCAGCTTGGATTCCTCGATCACCGGGTAAACCACGTAGCCCTGATGGCCCGCTTCCACTTCCCTGCGCAGCGCTTCCCACACTGCCGGAAGATGCGATTCCGTGGTCATGCGCGTTTCGATGGGCGTGCGCCCCGGCGGAAGTTCGTCCACGACGGAAACATCCAGATCTCCATAAAGCGTGAGCGAAAGCGTCCGTGGAATAGGTGTCGCCGTGAGCACCAGAACGTGCGGTGCGTGTCCCTGTTTCACCGCTTTATCCATCAGGCGTTTGCGCTGCAGCACGCCGAATCGATGTTGCTCGTCAATGGCCACATAGCCCAGGCGATGAAACTCCACGCTCTCCTCGATCAAGGCGTGCGTGCCAATCACGAGTTGCGCTTCGCCGGTCCGGACACGCTCCCGCGCGCCCTCTTTTTCCGCCGGCTTCAACCCGCTGATCAGCAATTCCACGCGATAGCCGCCGGGCGCGAGAATCCGGCGCGCGGCAAGGTAGTGCTGTACGGCTAGAATTTCCGTTGGCGCCATCAACGCGGCCTGGCACCCGTTTTCCAGCGCGATGACCGCTGCCTGCAAAGCTACGATAGTCTTCCCGCTGCCCACGTCGCCCTGCAACAGGCGGTTCATCGGAACCGGTCGCTCCAGGTCCGCCGCAATTTCCGCAAGCACTCGTTTCTGCGCGCCGGTCGGCTTAAATGGAAGAATTCGCTTCAGTGCCTCGCGCACTTTATCTTCCCGGACGCGGAAGGCGATGGCATTTTCCTTGCGCGTTGCTTTTTGCCCCAGCGCCAGGCTGAGTTGGTACAAGAAAAACTCTTCAAAGATCAGCCGCCGCTGGGCCGGCGATCGGAACAGATTCAACGCCTCCAGGGATTCTTCTGGCGGAGGAAAATGCGTCTGGATCAAGGCGTCGCGCCGCGAAGGAAACCCGAGTCGTGTGCGCAACTCGGCTGGCAGGACGTCGGGAATGTACGGTTCCAGATTCTGCAACGTGGCATAGATGGCGCGGCGAATCTGCCGCGTCCCGAAGGTGCCCACCGCTTCGTAGATGGGCACGATGCGCCCCATTTCCGTGGAGTCGACCTCCCCGCTGCTGACCACTTCGATTTGCGGATTGATCATTTCCCGCCGCGCTGGGCGTTGTTTGTCGATCTCCACTTTCCCGTGGAGAATCAGCTCCTGCCCCGGTTTCAACCGGCCTTCCAGGTAACCGCCATGAAAGAACTTGCAGGGCATTGAGCCCGTGTCGTCCTGCACCAGTAAGTGGTAAATCGCATCGCGGCCGTACATGCCGCGCACCGCCTGCCCGCTCATTACGCGCGCGCGCAGAGTGTAAGTGCCGTTGGGCTGCACGTCCTTGATTTTCGAAAAGTGGATGCGGTCTTCGTAGCGAAAGGGCAGATAGTTCAGCAGATCTTCCAACGTGTAAATCCCGCGTTGCGCCAGCAATTCGGCGCGCTGCGGACCCACGCCCTTCACCATCTGAACATTGGTTTGCAGGCTGATGCTCATCGCTCTCTTCTTTATATCATCCTCGAAGTAACCTCCGCTTTTCGTGAAACTTGCGTCCCGGCCCTGCGTATCGATAGAGTGGGCACTCAAGGCTGATTCCTTCCCGGGAGGCTCCTTTGGCCGAAGATCGATTGAGCGGGTCAGACAAGCGCATTTTGGTCCTATGGATTCTTTGCGGCATCGTTGGCGCCCTCTTCGCCTACAAATACTTCTTCCGCGCCTTTCCGGAAGCGTCTGTCGATTTCAAGGTTTCCCGCAGCGAGGCGCAGGCGCGCGCAAAGAATTTCGTGGAAGGCCTGGGAGAGAACCTCGCCGACTATCAATCCACCATCGTTTTCGATGTCGACGAAAACGCCAAGACCTATCTGGAACGCGAACTCGGCCTGCAGCAGGCCAATTACTTGATGTCCAGCGAACTGAGCATCTGGTACTGGGAAGTTCGCTTCTTCCGCCCGATGCAGCAGGAAGAGTTTCGCGTTCGCGTCAGTCCCGCGGGAAAGGTCGTCGGCTACGAACACAAAATCGAGGAGGCGCGCGCCGCTAAATCCTTTAATCACGAAGAGGCCCTCTCGGCGGCGGATCAATTCCTCCGCACAAAACTTAGTGCGGATTTGAATGGTTGGGAGTTTCTAGAGGCGGAAGCAAACTCCATCACCCGGCCCAACCGCCTCGATTGGTCCTTCACATGGGAACGCAAAGGCTTCAAGGCCAAGCAAGCGCCTTACCGCCTGCAAGTCGGCTTGCAAGGCGATCGCATCGGCAGCACCCAAGAATTCCTGAAGGTGCCCGAGGCATGGACACGCGACTATCAGCACTTGCGTTCCACCAATATCTTCTACAACCAAGTCGCCATAATCCCTTATGGCTTCCTGCTTGGCGGGGCCGTGTGGCTGGGCATCGCTTTGACCCGGCAGGGCAAAACCTCCTGGGGAGCGGCGTTAAAGATCGGCGTGGTCGTAGCCATCTTGTACTACCTGATGCAGTTGAACGATTGGGATTCGGTCCGCGCTGGGTACGACACGCATTTCACCTATCCAAGTTTCGTGCTTCGCAATCTGCTTTCGATGCTGATGGCTGCCGTGGGCACGGCCCTGACAGTCAGCCTGGTTATGCCCGGCGGTGAGCCGCTCTACCGCGCGGCTCAACCGGAACGCCTCCGGCTCACCCGCGCGTTCACATTGCGCGGCATACGCTCGAAAGAGTTTTTCTGCTCGTCGGTAGTGGGTCTCGCCATGGCTGCGGCACATATCGGCTTTATAGTCGCGTTCTACATGATCGGCAGCCGTTTCGGAGTGTGGGCGCCACAGGACTTGAGCTACTCCGATGTGGTGAACACCTCCTTCCCCTGGATCGCGGGCGTGACCATCGGCGTGCTGGCATCCACCAGCGAGGAATTCCTTTTTCGGCTCTTTGCCATTCCGTTCCTTCACAAAATGACGGGTTCACGCGCGCTGGCCGTAATTCTTCCAGCATTCTTCTGGAGCTTCCTGCACAGCGCTTACCCCCAAGAACCTGGCTACATTCGCGGAATCGAGGTCGGAATCATCGGGATTGTTGCAGGCCTGGTGATGTTGCGCTGGGGAATTGTCGCCACGTTGATCTGGCACTACACCGTGGATGCTTCGCTGGTCGGCTTGCTGCTCATCCGCTCCGATAATTTGTACTTCAAAATTTCCGGCGTTGTGGTGGGGCTGGCCGCTGTTGCGCCGCTGCTCTTTTCCGGCGTGCAGTACGTGTTGCGCGGGCGCTTTGAAGCGGTCGAGGATCTCCTGAATCAAGCAGAACCGGTGAGTGAGATCAGCCTCACCAGAGAAGGTGCGGACGAGCAAGCCCCAATTTCTGTGCGCCGCTATGACGCCCTTACCGCCGGCACACTGGGTTTCCTTGCGCTCTGCGTGGTACTCGGTGGATTTCTCGCGCTGCGCTTGAAGCGCGAGCGCATCGGTGACTACCTCAAGCTTTCCGTCAATCCCCGCTCGGCCACACTGCGTGCCAACGATGTCATGCGGGAGCATGGCCGGAACCCTAACAGTTACCGTAAAGCAGCTCAAATGGTCGATGCGACGAATCCGGTCACAAACGAATTTCTCCGCCGCCGCATGTCCATCTCTGATATAAACAACATTTACTCCCAGCGCGTGCCGGGGGCACTCTGGAGGGTGCGTTACTTCCGCGATTCTCAGCCTGAAGAATTTGCCGTCACGCTGAAGCCGGACGGCTCCCTGCACGGCTTCTGGCACACGCTGGCCGAAGCCACCAAAGGTGCAAATCTCCCTAAGGAAGAGGCGGTGGCTATCGCGGAAAAATATTTGCAGGAGAAAAAACAGATCGACCTCAACGGCTGGAATCTCGTGGAGGCCAGTTCCGAGAAGCATCCCAACCGCACGGACCATACTCTGACCTGGCAACAGAACGTGCCGCTCGACTCGGATCGTTCAGGCGCAAAGGATTCTGCTGACCATGCCTACGTTCGCATGAGCCTGCAAGTGCTCGGCGACGAACCCGCCGATTACCGGACCTACATCAAGATTCCCGAAGAGTTTCAACGAAAGCTGGGGGAACAAACGGTGGCGCGGACGCTGCTCACCGTTGGCCAAGTCTGCGTGGGAATCGGGTTGACCATCGGCGTCCTGGTGTTTTTCTTCAAGCGGTTGCATGTCCAACCGGCAATCCCGGTCCCCTGGCGGCGCATGTTCAAGTGGGGACTCGTGGGTCTGGGCGGGTTTATCGTGAGCTCCCTCTTCGGGAACAGGATTCCCACCCTCCTCGCGAACTATCCGACAACAGTCCCATTGCGCTTTGTATTTGGCAGCGCGGCAATTGGTATTTTCCTTGGGGGAGCACTCCTATTGGGAGCGCTCACAGTCTTGTTTGGACTCGCGTGGTCGTTTGCTGCTCGCACGTTTGGTGAAGAACAACTGCCTTCCTGGCTCGACATGCCCGCGGACTACTACCGAGATGCCTTCTGGATCGGCTTGGGTGGCTCTGGGTTGCTGATTGGATTGCGGTACCTCCTCGATTTCGCCTCCGCTTGGTGGCCCACGTTGCACCGCGGCCTTCCGGCTGGCTTTGGAGGCAACTATGACGCGATCTTCCCAGGGGTCGGGGTGATCGGCGGCACGATCTTACACGCCCTCCTGATCACCGCCATCCTTGCACTGGGTGGCGCGTTTCTGGGGGCAGAGCTTCGCGTTCGCTGGCTCCGCTTGGTTCTTTTTCTCGCGGTGGCGGCCTCTTTCGTCCTCAGTTATGGTTCGGCTGCCGATTTCCTAAAGCAATTCCTGTTCTCGGCGATCTTACTCGCCGTGGTCGTTTTCGGCATTCGCCGTGTGGTGCGGTTCAATCTTCTGGGCTTGTTCCTGGTGGCCGCTTGCACAGCCCTTCTGGGGGCTGCTGGCGAGCTTGTTACCCAGCCGGACACCTTTTACCGCACCAACGGCTACGTGATCCTCCTCGCTTTGGTGCTGCTCCTGGCTTGGCCGCTGGTGACCTGGCGACTGCGCGGGCAGAGCACGCAGTCCGCGAGCTAGCGTACGACGCTCTGGGACCGGCGTGCATCCAATCGGGAGTGTTGCGGGCAGTGCGGTAGAACTGCAGCTTCGATGCGTGCTTACCTCCTGCGGCTTACCGCGTCTAACAAGTTATTTGCGGAGTACGTCGTTTCCGCTGCGGGATTCCGAATCCCCAACGGGAAATGGGCAGGGGATTTAGACCAGAATCAGCAAAGAGAAAGCGAACATGTCGTTACCCCGATGGGCGTTGGCTTTTGCGGATGAATCCGGCCACACCAGCAATTCGGATTCGGCGTTGGCTACGGTGACCTCCCTGGCCAGCCTGGAGGAACGCGTCCTCCTGGAACAGGCCCAGGCTGGCAGTCGTCCCGCCTTTGAGGAACTGGTGCGCCGCTACGACCGCGACGTTCTCCGTCTGGCGTTGAACCTCATGAAGCGCACCGAAGACGCCCGCGACGTCTACCAAGAAGCTTTCTTGAAGGTCTACCGCAACCTGCACCGCTTCCGCTTTGAATGCAGCTTCTACACCTGGCTCTACCGCATCGTCACCAATGTGTGCCTCGACCATCTTCGCCGCCGCCAGGCCCGCCCGGAGGATCAAGCTCCCGAGGCGCACCCCGGACAATTCGAAGATGGTGGTACCGACTTTTTCGAACGCCAGCGCGAGCACCGCGGGACGCTGGACCCCGAACGGCACTTGCTTGGACAGGAAATCAACACGCGCCTTGCCGCCGCCATGGAACGCCTCTCTCCCCGCGAGCGCGTCGTTTTTGAAATGAAGCATTATCAGGGACTGAAACTGCGCGCCATCGGCGACGTCCTGGGCACCAGCGAAGAGACGGTCAAGAATTCGCTGTTCCGTGCGACGCGTAAACTCCGCAATGAATTGGGTATATTGCGATGAATACGGGCGAACAAAATAAGCTTTGCGCGGAGATTGCGCCGCTCCTGGTGTTCTACGTTTGCGACGAAGTGAATGACACGGAACGCGCCGCGATCGAGCAGCACGTCGCAGGGTGCGCCGGCTGCCGGGCCCAGCTTTCTGAGGAATTGGAATTTCGCTCCGCCATCGGTTCCCTGCCCCGCGCGGATGAGAAACTCGATGCGGCGGGTATCCTTCTCGCTCAGTGCCGCAGCGAGCTTACGGAAAAGCTTGACGATTTCGAGCGTCCACGGGCGAAAGAAAAAGTCCGTGTGTTTCCCTGGCTGCGTGGCTGGATGATGCTGCACCCGGCGTGGAGCGCAGCCATGCTCGTTCTGTTTGGCCTCGCTGCCGGCGTGCAATACTCCCAATGGTTCAGCGGGAGGAACGACCCCGTTGCTCAGGATCAGGCCGTCAACGTTCGCCCCGGCCCGCGGATTACCGAAGATCAGCTCTCCAAAATGAGTGTGGCTGGAATCAATTTCACTGCTTCGCCCAATTCCGGATCGCAGAACGTGCGTGTCCGCTTGAGCGCGGAACAACCCGTCGAGCTCGATGGAAACCTGGACGATTCTGATGTGCGCAATGTCCTCACTTACGTGGTGAAGAATGGCGAGCGCTTTGATTCGGGAGTCCGGCTGGATTGCCTGGACGCACTGAAAGCTCGCGCAGAAGACGCCGAAGTGCGTGGGGCCCTGCTTTGCGCCGCGCGAAAAGATCAGAATCCCGCGGTGCGATTGAAGGCACTGGAAGCGTTGCGTGACGTCAGCCTAGATGGAGCGGTGCGCGACGCTTTGCTGGAAGCGCTCCAGCACGATTCCAATCCCGGCGTGCGTGTGGAGGCCGTGAACCTGCTGGTGCGGTCGCTGGAAGCGGCCCAGCGCGAGTCGCTGGCGCGTCTGTCATCCCCGCAAACTCCGGAGATGGTTGGCACCCCGGTGATTCAGACGAGCACCAGCACAGCTGCCGCCGATGGCTCGATTGAAAACGTCATTCGAACGCTTGAAGAATTGCAGCGCGCCGACCCCAGCCGCTACGTTCGGCTGCGAAGTGCTGCGGCATTGCGCGAGATCAGCGCCCGCAACGATCAGTGATCGCCGAGTTTCGAAACCAGGTTCGATTAACGAGCATGCGCTTTTCTTCCCATAATTTGTTTGGCTCACAGCCCCGGCGGCGCGGCTCATTCGGTACCAATACTGTCCTCTTTTGCGTGGCCGTCTGTCTTCTTTCTTTAGGGAAACTCCACGCGGAAACCATGCCCCCTCGCGCCTCCATCGATCGTTCCGGTGAACTGGTCGCAACGAACGGCATGACTCTGCACGTGACTGCCGACGTTGGAAACGTGCGTATCCAGACGCTTCCCCCGGATGTTCCCCCGGTGGTTCGCTATACGGTTCACGTCGAAACCGATGCCCCTAATCCCGCGGGTCAAAAATTGATCGAGCATTATTCCCTCACGGCCCGTGAAACGATTGACAGTGTTTTTCTATCCGGCACGCTTCCGGATATGGCCAGGCTCATGGCCAGCCTTCACATTTCAAACCGAAATGCCCAGTTTTACGTGCAGTTTGTGGTTACCGTCCCGGCCACCTTTAATCTGGATATCTCCACGGGAGTAGGTGATATCGAGACCGCCGATATAGGCGGCCATGTAAACCTGCTCACGCAAGGCGGAAACATTACCGCCGGCCGCATCGGCGTGGCTGGCACGCCTATCCACAACGACCGCCCGATGGCCAAAATCGAAACGCAAGGCGGACACATCACCATAAAGGATGTAGTTGGCGACGTGGATGCTTACACGGCTGGTGGGCACATTCAGGCCGGGAATATCGATGGAAACGCCAAATTGCGGACGGGCGGTGGCCACATTCGTGCCGCTCGGATTAAGGGCACCGCTCGATTGGAAACCGAGGGCGGCAATATCACAATTGGCGAGGCGGGTTCCTACGTCGATGTTCGCACGACCGGCGGCCAAATTGACTTCGGTGAAGTCCACGGTTCGGTCCGCGCAGAGACGGGCGGTGGCGGGATTCGAGTGATGTATGTTTCTGGCCCCATGGAAGTCGCGACCACCGGAGGCAGCATCTGCCTCACTCGTGTTGCCAACAGGGTTCACGCCCAAACTGGGGAAGGCACGATCACCGCTTGGATCAACCCGGAAACATCCGGGAAAACTGCTCTGGTCCATCTGCCTGGCCCTTCCCTGCTGGCTTCGCGTACCGGCGATATCGTCGTCTTTCTCCCGCGCAATATTGCCATGAACATTGACGCCACCGTTGAAAGTGGCGGTCCCGGTCGCATTCAAACTGATCCTTCTCTCCCGCTTAACATGCAATCCCAAACGGAGGGCCCTGTGCATGCCGTGGCTTCCTTGAACGGAGGCGGCGCGCTCCTGAAACTGCACACCGCGGGCGGCAAGATCCAGTTGCAGTACCTCGATGCCCAGGTTGCTTACCGGCAATCTCTCCAGGAAGAGCAGAAGCAGCGTCTTGCAGAAAGATTAAGCGATTATGGTTTGACACAAGTCTCACTCCCTCCTCTGGCGGCTCCGCCCGGCAGTCCACCACCGGCGTTTTCCCCAAATGATTTCAAAGACGATTGGTTCGACAGCACCAAGAAGCGCATGGAAGTCATCTTTATGGGAAGCATTCATGAAGAAGAAGAGGAATTCAAACGGCGTCTGACCTACGCTCCCCCGGCGGATTATCCTCAATTGGCCCGAAAGGCGGGAGTTCACGGTCTGGTTGTCCTGCAAGTTCGGCTAAAAGCCGATGGTTCCGTGTACGTTGAAAAGGTCTTGAGAGGCGAACCTTCGTTGGTGGATGCCGCCACCTTCGCCGTTCAGAAATGGCGTGGAAAGCCGGAGCAGGTGGCAGGAAAGAATGTGGAGGTGTTGTCCACCGTGAGCTTTAATTTTTCGCTACCGAAATAAATAAAGAAGTAGCTCGAGTTTTTTTGCCCATGGGGATCTGATTGGGGTTGACCTTGAAGGGGGATCTATGATGCTTCGCTCGGTCTTTCACCGCTCCGCTTTAGGTGTCCTTATGTGTTTCGCGTTTCTTGCCCCGCAGTGTTTTGGGGTAACACGCGAATTTACGAGGACCTATCCCTTGCGGCCCGGCGGCTCTTTTGAACTCAGCAATGTGAATGGCACCGTTCGGATCGAGGGTTGGGATAAGGATGAAGTCGAGATTCGCGTCGTCAAAACCACTCCGGACAACGAATCCCTTCTCGATCTGGTTGTGATCCAAATCGATGCCCGGCCGGACGCTCTCTCCATTTCCACGCGTTATCCCCAGGAAGAAGGTGTGGAGGTGGCGGTGGACTACGTCATTCATGTCCCTCGCCGCGCGCAATTGAGCCGCGTTAATAACATCAACGGGGCCTTGCGCGTCATCAGTTTGGAATCCATCGGAGAACTTCACACTGTCAATGGCAATATCGAGGTTTATGAA
>Ga0187803_10000224_pt1 | contig 23295 bp, 20 predicted proteins | sample NC_wetland_sal_i_2_FD_132425 | JGI IMG/M metagenome (GOLD analysis project Ga0187803, IMG submission 132425) | Wetland sediment microbial communities from Neuse River Estuary, North Carolina, USA - Control_3 | ecosystem: Environmental > Aquatic > Freshwater > Wetlands > Sediment | place: USA...
ACCTTCAGCCGCTTGGAGCGCTGTCAGGTGCATTCGACGACGTTCGGGCAAAACGAGCTGGCCATGGCGGCTGGTCTGGCCAGCCTTCATGTCCTGGACGAAGAACGGCTGATCGAGCGCGCCGCGGCAATGGGGGAGAAACTTCTAAGAAAGCTGGCGGCGTTGCAGGAACGCTACGAGATGATCGCCGACGTGCGCGGGAAGGGTCTGATGATTGGCATTGAATTCCGGGCGCCTCGATCGCTGGGGCTGCGTGCCGCCTGGACTGCTGCGGAGACAGCCCAAAGAGGATTGTTCGCCCAGTTGGTGGTGATGGCCCTGATGCGAGACCACTGCATTCTGACGCAGGTGGGCGGCCCTGACATCAACATCATCAAACTGCTGCCGCCGCTCGTCATCGGAGACGTCGAGGTGGAGATGATTGTCTCCGCGTTTGATGCTGTGATGGCCGAGGCGGTGAACGTCGGCGGGCGCGTGTGGGCCCAGAGCATGCAACTGATGAAGCATGCGCTCGCAGGGTAGTATTGGACCGACTTCCCGCCATGGGCACGGCTAGATCAAAAGCGTAAGAGAAAAGGGGCGGCTTGGCGGCTTCAAGAATCTGTCCCTGCCAAAAACTCCGTCCAGATTGAAAGCACATCTTCTCTTGCGAGCCCTGCCTTCACCGCAAGCCCGCCCGCGCGTTTTTTCTTCCGTATCGCGCGCCAATCTGATATCTCTCGTTAGCTTTCGCTGGAGGTCTTTCTGTGCCTGAGATAACGACGCTGTTCTGTGACATCGGCGGTGTGATCCTTACCAACGGTTGGGACCATGTTGCACGCATGGAGGCCGCGCAGATGTTCGGGCTGGACTGGGTGGAATTCCGGGAGCGTCATGATCTCTCTTTCCCCGCCTTTGATGCCGGTCAGATCACTTTGACCAATATCTCGACCGCACGCTCTTTTATCGAACTCGGTCCTTCACGCGGGAAGAGTTCGCGGCTTTCATAATTGCCCCGATGTATGACGGCTCGTGGCTTACATATATCATACTCAATCGCAGATGCCACTTCATGAGGCTCTTTGCCGGCAAGCCGGCAGTCGTCTAGCCGGAGCTGATCAGAGGCTTAGTAGCCATTTTTTCAGCCGGGACGCCACGCGCTGCAGGACGGTCTGCAAGGCCAGATCCGGGGCTGGAACTCTTCCCTGAATAACGGTGAGGTGGGCCTGCAAGTAATCTCCTTCAGTACAAATTTTCATGTGCGTTCCCTGCGTTTGCTGTGACAGCGAGAACCTGCTGCGGGTTCATCGCGAATGACAATCGGCGGCGAAGAAAGAGCTTCAGAGTTGCTCCTCCGGAACCGGTGGCGCCGCAAGAACCGGGGCCGGAGCATGTAGCCCTGCTCCAAATCCCTGCTTGAGGAGTTTGAGAATGATGCGGCGATTTTCGAGAAACGTTTTCACCCAGGCGAAGTGCCCCATTTGCGGAAAGTAAATACCGCGGAAACAGAGCCGCGCGATAAGGATGTTGATTCGATAACCGAGCGGCTTGTAATTGAGCGAATCCACCGCTCGCTCGATGGCCTCCGGACTGTAAGAGTCAGCCCAGCCAATCTTCACTTCGGCATGGGCCTCGTCGATGCTCATCTTCAACGGGGTGTGGGCCATCGCAAAGGGAATGAACTGTTGCCAATGCTTGGGACGAGTGAGCCGCCCGGCGGCTTCCAGTCTCTTGTACAACGGCGTCGCCGGCAGCGGGGTCAACAAACCAAAGATCGGCAGACCCGGAGGCCAAGTACGAATTTCCTTCAGCGTTCGCTGGGCCACGCCCGGCTCATCATTATCCATGCCGAAGATGAAAGAAGTGATGGCGAAGACGTTCCGTGCGGCGAGCCGTTCGAGCACGGCGGCATACTCACCTGGCTTATTGAAGCCCTTCTTTACGTCCGCGAGGTTGGCAGGATCGATCGATTCCATTCCGATGAAGATCCACTTGCCGCCTGAGGCAGCAATTAAATCAACCAGTTCCTGATCGCGAAGCAGATTGGCGCTGATCTGGGCGACCCAATGCACTTGCGCGTTAGCGGCGATGATGTCACGCAACAAGGATTTTGTGCGTTTTACGTTGATGGCAAAATTGTCGTCGATAAAGAATACAGCAATCTGGCCTCCCTCCGCGCGCGCTCGCGCTTTGAGCAGCAGTAGTTCGCTCACCACGCTTTCATTGGTGCGAAAGCGGATTGCGTCGCCAAAAAACCCCGTTACCGTGCAAAACTCGCAGCCGTACGGGCAGCCGCGCCCGGATTCCACGGGAATGATCCGAAACGTTCCCCAACCGGCCCCCACGCGCTTCAACAGGGGATGCAGGATGCCCGGCAGCAAATTAAATTGTCCCAGTTTGATCTTGTCCCATGGAATCACCGGATAGGGCTGCAATGAAGGTTTGCGCTCCTGGCCAAAATCATCTACCGGCGCGTAAACGTCCTTGAGAGAGCCTCGCGCAGCGTCTTCCACGATTTTTGGCCACGTCTCATCCGCTTCGCCCAAAGCTACGGCATCGGCATGGCGTGGGCCCCCGTCCCGCCCGAGGGCTTCATCGGCCATCTCCGTGACATGGGGACCACCCATCACGACCTTTACTCCCGCGTTGCGCACCGCGTCGGCCATGCGATAGGCTTTTGCAATCATGCGAGTCATCGCACCGATGCCGACCAGATCGATATGGTGCTCGCGCACGTAAAGCGCAATGTCTGCCTCGTCCATGGGCTCCGCGTTGCCGTCAACCAACACCACTTCGTGGCCAGGCGGCGTCAGCGCTTGCAGCAAAAACATCCAAAGATGCGGCATAAAATTGCGGGTCACGCCGTTATCCGGGTTGTAAAGCAGGATTTTCATAGTATCCTTTGCACGCGCATAAACGAGCGAATTGAGCTGCTTTCGGACATGACCCACTGATACTAGCACGGCAGCTTTCGAGCCGCGTGATTATTAGAGTTGATGAAACGCAGTGCCGTGCGCGAGAATTTGACTGCCGCTATCTGGCCGAAGATCCGCTGCTCACCAGCCCCCCTGAGCAGGCGAACAGTATGAAAGGGGGGGGCGCCGGGAAACTGGTCAAAATTGACCACTTTTTGAAAATTCCCGGGTGACAGAATTATCAGGCTTTTGAGGGGTTGGGGAGCGAGGAGGGTATGGCCAAGACCAAATCCAACGCAAAGTCCGCATTCAACGTAGGAAAATACCTGGAAACCGCGGGCGTGAAGAGGAAGATCGTAGACTTTCACAAGAAACAGGTCGTTTATTGCCAGGGTGATGCGGGTGGCTCCGTCTTTTACCTGCAACACGGCCGGATCAAAATCACCGTGACTTCTTCCGTCGGCAAAGAAGCTGTGATTGCGTTGCTCGGGGAAGGCGAGTTTTTCGGCGAAGGATGCATCGCCGGCCAACCCTTGCGAGTGGCGACGGCCACCGCCATGGCGCCTACATCGGTATTGGAAATTGAAAAGTCCGAAATGCTGCGGGTGATACACGAGGAGCGCGAATTCTCCGACCTGTTTGTTGGCCACATGTTGAGGCGCAACGTGCGGGTGGAAGAGGACCTGGTAGACCAACTGTTCAATTCCAGCGAGAAGCGCTTGGCGCGAGCACTTTTGCTGGTCGCCCGGTATGGCAAAGATGAAGCTCCGGAAAAAGTCGTGGCCCGTATTTCCCAAGGGACTCTGACGGAAATGATTGGTACAACGCGTAGCCGGGTAAGTTTCTTCATGAATAAGTTCAGGAAGCTGGGATTCATCAAGTACAACGGCGGTTTGCACGTCAACAGCTCCCTTTTGCGCGTTGTGCTTCACGATTAAGAGTGATCCGTCTGCCTCGGCCGAAACCCCACCTCGGCGTTTTTTCTTCCGTATCGCGCGCCAATCTGATATCTCTCGTTAACTTTCGCTGGAGGTCTTTCCGTGCCTGAGATAACGACGCTGTTTTGTGACATCGGGGGTGTGATCCTCACCAATGGATGGGACCATGATGCACGCATGGAGGCCGCGCAGATGTTCGGGCTGGACTGGGAGGAATTCCGGGAGCGCCACGACCTGTCTTTCCCCGCCTTTGATGCCGGCCAAATCACGCTGAACCAATACTTGGACCGCACGCTGTTTTATCGTGCACGGTCCTTCACACGGGAAGAGTTCACCGCCTTCATGTTTGCGCAATCCAGGGAGTACCCGGAAGCGCGCGCCGTTCTAACGGACGTGGCGCGCAGCGGAAAGTATTATGTGGCGGCCATCAACAATGAGCCGCGGGAACTGAATCAGTACCGCATCGAAGCGTTCGGCCTGCGCCGGGAGTTCCAGGCGTTCTTCACTTCCTGTTATTTGAATTCGCGTAAGCCCGAAGAACCCATCTACCGGATCGCCCTGGAGGTGTCGCAGCGTCCCGCGGAAAACTCCATCTTCATCGACGATCGCACCCTGAACCTCGAAAATCCCCGGCGGCTGGGCATGCAGGTTGTTCACTATCAGACCGCACCGCAGTTGCGCAGCGACCTGAAGGCCCTCGGGATTGAGGTATAGTTCTTTAGCAGGTTGGCATCAAATTCTCGTTTTCGCGCTCCCCGGAGGGAGACCATGGCTGAAGAGACCGCGCGAGCTGGATCCATCTATGGGGGAACCGCCGACCCCTGCGCCATTATCCTGTTTGGAGCGTCGGGTGACCTGGCCAAGCGCAAGGTCATTCCGGCGATGTACGACCTGGCGCAGAACAATTCGCTGGGCGAACGTTACGCCATCCTCGGCTTCGCGCGCACGGCGATGACCGATGATTCCTTCCGTTCCACCTTGGGAGAAGCAGCGAAAACCATTTCCGAGGTTGGCCCCATCGATCCCGCCAAGTGGGATGCCTTTGCTTCCAACCTTCACTATTCCCCCGGCGACTATGCGGGCCAAAATTCCTACGCGCAACTGGCCAAGCGCCTTGCCGAAATCGACGCCGAGAAGAAATTGGGTGGGAACCGGCTCTTCTATCTGTCCACGCCTCCGGAAGTGTACCCCGACATTGTCGAGCATCTGGGCCGTTCGGGGCTGGCGCACCCCAGCAATCCCGGCTCGTGGGTGCGCATCATTATTGAAAAGCCCTTTGGCCGCGACCTATCATCGGCTAAAGAACTGAACAAAATTGTCCTGAACGTTTTCGAAGAGAAGCAGGTCTACCGGATCGACCATTACCTGGGCAAGGATACGGTGCAGAATCTTTTGGTGCTGCGTTTCGGGAACGGTATCTTTGAGCCGCTCTGGAACCGCAACTACGTCGATCACGTCCAGATTACCGCTTCAGAAACGCTTGGCGTCGAACGACGCGGCGGATTTTACGAAACCGCCGGCGCCTTGCGGGACATGATCCAAAGCCACGTCCTGCAACTGACTTCTCTCGTGGCCGTCGAGCCGCCGGCTTCGTTCGACGCCACCGCGGTGCGCAACGAAAAGCTCAAGGTGCTGCAGTCCATCCGGCCGTTCAATCTGGAGATGGTGGCGCAGTCCGTGGTGCGCGGGCAGTATGCGCCGGGCAAATTCGGCGATAAAGCGGTGGCGGGATACCGCGACGAGCCTGGGGTAAATCGCGGCTCGCGTACGGAGACGTTTGTCTCCATGCGCCTGCTCATCGATAACTGGCGCTGGGCTGGGGTCCCCTTTTATTTGCGCACCGGAAAACGCCTGGCGAAGCGCAGCACAGAAATTATGATTCAATTCCGCCGCGCTCCCCACATCGTTTTCCGCGAGAGGGAAGTGCAGCCCAATCGCTTGATCCTGAACATCCAGCCGGAAGAAGGAGTTTGCGTTTCCTTTGGCGCCAAAAAGCCGGGCACGGAAATGAGCATCGGCAACGTGGCCATGAATTTCAGCTACCGCGAGGGATTTGGCGGCACCTCGCGAAGCGCTTACGCCACGCTTCTGAACGATTGCCTGCGGGGCGATGCCACGCTGTTCGATCGCGGCGACACCGTCGAGGCGGCGTGGTCGCTCATCGAACCCATCCTCGATGTCTGGAGCGCGGCGAAAACCGCCACTGTGCCGGAGTATCCCGCGGGAACCTGGGGTCCCAAGGAATCCGATCTGCTTGTCGAAAGAGACGCCCGACAGTGGTATAACCCTTAAAACGGTTTAAAGTAACGTTTTGCCCGGGAGGCAAGGTGATTCTCGCAGGCGACGTAGGCGGTACCAAATGCAATCTGGCGCTCTTCGCGGAAAAGTACGGCAAGCTGGAAGTGGTCTTCCGCCAGCGCTTTGCCAGTAAAGGCTTCGCCCAATTCGATTTGATCGTCAAGGAATTTTCCCGCCAGGCCGAGACCCATCTGCGCGGCGAAAAAATTCGCGCCGCTGGATTCGGGGTCGCCGGGCCGGTCATCAACAACCGCATTCATGCCACTAACCTTCCCTGGGTTATCGACGCCAAGGTCCTGGCGCAGGAACTGGGACTAGGCGTAAACGGAATCGCGTTGATGAACGATCTTGGCGCCACGGGCCACAGCCTCCAGCATCTGCCGCCGGAGGATTTTTGCGTCCTCAATGTGGGCACGCCGGTCGCGGACGCCTCCCGCGCTCTGCTCGCCGCGGGCACCGGCCTGGGGCAGTCCGCGCTTTTCTGGGATGGATCCCGGTACCGCGTGGTACCTTCGGAAGGCGGGCACTCCGATTTTGCTCCGTCCGGCGAACAGCAGATTCAATTATTGCGGTTCATGCTCAACCGCTATCCGCAAGTTAGTTGGGAGATCATTCTTTCCGGCCGGGGTTTCCGCACCATTCACGAATTCCTCGCGCCCGACGTACACCACCCTGTCTTCGAGGATCCCGACGCGGATCCGGCCCCGTTTATAACCAAGAGCGGGCTGGATCATAGCTGCCCCGTGTGCGTCGAGACATTGGATATTTGGGCTTCCATCTACGGTTCGGAGGCCGGAAATCTGGCGTTGAAATTCCTGGCACTCGGCGGAGTCTACGTCGCTGGCGGAATTGCCGTCAAAATCGTGAACAAAATGAAGGACGGCACTTTCATGAATGCCTTCAAGAACAAATGGCACTTCTCGAACATGCTCGCAAACATCCCTGTTTCGATTGTTCTGAATGAATCCGCTCCGCTGATTGGCGCTGCCTACGAGGCGCTCGCGGCCCTCAACCGGTCGTCCTCAGCGGAAAAAGCAGGGGCGGGCTAAGCCGCGTTTCTCGCGTGTTCCAATTTCGCCTTTCATTCCAACGCAGCACTATCTTGTCATCCTGAGGGTGCGACGTTTGCCTACCTAGCGCAGGCATGCGCCCGAAGGATCTCAACTGCCGCGCCGTCCAGACTTCTACGTTGGGCGATAGCTGCTTTTGGGAAATGATCCAGGCCTAAGAAAACTTCTTTACCCTGGCGCTGACGTCGTCATAAAACCGCTGGACCACGCTGAGAACATATTCCCGGGGATCGAGCTTGTCGTCCTTGACCAACGGGGTCAGGTCCATGCCGAAGTTCAACAGGCCGGCGGCATCCACCGAATGGCTCTGGTAATACGTCGCATTGGCACGCCGGCGCGCTGTGGTTGCCAGGTCGTATCGTTTTCCCCCGGCAATTTGCGAATCGAACACGCCCACTAGAGAGGTCTGTAGATTCTCGTGGCCGTCCAGCGCGAAGACATGTTTGTCCGCATCCACCATCCAATCCAGATCGCGCCAGACTTCGCAGCCATAGAGTGTTTCCGGCCGTTGTGCGGCAGGCAACTCACGAATTGCGGCAATGGTGCGCAAAGCAACGCTGACGTGCGTGTCGTGCTTGTCCGCCAGGTTGTGTGTGTAAACCACTTTTGGTTTCGTCGCTTGCAGAATTGCTTTGATGTCCTGCTTTGGGGCCGCATCCGCGGAGTTCTTGATCGCGGCGCTGCTGTAATTCAAAAATGCGACCGCGGAATATTCGCCGACGAAGGCAGCCTTCTTTTGCTCGAACCGGCGCACCACCTGCATTTCCTCGTCGGTGTACTTGCCGTAAAGACCATCGCGGGGGCTGCCCGCTCCGTTGGTGACAATCACAGCCATGAACCACTCTTTGCTGCTCCCGAAGCACTTCAAAATTCCATCCGTCGACATGATCTCAATGTCGTCTTGGTGCGCTCCGATTCCCAGATGTGTTACCCGTTTCAGCGCGTCCGCTTCGCTTGCTCCATCCGGCACCCAGATTTCCGCATTTGGTCCACTTAGTTTCATAATGCTCACTTTCCCCCTCGGAGGGCCGGCAGACTGGCAGCCGCAATGGATTGACCCACTCGCCGGCTCTTTTCGTCGGGTAAAGCCATCGAGACCGCCGCGGCCACTTCGGGAAACTCCGCCCGCAGGACCGCGAGACTCTTGGCGAGAATAATGTCGCCGCCGGGCCCGGTTGTCACTCTGCCTAAAATCAAAATGTGCTTTAGTTCATAGAAATTGGCGTAATGCGCCACGGCATAACCGAGGCAGACTCCGATGCTCTCGTAGACCTGCGCCGCGAGCGGATCCCCGGCCGCCATCTTTTTTTGGAGAACCACGAGCCGCTCTGGCAGCGGCATCGCCTTATCGAACTGCATGCCCGCACCTGTCGCCAATCGGTTGGTACCTTGTTGCGAAAAGTATTGCACACCGCAACCGAGATCGCCCGACCATTCATCCGCGGGAGCATCCGGCCGGTAATCTATCGGAGTGAACGCCAGTTCATTCAGCCAGCTGGTAATGTTGCCATTGTGGTCTACGTAGCCCGCCGCCAAGCTCGATCCCAGCGCCAGCCCCAGCACCGGATTCTCACCGAGCGACATGGACCCAGCGAGAGCAGTGACCTCGCCGTCATTCACCACTTCGAGCGGAACTTTCAGCTCCTCCCGAATCCTCAGAAAAAGCGGCGCGATCTTTGCCGCGAATTGCTCCTTGGGCACTCCGCGATAGAGCGACGCGACGCGCACGCGATTGTTAATGTAGACGCCCGCGGCGCTGCCTCCGACTGCATCCAGGCGGGGCAGGTGCGCGGCCGCCTTTCGAATCGAGTCCATCACGCCCTGGTAGTGGTAAGCCGGATCGGCGGCATTTCGCGGGTCCCAAACCACTTCCTCGCTGAAAATCGCTTCGCCATTCAGCACCGCGCTGGCCTTGCGATCGCTTGCGCCGAGGTCGAAACCCACGCGACAGCCGTCGAGATGCCGGCCGAGCGGTACCGTGGTCTCCTTTGCGCCGGGCACCTCCCCCGCCTTGCTCACCACGACTTCGAACGGATGCTCGTAGACCCCGCCCATGAATTCGTGATCGAACTTACGCGTTCCGCTTGGAGAATAAACCTGCTGGATGTAATTTCCGATCTCCATTGGGCCACCAACGTAAACTTTCCATCCCCCGCGCTGCCACAGCAGCATCTTCACGATGCGCTCGACATACAGCTGCGTCGCTTCAACATGCCCCTTTGCCGGAGGAATCACCCTGGTCTGATAAGCCGAAATCGAGCCGTCGCCGCGCTCGACCGCCAGGTGCAGTGGCTGGCCGCTCAGTTGCGCGGCAAGTTTTAGATACTCTCGGGTGAACAGGGAGGCAGGCAGGAAGCCCCGGTCGAGGGGCGCTACAATTGCCGGGCGCACGGTGATGCCCGCGACTTGCAGAGTCATCGTACTCCTTTGTGTTGGGCGCGTCCGCGGGCCTTGGAGACCTTGGCCAGCCCCGGACTGGCTCTCTCTTGGACTGGTGTAGAAATTTTCTTGCTAGGTGATTCAACAACCACTATACCACCGCTTTCAAACGGGGAAAGCCCGGCTGGTGTGCCCAACAAGTGCAAACGGCGCACCGCTCTTCTGATCATTCACTTTTTCACTCCTCCCCCCCACTTCCCCATGCCCTCACCTATTCGTACACATCTTTGCTAAACTAGCTTCTCTGTTCGGTCTTCCCGACCGCTATTCTTCATATTGCAAGCCCTGCCGCCCGCGCACCGCGGGTGGAGGCACGGAGCACCCGCATGAGCAGTACAGCTACCACACCGGTCACCGAAATCCTGAATTATATCGGCGGTGCCTGGCGGAAATCCTCAGCCACCGAATTTTTGAACGTCACCAACCCCGCGACGGGCGAAATCATCGCGCGCACGCCGATCTCTACGAAGGCGGATGTCGACGGCGTGGTGCAAGCCGCCGCCGATGCTTTTCCCGCGTGGCGCCGCACGCCCCCGGGCGAGCGCATCCAGTGCCTGTTCAAGCTGAAATTTCTTCTGGAAGACCACATCGACGAACTCTCCCGCCTGATTACGCTCGAAAATGGCAAGACCTTTGCGGAAGCAAAAGCCGAGCTCCGCCGCGGCGTTGAGAACGTGGAAGTAGCCTGCGGAATTCCCTTGATGATGCAGGGCTACAACCTGGAGGACATCACGCCGGGCGTGGACGAGACGCTTATTCGCCAGCCGCTGGGCGTGGTCGCTGCCATTGTTCCTTTCAATTTCCCGGCGATGATTCCGTTCTGGTTCTTCCCCTACGCGATCGCCTGCGGCAACACTTTTGTTCTCAAGCCGAGCGAGCGTGTGCCGGTGACCGTGCGCCGCATTATGGAGTTAATCGAGAAGACCGGCATCCCCAAAGGTGTGGTCAATATCGTGAACGGCGGCAAGGAAGTGGTTAACGCGCTCTGCGACCATCCCACGGTCCGCGCCATCAGCTTCGTAGGTTCCACGCCTGTGGCCAAACACGTTTACCAGCGCTCCGCCGCGGCAGGCAAGCGCATGCAGTGCCAGGGCGGCGCAAAAAATCACGTCATTGTCCTGCCCGATGCCGATATGGACCTCGCCAAGCAGATTATCAGCGACTCCGCATTTGGCTGTGCCGGACAACGCTGCCTCGCGGTCTCTGTGGCGGTGACCATTGGCGAAGCGCAAAAGACCTTCCGCGATGCGATTGCCGACGCGGCTTCCTCGATCAAAGTTGGCTTTGGCCTGGATACCGGCGTGCAAATGGGTCCGGTCATCTCAAAAGAGAGCAAAGCGCGCATCGAATCGCTCATCGCCACCGGCGTAAGCGACGGCGCAAAAGCGGTCGTCGATGGCCGCAACGCGAAATTCACCGGCTATGAAGGCGGCAATTTCGTGAAGCCCACCATTCTCGATGGCGTGCCCACTTCCAGTTCCCTGGCCAACACCGAAATTTTCGGCCCGGTGCTTAGCCTGATTCACGCCAACAACATTGATGAAGCGATTGAGTTCATCCGGAAAAGCCCGTACGGCAACCAGGCTTCGCTGTTCACCACCAGTGGCGCGGCGGCGCGCAAGTTCCGCTATGAGGCCCCGGCCGGGAATATCGGCATCAATATCGGCGTGGCTGCGCCGATGGCGTATTTCCCGTTCAATGGATGGAAGGAAAGTTTCTTCGGCATCCTCCACGCGCAAGGCAAGGATGCCGTGGAGTTTTACACCGAATCGAAGATTGTCATCGAGCGCTGGTCGCGCCAGGAAACCCGCAAGTTCTGAAGGACTTTTCTCTTCCGTCTCTCATGTAGCGCTGGCTTTCATGCCAGCCTCTTGGGTCCTATGCTGAGAAGCTCCAACTACGGACGCGCTGGTGCGGGCGCCGGCGCCGGAGTTGCCGCGGGCTTATTGAAGTCGAAGTTCACTTTGGGAACCTGCCGCGCGCCTTCTTCGGTCTTGAAATAAGCGTCGTTGCGCGTGAAGCCCGCAAATTTCGCGACCAGGTTGTTCGGGAACAGCCCGATGTACGTGTTGTAGTCCTGGACCGCAGCGTTATACCGCCTGCGCTCCACCGCAATGCGGTTTTCCGTGCCGGCGAGTTCGTCCTGCAAGCGCAGGAAATTCTGGTCGGATTTTAGGTTCGGGTAGTTCTCCACGATGACCAGCAAGCGGCCCAGCGCGGAGTCCAACTGGCCATTGGCCGCGATTTTGTCGGTGGGAGTCTTCGCACCAATCAACGCCGCGCGTGCTGCCGCGATATCGCCGAACACGGTTTGTTCCTGGATGGCGTAGCCTTTCACGGTCTGCACCAAGTTGGGGATCAGGTCGGCGCGGCGCTGCAGCACCACGTCCACCTGCGACCAGGCCGCGTTCACGCTCTCGCGCTTGACCACCATCTGATTTCGCCGGCTGACGTACGCCGAGCCAAGCAAAAACGCCAGAATCAACAACACTACCAAAACCACGATGGCCGCTTTCATATTCACCTCGATCGATTGAATTTCGAAACTCTACCGAGCAACCCGTTGCCACTCCTTCTTCGGCACCAGACGATCCATCGCGTTGACCACTTTTTCCAACGCGTGAATGTAGTGGTCGTAGGCGACGAAGGAATCCTTGTCCAGGCCGCGGCCTTCATGGTGGTCGTACACCGTCTGGAACGCTCCGGCATCAGCGCCCGTCAATTCGGCAATGCGGGCGAATAAGGCTGACGACTCCGAGGGTGGTTCTTCGCCGAAGGCGAGCAACGTGTGCCGGAGCAATGTAATGGCACTCGAACCCGTTTTCTTCAACACCACCATAAATTCCAGTTCGTTTTTTCCGGCGAGCAACACATGTTGCCGCAAGCGCAGCAGCAGGAGCCGCAGGTCGCGCTCCACCTGCAAGCGATGCAGGTTCATGGGAATGTCCAAATCCGCCACCGGATCTTTACCGAAAAGCACGCGGTGCGCCCGCTTCAAATCCAGACTTTCAATAGCAAAAACATCGGTGGAACGCTGCAATTCCTCCGTCAGGAAGAAAAGCGGCGGGGGCTCTTTCTCCTCATGCGTCCACCACTGCACCACGGGCGCCAGCAGTTGCAATTCGTGAACGTCCATGGTCACCAGGGTGCACAGCACATTCACGTCAGAAGTCCCCGGCCGGTACGTTCCGCTGGCGGCCGAGCCGTACAGCACCACGGACTCCAGATTCTTGCCTGCAGCTTCTTTCAAGCGGCTGACTAATTCTGCCAGTTTTCTTTCCATCATCGCACCTGCCTGCGTCTCTCAGAATCGCTTACCAGCTACCGCCAGCTCCACCACCGCCGCTCATCCCCCCGCCGAATCCGCCAAAGCCTCCGCCACCGCCGCCCCAGCCTCCGCCTCCACTGCCGCTACTCCAACTGCCCCTACCCATGCTGCCCAGAATGGAACCGATCACAAAGCCTGTTCCCATTCCTCCGCCACCGCTTCGCCCTGAGGTGGATCGTATGGCGGCTCTCAAAATACGAAATACGAGAGACACAACAACGACCACTATCCAGAATGCACTGGGCGTATCGTTCTGATCCTTTGCTGGGGGCGGATGCCGAAGCTGCGGCATGCCCGTCAGCGTTACGCCCTTATCGTCCGCGATGTACTTCGCCAGTTGCCCGGCCGCCGCTGTAACGCCGGAGCTGTAGTCTCCCTGGCGAAAGTAAGGAGGCATCAGCCGCCCCGCATCGCCTGCGCGCGCATCATTGATCACCGGCTCCAGCCCGTAGCCGACCTCGGTGCAGTACTTCCGTTCGTTCGGCGCGATCAGCAGCATCACCCCGTCGTCCTGCTTCTTCTTGCCGATCCCAAGTTGCTTGAACAGGTCATTGGCGTAGGGCTGGATTTCGTTCCCGTCGAGCGATCTCACCGTCACAATGGCCATTTGCGCGCCGGTCTTCTGCTCCAGCTCAGTACAAAGCGCTTCCAGTTGCATTTTCGTTTGTGGCTTAAGGATTCCGGCGCGGTCGGTGACATAGCCGGTTGGCTGGAAATTCTTGAAGTCGTCTGCGCATGTGATACCGCTCACGGCCAGTACGAGCCCGGCGACACACCATGCCTGGATGGTCTTGCGGAGTTTCATCGATTCCGGTGCAACACTGGCGATTCTGCTTCTCTTGCTACTACGCAGAAGCGCGGTGAAAAATTGCGGAACATGGGACGGAAAAAACGGACACTTGCGGCCGGCCGCGCACCGCTGCGCGAATTCTCTCACAAAGACCGCGCTAAAATCCCCATTGAATTTTTCTGCTCCTCGCCCACGCTTCGCTGGGCAAACGACTTGTTGAGTTTTCCTCAGCAGCCATTTCCCGGTGTGCGACTTGCTCTCTTCAACCCTGGATCCAGAACCGAGGAGTGGAGTGTATTCAGGCGTGGGGATTTTGCTTGTCTGTAACGGCCTGTAACAACAATCTTGGGACCATTTCCTCTCGTTTTGACCCCGCCCGAACTCCCTCCTCTCGCCCTGATCTTAAAGTGCATGTTGGAGGATTCTATGCCCGAAGCCAAAATGGAAAAAGAAAAGACCATGAAGCCAATACCGGTTCGCTATGAGGAGTTCGAGACCTTCCCGAAGCATGTCGAGGAGTTTTTCGACCTCATCGCCCGCCGCCCGTTTGAACTACTGGAGAAGACGCCACTTCTGCTCGGCCGCGAGCTCGAGCACCTCTGGAAGACCGAGCCAGAACTGCTCCGCCCCATCTTCCTGAAGATGTATGAGACGGAAGAGAACCTGGTTGTGCGCGCCGAGGTGCCCGGGTTCACCGAAAGGGAACTGAATATCGCCTGCGAGCCCTGGCGCCTGGTGATCACTGGCAAGAAGGAGCACATCGAGGAGGCGAAGGTCGAGAAGAAAGAGGAGTTGCCGCTCCACATGGAGAAGATGAACATCTACAAGACCATCAAGTTCCCGGTCGAGGTTAGGCCCGAGAACGTGAAGGCCACTCTGAAGAACGGCATCCTGGAACTGACCCTGCCGAAGGCCGAACTGGTCAAGAAAGTGAAAATCGAGGTGAAGTCACTCTAGCGGTTTTGGGTTTACCTCCGTTGGAGCTGTACGGGGGGCGTCCCGACTCTTCCGGGGCGCCCCTGGGGCTGTTCCGGTGGCGCTGGCCGTCATGTCATTGACCGCGCGGGCGGCGAATCATACTCTTGACTTGGAATGGTCAATCCCGCCTCTCACAAGCCGCCACGCTCGTGGACCTCTCTGCCGCGTCCGCTCCTCCTTGCGCTCGCGGTTGTCTTCTGCGCGGCGGCGACGCTCTATGCGCTTGTCTGGATGTACGATGCGCGCCACGCGGGCGCCAACCCGGTAGAAATCGGATTCAATCAGTCACGCACCACCTTTTTCGACCCGGTGACGTCCTCAATCCCCATTTACAATGTCAAGCCCGGAAGCCCAGCGGAGCAAGCCGGACTGCGCGCGAACGATCAGATCGTCGGCATCAACGGCCACATGCTGACTTCCTACTCACTCTTCGGCAAAGTTTGGGGCCGCGCTCAAGCTGGCGACCCCGTCGATGTCATCGTCCGCCGCGCTGGTGAGTCGAAGCCACTAACCTTCCGCGCCATCTTCCGCTCTGTAGAGGCCGGCAGTGCTGCCGAGGGAGCTGCGCGAACCTCCGCCCGCGAAGTTCTCGGTTTTTTCCCGATATTCTATGTGCTTGTTGGTTTTGCGGTTCTTTTTCTCCGTCTGGAGGACATCCACGCCTGGCTGTTGGCCTTGCTGTTTACCGGCTTCGTTGCCGTGCCCAATTTCCATAATCTGTGGGCTTTGCCGAACGGGCTCCTGGCGTTCACGTTGCTCTATCGAGCCACCTTTAATTCGCTGATCACTGCTCTGTTTTACATCTTCTTCGCGCTCTTCCCTGAAAAATCCCCTCTGGAGCGGCGCCTCCCCTGGCTGAAGTGGGTCGCCCTCGCGATCGCTGCATCCACGGTTTTTCCAGGGTTGCCCTATGGTGAGCCCCGCTGGCCCGGTTTTGTAACTCAATGGCTTGGCCAGCCCATCTCCGGATACCTCCGCAGCGGCCTAACCTACGACTTGCTAATTCTCGGTCTGCTTTCTCTAGTCGGGAATTGCATCAGTTCCAAGACCTCCCCTGAAGCGCGGCGCAAGTCGCGCGTCCTGCTTGCCGGCACGTTCCTCGGTGTGTTTCCGTTTGTCATCGAGCACATGCTCATCGATTTTCTCGGCTACCGGCAGCGGTTCTGGATCGATGCAAGTTTTAGCCTCTTGGTCCTGCTTTATCCATTGTCGTTCGCTTACGCCATCGTCAAGCACCGTGTGCTGGAAATCCCCGTGCTGCTGCGCCGGAGTGTTCGTTATGTCCTCGTACAGCGCGGTTTCTTCCTTCTTCTTTTCTGCGGAGCATTGGCGGCAATCTTTCTGTTCACCCGCTTCTTCTCCGGCTACCTTGCCGGAAATTCGCAATTTGGGATGGGGCTCAGCGCGGCGTTCGGCGTGGCACTCGTTTGGGTTTCCGGACCAATTGTCAAGCGCGGCACCGACCGCATCGATCGCGCCTTTTTCCGCAGCTCTTATGATGCTCGCGTGATCCTGCAAAATCTGGCGGAGAAGACGCGAACGGTGACGGACCGCCATGAGCTCGCCAGGTTGCTGACACTCCACATCGAAGGAGCGCTGCATCCGAAATCGCTGGCGTGTTATCTCGACGCCGGAGATGGCAACCTTGCCTTCGAATGCGCGACTCCGCCCCGGGAACCCGGCACAATTTTCCCTGCACTGCCTCATCCACTGTTCCCTGTTCGGTTTGGAGCCCGCTTCGTCCTCCGAAAGATGGACATTATTCCAGCGTCTCTGCCGCTGCTTACGGAACTCGTAAGGCACGGCAAAGCATGGGATGTCCCGCCAGCGGTTTCCGACGAGGCCGGAGACGTTGCCGCGCTCACGCCGGAATGCCTGGTGCCGATTCTTGGGCGCACCAGCGGATTGATTGGCTTGCTCGTTCTCGGCCCGCGCCTTTCCGAAGAACCGTACTCGGGTGAGGACAAGGACCTGCTCGATTCCGTCGCCAGCCATTCCGCCGTCGCCCTCGAAAATATCCGCTTGGCCGAGCAAATCGCCGACCGCCTTGAGCAGGACCGCCGCGTCGCCCAGGAAATGCAGATTGCCCGCGAAGTGCAATCGCGCCTTTTCCCGCAGGTGCTGCCGCCGCTTGCCACGCTCGAGTATGCCGGAAGCTGCATTCAGGCGCGCCAGGTTGGCGGCGATTATTACGACTTCCTCGACCTCGGCTCTTCGCATCGCCTGGAGCGCGGAGCAACACACGACCTGGCTGCCGCGGCTTGGAATGTCGCCTTTGTCCTGGCCGATATCTCCGGGAAGGGAATTGCCGGCGCTCTTTTGATGGCCAACTTGCAGGCCAACCTGCGCAGCCGCTACGCGATTGCGCTCGACGATCTTCCGCGCCTGCTGAAATCCGTCAATCAACTGTTCTACGAGAACACGCCCGATGACCGCTACGCCACGCTCTTCTTCACCGTCTACGACGACCACTCACGGGAGATGGAATACGCCAATTGCGGGCACAACGCCCCGCTGCTCTTCCGCGCCAACGGTTCCCTCGAACGCCTCAACTCCACGTCAACGGTGATCGGCTTGTTTCCCAAGTGGGAGTGCGTCACGCGGCGCATCACCCTCGCGCCCGGCGATGTCCTCGTCATCTACACCGATGGCGTGACGGAAGCGAACGACGCCGAGGGAAATGAATTCGGGGAAGCCCGGTTATGCGAAACGGTGCGTAAAAATCTTCAGCTTCCGCCGGCGGACCTGCTCAACGCCATTGTGGAAGCAGTGCAAAAATTCAGCGTGGGTGAACAGTCCGACGACCTAACCCTGGTCGTCGCTCGCGCCCGCTAGCGCCGCGGCCCCGGCGGCATCCTGTCGGCCGTGTGTTCGTCGGTCATCAGCGCTTCGGCCTCTTGCAATGCCTCTTCGCTGTGTGAATCGACGGCGCTGGAGACGTAGCGCGTTTCCAACTCCACCGGCTGTAAAGCGCCGCGCAGCTCCAACATCGCGGCAACGATTCCGCCTAACATGGAGAGCAACCCCAGCACGAAAAAGACGGCGGCCAGGAAAGCCGCCTGGCGGACGAACCAGGAAGCCACCAGCGTCAAGCTGCAAACAATCAGCAACGCCACCGCCACCAGGAAAAACCACAATGCCAGCCGGATTAGCTTGGCGCGCCGCGTCACCTGTTGTGTCTGCGTGCTCAACACTTCGATCAATCGCGCCTGCTCCCCGTCTCCGGTCTTTTCCCGCTTTTCCTGCTCCTTCAGCATCTCCCGCTGAAACGCGCGCAGCCGCGACACCACCGCCGCCAGCCGCCCATAGAACGCCAGCGACAGCAGCCCGCACGCCGAGATGATCACCACCGGCACCACGGACATACTGATAATGTTTTGCCAAGCCGGTAAATCCATGGTCATCCACCTTCTTTGCTGAGAATACCACTGGCGCGCAGCGCCGGCTGTGACCGATGGCCGGGGTGGTAAAACCATCCTTATCCGTGATTCCCAGGAATACTGCAATTTCCCCTTTGACAAGAACGCCGCAACGGCATAGAAAAGCACGATAATGCTTTCGAGGTGTTGACCATGCGCAAAGACCTCTCCCGCCGAAAATTCCTGGAAAAGCTTGGCGCGGGGACTGCCGCCGGCGTGGGCTATTCGCTCTTGAGCGAATGGGCCGAAGCGCGTCCCGTAAATGCGAATGTTCTGCCAACGCGAACTCTGGGGCGCACCGGCGCGAAAGTCTCCATCCTCGCGTTTGGGTGCGGCAGCCGCTTCCTGATGTACGAGGACGAAGCGGAAGCGCTGGCGATCCTGAATCACGCCATCGACCAAGGCATCACCTATCTCGATACCGCGTACGCCTATGGCGACGGGAAGAGCGAAACGCGCGTCGGCAAAGTGATGGCGCAGCGCCGCAAAGAGGTCTGGCTCGCCACGAAGATTCCCGATCGCACTCGCGACGAATTCCTGCGCCGCCTGGAAGGCAGCCTGAAGCGCCTTCAAACCGACCACGTGGACCTGCTGCACATTCACAGCCTCGGGCATGCCGACGATCTCGCCAAGATCGAAGCGCCGGACGGCGCGCTGAAAGGCTTGCTGGAAGCGCGCGAACAAAAGATGGCCCGCGGCATCGGCATGACCAGCCACACCAGCGGGGAAGTGCTGGCCCAGGCCATTCAGCGCCACGATCTGGACTGTGTACAGATGGCCCTGAACGCGTCGCAAAACGGCCGGTTCGAGGAGCTCGCTCTGCCCTCCGCGCGCGCCAAAAACCTGGGCGTGATCGCCATGAAGGTCACCGGCCAGGAATTTTTGTTGGGCGCCGCCGAGGGCAAGGGCGACATCGACTCCTTGTTGCGCTATTCCCTGAGCCTGCCCGTCACCGCCGCGGTGGTCGGCATGCCGCGCAAGGAGATGCTCGAACACAACATTGAAGCGGCTCGCCGCTTCACCGCGTTTCCCGAAGGCGACATGGACCGCCTGCGCAAAAGCCTGCAACCCTCCCGCGAAGGCCTGGAAAAAAATCTCTCCGGCCATCACGACGGCCCCACGCTGAAGCCGCACCTCTTCTGGGCGTAAGGAAGTTCACAGTCGACAGTTGAAAGTTAAAAGTTGAGAGTAATGCCTTCCTGCCGGATGCAACGCCCAGCGCAATGTCGGCGCGCCGACCTTGTTTGAATAAGTCCACTAGTGGTAATCCATTGGGACTCTGAAGGATCTCCTGGCGCAGGCGAGGGTGGGGAGCAATCTGGTTAACAATAATCACCCCACCCCTCCTCCCGGTATCCTGCAAGTGATAGAAACAAGAAGGTTTAGTGTGCAGGCGTGTCTAAGTGGCGGAAACAAAGGAGTTAGGGGAGAGAGGTGGGCATTGGCGAATTTGAATTGGCAAAGGTTGAAGAGATCGGTTGGTCTCGCGTTAGACATGGAGATATTATAGATGAGTATATACCATGCTGTCAAGATACTCTAGCGTACCGGTACGAAGATTTTGGGAAAGTATTCGAATGCTTGTGGAAAAGTGGGACGAGTTTAGAGTCGAAAATTCAATTTCGAATAAGAGGCGTGCGCCACGCGCTTTGGACGTGTAGAATTTGAGTTGAGATGGCCTTCAAAATCTTTTTGAGCTATAGCACCGATCCTGACGAGCAGTCCATTGTCTGGCGCATACAGACACTAGCTGCAGCGCAAGGGATTCAAGTATTCGTTCCTCAGAGGGCAGGTATCAAGGTCCCCTCGGCCCCGCGAAACGCTCCACTGCTGAACGAGCAGGCTCGCAGCGCGATAGATCAATCTGATTGTGTGCTCGCCATCATAACCAGTGGGACTGGTCCAGCAGTTCAGAAGGAACTTAACTACGCCCTGGGTAAGGGCAAACCTATCATTCCAATTGTCGAACAATCGGTAACAAACCACTCCTTCCTTAGTAAATTTCCGGCCGTATTTCGCTTTTCGAGATTGGACCCAAACCCAGGCAGAGTAGAAAACGAAGTGGCGCAATTCCTGACAAAACAAAAACTGGACAAGGAAACACGGCGAGCGGTAGGCGCCATTGTTGCCGTCGGAATCGGCCTGCTTCTCCTTTCGGGAATTTCAAAGGCATAGGTGCGAGCCGCCATCATCGATAGCAGTTCCCTGATCAACCTGGTGCACTTAGAACTTGCCGGGGAGCTTGCCTTGCACTTCAATATTGTTTACGTTCCTCGTGCTGTGCAAACCGAAGTCAACCGCAAACATCGTTTCCGCCACAGGCTTAACAAACTTTACCGGACCGGAGTCTTCGTCAAATGTGCCGCTGCTGACAAAACCGACGTTGAACTACTGCGGGCAGAGCTTGATGCGGGAGAAGCAGAGGCACTGATTCAGGGGCGAGAGAAGAGTGCTGTTGCGTTCATCGGTGATGAGAAAAGAGCGAGGGAGATCGGGTCAAACCTTGGGCTGAAACCGGTCGGGACGGTCCGCATTCTCGCGCGACTCCACCTTGAAAATCGAGCGGAAGAGACAAAGCTACTCGTTCGAAAACTACGCCGAGATTTGAATTTCAGAGTGAGCGACGATATTGTGCGCTTGGGCATCGAGCAGGCCCATGAACCCATTTAGAATTTATCCATCATAAATGTTCTAGATGTTGGAGAATTGAAGGCTGCGCCACCCTTTCGGAAGCCGAAAGGTTAGGCTACCCAAATACGTTTTCGAACAATAAGGGTGCGCCACCCGCCCACCTCTGCTACGCTTTCCGCCATGCGAATCTACCAAAAGCTTTTTGTCCTTTTCGCTTTGGCCAGTTGCGTAAGCGGGCAGGAACTCAAGCCGGTCGCGGATCGCCTGGCCGCGCAGAACGCCCTCTTCGACGAATATTACGAGTCCGACCTTCGCAACTTTCCCATTCTCGCAACTCTCTACGGCGACTACCGCTACAACGACAAGCTGCCGGAAAACTCGCTGGCCGCCATCGCCCGGCGCAACGAGGCCGACCACACTTTCCTTAGCCGGCTCCAGGCCATTGCCACCACGGGTTTCTCCGATCAGGATCAGCTCTCCCACGATCTCCTTGTGCGTGTCCTCCAGCAGCGCATCGCAGACTTCGACCTCAAAGAATACGAGATGCCGATCAATCAGTTCGACGGCATCCACACCTGGCTCGCGGATCTGCCACTTCTCGTTCCTTTCGACTCCGTGAAGCACTATGAAGACTACATCACCCGCCTTCATCAGATTCCACGTGTCCTCACTCAAACCACGGAGGTCCTCCGCGCCGGCATGAAGGACAACCTCATGCCCGTTCGCTTCCTCTTGGAGAAACTTCCCGTTCAGTGCCAGGGTATTATTGATGAGGATCCCTTCCTGATTCCGGTAAAGAAGTACCCCGCCGGCATTTCCCCGGAAGAGCAGCAGCGTCTCACACAACAGATCACCGCCGCCATCGACACCGATGTCCTCCCCGCCTACAAGACCTTCGCAAACTTTCTTCGCACGGAATATGCCCCACATGGCCGCACAGCCCTAGCAGTTACTTCTTTGCCAAACGGTGAGAAGCGCTACCAGAACGACATTTACGCCCGCACGACCACGCACATGACGCCGGACGAAATCCACCAACTCGGTCTACGCGAAATCGAGCGCATCCAGGCTGAAATGATGGTGATTGCAAAGAAACAGGGCTTCGCGGATCTCGCTTCTTTCCGCGCTTCGCTGAAAACCAATCCCAAATACATTCCCACTTCCCCGGATCATATTCTGGACGATTTTCGCCACTACATTGCCCAGATGGAGCCCAAGCTTCCCCAGCTCTTCACGCTCCTGCCGAAATCCCCGGTCACCGTGGAAGCCATTCCCGCCTTCCAGGCTGCGGCTGCAACCCACTATGTCATGGGCACTCCGGACGGCAAGCGTCCCGGCCGCGTCGTGGTTGCCACTTCCAACTTCGCTGAGCGCTCCCTGATCGACGACGAAGCCGTCGCCTACCACGAAGGCGTTCCCGGCCACCACATGCAGCTATCGGTGCAACAGCAACTCACCGGGCTGCCCAAGTTCCGCCTCCACGGGCTGTTCTTCAACGCGTATGGCGAAGGCTGGGCGCTCTACGCCGAGCAACTAGGCAAGGAAGTTGGCTTTTATCAGGATCCCGTTTCCGATTACGGCCGGCTTTCCTCGGAACTGTTCCGCGCTGTGCGCCTGGTGGTGGACACCGGAATCCACTCCAAAGGCTGGAGCCGCGAACAGGTTGTCGATTTCATGCGCAAGTCCGGCGCTGTGGACGAGCCCACCATCCAATCCGAAACCGACCGTTACATCGCCTGGCCCGCGCAGGCCCTAAGCTACAAGCTGGGCCAGCTCAAGTTCCGCGAACTCCGCGAACGCGCCCAGAAAGAATTGGGAACCAAATTCGACCTTCGCACCTTCCACGATGAGATGCTCAATGGCGGAACCCTGCCCCTCGACCTGCTCGAAGCCCGCACCGAGAAGTGGATCGCGCAACAAAAAGGGAAGTGAGGGCGGAGTCCTCAGAGGCTCAAGCCCAGTGTGCTGCGGAGCATGAATGTCGAAGTTGAAACTCCGACCCCCTAAAGAGCGGAAAGAGCCCTCGGAAGGCGGCCGCTACAAATGCAGAGGCGAAGAGCGAAAATAGAAATTGGAAAATCGAAAATCGGAAAGCGAAAGGCGAAATTCGGATAAGCAAGAGCGAAGAGAAGAAGAATTGATTCATTCGGTCGTAAGAACCCACCCTAGCAAATCTAGGGTGGGGCACCCTCAAGATCACTGTGGCGAGCGCGTAACGGGGGAAACCCAGAATACCCCGCCAGCACGCCAAAATGCGGCGAGTGGCTGCTACACAAGAAAGAAGACGACCCCAAGATGGCCACCTGAAGGTGGCCGCTACAAAAGCGAAGAGGGATTTCTCGCTTCGCTCGAAATGACTTGTAGGAGTCACCAGTCACGAGCCACGAATCACTTCCTCCGCGCGGGTTCCATGCGTAAAATGGATGGAAGGAACCTTGTCATGACCACGAAAGCAGCACACTCGTTGAGCAGCCATCCGGCGGCAGCGAGCTTGACCAACGAAGAAATTC
>Ga0187803_10000225_pt1 | contig 23246 bp, 22 predicted proteins | sample NC_wetland_sal_i_2_FD_132425 | JGI IMG/M metagenome (GOLD analysis project Ga0187803, IMG submission 132425) | Wetland sediment microbial communities from Neuse River Estuary, North Carolina, USA - Control_3 | ecosystem: Environmental > Aquatic > Freshwater > Wetlands > Sediment | place: USA...
GCTTCGCCATACGACGTCCTAATCTTCTTGGTTTTCCTCCTGCCGTTCGCATTCGCCTATGACGGGTACAGGAGAGCGAGGTACGAGCAGCCCTGAACTATTGTCCTAGATGCGGTGCACCACTTGGCGTCGGGCAGAACTTCTGCAGAAACTGTGGCTTCGACGTCAGGGAACAAGCCCAAGCCGTACAACCCCGGGCTCAGCCGACCGCTCCGATACGCGGTCTCGGATCGAGTGCCATCGTCTATCTGACTCAGGAAGGGCTGCAGGGGGTAGAGATTCGTTCCGCCGGCGTGCTCTTCTTGTCGTTCCTGCTCCCGCTGCCCCTGCTCATTGCGGTCTACTACGTAGTTCAGGCCGGAGCCCTCGCCGTTTACGCTACGGCCTGGATTGTAGCATCGTTCCTCCTGTACGACGAGATGAGGTGGCGGGGGGTGCGAAAGCTGAACGGACCCCCTCCTCCGGAGCGGTTCAACAAGGCATCTTGGTTGGCGCCCTGGAATTCCATTCGGATGGCGGACTGGAACGGAAGGACCCTCTGGTTCACTAGCACGAACCCTCATCGGAAGCTCTCTGTCACATTCGACCGGGACAACGCGCCGCTGGTCGAAAGGAGCTTGACTTCTTGGGGGGTGAGGTACTCGTGGAGGCCTCCCAGGTTCCCACGAATTCTGACGCAGTTCTGGACCCTAGCGCTCGTACTCTTCGTTGTGGGCCAAATCATCCTTATCCTCGCCGCGACGCTTCCGTTCTTCCCAGGCGAAGAACAGATGTACAGCACAGTCCTAAACGGCACCCATTCGCAGGTCGCAGGAGCGACTTTCGTCGAGGCGTTCAGGGCGATCTACGTCAACAACATCCAGGTTGCCTGGGGCGGCGCGCTTCCCATCATCGGGCAGCTGTCCTTTGGGCTGGCAAGCTACAACACCGGCAGGGTGCTACAGGTGATAGCCATCGACGCCCACCCCCCTGTCCCGCCATCGATTGCGCTCTTTGTATTGTACCTGCTTCCACATACTTGGATTGAAGAATCAGCTTACCCAATCGCCACAGTGGCGGGGCTCCTGGCCGTCACGAAATGGCGTTCGGTCGCACCAGGCGAGTTCGCCCAGAGGAGGAACTGGGGCTCAACCAAGCTCGCTCTGAGCATGGGAGGGGTAGCTCTAATCCTGCTGATTGCGGGACTGGTTGAGACTACGGGCTTATTCATCGGCTTCGGCGAAATCTTCCTGTGGGCACCAGTCGCTGTCGGGTATTACCTGTTCGTCGTGTGGAGCCGCAAACGCAGGCAGAGGAAACCGCCCATGGGTAGTGCTTAATTCCCTCTCCCAAACGAACGCCAACATTTGTCCTTCTCCGCAGACCTCGCATGGGAGCGCGTCAAGACCCTTGCCCCTTTCCCATCCAGGCTCCAACCATACTACAAGGACATCCTGTTCCAGTACGAGGTCGCCCAGAAAACCGCGTCCACAGCAAGATCGAAGGGGCTCGACCCCACCGACTCGGTGGAAAGCAAAACGGTCTTCGACCTAGCTGACAGGGTCAACCAGATGCTCCGCCTCGACCAGTTCGAGGGCCTCGTCGATAGGCTCCGAGAGCTCTTGCACAATACGTCGAAAGAGAGAGCTGCACTCACCATATCTCAGGAGATCGCCCTGGGCAAATTTGGTGCCCTCGAGAGGCAGGAGGCTCTGAACTACGGAGTCCGGGCCGGCCTCGCTGTCATGACCGACGGGGTCACCGTTGCCCCACTGGAAGGGATTTCCGGGGTCAGGATTAAGCAGAACGACGACAACTCTGACTACGCCTCTGTCTCATACGCCGGTCCCATGCGATCCGCAGGGGGGACGGAGGCGGGGTTTTCCCTCGTGATTGCAGACCTCACGGCCAAGAAGCTTGGCTTAAGCAATTACAGGGCGCGCCAGGACGAGATAGATCGCTTCGCCGAGGAACTGAGAATCTACGAGCGCGACGTGGGTAACTTTCAATACAAGGTCACCGACGACGATATCAAAAGGGCGATTTCCAACCTCCCCGTGGAGATAGACGGAATCGAGACAGACCCCATCGAGGTCGTGGTCCACAGGAACCTGAAGCGCGTGGCGACCGACAGACTGAGGGGTGGCGCCCTCAGGGTCCTCAACGACGGCGTCATCGGCCGGGCCAACAAACTCTCGAAGAAGCTCGCAAGCCTCAACATCACGGGATGGGAGTTCCTCGCACAGCTGAAGGGGGGTACCCAGCAGACCACCAACGAGACCGAGATGGCAGGTGCTCACTTCGAGGAGGTCATTTCGGGGAGGGCTGTCCTCTCCATGCCTCACAGCAAAGGGGGGTTCAGGCTGAGATACGGCAGATCGATGAACACGGGCCTTTCGACAATAGGCATACACCCAGCGGTGGCGACATTGCTCGACTTCCCCGTGGTCGCAGGGACCCAGGTCAAGGTGGACATGCCTGGCAAGGCGGCGACGATTGCATTCGTGGACTCGATAGAGGGGCCCACCATACTAACCAAGGACGGGAACGTGGTCAGAGTGGCCACCACAGCCCAGGCAGAAGAGATTCACGACGCCCTGGCGAAGATCATCGACCTTGGTGACGTGCTCATCAGTTACGGTGACTTCTTGGAGAACAACAAAACCCTCCCGCCTTCTCCCTACGTTGCTGAGTGGTGGGTGCAGGACCTCGGCAGAGCGCTTTCCGGAATCCCTGGGGCCGCCGAGATGCTCGCCGTGGCGGGAGTCTCTCCTGAAAGGGCCGCCGAATTGCAATCCTCTCCTTGGGCCATCCCCACAGCAGCGGAAGCTATCGCCATCTCCCAATCCCTCGGAATCCCGCTTCACCCCTCTCACACGCCTCGATTCGACAGGGTCAGTTCGTCTGACACCGCCGAGCTGAAGAAGTACTGCCTCCTCGAGGGGGCCGACGTTGTCATCAACGCAAACATTCCTCAGATACGTTGGATCCTCAATGCCTGCCTCATCGAACACAGGATAGAGGGAGACGTGGCCGTGGTCCGCGGCGACCCGGCTTTGATTCTGAGCACCCTTCTCAGGCTGAAGGAGCCCGAACTCGTGATTTCTTCTGAAGAACCCGAGTACATCAAGAAGCTCTCCGGAATTCAGCTGGGGCGCCAGAGCACCACGACCATAGGCGTCAGGGTCGGAAGGCCGGAGAAAGCGATGGTGAGGAAGATGAAGCCCCCCGTCCACACGCTGTTCCCTGTTGGTTACGAGGGAGGACCAATGCGGGATGTCTTCACTGCCGCAAAGGCAGGCAGAGTCAGGATTGAGGTGGTCAACAGATTCTGCGCGAAGTGCAACCAGAGACGGATGTCCCTACAGTGCGACGTCTGCGGCGAAACCACAATGAAATTCATGACCTGCCCGAGGTGCGAGGCAGCAACAGAAGAAGAAACATGTCCCAACTGTAGGACGAAGACCGTCAACTACTCGAAGATGGACTTCGACTTCCGGTCGAAGCTCGAATCCATCCGGACCAGAATCCCCCACAATACCAACAAGCCCGTCAAGGGGGTGAGGGGTCTCACGAGCGCTTCAAGGCAGCCGGAGGCAATCGAGAAGGGGATAATCAGGAGCAGGCACGACACCTATGTCTACAAGGACGGCACCATGAGGATCGACGCGACAAACGAGCCTCTGACCCACTTCAGGCCAAGAGACGTCAAAGCAGACGTCCACACTCTAATCAGCCTGGGGTACTCCGAGGACAAGGACGGGGTTCCGCTACAGACAGACGACCAGATACTGGAACTGAAGCCTCAGGATATCATCGTCCCATCTGACATAGGCGACGACCTCGTCAGGATGGCCCAGTGCGTTGACGACGAGCTCCAGAGCCTCTATGGGCTCGAACCATTCTACAACGCCAAGGCGCCGAAGGACCTGCTTGGGAAGCTTCTCATCGGCCTCGCCCCCCACACATCTGTAGGCGTCGGCGGCAGGCTGGTAGGCTTTTCAGCGACCCAAGTCTGCTTCGCCAACCCATATTGGCACTCGGCGAAAAGGAGAGACTGTGACGGCGACGGAGACTCCCTCCTGCTGCTGGTTGACGCCCTCCTCAACTTCTCGCTGGAGTATGTCCCGGCCCAGATAGGGGGTTACATGGATACTCCCCTTCTCATACAGCCGGTGATCCTGCCCTCTGAGGTTGACGAACAGGCTCACAACTTCGACATCGCTTCATCGTACCCCCTGGAGTTCTACGAGAAGACGCAAAGCGCTCCGACTGCTTCTTCGGTGTCCGACCTGATCGAAGACATTGGTTCCCGCTTGGAGAAGGACACGCAATTCTACGGCTACGGATACACCCACCCGACAAGCGCCCTCACGATCAAGCGCTCCAGGGGCTCCTACTCAACCCTGAGGACTCTCAACGAGAAGATTTCCAAGCAGATAGAGGTCGCGTCGCTGATCGAAGCCGTGTCTACAAGGGAAGTGGTCGAGTCCATAATCAAGACGCACCTGATCAGGGACATAATGGGGAACGCCAAGAAGTACGCAACCCAGGCGTTCAAATGCAAGAGCTGCGGACTGACAATGCGCAGGCCCCCGCTTTCGTGGAAGTGCCCCAGCTGCGGGAGCGAGATTAGAGGGACGCTCACAAGAGCCTCGGTGGAGAAGTACCTGTACATCGCTCAGAGACTCGCACGCGATTACGACGTAGACCCCTACCTGAAGAGCCGACTCGACATGCTTCAGAGGGAACTGGACCAGCTCTTCCAGGGGCCTAGGAAGGCAGACCAGCTGGAACTGACAGACTTCCTGAAGCCGGCCCTAGCCGAATGAGTAAGCCGGCGAGTCCCTGAAGGAGTATTTGACCTTCTGGAATCCCCTCCTCAGCTCTTTGATCTTGGTGACGACTTCACGCTTCTTCGTCCCGCCCAAACCGAGATGCACTATCTCCGCGATTTCTTTCATCTCTGACCTGCCCATACCTAGACGCGTCAGCTCCGCCACTCCCAGCCTTATGCCCCCTGGGTTCATGTAGTGCCTGCCTGCCTGCAGGTCTCCGGGAATGGGCTCCCTGTTGCATATGATATTCTGCTCCTCCAGGAGCTTCTCGATTACCCCGCCATCGGAGTACTTTGTGATGTCCAACGCGACCTGGTGAGACATGGTGTATCCGTTCTTTTCGCCCAGCACCTTCTCCCCCAGGTCAGCAAGCCTCCCGGCGAGCGTCTGGGCATTGGCAACGACATCCTTGGCGTATTTCCTCCCGAACTGGAGGAACTCGGCGAACACCATCGCCTTCGCCGCCACGTTGGCAAGGTGATGGTTGCTGGTCATTCCGGGGAACACCGCCTTCTTCAGAGGCTCTGCGAGCTCGCCATGAGCGGCAATGGCTCCTCCCTGTGGGCCGAAGAGTACCTTATGAGTGCTGAATGTCATCACCTGCGCCCCCTCGCGGAGCGGGTCCTGGAACTGGCCCCCGGCGATCAGCCCCGCCACATGGGCAGCGTCGTAACAAATGACCCCTCCCTTGTCATGGATTGACTGCTCCAGCTCTTTTATCGGGTGAGGAAACAGGAAGAGGCTACAGCCGAACATCGCAAGCTTGAGCGAAGGCAGAGCGGCTATGCGCTTCTTCGTCTCATCGACGTCGATGTTCATCGCCTCCTTGTCGAAGGCGAAGTACGCCACCTCGAGCCCGTGCACGGCGCCGGCCGAGCCCCCAAAGTCCCTCTTACCATGCGAGATGTGCCCTCCGTTGGGGATGGACAGCGCCATCATGGTGTCGCCGGGGTTGGTGAACGCGGAGTAGACGGCAAGATTCGCGACCACTCCTGACACGGGCCTTACATCGATGTGATCTGCCCTGAACAACTTCTTGCCCAGGGTTATGGCCTGGAGCTCAATCTGGTCGATGTACCTGCAACCGGCATAGACCCTCTCGCCCGGCCATCCCTCGGCATAGCGGTGGCCGAGGTCTGACGAGAGCACCCTTCGGACAGGCTCGGAGGCGAGGTTCTCGCTTGCAATCATTGGCAGGCTCTTGGAGAACCACCTCTCGTGGGCGCGCACTTTACTGATTACCGACTTGAACTCAGAATCGTAGGAGGGCATGAGACGCGACGAATCCCGACGATAATTATACGTTTGGAAGGCGGACTGCGAAGCTCGGCAGAATCGGCCTGTTCCTTAAAACCCCCACCAACTCGGGAGGAATGTCCTGTTTGTCTTCCGAGTCTCGCCCAAACACGGCCCACGGCATCGAGCTTGTGCACGTCAGCAAGTCCTACGGCTCAGTGCCCGCACTCAGCGACCTAAGCTTCGAAATCCCTGTGGGCGGTAGGTACGCGCTACTAGGCCCCAACGGAGCGGGCAAGTCGACCACACTGAAGCTCCTCATCGGGTCGCTCAGAGCTGACACAGGATACATCAAGATACTCGGCTCGGCTCCCGAAAGCAAAGAGTCGAAGGCAACAGTAGGTTATCTCCCCGAAGACGCCCTGCCATACAGGATGCTTTCGGTGAGGGAGAACCTCGAGTACATCGCCGCCCTGAGAGGGGTGGCAGATGTCAGGGGACAAACGGAGTACCTTCTCGACGAGCTCGACCTCAGGCAGTACGAGAAGTCGAACGTGGGAAGGCTCTCGAGAGGGAACACGCAGAAGCTTGCGATCGCCCTTGCGATTGTCCACTCGCCAAAGGTACTTCTCCTCGACGAGCCTCTGAACTATCTGGACATACCCACCCAGGAGAAGGTGATTTCCATGCTCGACAGGCTGGAGGGAACACACCTCGTGTCGACGCACATCATGTCCATAGCCAACAGGCTGACGGACAGCGTCGTCATGATATCGAAGGGCATGTTTCTATGGGAGGGGACCATCGAAGAGCTCAAGAAGAAAGGGTCTCCAGAGGAGCCCATCGAGAAAGTCGTGGCGAGGATGATGACAGGTGCTTCCTAAGTTACTGACGTTCGTGCTCCGGACCCGCTTCTCCAGGCCGTTTCTGATTCTAGTCGCGGTAATGCTCGTCTACTCGATTGCAATTACAAGCGCAGTCCCTCCGTCTGGCATGACACTGATCTTCAGCTACTACGCGACAGGCATAATCGCGTTCTTCCTCGCCATGGCCCTCGCGACAGGGGGCGTGATGGTGATGAAATCAGACAGGGACTACCTATTCACTCTGCCACTGAGTACCAGGGATCTCTCGCTTTCAATCTTCGTCGCCCAATTCGTCGCTTTCGGGACGACTGTGCTGCTTATGTTCGCATACATGGCCTCAGCCATCAACTCCCCCCTGCTCATAGTAGACCTGGCAGCCCTTGCCCTGGTTTTTACTTCGCTGGGAGTCATCGCGCCCTCGCTGCAGACAAGGACCAGGGTCGTTCTATCGGTGGTGCTGGCGCTGTGGACGCTGTCTTCTTTTCTCAACTTCCCCTTCACCCCGGGGTCGGCCTTTAACGGGAACCTGTACGGAGGAACCGCCACCCTTCTGGCGCTGGCAGCGGTGACCGTGGTGGCAGCCTTCAGGGGCCTTTCCAGAGTGGAGCTCGACATGATGAAGAGCATGGTGAGGACCACGTCCTCGGAGATCAAGTCCCCCAACAGCTACGCCGGGAAGAGCCCCCTCGGTGCCATCTACTCGATGAACCTCAGCAACATGTCCCTTGCAGGGAGGATGAACATGGCTGGGACGTCGAGGTACGTCTCGAGGAGAGTGAAGACCCGATGGGTCGTCGCGGCGTCCACGGCGGCAGCGGCAGCCTACTTTGTCTTCGCCTTTTCTCTGGGGCCCCCCCAAACGATAGAGGGAACGGATACTTTTCCAGTCGCAATAGTCGCTGCCGTCATCCTATCGTTCCTAGGGTTCTTCTTCTCACAATCGGCGATAACAAACGAGAGAATCTGGCTTTCCCTAACCTCGCTTCCCGCCACCACCTACTTCAGGCACCTTATCGCATCAAAAGTTGTTTCACTGATGCTGGTTCTGGCTCCCTTCGCAGCCGCCGACGCAGCTCTCTTGGCGCTGGGCTACGGCGTAGCGCTGGCGGGGCTGGCCATAATCATAGCAGTCATCCCCGGCTCATTTGTCCTCGAAATATGCTGGGCTGCCTATATCGCTCCAATCCAGGTGAAGGGGGACGACATGATGATGCCCGCCCAGTTCAGCCTGAGGCAGCTTGCTACCGGCCTCCTCCTGATACCTGTCATTATACTGGCCTCGGTGGCATCCCTGTTCCCCATCGTGGCCGTGGTAGGGGGCTTGGTCACCTGCGCACTCGCCGCCCTTCTCGTCCTTAGCGGCGGCTTCTGGAGCAGGGTCGTCACCAAGCTCACTGAGAACGGATTCGTGTAGGCGTCAGCCTAGGGCGGGATTGACAGCACCATCTGGGAGTTCTTGAGCCTCTCCCCAATGCAGCTCCTCACGAGCTCGCACGCTTCCACGATCCTGTGGTCGGTGATACTGTAGTAGACTGTAGACCCATCGCGGCGGGTCCGGAGAAGCCCGAACTGCCTGAGGATGGCCAGGTGTTGAGAAGCGTTCGCCTGGGTGACTCCGACCGCCTTCGCCAGCTCATTCACCGACTTCTCGCCCTGCTTCAGGGTCCTGAGCATGTGGATTCTCGTTGGGTGGGCCATGCCTTTGCAGAACTCCGCCTGGAGGCGGTACAACTCCTCCTCAGCTTTCACACTGGCTGCGCTATGCAACTTTGCTCTCCCCCTTCGGCGCAGTCTGGGCCGCGACCAAGGGCTTGGCCTGCTCCTGTTGTTCCGTTACGGGGAACCTAGTCCTGCCGAAGAAGACATCGAATATCCTCTCCAAACTCCCGTTGAGCGCCCTCCAGTAGATCATAGCGAACGACCTCTTCATGAAGTACTTGACGATGGACGGAGTCTGGTCAGCGGGTGGAGAAGTGTATGTGGCGGAGACGAATATAGCCCGCCGCGAGCCTACTTCCATGGGACAGTTTATCCTGCCATTGTATTCCAGAAGGTCTGGCGACTGCTGTATCTCGGCGACTATGTTGTGCGCCACCACGACTGATTGAAGGTGCGCTACCACCCCCGACTTGGAAACGGGGATGTTGGTGGCGTCCCCTATGGCGTAGACGCCCTGATGTCCCATCACTCTCATGGTGCCCTTGTCAGTGGGGACGTACCCATCCGCATCCCCTATCCCCGAGTTGACGATCACATCCGCTCCATGGTGCGGGGGGACGGCGATCAGCAGGTCGTACTGGAAGGCCTCCCCTTCCAGGGAGTTGATCTTCCTCTCGGCTGGGTCGACCGAATCGACGTTGAAGAACGTCGACACTTCAATGCCCTTCTCTTGGAACATGGGCTCAACGACACGGGAGATTCTCTCCGCAGGATACGACCTCGGATAGGGGGTCAGGAATCTAATCTTCACTTTGTCCCTGATGCCGCGCTTCGTGAAGTACTCGTCCAGCATGAAAGCAGCTTCGTTGGGAGACGGGGGGCACTTGTGCGGGGTCCCGGCGATGGCCACAATCACCGTCCCACCCTCGAACTTCTGGAGCGCCTCCCAGATGCGCCGCGAATCCTTCGGGCCCGTGTGGAAGTTCAACGCTCCCTCGGCCAGACCAGGGATCATGGAGGGGTCTGCGACAGCCCCCGTGGCTATGACCAGGTACTCGTACCCCAGAACCCTACCGCTCTTCGTCGTCACCGACCTCGCTTTCAAGTCGATTCTGACCGCCGGGTCCTGGATGAACTCGACCTCCTTCCGCAAGAGCTCAGTCTCATCCTTCACGTACTTGTCGGGAGACGCCCCCTTGAATGCGATGTCCAGGTTGCCGGGCTGAAACGGGTGGCTGAGATGTTCTCCGATCAGCTGGACTGATGCCAGTCCGCCACGGACTTCGTCGCGTAGTTCGGAGGCCAGGAGGTTCGCTGTGAACGTCCCTCCGTCTCCTGAGCCTAGAACGACCACTCGCTGCACGGCCGCCTCTAACTCCTCTTTTTAGTTATCTTGACGATGATCCGGATGTACCCCTGTTCGTCTACGACGTCAAGTAGCTCGTTCCCGCTCTTCTGTGCCCAGGCTGTCACGTCAGCCCTGGCGGCGGGGTCGGTAGCCAAGAGCTCGATGACGTCGCCGAGCTGGGAGCTCCTGTAGGCTTTGAAGAGGTCGGTGATGGGCCCGGGGCAGAAGCTGCCCCGAGAGTCGACCACCTTGTGCTGTTCTACCGTTGACATCCTGTTCGCCTAGATGAAGATGGTCTGCCCGCCCTGACTCAGCCCTAGGAATGTTGCGGCCCCAATGATGTCTTCGACCTCAGGGATGAGGTCCTCCTTCTTGACACCCAAGAGTGGCATGCTGGTTGAACAGGCATGGATGTGGCCCCCCAACTCCTTGGCCATCCGGAACATCTCAGGTATGGTGGGCGTCTTGGTCTTCTTCATCGCTCCATTCATCATCCTCGTCGCCATCGCTGTCATCCCGGGAATCATTCCCAGAATGTTTGGCATGGGCATACCAGGGTTGCCCACGGGGGAAACCTGTAGAGATCCTACTTTCTGCTTGGTCAGTGCCTTGAGCCCCCAGAACGTAAAGAAATAGTGTACCTCGCTCCCCATCGTCGAAGCTGTGTTGCCGATGAAGAACGCGGCAGCCACCATGTCCAGGGACCCCTTGGAGACAACGATGCAGACACGGTTCTGCCCGGTCTCCCTCTCCTCTTTCCTCATTTCGGTTGTTTGAGCCATTTCAGTTCGCAAATATTCGCAAATTCTAATGTCCTAATAAAACGAGAAGCCCTTTCTCAATGATGGGAACCATCTCAGGGGTATAAACAAGGAGAACAAATTTCACATTTCCCGGCGTTACGCTTAAGAACAGTCAGGGCGCATCGGCTAACCATATGAGCAAGAAGGACAACGCTCCGATGCCCGCGTCGAGCGCAGGTCTACTCACTTTCTTCAACGAAGACACGCACGGAGTGAAGATTAGGCCAGAAATAGTCCTCATAGGGTCGGTCTCGCTGATAGCCGTCTCAATTGTCATCAACCTCGTCAAGTGAGAAAAGCCCAAAGACCCGCTCGGCCACGGAAGCTCTCGCAAGTCGTTACAGACACCTCTTCGTCCTCCCCTCGGCGCCCACACTGCTTCTTTTTGGAGGGACTGCCTGCCTCGTCCTTTCCGTCCTATCGAAGGGATCCGCAGGGCTTTTCAATTTCGTCCTCGCTCTCCTAGTGTTCGCTCTTTCAGCGTCAGCGATTTCGAGTGCACTCGGAATCGTCGACAGGAGGACAATAGCCACAATTCGCCGGGTACTGGCCATGCTGATGGCAGGGGAGCTCCTCTGGCTCCTCATGGCGGCAGTGGGGGCGGCCTATGCCTGGGCATCGAAGTCCCCCAACCCGCTGACCAACGCGATCCTCTTCGGGGCCTTCATCTGCGCCGGGTTCGAGTTCCTCATCATCCAAGGGGCGTTCGAAAGGAGAGCCCCAATCTCATTCGTGCTCGCACTCATCCACCCTGTTTCGACTGCCCTGATAGTCAGAACGCCGGAGCTCGTAAACCACTTTGACCCCATAGCCGCTTCGGCCGGTGTGTTCGCCCTCGCATTAATGGTCGCCTTCCCCATGCTGCTACGGCGGAGGAAGACGAGCCGGGGCCACGACGCCCTCAGCATCTTTCAGGCCTTCATGAAGACCTGGACCTCCGGAAGTCCAGACCAGCTCGAGAGGATAATAGCAGACCACTCAGAAGAGGTGGATGTAACAACGAAGGTCCTCCGGTTCAGGACCAACGTCGGAGACACATTCCTTGTGCTGCCAGGGGTACACCCCGGCCCGTTTCACCCGGTGGGGAGTTACGACCTGCCCGGCGTGGTTGCCAGGGAGTTCAGAGAGCTCGGACCGGCAATGACCCTTCACAGGCCAGGAGGGCACGAGCGGAACCTCGCCACGAGGGCTGAGACGCTGAAGTATGCACAGAGCGTGAGCGAACTAGCCCGGACAGTGACGCCCTATCAGGGTCAGGCAGTCATGAGCGGGCCTGTCCACGCAAAGGTCGGCATGGCGACGGCCTGCGCTTCGGCCTTCGTTAACGACATGATCCTGACCCTGTCATTCGCCCCACTCGGATCCGATGACATCGACACACGGGTCGAGACCGAACTTACGAAGCCGGCGGCCGAGTTGGGATTCGACCTCTCGGTGGTCGACGCCCACAATTCGATAGACCCTGACCTGCAGTCCCCAGAGACAGGAGATCCGGGGTGGAGGCAGCTGTTCGAAGCGACAAGGAAGGCAAGCACCGCGAGGATAAATGCCGCCTACGCCCACTCGAGCGAGGTCGGATTCGCGGGTCGGGGGGACATCACTGAGAACGGCATGGGGCTTTTCATGATTCAAGCCGCTGGGAAGAAGTCTGTCCTCGTCCTAGCCGATGCCAACAACTCTGTCGCCGGACTGCGGGCCGAGGTGTCAGGAGCGCTCGAATCTGCAGGTTACGACCTCATCGAGTTCTGCACTTCAGACAGCCACAACCTAGCGGCGAGGGGGCTGACCGTGGAAAGGGGGTACGAGGCCCTCGGCGAAGCCACACCTCCCGCATCGATAGCCGACGCCTCGGTGAAGATGGCAAAGCTGGCGGAGAACAGGCTTGCGCCAGCCGAATACGGCTCCGCCCATATGAGAAGCAGGGTAAGGGTCTTCGGGTCAAAGGCCCTCGAGGAGTTCGCGTCCATGGCCCAGGCAGGCTCCAAGTTCTCAGGCAGCTACTTCAGGCTCACAACAGCTGCGGTTGCCGCGCTGCTGCTCCTGTCTGTGTTCTTCTAGGAAACGGATTTAGACGCTCTGCCTGCGGCTGCCAACCATGAGCCGGCCAAGGGGTGTCCTCATCGCCATCGAGGGGATCGACGCGGTAGGGAAGCAGACACAGGCATCCATATTGAAGGCGTGGTTCAGCTCCAAAGGCCTCACGGCGCGGATCCTGTCGTTCCCAGCCTATGAGACGACCATAGGGAAGGAAATCAACAAGTTCCTGGCCGGGTTGGTGAACTACCCCCAGGAAGCGAGGGCGATGCTCTACGCTGCAAACAGGTGGGAGAAGAAGGCGGAGCTCGAAGCCCTCCTCTCGAAGACAGACGCAATCATCGTGAACAGGTACTCGGGGTCCAACCTCGCCTACGGGATGAGCAACGGGCTCAAGCTCGAGTGGCTCCTGCACCTTGAAGAGGGGCTCCCCGAACCTGACCTCGTGCTCGTCCTCGACGCGTCTCCCGCCAGACTGGTTCCCCGGCGTGGCGACAAGAAAGACTCCTACGAGAGGAACATAGCCCTGCAGGAAAAAGCGCGAACCTCCTATCTGACGCTTGCGCGGAAGTTCGGGTGGACTGTGGTGGGCGCCGACGGAGGCATCGAAGAAACGAGCCGGGCCATCATATCGGTAATCTCCAGGGCGCTCGACGCAAGGAACAAAACCGTTTAAGACTCGGAGGGGATGCTCGAAACAGGGTTGAAACTCAGACCAGTCGCTGAAATAAGGGATCCTGTACACGGCTACATCAAGATAACCGAAGCTGAACGCGACGTAATCGACACACCATTCGTACAGAGGCTCAGGAGAATCCATCAATTGGCAGGCGCCTACTTGGTCTATCCCGGGGCCGTCCACACCCGCTTCGACCACGTAACTGGAGCAATGCATGTCGCAGGGGAGGTCGCAGAGGCGCTCTCAATGTGGGTGGATCTGACACCCGACTTGGTTCAGGAAATCAGACTGGCCGCGCTTCTTCACGACGTCGGTCACGGACCGTTTTCGCACACCTTCGAGGAGGTTCTAGCAGACAAGGCGACCATCACCCACGAGGACATCTCACAACGGATAATCAGAGAGACGTCCATTCACGACATGCTAAACAAGCATGGTTTCTCCCCGAAGAAGATGTCCGACTTCGCCGTAGGGAAGCAGTCAACCAAGCCGCCTTTCATGAACGAGATCATAGCGGGAGGGCTCAGTGCTGACATAATGGATTACCTTCTGCGCGATTCCTACTTCACTGGGGTGGAATACGGCAAGGTTGACGTGCAACGCGTGATTGACTCGCTGCGGGTCGCCGGCAAGCATCTCGCGGTTGACAACGCCGGGCTCTACGCCTTCGAGGCGCTTCTCCTCGCCAGATACGAGATGTTCAAGGCCGTCTACTTCCACAGGACTGTCAGGGCTGCCGAGCTGATGCTCGTTTACTCGATGAAGCTGGCAGAAGCGTCCCTGAACTTGACCGACCTCTCGGACATCAACGACTACCTTGAAATGACTGACGAGACGGTTCTACACGATCTCGTTTCCCTTGAACCCACCAACTCTGAGCAGAATGAGGCGAAGTTGCTCGCAATCGGATTTAGGGACAGGCGTCTGGTGAAGTGCGTTTTCGAACAGCTCTTCCATAGGAAGGACAGGGTGGTGCAGCAGCTCTTCGAGCGGAGCCGCATGAGAAGCGAGGTGGTTCTCGATATAGCCGAGAAAGCTAATGTTGACAGGACCCACATCTACCTCGACGTTCCCACAACCCCATCTGTCCCTTACACCTCAGCTAGGGAAGCGCCCACGTCGATTAAGGTTGTCTACGGGGAGGGGAAGAACCTCATACACAGGAACGTGCCCCTCAGCGAGCTGCCGCTCGTGGGCTCCATCGCCGGTTTCATGGATATTATGAGGGTCTACACGACGGCCGAGAACAGAGTGGCGGTTGAAAAAGCGACCGCTCATCTCTTCTCTGACAGCGGCTACATGACGAAGATATCCGTCTGACCGGCCGCTGTATGCGGTGGGTTGGCCGCGCCGCCCAAATGCGGAACCCGAGCCGACCATGGCCGTGAAATAGTCCTCGCTCCTTCCGGTGTGTGGACTTTGAAAGCAGGTTCGCCTACGGGGCATTTCGGCCCGGCCAGAAGGAGCTGGCCCAGCGGGTCTACAGCGCCTGCCTAGATGGAGGCATTCTCATCGCCGAAGCGATGAGTGGGTTCGGCAAGACGGCCGCAGTGCTCACAGGGGCCCTGTCCGCTGCCGAGGAAGCGGGGTGCAGAATCGTCTACACCTGCAGGACGAAGCGCCAGATCAACAGGGTCGTGGAGGAGGTCTCCAGGCTGCAAGAGAAGCACCCCTTCAAAGCCGTCCCCATGCTCTCCAAGTTCGACTACTGCCTGCTGAGGCGCCAGAGGGCCGTCCCCCCCGAATCCTTCGGGTGGTATTGCACCTTCAACGTCAGCAACAACCTCTGCTCCTACTTCCTCAACGTCTCTCTGACGGAGGAGTTCGACCGCCTGGTCAGGGAGGCCCTGCAGAAGACCCCCCGCCACCCCGAGCTGCTTAGGAAGGCCGAGACTGCTCACGTGTGCCCCTACGAGGTCGCCAGGCTCGCCATGGCCCAGGCTGGGGTGGCCGTGGTCCCCTATCAGTATGCCTTCGACCCCAGGGCTATGCCCGTGCTCTTCGACAGGAACGCAGTGGAGAGGAGGAATACGATACTCCTGGCCGACGAAGCCCACAACCTGCGGGACTTCTTCAGGGGTCTCAATTCGGCCACACTGACCCTGGACCAGGTCAAGGGAGCGGTCCGGGAGGCCGAGGCGATGATGATGGAGGAGGCTGCCGCATCGCTCAGAGTCCTCCTCGGCACACTCCAAGAGATTATGACAGGACACGGGGGTTGGCTCCTCGATAGGGTATCGGTCCTTGACAGGTTCCGGGACGACCACGGCACGACGTGGTTGCAGAACCTCGCCTTCGAGCTCAGCGCGAGCTCGGGCGCCGCCTGGGGCTCCGTGACATACGAGAGGAAGCTCCCTTCGCTAATACTCCGCGTGGGAGAGTTCCTGGTCAGGCTGTCGTCATCGACCCGGTCCGTCTTGGTGAAGTGGGAGAATACGCTCGGGCTGGTGGACCCCGACCCCGTGAGGGGTCTGGCAGAATACCTGGCCCAATTCAGGAGCTCCGTGCTCCTCTCGGCCACAGTCAACCCGTCAACTGTTTTCGCCAGATCCCTCGGCCTTGTCCCGGAGAGCGTGAAGACGTACGACACGTCCGCCGAACCGCTCGTGATTGTCAAGACGGCCGTGGACACGGGGACCTCGACCCGCTACAAGATGAGGACCCCGGAGATGTATTCGAAGATCTCCGAAAGGGTGGCCGCAGTGATCAACTCCACCAGGTCCGGAGTGGGCGTTTTCGCGCCCTCATACTCGGTCCTAGGGGCAATCTACGAGATGGTCTCGAAGCGCCTCTCAAACAGGCACATGGTGTCGGAGGCTCCAGGCCTTTCCAGCGAACAGGCAGAGGAGGTCTTCGACGCTTTCAGGTCCGCTGACGACTCCGTCCTCTTTGCAGTCCAGGGGGGACGGTTCTCCGAGGGCGAGGACTTCGACGGCGGAGCCATGGGTTCGATAGTCGTGGTCGGACTGGCCCTCCCCCCGCCTTCCCCGATGATGTATGCAGAGTACGCCTGCCTCAGGCGTGCAGGCGAGCAGGACTCGTACCTGATGCTATCTCGCCTGCCTGCCCTCCGCAAGGCTTTCCAGGCTGCAGGGAGGCACGTGAGGAGCCCCGGGAAGAAGGGACTCGTATTCTTCCTCGACGAAAGGTTCGGCTCACAGGTCGCGAAGGATCTGATGCCATCCTGGCTCAGAAAGGATCTGGTCGTCGGCGACATGACGCCAGGGTCCATTGAAGCGCTCAGCCGCGAATTTTGGTCGTCCCAGGGCTGACCACCTCTCCTTTCCGGAAGGCGATTTTCGCGGCTGCCACTTGGTCGCGCTGCACCCCCTTCATCTTCGAGCTCCCTGTGGAGGTCCCCGACTCATCCACCACCTCTATGGTCGCGGCGGGGACGTCCCTCCGCAGCCCGTCCACCAGCCTCGAAGTAATGGACCTGTTGCCGTTGCCCACTCTCACGAGCACGCGGCTCGAGGGGACGCCCTTCGCGAACGCGGCTACCCTGGAGCAGACGGCCCCCGCCGAGTCGAAGGTGTTGAAGGCCAGCTTCGTCTCCCCGTAGAACACTGCGAGCCCCGTCCTCTTCCCCGGGTCAACCCCGACAAGTATGACGTCCTCCTCCCCAGTCAACCGGGAGACGATTTGACCCTTGAAGATTCCGGGGTTCTCGTCAAGCTCCTCTAGGGTCAGGGCCCTGACGTCGAATTGTTTGGCTTCGTCTGCAGTTGTGAGGACAAGGTCGCAGTCGCCGCAGTCCGAGTCGGGGAGGACGCTGGAAAAAGGAAGGCCGGCCCGCCTCAACCTCGAGACTAGGGCGTAGTAAGCCCTAGACCTTGACGTAGCCACACAGATTCGGTTCACTTGAAATATCGTGGACAGACACCCGGCTGGTCTAATGAGCTTTGGCATGCAGCAGGCCCGGGCGTTTTTCGCCCCTCTGACGGGGAGGACGACGACATTCCTAGTGGAGGACAGGGAGGCCAACCTAGGCTTCGCCCGCACCATCATGGGTCTGCTCGCCCAGACAGGCGACACCTGTGCCGTCGTCGACCTGGACGCCTTCTACTCCTCGAATTCGGACCGGATCTTCGGGGCGCTCGACCAGCCGGCTGCAAGAGCGACCGCGGTCCGGGTTCCGGAGCCTGGGGCAGACATCGAAGGGGAGTTCTCGGCGATCTTCGAGGCCCCGCAGAAGACAGTCATCATGGACAGCCTCAACAGCTTCTACCACCTCGTCTCCCAGGAGGACGGGAGCTCGCGCAGCAGGAAGCTCATGTTTGCTGTGGCGAGCCTGTCTTACTTCGCGAGGGTCAACGGCAAGGTAGTGATTTTCTCCATGTACAGGCGAGAGGGGTTCACCCGCGGAGGGACGGGGAGGTCGATTTCGAGCCTCTCCGACATGACCGCCTCGGTAGACGTCAGGGGGGAGGAGATGACTGTCAGGAGAGAGCGCGGCTCAGGCTGGCCCGGAGGGAGATTCTCTATCCGAATCCCTTCAGGATAGCCATGTCGATGCCCGTGAAGACAGACACCACCAGAAGGAGGAGGGCAAGCCCGAGGTACAGGTTGACAGTCCTTGATCTGACGGTCTGCCTCCCGCTAAGGTAGACGAGGTAGACCCCCGCCCCCCCGACGACTATCACGAAAGCGTCGACTATGGCCTCTGGGATCGTCATGGCGCTTCCTGCAGGATATGGGATGAAGCTCTGGTTTGTCACAGGAAACACCACGGCATTGACGAAGCCCGCCATCAGAGCGACGAGAAGGACCACATAGAGCGTCTGGATGAGGCCGCCTCCTCGTGTCAGAGACGAGATGTACCCTGCCAAGGTGTCCTTTAGCGCGCCTATGGTCCTCTTGTAAGCAGACTCGATCGCTGTTCTAAGCATCTAACCACCTTTCAGAAGCTCGGCTATCTCCTTTGCCCACTGGCCCGTTTGAGGGTTGCGTTTAACATTATCCAAATAGTCCCCCCATTCCATTTTTCCATAGGCTTTCACCCATGGAGTATAGGCTGCCTGCACCTTCGCCTTCGCTTCGGCGTGGTAGCGGCAGAGGTCTGAGACGGCATCCCTCCCGCACAGGGGGCACTTCATGACTTCCACTTCCCGGGGCAGCTCGGGTTTACACAGAGCCTCCAGGGACGCCCTCCCCCCACTATGTAGACGACGGGCCAGGAGCAGTGCTGGCACGGCCTGGCGGTGGTCCTGACGATCCCTCTTTGGGGGAGGGGCGCGGAGGCGCGGCACCCCGCCGAATAATTCGAGCACCCCACGAACCTCTTCTTCGTCGACTTCGACCGGATGACCCGGAGCTCCCCTGTCTTGCATACGGGGCATCTTCCCAGCACGAACGACTTCGCGACGGTGCGCATCTGGGCGGAGTCGAGCTCCCGCCCGACCGCGTCTTCATTGGCGTTAAGCTCCGCCAGCTGCGCGGCAATGGACCTGACGGTCTCCCTGAGCAGTGCCGGTTCTCCTTCGGCGCCCCCCTCGACCGCTTCCAGCTTCTCCTCGATCTCCCGGGTGAGCCCTGTGCTGATGATTGAAGGGGCGTACCTTGCCATGGTTTCGACCACCGACAGCCCCAGGTCGCTCACCTCCAGGCTCTCCCCTGAGACATACCCCCTCCCCGCCAAAGTCGAGATGATGTCGGCCCGGGTCGCCTTCGTCCCTATCCCTTCCTTCTCCATCTTCTCGAGGAGGCTGCTCTGATTGTATCTGTAAGGCCTCTGCTCGAACTTCTCTTCGACCAGCACGTCGACCACCTTGAATCTGTCCCCCTCGACAACGGCGGGGAACTCGACGTCCCTGTACCCAGCGTATCTGCCGTAGTACTTCATCCACCCCGGGAAGACGGTCCTCCCTCCAGCAAGCCTGAACTCGTGCTCTCCTACGGCCAGCGTGACATCCACCATTTCCCTGCGGGCCGACGGCCCGAATGAGGCGAGGAACCTCCTGACGACGAGGTCGAAGACAGCCCCTTCAGAGGCATCGAGCCGGCGGTTCGGCTTCTCCCCTGTTGGGTGTATGGCCGGATGGGCCGGATCCGACCTCGCACCCTGGACAGGTTTCGGTTCGGTCTTCAGGAGCTCGGCCGCATGAGCTGAATACTCGGGCATCTTTCCGACACCCTGAATGATCTTCCTGTAGTCGATTGACTGCGGCAGCCTCTGGCTGTCTGTCCTCGGATAGGAAACGAGTGCCGCGAGGTACAACCTTTCCGCTATCTGGAGGGTTCTGCTCGGAGTATACCCGAAAGCTCTGTAGGCCTCCTTCTGGAGGTCCCCGATGTTGAAAGGTACCGGTGGGCCGACCTGGACAGTGCCCCTGCGCACAGATGTAGCAGCGGCCTCTTTGCCCACGCATTCCTCTCTTACCTTCTCTGCAAAGGGCCTGGTCTCGATCCTGTCTTTGGCGTAGGCCGCTGTGAACTTCTTCCCGTCCCTGGCGAAGATTCCGGAGTCTTTCCAGTAGGGGACGGGCACGAACTCCCGTATCTCCAGTTCCCGCTGAACGAGGAAGCCGAGTGTCGGGCCCTGCACCCTTCCAACGCTGACTGTCCTGTACCTGTGCCCCGAGCCCAGGACAGACTGCGAGAGCGCCCTCGAGAGGTTCACCCCCCAGACGAAATCGATCGCATGCCTCGCTCTTCCCGCCCGGGCCAGCCCCTGCCCTCCTTGGAACTCCAGGTCGTCGAACGCTTTCACCAAGTCTTCTTCTGTGAGAGTGGAGAACCTCGCCCTGAGAGCCGCCTTCTCCTTCCCACCGCACGCATACTTGAGCAGGTTGTAGCCAATCGTCTCCCCCTCAACGTCGAAGTCGCAGGCATTGACGAACTTTGATGCGCCCGCAGAAAGCTTCTTCACGGCAGAAATCCGCCTTGCGGCGCTCGCGCTGTCTTCGTCCACCAGGTCAGACGAGTACCATTCGACGTCGAACACGGGGTACACGGTCCTCTCCTCCGACGGGTCCGAGACCCCGTAGAGGTGCCCCTGGGCGGCACACACGACGTACTCCTCCCCTTTCCTGCTGAACCTGAAGACCGTCGTCCCGTCCACCTGCTCGCTCCTGCTGTTCCCGCCCGAAAGGGCGTCAGAGACACGCCTGGCCGCGTCGGGCTTCTCGCATATCACCAGGGTGTATCCGTCACTCATGCCAATGTTACCTCCGAGGAACAGGCGAGGACACGGGAACTTTAGCCTATCTCAGGAAAACGACCCGTCTATCTTCCTGACGTCGACCTCGAACTTCGTGGGCGATAGCTTTGTCCCGCACTTCTTGCACTTGTAATCGGCCGCCTTGAGCACGTCCCCCGGCGACCTCAGGTCGAATCCGGAGTAGAGTGGCGTCCCACATGATGAGCAAACAATCTCGTAGGTCAACCCTGCCACCGCTCGACGGCCATCATTTAGCCGTATACCGGCTCTCCGCATCCTTCCCGGAGTAGCCCAAGCTCCGCAAGAAGACGCACTCGTTCATCGGTATCGCGAATCTCCTTCCCCCGTACTCTGTGTTCTTCAGGAGGCCCCTCTTCAACCCCCTGATCAGGACGATAGGAGTCGATTCGTCCGATTCCCCCATCAGAATCTCCGCGGCCGAGCTCAGATCGTCCGCCACCCCCTGGGCCGTCACCTTCAGCACGTTGCCAAAGAGGTCCGTCCTCCCCCTCATGTCGAGAACAGCATCGACCCCCGACGAGGCAACGGCCACGCCCGTCGTGCCCCTCCTCGTGGGGGAAAGCCTGCTGTCACATATCACCACACCTATCGAAATTCCTCGGGAGAACCTCAGGGCCTCTCGTATCCTCCACGCAGACAGCTCCGGTCTCCTTGGGTAAAGCACTACCGTCCCATGCCTGACGTTGGACTTGTCTATGCCAGCATTCGGTGTCAGCAGCCCGTCCTTGCTGGCCAATATGAAACCGGGGATGCCCCCTACGACCTCGTCCGATTCGCGGAGCACGAGCTCGCACAGCCTGACGTCCATCCTGTACTTGGCTGCAAGTTCCTTCGCTCTCTCCCCTGCTCTGACGGAACCGAGCTTCACGACCCTCCCCTCCGAGACCGCCACGAACTTGCTGGAGATCACGAGCAAATCCCCGTCCTTGAGCCGGCTTCCCAGTCTCTCGTCGATCAGCTCGACGATGTCGAACCTTGAGCTCTTGGGCCGAACGACGACGGGTGCCAGAGTGAGCAAGCGCCCGAACGAGACGTGGCTCTCTTAAATAGAGTCGGCCATCGCAAGCCAACGTGCTCAAGACAACCCAGCTCCACGCCTACCACGAGAAGCACGCGAAGCTCACCGAGTTCGCAGGATACGAGATGCCTCTCTGGTACACAACAACCACGGACGAGCACCTTGCGGTGAGGAACGGCTCGGGGATTTTCGACGTCTCCCACATGGGAAGGTTTGTGGTCAGAGGGGACGGCGCGTCCGGTTTCCTCGAAGTCCTCGTCCCCACGAACGTCCGGTCCCAGCCCCCGGGAAAGGCATTCTACACGCTATTGCTCAACGACAGGGGCGGGATAATAGACGACCTGATAATCGAGAAACTCGACGAGGACAGGTACTTGGTGGTGGTCAACGCGGCCAACGCCCAGACAGACATGAAACACATGGCGGCACACGCCCCCCAGGGATTCGAGATAGAGGACATGACCCCCTCTTCGGCAATGATAGCGGTGCAGGGACCCAAGGCATCGGACTCCCTCCAGCTTCTGACAGAGTTGGACCTCAGCCAGCTCAAGCGCTTCCGATGTGCGGAGACCAGGGTGGCAGGGGAGGAGGCACTCGTGTCGAGGACTGGCTACACAGGTGAAGACGGCTTCGAAGTCATTCTTTACGGCTCCTCGAACGACCGGCCCGGGGGAACGATGCGGGCGTGGGAGAGGCTGGCCGCGACGTCGACGCCCTGCGGCCTTGGGGCAAGGGACTCGCTCAGGCTCGAAGCAGGGTTCCCGCTGCACGGTTCGGACATCGACCAAAACACGAACCCATTCCAGGCAGATCTAGCCTGGGTGATTTCGGCAGGCAAGAACGGTTTCGTTGGTTCGGAAGCTCTCTCAGAGCCCAGAGTCCAGCACCCACAGTCTGTCAGGAGGGGGCTCGTCCTTGACTCGGGAATCCCTAGGAACGGCTTCGAGGTGGCGAGCGCATCGGGAGCCATCGGAACAGTTACGAGCGGCGGATTCTCCCCCATAATCAGGAAGGGGATAGCTCTCTGCCTAATCAGCCACGACAGCTCCGACTTCGGCACCAAGGTTGCGGTGAAAGTCAGGGAAGCTCAGCAGGAAGCGACGGTCACGAAGCCTCCGTTCTACGACGAACAGCTTTACGGCTGGAAGAGACAGAAGGGTAATTAGTCCTCCAAAGGGGCGCCAGTCCTCAATGGACCTCCAAGGCTATCACATCCCCGACGACCTGATGTACACGAAGGAACACGAGTGGGCTAAAGAGGAGGGGGGCGTCGTCAGGATAGGAATCACGGACTACGCCGCCAAAACGCTGAACGACGTGGTGTACGTCACGTCCGCCAAAGTGAACAGCAGGTTAGAGCAGATGAAGACCATGGGGACAGTGGAATCAATCAAGGCGGTGTCCGAGATCTACTCGCCCGTTTCCGGGACCGTGACCAGCGTCAACGGTCAGCTCGACTCGCATCCGGAGCTGGTCAACAAATCCCCCTACGGCGAAGGGTGGCTCGTCGAAGTGAAGCCTTCCAACTACGCTGCTGAGAGGAAGGCGCTCCTGGACGCCAAGGCGTACGCCTCTTACCTGGACACCCTTCTGAAGAAGTAGGAAA
>Ga0187803_10000226_pt1 | contig 23230 bp, 14 predicted proteins | sample NC_wetland_sal_i_2_FD_132425 | JGI IMG/M metagenome (GOLD analysis project Ga0187803, IMG submission 132425) | Wetland sediment microbial communities from Neuse River Estuary, North Carolina, USA - Control_3 | ecosystem: Environmental > Aquatic > Freshwater > Wetlands > Sediment | place: USA...
ACCGCACGGCGTCTCGCGGTGGAAACTTGGTTACAGAGAAACGGACTGCTCTCCGTCTCTCAGAACCCCAAAGTGTCACCCATTTTCCCCGAAAAAATCGCTCATAATTAGGTTGCCCCCACATGTACGGCGCTGACGCCGTCCCGATCATGCGAGCCCGCGTGGCAAATCACTTGCCGCGCGATCCAGGGCTCTCTGACGTAGAGGTATTTCTTGAGCCTGCGAACACCCCAGTCTTGACCGAGGATGCTGAGCAAACGCTAGACGGCCTGCTGAAGAGCACAAAGTCGTTGATTGAAGGCGCAGCCCACGAACTCATGGAAGTCTGGACTTGGCGGAAAGCCCACCCCGACAGCCTTGCACAGCCTGCCGCACAGTGGCCCAGGGGAGCTTCAACTGAAGGTCTTGGTTTTTCGGGCTACGCGCCTGGTTCACTAGAGTACTCTCCAGAGATGATGATGACTCATCCGATTGTCGTTCACCGGATGCGCGCCGCTGCTCTGGATGATGAAGCGCGACCAAAGTGGAAGGTGTTTGATTGACACCAATAGTACATCGCCGCTCGTGTCGCGCCTTTGGCGCGACGCACATATCATGCACACAAATCTTCGCTGAAATCGCTGTAAGCCACATAAAACACAAGTGCGGTTGCCGTGCTGGAGCTGATCGCGCGAATCAGTGACCAACAATTCGAAGCGCTGCGGCGACGAGAGGTTTCCACAGAGCTGAGCAAAAAACTGTGCGAAACGTCCCGTTTCTGTACGCCGGTATTGGAAATCACGTAGGTTTCACGCTTTGCACAGAAAGAGTGCAACGCTGCAGTGTAAGTTGAGCCAGTTTTCACTGTTGCGGCAAACACCGTAGTGCTGGCCATCATCACGTCTTATGTATTTTTGAACCGCCTAGCGGCAGATGCCTTCTGAATAGGCTTGAGTTATAGTGATCTACGCGGCGCCTGAGCTTTGAACGCCGGCGGGCGCGGCCCGGGCGATCCTGGGTGTGGGTGCAACCGCCACTACTAAACGGACTTGCGACCTTCTCGGGAATGGTCGGGATCGGGGAAATCGCGGGATCGGCCCGACGCACGGGGGCCGTTTCCTGCGCGGCAAGACCACCGGTGCCCCCAACGATAGCTGCGAGGCAATCGAGGATGCCGGCGGAGTGGGATATTGTTGGACCGCCGAGCCTTGTATCGTTTTGCCTCGCTCGTGGACGAACAAACAACCAAGGAATCAATTGACCAGACCTGTTTCATTCCGCTCGAACGGAATTCAAGGACCAAATAGCCCCGGAACAATATCCAAGGAATACTTTCGTCTCAGGGATTTTGAATACGCTCAGCCTCTATACGATCTGGCATTTCTAATCGAAGTCGATGCATTGGCTAAGGGCAATGAGGTGCCAAAGTTCCGAACATTTTCGCTGTGGCGTGCCGGATACAGTCTCGATGGCTATGGATCGACAATCGACCGCTGGCTCGAAGGTACCATCGGGGACGGAGACCTCGACTACGTTCCCTCGGCGCGAATCCGACAGTATTTGACCAATATTCGACTCATCGGAACGGTGCCTGAACTTCACTCATACCGAACCGAACAATACGACCGCTGTTTGCGATTGCGATCAGTACGCGGTTTGGGTCCAAGCAAAATCGCCACCACGCTCTTGCCTGGCTGCTCAGCGGAGGATTGGTTGTACCAGTCCATCGCAGGCGTTGATGTCGACCCTGATCGAGTTGCGCGACTGTACCGCGCCAGCAATGCTGGGCCTTGGCAAACGGCCCACATTATTCCCCCATTGTTGCGCTTTCTGAACAAATTGCAAGACTACTGTCTCCATACTGCCCGATGGGAATTATCTGGTGTTTCGGACCCATTTAAACCTGTTGACGGGCCCATATCTGTTGCGACAAACGTTGTATGGGATTCACTTGGAATTGCGGTCGAAAAAGCGTTAGAACACGAGAAACATTTTTCCTATCAATCTCAGCTGGATGACACCAGCATCCATGTTCGACATCAAATGGGCTGGAGTTTTCGCGTCCAATTGAAGCACGAACCGTGCGCATCGCACAGCATTGCAGAACTCGCACAGACCCTTGATCCCCTCGCATCAATTTATCCCAGTGATCTCTTGGCTGACCTGCACTTGCATACAGCGTGGTCAGATGGAAATGCTTCTGTAAACACAATGGCATTGGCCGTCGCTGCTAGAGGCCTACAGTATTTTGCGGTTACCGATCACAGCCGAAGCAGTAAGCTGCAGGGCGGCCTTACGCCACTCTTGTGGTTACGACAAGCGAACGCACTGGCTCTCGCAATGCCGGTTTGCCCCGTTATGCATGGCATTGAAGTTGACATTTTGAGAGACGGTGCTCTCGATCTCCCCCACTCGATCCTTGCTGCTGCCGATCTGGTGGTTGCTTCCGTGCATTCAAACTGGTCTGAGGATCCTCAAACAAATACCGAACGCCTGTTCAGAGCGATTGAATCTGGTTGTATCGATATTCTGGCTCATCCAACATCGGCCGTTGTTGGCACACCGGGGGTGCCAGACTATCTCCGTCAACCAGCAAGGGTGCTTTGGGCTGAAATATTCAAGAAATGTGCTGTTTGGAGAGTTGCAGTCGAATTCAACTGTTTTCCCTCGCGGTTGGATTTGCCGTTGGAATTGCTGGAGAAAGCAATTGACGCGGGCTGTGCCATTTCAATCGGTTCTGACTCGCACTCTCGATCACACCTTATAAACCTTCGATTTGGAGACGCGGCGCTTCGCCGTCTCAGCCAATGTACCGTGCTAAACCGGTTGTCCTACGAAGAGCTCAGGTGTTGGATCCGGGAAAACAGACAAAAGCGACAACATTTACCGACAAACACTCTCGTGGCGCAAGCGAGCCTTGACTTTCAAGAGAACAAAACTACACGGCGACCATTGCTCCGTGCGCACATTCAGCCGCCTCGCAGTGTTCCTGTTGGATCACGAGTCGTTGGTGTTGATCTGACGGCTGGCGACAAAGCGACTGGAGTTGCAGTTCTTAATGATTTCTCTGTAGAAACCTGTTCATTGTTTTCCGATGAAGAGATTCTCCGTTATATCGAAGAACACAATCCCGGAATAGTGAGCATCGACTCCCCTCTGGGCCTACCAGGCGGCGGTGACACAGTTGATCCAAACGCGGGGATCATGCGTGTAGCTGAACACGATCTCGCCAGCATAGGTATTCCGGCGTACCCTTCGTTGATCGACTCGATGGAAAATCTGACATTGCGAGGCATTCGCCTACGCCATGACATCGAGCAATTGAGTCAGGCACCGCGTGTTATCGAATCATATCCCGGTGCCGCTCAAGATATTCTGTGCATTCCGCGCAAGCAAAAGAGCCTCGGGCTGCTGCGAGAAGGCCTTCGTCGGTTGGGCCTCACGGGACCCGGTCTTGAAACTCGGTCCCATGATGAGATGGACGCACTTACCTCAGCCATTGTGGGAAGATATTTTGAAGCCGGCTTGTTTGAGCCTATGGGGGTTCCTAGCGAGGCGCAACTTATAGTGCCTAAGGTCGCTCCCCTCAATTTCGACGTTGCGCCTCTGCTCTGCCTCGCCGGAAAGACCGGCGCCGGCAAATCGGTAGTCGCGCGTTATCTCAGCGTCTTCTATGGGTTCCAGTGGATTCGGACGCGCAACATAATTCGCGATCTGTTGCTCGATGATGTAAAGCGCCCACGAGAGGAAAGACTTTTCGAGAGCGTTACCGATCCGGGCGCTATCACAGAGAATGACCTGCAAGAGTGTGGTGCCGTCATTTTAGACGAGTACAGCCAGGAACCTCTAAGACAAAAGCTCACTGAATTGGTACTCCAATTGGAGGGCCCCATTGTCGTCGATTCCATCCGTGACACGCGCGACATCGATCTTAAATGTCTGCCAAAAAGACCCCTCATAACTTGGTTCGTGGATTGTAGTGATGCCACCATTCGAGACCGACTTGCCAAGAAAACCAAACTTGGCGAGAAACGGCCAACGAACGCTAGTCCCGTGGATCGCACCGCCACCCTTATTCGGAGTGACGCGGATTATCTGATCTCAAATTCCGGGACGCTGGAGGATCTACGGTGGCAGGTCGACGATCTGTTATTTGGGATGATCAGCTCTATCGACCGGTTAAGATGACAAAGGGCATGCGCACTTGCGTGCCTTCCTCGAATGATTTTGAATGGGTGACATCTCGAAACGCATTCTGGACAAAACAGTTCTCCGAAACCCTGAGACACCTATTCGCCTATGGTGTCTCTTTGTTGGCGTTTTCACCTGCTTCAGGCCCGCGCTCGCTTGGCGTTCCGTGCGGGAGCGCATTAGGCTCGGCCTTCTCCTTCTCCTTGCGGTAGTACTGCCGTCGCGACGCTTTCACATCCGCGTTGGGATCGCTATCGCTATCGTATTCTTTCCTCGTCGGAGTTCCCTCACGAAGCGCGATTACATTCTTGGCCCAACTGGCAACCTCTTTTGAGAACTCGTCGCCTTCCTTATAGTTCTTGAGAGCATTCACCAAACTGTTCGTCTTTTTCGTGCGCTTCAGGTGATCGAAGAAAGTACCTAGTTCTGAAACTGTAAATAAATCAAGTTCACGTTCGGTAGGCGATCCAGCAGCTACCAGCTCACCAAGTTGCCGTGCCACCTCTTCAGAATCGTCGATCTTTAAGATGTTCTTGAGTTTGTCCGCCGACTTCTTCCTTGACCAAGGCGGAGGAGCCACGCAGAGAAGCAGATCGAACCGATTCGCCCGCGTAATCGCGGGGTCAAGGTGCCGTCTGTGATTTGTAGCCATCAAGAAAATAACTCCGGCGTGGTCCCACAGATCTGCCAGTTTGGGCAACATGCTCGTCGTAAGCAGTAGACGAGTAACGTCAAGAGACTCGCTGTTTTCATTCTCAGGAGCTCCCTCACGGGTCTGCGCGAGCGCATCCATTTCGTCAAAAAATACAATACATCTGCGTAAGTCCATTAGGTCGCGAAAAACCTTATCAACTTGTGCATGAACCTGCTCTAACCCGCCTCCTAGAAACTTGGAAGGGGTGACTATTACGATTGGCCAACCCAAGTGTTCGGCTATTGCTTTCGCCAAGGCAGTCTTCGAGTTCCCCGGTGGTCCGAATAACAGAGCAGACCGGGGAACTTTTAAGTTGAACGGACTCTGTTTCCTGGATTGTTGGGCGTTGTACAGCAATTCATTACGGATCACTGTACTTAAAGTTGTCACAGCTTCGCCGGGGAATGTAACATCTATATCGATCAACCGCTTGAGCGTCTGTTTGGACCTTACGATTGCCAAGCGGTCTATAGCGAATTCTTCTTTGAGAACTAGTTCATCGAGGAGATCACTGATTTTGAGATGAAGTTGATTCAGAAACATGTGGACAGCGGCGGTTGCCCACAATTCAGGCATCCCGGCCGCAAGAGTCGTGACCTCACCACCAGAGTTCCATCCGCGATAGTGCTTTTCTCCATACACATAGTGCAGGACGTGATTGTCGCACCATTGAAGCGACCTTTTGAAATGCTCAAGGAGGTCCGCGGTTCCTAGTGCAGACCGGCCGAATTCAGCCAAGATTGCCTCCAAGAACTCGAAGCTGAAACAATAATCAGCCGCCCCGCCACCGCCTGGAAAATGAAATAGAGGAAAGTATTTGTGCCAAATGCCTGATTCAGGCTGCTCGGAGAGAGCCCGATTAACAGCAAACATCAACTCCACCTGAGAGGGTAGCAATCTACCTATCTCGGCCTTCTCTGGTTTCTCAGTACACAGTCGATGAATCCGATTGATCAAGCATGCAGCCATGGCTAATTCGGGCGGGTCCATGAGCGAATCATTACGCGCAGACACGTAAATGAGCTGCTGGTGAAACTTCTTCATGGCCCAAACCGCAATTTCTTTAAGACTGTTCCCGAGATCCGCGCCGACATTGATCGCTCCGTCCAAAAACCAGTAGGCGATCGTCGTTTTGGAGGGATAGCCGCTGACGCTGAATGACGGCTCCTGCTGGGTGTCTCGCAATTCCGCTTTCGATTTGATGATCTCTTTGAGACTCTTATCCGCGACTGTGGGGTCGACGTAGGGCTCGCCTTTCTCGGTTTTGGAGTCATAGCGGTCGTGCTTTAATAAAGCTACTTCATCAGAAGTCCGGATTCGACCTTGTGTGACGAACCCAGCGGTCCGTACTACAAGTGCTGTCGAAAATGCATTCCCATCCGGCAGTCCAGAGCTCTCCCATTTCGACCTAACCACTTCTGCAAAAAGCTTGCCGATATCTACCGGGGTCTTGTCCTTGATTCCCTTTGCCTTTGACCACAACTGTTTATACGTCCTGGTGACGAGCAGGGCCATCAGAGCGGTGCAGGTCGAACCAATGCTAATGTTACGGTCTTCAGAACGACTCTTTGACTTAGGTGGGGGTAAAGTACTAAAGGAATCGTCCTCCTGCTGAAAACCCTTTAGGTGTTCCAGTACACTGCTATTGAGCCTGATGGCTTCCTTTCTCATCTGCCGAAGGTCCTTGATCAGCGTCGCCCGAAGATCTTGATCTGTAATCGTAGATTTATTGTTCGAGATCATAAGGCCTGTCTGACCGCATCAGGGAAAAGCCGTCCCCTTCCGCAATCCTGAGAACAGTTGAGACAACTAGCCCGGTCTATAATCGCAACCACGATGAACTTCCCACTATACCAATCTGTGCCAGGGACCGTTTGGATGAGCGCCGACCTCTGTATTTCGAGGCAAGATAATCTCTGTATCAAAGGTCACCTCTACGACTTTGCTGGGCGTTCCATCAAACTCAGCCGCCAACAAAAACGTGTCTGGCCCACGAGGGCTCTTTACTCCGTTCGAGCAGCGAGGGGATCCCGAATTGTATTTGCAATAGCGCGGTGTCGCGGCAGGATTGCCCAGAAGTAGTGCCTGAAAATCAATTCGAAGGAATGCGGGTTTCTCTTTTTTGTACGTCCCGAAATGACGTATTCCATAACTGATCGGTCCCGCAGCAGTGCCTGGCCAAAAAAAGATTCGCCGATTGAGGCTCTCAATAAGATCCTCAAAGGTGTAGCCCTTTGGAAATCTCGCATGCCCTTCGTACAAGGGGCCTTGATCGCGAAGCCAGACTACTGGATCTCCTATATGCACCTGTACGGGACCGGGCCGTCGTGTTCGCAACAGATCTTTGCGCCCGCTGCGTTCCATCAAGACTGCAGCAGGAAAGAGTTTGGCTGTTTCACGCAGATAGTCAATATTTGCACGATGCGTCAAATGATATAAGTACGGCCTCGCGGTTGCATAGTTCAGTAGCGGCAGATGATGCCTCCATCGACCAGAGTAATTGGCCAGTACGTGTAACTAAGCCTCACATGCGCCAAGTTCTTCTGTCGATAATACTTCTGAAATCGAAACGCGTCGAAATCAACGATACCGGAGCCGCTCCAACAAGCTCAACTTCTTCTATAAATCGAATTGCCTCGGGCGAAAGCTGTTCATATCGCCGAGCTCCCGCATTCAGCGGGTTCAGGTAGTCCGTGAAAGTGATGGCTATGTCCGTTGGGCCATTTAGAGCCGAGTTCTTTCTTAGCAGCACCCAGTCGAAAGCACCGACCCGCCGCTCACGGTTAGTGGTTGAGGTCCGCTCGTTTGTCTTTATTTCTTTTGCGGGAACTCCTGCGCGTCTCGCAATCTCATCCCAATCCAACTCTTGGCGTAATGGGCCAGACGTGCCGCCAGGTGGGTTCTGTACTCTTATCGGATATGTCCTGCAAACCATAATCGTCTTTCGTACCCTGGTGGGGGGGATGCCTGCCTCAGACAAGCATCCACTGATACTAGTGTCACGGGATGTCACATACGGATAGGAGCCATGAAAAATGCTCAGCCCGGTTCCCTGAGTCCCCTCAACTAGAACTCGTCCTCCACACTTGTAGATCTGTTCCAGAAGTTCCCAAGTGTCTCGCACGAAGGGCATCAGTTCGCGCACATCCTTTGCCAGCCGAACGGTCTTGCCTCGATCCAGAATTCTTCTCGCTGTGGCCACCCCTACGCCTTGTCCGGTCGAGCTGATACGCTGTTGCACCCCTCTCTCAGACCTGCAATCCCTTTCGGTAATAATCATGGTTTGTGGATCAATTGAAAGGCGTTCTTGGTTCACCTTGCACTCACGAATCTCTCTTAGCAACGACTCAGGATTGACTACCGCACCAGGTGCAATTATCAGTTTTGCGGCAGGGTTGCGCAGAGTCCCCGATGGCAATTGATGATGCACGTAAGGTCCTGGTTTGAGGAAGACTTTGTGACCCGCATTCGGCCCGCCAACCCTTACAAGTGCCGCATACTCACGCGACAAATACGATGCAATGTGACCTTTGCCCTCGCTGCCGTACTGTCCGCCCGCGATGACGTCGACGAGTCTTTCATACTCTCGGGTGAATAGCCCGAGGTGCGTTGCCGTCTTGACTAGTATGTCGTCTGGAGTACAAGCCTGTGTATCGACCACCACGTCGGCGCTCTTCTCCAACTCATTCACGGCAGCTTCCGTTGGATTCTTCATTAGGTCTCTGAACGACTTTAGCTCACGTAAATCGCCGCTCCGGCGTTTATATCGAGCGGCCAGCTCGTGCTCTGGTGCCTTCAGATGAATGTGGTTAACCGAATAGCCATACGCTTCACGTATAGCTTTTACCTGTCGGGGGATGCGAACCGCGTCGACCACGAAGATCGGGGATGCTTCCGTACTGACATATTCGTTTACTAAACTCGTAAGTGCGTCTCGCACCCACTGACCGCAAGTATCTCGATCGAGCTGGTCGCCGAAATCCTGCATCGCACGGCGCTCGGCCGGCAATTCTTTCCCGAGCTTCTTTGGCGCGAGTTCGCGCATTACGTTCTTGGTTCGAAGAACGTGTATATGTTCGGCGGGAAAGCTCTTCATTAGCTGTTGCCACAACGTCGTCTTGCCTGAGGCTACTCTGCCGGAAAGCAAAACGATTTGAAATCCCATGTCCGTCTCCTAACTAAATTACCTCGTCAACCATATCCCGAGGAAACTCAAACGCAGGTTGCCGTGGGAAGTCCTGACTGCGGGGATGCAAATCGTAAATCGTCACCTTTACTCCCTTTGAGATTAGCGTTTCTCGGATAATTCCCTCTATGATGTTCCAGCTTCCACCTGCCTCACCGGTCCCTATTCTCGGCATGTGAACAGTAGCGTTGGTTTCTGCCGCAATTGCAGCAACTTTGTCCAAAGCCGAAAAGAGGGCCCCGTATCTCAACCTGGGCCCCGCACTAGCTTTGCCGAATCCATGCTGGCAGATCATGCTCACTAACGTTAGATCCTGCCGCACATTTGCCGAATGGATATTTCCCAATTTTAGATTTCGGTGACCATAAGCCCACTGTCGGAAATGTGTTTGCGCATTCGGCCATTTCTTCCTAGCCTGTTTGGCGAAACCGCCCCCCCAAACTAGAGCTTGATCATTGACCACTTGAAGCAAGAGTTTCGGTTCGGCTCCGAACGGCTCGGAAGCATCTCCGGGCAAGAATCTTAGGGATTCCGCTATTCTAAAGCTGTCATCTAGTGGTGGGAACGCCAAGCCTAAAACACGGGGATAGGATTCACCGGTATTTGGTGAAATTCCCAAATACTCAACAAACCACGAATTCCCACCAGAGATCCATCGTGCGTCTTCATGTTCTCGCGTCCCAATCGCACTGCACTCAGAAGCCCTACTCGAATGCGGCAAAACATACCCGCGATGGATCGCGAATTCGTCTCGCAGCGCCGGTGATGCAATCCGGTACTCAACGAAATACCGAGACTTGACAGAATCAAGCCTCGCCAAAAATGCAACACACGGGTATGCACTCAACTTGATAAGCCTATTGACGATGGCTTCACAAGATACGAGATATTTGCGACGAAGGTCCAATACAAGGCCAATGCTCGGTCGTATTGACAGTTCCTCCTGAAGAGTCCCAAACGGGATTAGAATCTCGGCAGCGGCTATGTTGCACAGAGACTCCAGCTGCCAATCATCGTCCTTCATTTCTTGATGAGTTGCGCGATTGCGAGTCGCAGAGGCGCAGTCAGGGAAAAGGGTGTGTCCCAGTTCATGAGCAATCGAATATCGCGTCCTGGCAGCGGGCCTTTGAGGATTGAACTCAATCGTGAATCGCCCTGAGGAATCACTGTGAGTTCGGGCGTCTAAAACGTCTTCCGTGGGCAGTAACTTTATTCCCAGCATCTCTGCCAAGGCAAAGGGATTGTAAGGTGGTCCGCCCCATCCGTGTTCCATAGCGTTGAGCACCATACCCCTGGCACGCGTGATAATCGCTGATATGGGATCGGGATCATTGAGCGTCAAAACGGATGGGTGGCTCCAAGTCGTTTCTCGGGATGAACGTGCGGCTGTACTATCAGCTGCTCTCAGCTTGTCGAAAAGCTGCACCGCTTGTTCCAGATTTATAGTTGGTGCGGGTTCGTCCCGACCTATATCTGGAGCGAAACAGTCTTCAGCTTGAAAAAGAGTCTTTAAATCGCTTTCGATCGTACGCATGCTGATGGATATTTTGTCAGTCGGCTTTTTCATTGCAAAGATTCTCGTTTACGAATTTCTCCAGTTTTTCCAGCGCGCGCAAGCGGATCTGTCTGATGTTCGCTGGTGATTTCCCAATCTGTTTTGAGAGCTCCTTCATCGCTGAATGAGGCATCCGCTGGTGCTCCTGACCTGCTTGCCACCAGAACATTGTGGCCCGCAGCACGGTCTGTTCGGTATCAGATAGCAGGGCGAAACCGGATTTTAGCAGTTGTAGGCGCTTGCTCTCCGGCTCCTGAATTTGGCTCGCACTCTCATCTGTCGCACCGCCGAGTCTCTCAAGATCCTCATCATCATCTAATAAATGTACCTCTGGTTGTCCCCTGAAGCGATCACGTACGAGATTTTCCGCTATCCGGGCCAGCCACTTCCGAGCCTTGCGCTTTTGGACTAAGGCTTCACAGGCCTCTGTATGGTCGAACGTTGTTGCGCCATCGAACGCTCTCAAGAAAGCATTCTGCACAAGATCGTCAACTCCCTCTGCGCCAATCAGGTATCCATAGTCATAAGTGCAAACGACCAACAATGCCGAATGGTGGCGAACATAAAAACACGCCCATGCATTTCGGGCCCCAGCAAAGTCGATCTTCTGGTCCGCCATGCGTCGGATCAGCTCGAAATCAGACATGTCATCGCAAAGCGGAACCATTCAAGGAACCAATAGCGCCACATATCCATAACGCGAAAGCGTGACGGCCCCAATCTGTCACGGTTCAGCGTTCTTCATCGTGAAGACCGGAAAAGGCTCTCCTCCCAATGGCGGGAGTATTTATCACGGACAAAGCAACGTTAAGGAATTGGCAGCCCCAGTGTTCGGTGACAGTGCCCTCCGGTCGCTGACAATCCTCATCTCGCAATACGTAAGAACGTGACACTTTCCGATCTTTTTTTCAACGTGTCACGCATTCGCATTCTATTCGCAAGAGGTCAAATCATCCCCACGCCCTCAAGGAGGGGCACCGAATGAATGATACTGTTGAAAAAAGGAAAGAACACGAAAAAGAGAATCAAGGGAAATTTGCGGTTCAAATTGTTTACAATGGCATAATCAAGCCGCTTGAGGTCGAACAAAACCAGCACGTCAAAGTCGTGCTCCAACGAGCAATCACCCTCTTTGGAATCACGCGAAACCCACACCTCCTGTCGCTCTTCCGTCAAGACGGAAGCCTGGTACCCGAAACAGAAACTGTCGAACGTGCCGGGTTAAAGCCCGGTCAAGTACTTCTCCTGAGACCTAGTGCGGTGAAGGGAGGGACGCTCAGACTAGCGGCAAACATCGTGGAATTGACCTTTCAGGTCTTTCAGGGCTGTGGTCGGGGAGAATGTGAGTGTGCAGTATTCTGGACCGGCCCCGCTGGCGACGAGATCGTCGACGGCCTCAAACACCCCATCCACGAGCGTTCGTCTTATGGCTACGTTGTTGACAGTAACTGGCTCACTGAGTTTTGGAAGGAGTTGGCGTCCTCAAAGCGAAGCGTCAAGGTGCAGGTACACACTCACCCCGGCAAAGCCTTTCATTCCGCAACAGACGACCGTTGGCCAATCATTGCACAGGACGGTTTTCTTTCAATCGTCATACCTGATTTTGCCGCTGGTCCTCCTACCTTGAGCAGAGCGTGGGTTGGGCGTCTTCAAGCCAGTGGCGACTGGCAACAACTGGAATCTGCTCAGGAAGCGGTAACGATTCAATGACCGCTCTGGATGGACTGACAAGAACGATATTGCTCTGTCGTGATTATGTCAGCGACCACCTGACTGACGAAGAGATTTGCCTGAACCTGCAATCTGTTCGCGCTCTTTGCGTGTCAGACTTGCAGAACTTGTCCTCATATAGCGGTCAAACCGCGCTGGTCACTCTGGTGTTGCTACTGATACGGATGGGCATGCAGGTGGAGCTATGCATTCCGGAAGTTGAGATGGTTGGCCCTCAGCCGCCACTTCCTGTCGGGCCATTGCGAACGATGCTCATGATGTTAAGTGAAAACGTGATTGCCGGCGCTTTTGTGCGACGCAATCTTGGTTTTCAACCCGATATCGTATTTGTATTGGGCGACACAGAGTTTGATGGTCAAGGGCTGTTTTGGCGGTTGAGTGGAGACGACTGGGCAGGCTCGCTGAAAACGGGCAAAATCAGAACCGGGTTGCACGCTTGGCGAAATACTTGGACAGCCGGTTCCATGATCAGCGCGGCCCTTGCCGCGAATGAGGCCTTCAAATTTGCGGTCCGCCGCTTAGAGTTGCGCGACCCCAAGAGTCAAGTATTTGTTGAATCGTCTCGAACTTCTAGCTTCGATTTTGGGAAGATCGCATGGTCTCAAGGAGCCATCGATCTCGGTCGTATCGACGTAATCAGCGCCGGGGCCATCTCACAGTCTGTGTTGTACGCATTACTCCGCTTTCCAGTTCTTCGCATGTCAGGACGAATCTTTGATGATGACGTTACTGCTCCGTCCAATCTGAACCGCAATATGTTGACTCTCGCTCATGATATTGGGGCCACAAAAGTACAGTTGATCGCGGACCTCTGCGCCCCCAGATTTCAACTTCAGCCGATTAAGGCTCGGTTCCCTGATGCCGGTTCTGGAGAACTGGCTTCTCAGGTTCTCGTTGGCGTCGATGATATTCCTAGCAGGTGGGCAGTCCAACGCCTCAGTTCCGGTTGGCTCGCAGTTGGCGGCACCAGCCATTTCAGCGTCTCATCTTCAGACCACTGTTGTAGTAAACCATGTTGTGGTTGTTTGCACCCAGTTGACGATGTTGATGGAGGCCTCGTACCAACTATCTCCTATATTTCGTTCTGGGCTGGTTTGGCCACGGCAGTTCGTTTGTTGCGTAACTGTATCGGCCAGGAGTACGGTCGAGAGCGACAGCACCTCTGGCTTACGCCTCTTCGCTTGGACCAGCCACACGCAGCGATTTGGTTGCCAGTCGCGCCTACACCAAGTTGCCCGGTCCGCTGCCGAGCGTCACGAGCTCAGCTGTCGTCATCTTGACCATTAAATCCTTAAGGTTGCGATTGCGCCTTGATTCCTCCAAGGATTCTGGTCGGCTGATTCCGATTTCAAGACAGAGGTGCAGCAGTTATCGCCTGCCGGGCGTCATGAACATTCCAATTACTTTCGGGATCGGTTGTCGGTGATGAGCGGATAAAAGTTGTCGGGGCAGATGCGCCGCACTGAGTCGCCCGCAATTGGTCTTTCGATAGAACATATGGGTGCCCTAAGTAACAGCCCGGATGGGCCTGGTCTATGTTTTTGCCGCGTCGAAACAGAAGGGTCATTCGCTGGTGCGGCCGCCAGCTGTCGACGGGTTATCGCTAGAGATGAACCCTTCCTTCTATCTGGAGAAACGGAGACCGCGCAGCCTGCCGGGGAATGGACTCACGGGACCTGACGGCCATCAGTCGGCGTTGGTCCTTTTGCAAGGACCGTCGCTCGCCTTTGATGAACCCAGCGATGATCGTCAGAAGGTTATCGGTCGAGAGGCATCGCCGACGACAATAAAGGGAGCCCAGAAGATTGGGGCCTGGTCACCCTTAGCTTTTATGAAGTCCAGCTCTGCACTGCGCAGGGCCGAAGCCACATCCTGTTTCTCTGCCAAATGCGTATAAAACGATTTCATCAGCAATTCCGTTGAGGCGTCGTTCACCTGCCACTGCGATGCGGTGACACTTCGCGCGCCGGCAAAGAGAAAGGCTTGAACCAGTCCTGCGCTCCCTTCCTCTCCTTCGAGTTTTCCAGTTCCCGTCTCGCAGGCGGAGAGCGTCACAAGATCGGCATCGATTGAGAGCCGCGCAATCTCGCGCACCTGTAATAGCCCGTCATCGTTCGAGTGCGGATCGCGGCCCAAGATGAGTGCGTCTCTATCTGGGAATTCAGGCACGGAGACGGCGTGAACTGCAAAATGGATGATCTTGAACTCCGAAAGCGGCTTAGACTTGAAGTCCGTCTTCGTTGCATCGTCGCCCATCAATAGTGTTGTTTGTCGTGGCTGCCCCAGCGCCTGGCTTGCGGAGATCAACTCCTGGCGCGTCCCTGGAAGCGCGTCAAGATGAGCGCCGGATATCTCGTATAGTCCGCGCGAGACCGCCCTCATAACGGCATGCTTGGCTCCGCTGCCCGTCGCTTCAAGATCGTATGGAACAGCGCCAATCCCTAAGAAAGCCATTTGTGGCTCAATGGGGCGCCGAAGCGTCCTGAGATAAAAGAGAACGGTACTCGACGGTGCGTAGCTGACCACATGAGATTGGAGGACGTACTCTTCACGACTGTCGCGCAGTGCCGCAAACGGCAAATTCCACAGCACGCCGTCGGGCACAATTGTCAGCCGAGTGATCTGCGACAAGCTCGGCACGGGGGCGAGCAGGAGATCGTGCAACTTTTTCGCATCATCATCGTCACGCTCGGCTGCCTCAATTCGTCCGAGATAGCGGGCCGTAACCTCTTCGATTTCGTTTTTCCCGGCCGGAAGTGTGATGATGACCGCGCGCGTTCGGTCGACCACCAAGCAAAATGAGACCGGCTCCGCCAGGACATATTCCAGAACAACCTCATTCGGGAGTATCACGCTCTGTAGCTCCGTAAGGTCGACAGGCTTGAAGTGCAGTGCCGCACCTTGTATCGAGCCTGCCGGCTGGGTCTGCGCCCCCATGAACTGCTCGTCGAGAAACATCTGGTCGACGAGCTGGGCCCGAGCTGTCCGATCGGCAGTCTCCATCAAAGCTCGTTGGACACGATTGAGGTCTGCTTCCGCCGCCCTTTGCGTATCAGAAAATCGCATATCCCGAACTTGAGGTTGCCTCATTGTGTCGGCGATGGATCGTCCGCGCGCAGTCTCAATAATCCTAAAGGCTTCCGCCATGGACCCTAAATTTGCGGCTAGCGTGAAATCACCCTTGTAGACTTCGCTCATCCTGGCGATGAGCCCCCTTTTCTCTTCCTCATTCGCACTATTGACGAGCAGGCTCTCGGTCACATCAGCAGCCTGGCTATAGAGCTCGTGGGCCTTTTCGATTTCTCCTTCTTCAGCTTTAAGGTCCGCAAGGACGGCCAGATGGAGGGGAAGATGATATTCATCTCCAACTCGGCGCATGGCATTCATCGCTTCTGTCTCACACCGATCCGCATCCGCGTAATCGTGTTCATCCCGGTAGACCCTCGCCTCTTCATACATACTCCAAGCGATAGAGTGATTGAATCCCTTCTCGCGGCTGAGCGCGGCTGCTTGCTCGAAATACTGAATTGCTTTCTGACGGTCTCTCGCGCCCTCCGCCACTAGGCCAAGCGCGATTAAGGTTTGGCTTTGGTCCGTCGGCATGTGCATTTGACGGGTTTTGTCCAAGGCCTCAGCCAGAATTTCTCGCGCCTCCTCCGGCTTACCGAGCAGACCAAGCGCCCGTCCCTTGCAGACGTACGCAGGGACAGGGAATCCCTGGTCCTTGATCAACGCCGTCATGCGTATGGCGGCATTGCAGTACTCGAGCCCTTCGTCGGCTCGACCCATTTCAACAAGCCCATTACCAACCTGTGACCCGTACAAGACAACTGTCGGCATGTCGGCTCGCGCGAAGGATGACAAGAGGGCAGAGGTGAGTAGATTTGATGCCTTTGAAGGATCACCGCGCATGAAATCTATGATGGCCATTTCCGCGCGCGCCCTTGCCTGCCATGACTTGTCATCTAATGGTTGCGCCAAATTGAGAACTTCCTGCCAAACGCGATATGCTGAATCGGCATGGTCGTCTCCTTCGATTGTGGCTTTCGTCGCCAAGCAGCGCATCCTCAATCGAGAATCGCTGGATGCAATCGGATCTCCCAAAATATCGGTCAATTCGTCTGAAGCCTGAGCCAGAGATTCCAGGTCCATGTTCGACCGGAGGCGCCCACATCTCGCATAGAGTTGGTCCCTCTTATCGCGCTTCTCAATCGCAATTTTCTCGGCTTGGGAGTAAAGGTCGTCGGCCCGCTGCCAATTCGAGAGCCACGCGAGATGATCTGCTTCAGCCAATAACTGCTTCGAGTCTCTAGAGACGGGGACCTTGCGGTGATACGCCGCTACAAGAATGACGGACGAAACTAATCCGAAACATACGAGGAATGGAAGCTTTCCTGTGGTCGGTCCGTTCGAGCGTTTTCGCAACTTAAAATCTATGGCTCGCATGCGGAAGCCCGCCCAAGAATAGGAAAGTTCGACGCGAGAACAAAACTAAGTGCCTTAGCAAGATGGTGAGCAGCGCGCTTGTTCGCAGAAATGGCGCGCGCCGTCAGAATGGGAGAACCCAACATGATTCGAAGGGCCCTACCCTTATTGATGCTTCCGTCCGGGTTGAGCGCTGGATTCAAGTCCGGGAGCTTTCGGTCGAGAGAATCGGAAACCACACGCACGATGGCTGCGGGAATACCAGCTTGGCGCGCCACTGAAAGTATCGCGTAGCTTTCCATGTCTACAACCTTGGCCCCAGAGCGCGCCAGCGCTAGTTTGTCATCCTTGGTGATGGCAATCCGTGGCGACGTGATGCCTTTCACTGAACTGCAAACCGCGTTCTGGGACCTCAAAAGCGAAGTGATTTGTGCCGAGAGCTCACGACTACAAGAACACGGCGTCCCCCCCTTCGTCGTTTCGACACAGTCCGAGTAGACGGCGATAGTCGTTTCGGGAAGCGAGTCGGTCAGCCCTCCGCACAGTCCAATCACGATTGCAACGTCAGGTTTTTCGTGTTGCAGGTGACCACCTGACTGTGGTTCTGAACTTTCAAGGAGGATTTCCGCAGCACACGCCTGGGCTCGGCTGGGTCCCAGTCCAGTGATGAAGAATTCGAGGTGATTCGGGCCTGCTGTGATGGGGCCGGTATGCGACGGAGAGCTCCAACGCGAAATTCCTAGAAGCCGCGCTACTGGATCGGCCTCCATCTTCGAAGCAGCAAAGATGAATATCCGGTTCATGGAGTTTCAAAGTCCGCTGAAAAAAACTGAATGTCAAATATATGTGAGATTTTGCTGTTACCTCAATAGGGTAAATACCTGAATAACTGTGATACCCCGGTCCCGGCTGTCAGGAGCAGCATAAAAAGCAGCCAAAATCATGGTCTGAGGGGAGCCAGATTTTGAGAGCGTCACCTGCGGGGACGCGGTAAGAACTCGGCATCGGTCCCATTGGATTTTTCGGCAGCTTTTGAATTGAATCGCAACTCGGGCGATCTTAAGACAAGGCGACAAGCGCAAAAGTTGCTTTTGAGGGGACCCACGTATATCCGTGTGCGGCCAGTTTCTGACCATCCGACAGACCATCAGATTGCACTTCAGCAAATAAACACTGCGCCGTTATCGCGGGTAATCGTCGACCTCAAGTTCATCTAGTGAGATTTTGCGCCGTTGCGCAACACTTATTAGAAACAGGCTGAAATGCATTCCAAGTGACTAGTTTCCGAGTAGCCGAGTGCCAATTGTACCGCCGGAGAATCTATCGGCGCGCCTCACTACGGTGTTTGGCAAGTCTGTATCCGCATACTCTATCCGACTAAGGCGAAACTTCGTACTCGTGTCTCTCCATCAGAAGCATCCATTGCTCCAGTTCGACTGAAAGCGAGTGCTCGGTGCGCAGAGCAATTGCGCGGAAGTTAAAGTCGATCTTATCTGCATCTCGGGCCGGCGCCCCAGCGGGCAATTGCCTTGCTTCCTGGATCAGTGCCTCCAAGGCTCCCCTTTGTGCATATAGGAGGCCCTTTTCATGCTCATAAGTCCGGCTGCGGCCACGAAAGTTGTACATAGCCCTTATGCTGAGACAGGCCGTCCCTAGGGGCGGCAACACTAGGGCGAGCGTTCCAACCACAATTCTCAGATACATCGCGTCATCGGATGCCGCGCCCGCGGCATGAGCTTCATAGAGATGAAATGCATGCACTGCGGCGACCCCGATCGCTGCGAGAAGCGCTCCAGTCAACAGGCGGGACCACATCCGTTCATTTTCTTGAATGTCACGAATCTCGTTCGCAAACCACACCAACTGCTTTCCGATCCGATAGTACAGATAGGATTCCATCCTTTCCATGAAATCAGCGCGGCTGGGGAGTTTGGCAGATCCCCTGTGGTGCAAAGCTTCTAGCCAGGTCAACCCAGACCGATCCTGCATGGGCACCAGCCCCACCAACGTATGAGCGTCTGCGCCTTCAATCTGACCTCGGCGCCGCATTGCTTCTTCGGCGGCTTCTAAAGGCCTCTCCAAAAGGTACGGCCCAACACCAGCTAAAAACAAGTACTGCTCCCTACGAAATAGTTCTGTTCGGACTCGGTTCGCGATCCACTCCGCTGTCGGCTCACGATTGGTCAGAGCGAGATAGATGAGAGCGACGAGGCATGACATCTCGCTAAGGATCAAGCCAATGGCCCAACTTCCGCCCTTCGGCAGCGCGAGCAGCTGAAAAGAAAGCAGAAAAAGGGCTAGTGGGGGGAGGATCGCCGCTAGAATGCCGCTGGCGAAGTAGCTGCCCTGCGCTTCCACAGCTCGCCCGATGTAAGTCCACTGGGCCTCGTGCAGGGTTTGTCCCCCACTGTATTGTTCGATTTTTTTCACCCCCGCTGGGATGTCCAGCTTCTCTGCTGGATGTTCCTTCCTGCGCCGTTCGCGGCGCTCGAAGGACGCCTTCCGCTGCCAGAGATAGAGAAACCGCAGCCACCCCAACACGCTCAACGTTATGGTCAGGGGGCCGGCCAGTTGCAGCCAAGTCGGGTTCGTTCGCGAGCTCATCGCAAGAGCGCCGAGTGCGGCAACCAAAAGAGCAGCCCCCAACAGACTGCCGCGTCGACTTCCTGATGTCCAGCGCTGTTCCGGCATGATTCGGGTGGATGACTGCTACCGTCTCGCTCCCCGTCGCTCGCAACTCCCCTGGCGGATTTGGAACCGGCTGCCTGTTCCTCAAGGAGTATGACGTCCGGCGGCTACCACCATTTCAAAGTCGGAAATGGCGGGCACTTGTCCACGTTTAGATACTTCTTGCACCCTTCATCGGATGGATGAGCGCTAACGCGCTGCCGGGCCAGCGCGATTAAGTCGCGGACATCTGTGGTGTAGACTTGCACGGTACCATCGTCGCCGCCCGAGGCCAGACGCTTTCCATCCGGGCTCCAGGCCAGACTCGAGACACGGGCGCGGTGGCCACTCAGCGTCAGCAATTCGTTGCCCGTCACGGCGTCCCACACTTTCGTCGTTTCGTCGTCGCTCCCTGTCGCCAACCTTTTCCCGTCCGCGCTCCAGGCCACCACTATTGGCACCGTCGGACTTTGGCCGTAGCTACTGTGGCCACGGTGGCCTCTCAGGGTCAGCAGTTTCTTGCCACTCTCGGCGTCCCAAACCTCGGCGGTTTCGTTATAAGCCCCCGTCGCCAGCCGCTTCCCGTCCGGGCTCCAGGCCACCGACACACTCGAGGTAAAACTACGGCTACCGGGGCCCGTAAGGGACAGCAATTCCTCGCCTGTCCCGACGTCCCACACCTTTTCGGTGTTGTCCTCCCCGCTCCATGTCTCCAGCCTCTTCCCGTCCGGGCTCCAGGCCAGACTCGAAACAGCGGCACGGTGGCCGTTCAGGGTTAGCACCTCCTTGCCTGTTCTGGCGTCCCACACCTTGGCGGTGTTGTCATCGCTCCCAGTCGCCAGCCTCTTCCCGTCCGGGCTCCAGGCCACGGTTCCAACGTCGCGTTTGTGGCCAGTCAGGGTCAGAAGATCCGTGCCCAATCTCGCGTCCCACACCTTGGCCGTTTTGTCCCAGCTCCCCGTCGCTAGGCGTTTCCCATCTGGGCTCCAGGCCACGCTGGAAACGTAGCCACTGTGGCCACTCAAGGTCAGCAACTCACCGCCTGTCTCGGCGTCCGAGACCATCACCGTGCCGTCCGGGCTCCCAGTCGCCAGGCGTTTCCCGTCCGGGCTCCAAGCCACGCTCGAAAAAACGTCCCCATGGCCCTCCAAAGTCACCAATTCCTCTCCCTTCTTTACGTCCCATACTTTGGCTGTTTTGTCATCACTTCCACTCGCCAGCCGTTTCCCGTCTGGGCTCCAAGCCACGCTCCTTACAGAGCCACTGTGGCCGCTCAGCGCCAACAATTCCTTGCCCATCTTGGCATCCCACACCCTCGCGGTTCTGTCCTCGCTCCCCGTCGCCAGGCTGTTCCCGTCCGGGCTCCAAGCCACGCCAATAACAGGGCCACTGTGACCAGTCAGAGTTAGCAGGTCCCTTCCGGTCTCCGCGTCCCACACCTTGACGGTGTGGTCATAGCTCGCCGTCGCTAGACGCTTCCCGCCTGGGCTCCAAGCCAGGCTCAAGACAGTATTGCTGTGCCCCCTGAGGGTCCGCAATTCCTTGCCCGTCGTGAGGTCCCACACCCTCGCGGTGTTGTCCCAGCTTCCCGTCGCCAGAAGCTTCCCGTCCGGGCTCCAGGCAACACAACCAACAGCGTCATTGTGGCCACTCAGAGTAAGTAATTGCATTCCCGTGCCCGCGTCCCACACCTTAGCGGTCTTGTCTCCGCCCCCGGAGGATCCCCCACTCCCCGTCGCCAGGCGCTTCCCGTCCGGGCTCCAAGCCACTCCATCAAAAGCGCCACTGGGGCCCATCAGATTCAGCAATTCTCTTCCCGTCTCGGCGTCCCACACTTTTTCGGTGTCGTCCAAACTCCATGTCGCCAAGCGCTTCCCGTCCGGGCTCCACGTCACACCCTTAACATAAGCACTGTGGCCGCCCAGGGTCCGCAATTCCTTTCCCGTCTCGGCGTCCCACACCTTCGCGGTCTTGTCCCCGCTCGCCGTCGCTAGGCGCTTCCCGTCCGGGCTCCAGGCCACGCTGTAGACGTAATCGATGTGGCCGCTCAGCGTAAGTCGAACGCGCGATGTCATGATGGCTCGGTGCAACTGTTGCTCTGATTCGGGAAGAACCGTGTGGAACCACGGCCAGGTGGTGGCTACGCTTTGCGCGGCAATCAGGACCGAAAGTTCAGGATCGGCACTCTCGGCCCGGATCGACGTTGCGACCAACTGCCGGGCCGCGCTCACTAGGGCCGCGGACCACTGCCGCAAAGCGAAAAGAGCGGCACCGAGGGCCAAGAGCAATGTAATTCCGAGCGCTACGTACCTTTGTTGAAGTCGTCCTTGGCTGGCCCGGATGTACTCTTCCTGAAGGGCCGCCGCCTTGGGTTCCTTGATCGCCGTTTGGGCCAGCCACTGGATGGCGTTCCGCAGGTCTATTCCCCGCAGCAGGAAAGCGCTGTTACGCCCACTGCGGTCCCATTCGAGAGCCCTCACCAACACGCGCCGATGTGATCGAATCCAACCCAAATCCGTATCGAGGGCCTCAATCAATGACCGAAAGGCGGCTTCGAAGGCCTCATCCGTGAAAGAAATCCATTGAATCCTAGCGAGGGCTGGAGGCAAGTCCTTGTGGGAAACGGGGCGGTAGACGACGGGGATCAGTCGTTTGTGATCACCCTCGGCGTAAGCAAGCTCTTCCTGGCACGTCTTGGACGCGCAAGAGTCTGGGCTGAGGACGAACATGAAATTGTCGGCTGCTTCGATATTGGTACAGATCTCTTTCCACCATGCGGCGGCCGGCGATATGTCCGTGAGGTCCATCCACGCTTCACGCTTGTGCTCGGCCAAGCTGTCACGCAGCTTCAGCGCGAAACCTTTGTCCTCGCGTGCGTAACATATGAAGACGTCAGGCATGGTGGTGTTGACGAAGAAACGGCGACGCGAATTCTAGCATATTGCAAGATGGGGCGCGTCGCGCGAGGAGCTAGTGACCGAGCGCCGAAGGGCGGCGCTACGAAAACGGGATGGGCGGGACTTCGTCCAAGTGGAGATACTTGCGGCACTCTTCGAGCGTCAGGTTGCGAGTGACGCGTGATCGGGCGAGCGACATGAGGAGGTCGATGTCCATGGCGTAGACCTGAACGATTCCGTCCTTGCCTGCCGAGGCGAGGTACTTCCCGTCTGGGCTCCACGCCACACTAAGAACAAAATCCTCGTGGCCGTTTAAAGTGAGCAGTTCTCGCCCAGTCGCCGCCTCCCACACCTTCGCGGTCCTATCCCAGCTCCCTGTCGCGAGGCACTTGCCATCCGCGCTCCACGCCACGCTGGAAACTTGACCCTCGTGCCCCTTCAGGGTAAGTATTTCCCGACCAGTCGATGACTCCCACATCTTAGCGATGTCGTACCCGCTCCCCGTGGCCACCCGCTTCCCATCCGGGCTCCATGCCACGCTGTGAACGACATCTTCGTGTGGCGTGAGGGTCAGCAGTTCCCGCCCAGTCGATGCGTCCCACACCTTGGCGGTGTGGTCACTACTACCCGTCGCCAGCCGCTTGCCATCCGGGCTCCAAGCTACACACATAACGTGAAATTTGTGGCCTGCAAGTGTGAGCAATTCCCGCCCCGTCGCTGCCTCCCATATCTTGGCGGTGTCGTCCCAGCTCCCCGTCGCCAGCCGCTTGCCATCCGGGCTCCAGGACACGCTGGAAACGGTAAATCCGTGACCCTTAAGGGTGAGCAACTCCCGCCCCGTTGCCACCTCCCACACTCTGATGGTCTTGTCCCAACTCCCCGTCGCCAGCCGTTGACCATCGGGC
>Ga0187803_10000227_pt1 | contig 23214 bp, 18 predicted proteins | sample NC_wetland_sal_i_2_FD_132425 | JGI IMG/M metagenome (GOLD analysis project Ga0187803, IMG submission 132425) | Wetland sediment microbial communities from Neuse River Estuary, North Carolina, USA - Control_3 | ecosystem: Environmental > Aquatic > Freshwater > Wetlands > Sediment | place: USA...
ACGCCATCTGCCGACGTGTACGTTGGGGACCCCGCGTTCGGATGCTGTCCGTCGGCGGCGAAGATCGCATCTGCTCTCCTCTACCCGCAGAGTGGCGGCACCGGGAACTTCAATAGCGGTTACGTAAACGTTGGGGTTCCAACCAGCAACAGCCTTGAGGTGTGGGTAACCTACGCGGGAACTTCGAACGTAATTGGCACGCCGCAGGTGTACACGGTCAGCGCCGGGCAACTGTACACGGTTGTGCTGGTGGATCAAAGCAATGGCGGGTTCCCGCCGCAACTGCTGCAGTTGACTCCTTAATGGCGGGGACCGGTCTGAGGCATCTTGGCGAAAACGAATGACGCGAAGCGACGGGCCTCGCAGAAGGCCCGACGCATCTGGGTGCCTCGATCGAGCTAGGCGGCGCTCTTGGCGAACGACTTGGCGGCTCGTTCCTCGTCGTCGAAAACGTCGAATATCGTCAGCAGCTTGGTCACCTGCAGCAGGTCGCCAACGCGCTGGCTCAGGCGCGCCAGCTTGACGGCACCGCCGGCGTTACGGGCCGTGGTGTAAAGCGAAACCAGGGTTCCCAGCCCGCCGCTATCAATGTGAGTGACATCGTGCAGACTGAGCACGACCTTTGGCGACTGAGCGATCAGCTTCTTGACGGTATCGCGCAGGCTGGCCGACTCTTCTCCGAACACCAGCCGGCCACTGCAATCCACCACGATCACGCCATGCAGGGTTCGAGTGCTCATTCTGAGTTGCATATTCGGTAGTTCTCCAGGTCCGTAAAATCGGCCTAAGAAGTGTAGCCTAAATCGGGCGCTCGGGTCACTGAGGTGATTGGGTCATCGGGTGATTGAGGCATTGACTCAATGTTTCAATGATTCAATCACTCAATAGCCGGGCGGGGACGCCCGGCTCTCCATCCCCAGACTGTATAATCAAAGCTCCGCATGAGCTACCAGGTCCTGGCCCGCAAGTACCGTCCGCAGAGATTTTCCGACGTGATCGGCCAGGAACATGTCACCCGCACGCTCAAGAATGCCATCGAGCAGGAGCGCATCGCGCACGGCTACATTTTCAGCGGCCATCGCGGAATCGGCAAGACGACCGTGGCCCGCATTCTGGCGATGGCGCTGAATTGCCGCTCGGCGGCGAAGCCAGTGGCCGAACCCTGCGGCGCCTGCGACTCCTGCACCGAGATTCGAGCCGGCAACGCGGTGGACGTGATCGAAATTGACGCCGCCACCAACCGCGGCATTGACGAGATTCGTGAACTGAGGGAAGCGGCCCGCTACCGGCCCGCTCGCGACCGGTTCAAGATTTACATCCTCGACGAAGCGCACCAGATCACCGACGCGGCGTTTAACGCTCTGCTCAAAACGCTCGAAGAGCCGCCCGGTCACGTCATTTTCATGATGGCGACCACGCAGCCGGAAGACATTCCGCAGACGATTCGCTCGCGCTGCCAGCATTTCAGCTTTCGGGCGGTGACGTTTGAGGACATCATGGGGCAGCTGCGCGACATCACGGCGCAGGAAAAGATTGCGGCCGACGACGATGCGCTCGCCCTGCTTGCCGAAGCTGGCGACGGCTCGATGCGCGACGCGCTTTCGATCATGGACCAGGCCATCGCCTCGAGCGCCGGACAGTTGACGCTCGACTCCGTCCGCGGCCTGATCGGCGCTGCCCCGGCGGGCGCGATTGAGAACGTAATGCAAGCCGTCGCCGAAAGTTCAAGCGAGAAGATTCTTGTGCTGGTCGATGAGCTGCTCAGCGAAGGCCACAGCCCAACGCATTTCGCACGCCAGTTGGTGCGGTTTTTGCGCAACGTTACGGTGGCGAAGATTGCGGGCAAGGATTCTGCGCTGCTGCAGGTTTCGTCCGACGAGCGGGCACGAGTCGGCCGCATCGCCGATCTGTTCAGCGAAGAGGATCTGGCTCGGCATTTGCAGATCATGCTGCGCACGCATGGCGAACTGGGCTACCGGCAAGAACAACGCTTCCACCTGGAGTTGGGGCTGCTGAAGATGGCGCACGCGCAGCGGCTGTTGCCGCTGGAGCAGTTGCTCAGCGATGCCATACCGACTTCCTCAGCGCCTTCACGACCAGCCGTGATGCGCAACTTGGTGGCGCCCGCAGAGAGCCGGCGAACCGAGGCGCCTGCCGCGCGATCCAGTTCCGTCTCGCCATTCGCCGCGGACACGGCGCGCAAGAGCGGGCCCAAAGCGGAGTCATCTGCAGAGCCCGCGATGGTATCGCGTCAAGCTGCGAGCGCGGCCAAGGCCAACGTCGTCGTCATGGGAGCGGCAGCGCCTGCCGTTGCTGAGGTCGCGCCCGAGCCTCAACCCGAGTCAACGGCCTGCGCTGCGGGCGCCGAATCTCTCCGTGACGCCGTCCTCGCTGCGCTCAGCAATCATCCGATGCTCGTCTCCATGCTCGATGCGGCGGCGTGGACGCTCGAAGGCAACTCGTTGATTGCGAGAGTGGCGGCATCGAGCACGATGATTGAGCTGTCGTTCACCTCCAACGCGCGCCGCATCGCGACCGCCGCCGCCAGCGGCATCGCGGCACGACCGATGAAGGTGCAGGTTCTTGCGGGAGGCACGGCGCAGCCCGCGACCGCGACCCGTCGTGCGGCATCGAATGGCAGCGCGCGCAACCGCGCCGAACAGGATCCGGTCGTGCGCCGCATGCAGGAAAAGTTCGGAGCGGCGATTCGCACGGTGATTGATTATCGGGAGAAAGGATGATTTTGTAATTTGGTAATCGGGTAATTTTGTAATTTGGAAACCCCTGCCGAGTGTCCGGGCGTCGGTCCTGAAATTACCAAATTACACAATTACAAAATTACACAATTTCCTATGTCCGGATTCAATTTGCAAGAGCTGATGTCGCAGGCTAAGCAGCAGGCGGAGATGCTGCAGAAGAAGATGGAGCAGACCGTGGTCGAAGCTTCGACCGGCGGGGGCACGGTCACGGTCAAAATGGACGGGCGCAAGCAGGTGCTCGCCATCGTGATCGATCCCGAGGCAGTAAAGGCAGGCGACGTCGAAATGCTGCAGGATCTGGTCATGGCGGCGGTGAATGAAGCTGGGCGCAAAGTAGATGAGGCGGTGAAATCGAGCCTGGGCGGAATGCTCGGCGGGCTCGGAGGGATTTTGTAATCGGGTAATTTTGTAATTTCCAACCCATGCCGAGGGCAAAGGGCAGTGGTTTTGAAATTGCCAAATTACCCGATTACAAAATTACAAAATCCTATGTCCCGTTTTGCCGAGTCGATAAGCCGGCTCATTGACGAGTTGAAGAGGCTGCCCAGCGCCGGCATCACGAGCACGCAGCGGTTGGCGTTTCATATCCTGCGCTCGATCAAGAAGTTTCTTGAACCCCTGGGCACGGCTGTGCTACAAACCGGAGTGACCAAGAGCGGGTATTTTGGGAGGACCAGATCAGTTCTCAGAATAGTGTAGAGTGCTTGCCCTCAGCGGCTGAAGCCGCAGATTCGTTGCTGCGTTTTACGGCACAACTGACCTCGTGCCCTTCCCGCTCAGGGGTTCGCACTGTTCGGCAACTCGAGAACTGCTCCAGCGGCGACCCCGCAATTTATCTTACATAGAGGATGCGATGAACGCTCAGGAGTTGGGCCGTGTTTTTCGGGAGAAGACTCCCCTGCTCACCCCCCGGCTGATACTGCGCCCGCTGCGTCCGGACGACGCCAGCGCCGTGTTTCATTACGCTCACAATCCCGAGGTCACGCGATACACCACCTGGGACGCGCACGCCACGGTTGAGGACAGCCGGCGATACATTGAGGCGACCATCGCTGCTTACCAGCGCGGCGAGAACGCCGAATTGGCGATCGAGCACAAGATGGACAAGAAAGTCATCGGCGTCTGCGGCTTGACCGCGGTTTCAGCGGAACATTGCCGGGGCGAGGCGGTGTTCGCGATGGCCAAGGAGTACTGGGGCAGCGGCCTCATGACCGAGGCGCTGAAAGCCGTGCTCACCTTCGGCTTTGGTCCTCTTCAGTTGAACCGCGTGTTCGCCAAAGTCGATCCGGACAATATGAATACCGTTCGCGTGCTGAAGCGCGCGGGATGGATGTTTGAGGGCAGCCTGCGCCAGGACGTGCGCGTCCGGGGAGAGTTCCGCGACGTCAAGCTCTACTCGCTGCTGAAGAATGAGTTCTTGCAGCTCGCCAGTGGCGTCAAGTGAACGAGCATCGCCCCGGGGTGTATGACCACGTGATTTCGTTCCTTTTTCCAGCCGCAGGGGCCGAGGGCAGGGTGCCCTCGGAACCGCCGGCAACGTGCCGGCACTACGCTCATGCGCCTGCGGTAATAGTCGTGCGGTCAGGACACTAGGTTTCAAATTACAAAATTACGCAATTACACATTTACCAAATGTCCAAGTTTGCCGAGCCGATGAGCCGGCTCATTGACGAGTTGAAAAAGCTGCCCGGCGTCGGCAGCAAGAGCGCGCAGCGGCTGGCGTTTCACATCCTGCGCTCAAGCGAGGACGATGCCGAGGCGCTGGCCGCGTCGATTCGCGACGTGAAGGCCAAGCTGCGCCTGTGCTCCATCTGCAACAACATTACCGACGTAGACCCTTGCACTTACTGCGGCAGTGCAACGCGGAATCAGAAGCTGGTCTGCGTGGTCGAGGAACCGACCAATATTGCCGCGGTCGAAAAGACGCGGCATTTCAACGGCGTCTACCACGTTCTGCACGGCTCGCTCTCACCCCTGCACGGCGTGGGGCCGGAACAGTTGCGCATTGGCAATCTGCTCAGCCGGGTTGCGAAAGGCGATATTGAAGAGGTGATTCTGGCGACCAATCCGACGGTCGAAGGCGAGGCCACCGCCACCTACCTCGCACAGCAATTGAAGCGGGAAGGGCTGCGCGTCACGCGGATCGCCATGGGTGTGCCCGTGGGCAGTGATCTCGAGTACACCGACGAAGTCACTATGTTGAAGGCCCTGGAGGGGCGGCGCGAAATGTAGGTCCGGCCTGCGCGGGACTGCTCTGCTCAGTTTCAGACAAGGCGGACCAACGACCCCCAGGGGCTAAAGCCCGCGTCAATAGCGACTCGCGACGGCATGGCTGAAGCCGTGGCCTACCCAAAACCTATTCATGAAACCAGTTGTAGTTCCGGTTCCCTGCGGCAGTTACCGAAGGGCACTAGGCCGATGGACATGCCTGACCTTATAATTGCCTGAAATTTCACTTTTCTTCGAGGGATCAAGCCTATGAGCCGCGTCTTCCGGTTTGCGCAACCAATCTTTGTGTATCCAGCCATCGCGCAACGAATCTTTGTGCAACGAGTCATCTGCGTCGGAGGTTTGTGGTGTTTGGGGATCTCACTTCTCGGAGTGCTGACTTTGTCTCCGGCGCTGTGGGGTCAGGCTTCCCCGGACTCCGCGGCCGGCGTTCCTGTAGCCACCGACTGGAGTCACCACCACCTGATTTTCTCCCAACCTGAGACTGCGGAACAGTTCAGGCGCGTGCAGCGGGACCCTCGCTATTGGCAGCAGCTTTTTCGCCGGACGCCGGGGACGCTCTCGGGGGTTGAACTTGACGGCACCCTTGCCTCCGAATTGCGGGGCTCACACTTCCGGCCACCACGCAAAACGCGCAGGCTGAAGCGGGACTGGCAGCAGGACATGAACGCGGGCGCGACTGTGGGCGCTGGGCAGTATCCTGGGGAATTCTCGTTCAATGCGGACGCCGGCAGCTGCACTAAAGATTTTGTGGTCTTCAATACCGGCTTGGCCGGCGCGACCACGCAGGCCAGCATTCTGGCCTATACAAACATATATGTCGGATGCAGCGGAAACGTCCCCACGGTGTATTGGGCGTATAACACGGGCGGGACAATCGGCACTTCGGTGACCATGTCGGACGATGGCTCACAGATCGCTTTCGTGCAAACGCCGAGTACGGGCAACGCGCAGCTTGTGTTGCTGAAATGGAGCGCTTCCGGCGGATCTGCTTCCGCGCCAACGACTCCTACCAGCGTCTCGGCTGCTAACTACCAAGCTTGCACTGCGCCGTGCATGACAACTCTCGACTTTACGGCTGGTTCCGGAGAGGGCACACCGATAAAGGATACGAATTCCGCACCCTATTACGACTTTACACTTGGATCCGATACGCTTTACGTGGGCGACGACAAGGGTTTCGTGCACCAGTTCACAGGGGTGTTTGCCGGAACACCCGCAGAAACATCAGGCGGCACAGGCGCGTGGCCCGCAAAGGCGGCCGTCACGCAGCTGAGCAGTCCGGTCTTCGACAGCGTAACCGGGAACGTCTTCGTGGCGGCTTCCTACAAAACCAGCGGCAACGGCGGCCGGCTGGTAGCGGTGTGCGCGACCTCCGCGTGCACCGGGGGTACTGTAACGATTGGAACGGTGACAAGGTCAGGCGTGCTGGGTCCGGCAAGTGGCGCCAACTGTTATGGACCCGGCGGTTCGGGAACTACGTCTAATCTGCGTCTGGATACCCCGATTGTCGATTCGACCGCGGGTATGGTCTACGCATTTGTTGGGAATGATGGCAATGGGAACAGCGCTGTGATCCAGTTTGCGACGACGGTCAGTTCGGGGCAATTCTCCGGGCAGGGTGGTTGCGGAACGGAAGCGACGATTGGCACGGGCTCGACTACGGGAGTTCCGCTGTTCGCGGGCAGCTTCGATAACCTCTACTTCAGCTCGAGTGGCAGCAGCCCAACTGGCAACCTGTATGCCTGCGGAAACACGTCGGGCAATGCAACCTTTTACCAGCTTCCGATCACAGCCAATGTCATGGCGGCGAGCGGTACGAGCGTATTGGCCATTTCTACTGCGAATACCACCTGCTCTCCGGTGACGGAAGCGTATAGCGATAGCAACAACACGGACTTGATGTTCCTCAGCGTGCAGAATTTTGGCGATACATCCGCCTCGGTGAATTGTCCGGCCAACACGGGATGCCTGATGTCGTTCCCTGTGCCCGTAACTCTCGGCGGACAGCTGCCTACCAGCACCAAGGCCGCGCTGTCCGCGAGCGGGGGTACGAGCGGGGTGGTGATTGACAACACCGTACCACCGGGCTCGCCGCCCGGCTCGCTCCAGACATCACAGATCTACTTTTCCACGCTGAGCGATCAGGTCTGTGGAACCTCGGGAACTGGCGGGTGCGCGGTGCAGGCGTCGCAGGCGGGACTAAAGTAGCGGGGGACGGTCATCCTGCCCCTGTCGAGTTGCAGGGCGAGGGCAGGCTTGCCAAGGTCACTCGACTTCCCTCGGGATTTCGGCGCGCGGCTTGGTTCTTAGACTGCTGTAGCGAGGTTGTCGAAGGGGCCGTGCAGATGCCCCAACTTCGATTGCCGGGGAGTTCTCCATCCGCGAAGCTCAATCCTCGCTCGCGAGACACACCCGCGGGGTGTCAACCAAGCCAACCAGTTCTAGGAGGTCTTGCGGTTAGCATGACACTGCGACAGCCTACTCAGGACCTTTCCGCATGTCAGCGCCTGGGTTTCAAACACACGCTCGAAGCGGAATGCAGGTTTTGAGTAGGGCCTCTTCGTCTGCTTCTGGACGTTCCGTCGCTTGTCACCGCGTGCTAATGGGATCGCATTATCCATACAGCGTTGGCTCCGTCTTGCAGGATCTCCCCAAGCTTTCAATCTCCGGAGATTATACAGCACCTAACTCGCTCGGCAACTGAGGCGGCAGGGCCTGCGTGTCACCCGGATTGCCCTGGGGCGTGCGGGGCGGGCAATGACATCGAATACCCGGACGAAGTGACTCTGCTAAAAGCTATGGAGGGCGGCAGGAAATGTAGCGTCTCCCGCTTCGCGTTGCAAAGGGAGTTCCTTTTATCCGGCCCGCGCCCGTTCGACAGGTTACCGAAGTACGTGCCCCCGGAGACATATCCTTCGGTTCAGCCTCCGGTGTACGATGGGCGAAACCAAACACTTCTTTGCAGGGTAGGACTATGGGCCGAATCCGTGTCAGGGATCGAATCGTTTTCTGGGCGCCTCTGCTGTTATCGGTGGCGGGAACGCTCTGGGCGCAAGATGCGCTCCCCATTGCGGGCCTCGGAAATCCGGCGGTGGACCCGCTGGTACAGCGCAACATCGAGGATTGGGCGGCCCAGCAGCGCGGTTTGCCCGACGATTGGTCTCACCACTATCTGGTTTTCTCCAATCCCGGCACCGAGCAACAGTCGATCGAGACTGGCAACCATGAGCAGTGGCTCAAGATTGTCAGCGATCCCCGCTTTACTCTACAGCAGATCAAGCGGAGCGGGGGCGCAAAGGCGATGGAAGGCACTGGTGTCTCTGCCGCCAGCACGCCAGGCGCGGATGTTTTAGCAGAAGGTGCGCAAGGCGAGGGACCGAGCACCCTTTGGGGTACCCGGACGAGAAGACCGAGAATTGGTCTGAAGAAAGACTGGGCCGTGGCGTTCGGCGGGGTTGCGGCGAGCGGGACGGGCACCGTCACCACCAACAACGCGAGCGGCACCTCAAGGATAACGGTTGACGGCCAGAACTTCACCGGGAGCGCGCCAATCGCGGCAACCGGCACTGGAATATTCACGGGCGCGCCCACCATCGGTCAGAGAATCACGATCACCAACGGCGCAAATGCGTTAAACCTTGCGACGAACGGGACCGCGTCGTCCGTCGTGGGCACTGTGTCCGCGCTGCCAACGTCGACCACGGCTCCCACCATCACACTTACCAATTCCGCGGGAGTCCTTTCCAATACATTAAGCCTGACGACCAGCGCGACCGGGGCCACGGCCACCGGCACCGTCTCGGGCGCCGGCCCCAGCTCCGGTCAGACGATTACCATCCAAAGTGGGTCCAATACGCTGGCCTTAACCGCGATAAACGGAACGCTTGGCACCGGCACGGTGAATGTGACGTATAACATCGGTGCTGCCAATGGCGACGTCGGTACCGTAGGGTCTGTCGAGTACGTGTTCGAGGAGACGACCACGCCATACCCTGGCGAGCAATTTGTTGGCCAGCAATATTACTGCCCAAACACGAGTACGCCGTGTGTGTGGTGGGGAACCACCGAGGCTAACACGGCGCAGGCCCTCTACGCTGCGATCACGAATAACCCGGCGGCGTGTCCGACGGCGGCCGAGGGGCTCCTCGGCAACTGGCAGTACACATGCTATTCGTATGTAACGGCGGCGAATCCCAGTGTTACGGCAACAATAGCGGGAGCGGTGGTCACGTTGACTAACATTACGGGCTTCAGCATACCCTTTACCTGGTACTCCAGCCAGACTGCCTGGACGTTAAATCCGAATACGGGCTCGATTCCCGCCTATGCGGCGGGCACCAACGCATGCACCAGCGCCACCACCGGCACCTTTGCTGTCAGCTCCAACCCGGCGGTGGTGGCCTCGAATCTGGCAGCCGCCATCAATGCATGCAGCAGTGCGTATCCTGCCGTTGGGGTCACCGCAACTGCGGCTGGCAACGTAGTCACCGTTGCCAGCACGACGCTGGGAAGTCCCACCAGCAGCCTGACGCTTGGCGGAAACGCCAGCAACTTTGTTTGGAGTCCCGTCACCACAGGCTCATCGAGCAACGGTTGCACCAGCGCCACCACCGGCACCTTTGCCAGCGGCAGCAGCACAGCCGCCGAGGCCGCAAACATCGTAGCGGCCATCAATGCTTGCAACGCTTCGTATCCCCTCGTCGGGTTCACTGCTAGCTATACCTCGGGCAATACGTTTACGGTTACCAGCGCCTCTGCCGGACCTTATCTTACGGTCGGAGCCGCGAACAATACCGGCCTTTTCTCGTGGGGGACTGTGAACGCCGGAACTGCCGGATCCAACACTTGCCCAAGTTCGACCACGGGAACTTTCGCCACCAGCAATAGCATTGCAACGATGGCGGCAAACCTGGCAGCGGCGATTAACGCCTGCCCCGCCGCCGCGGGTGTTACCGCAACTGCATCCGGCCCCGTCGTCACCATGACGGCCCGCACCGCCGGATCGAGTGGAAACAACATCGCGCTTGGAAGTACGACATCGAACTTCACGTGGTCAGGCAGCACCATGAGCGGCGGATCGGACGGTACGACCTCGGGGACGACCTTCTCTTACTGGTCAGGCGCGGCGGCGGCTACTCCGGCGCAAGTGGCCGCTAATATCGCGACCGCCATCAACCTCAACACCACGCTGCAAATGGCCACGGGCGTTTCCGCGACTTCGAACGGAAATAAAGTTACGGTTACGGCCAACACGCCGGGGACGGCTGGAAACAGCTATGCAACCACGAAAGCTAATTTCGGCGGTTTCGCCTGGGGACACGGGACGCTCACCGGCGGCACAGCGGGCGCTGTTGTGCAGCCGAACATGTATCCTGCCATGTACGCGGTTAGCTCCACCTCGGCCAGTTGCAGCGACTTTGTGATCTACCCCATGGGCACGGCGGGGGTGACGGGGGCGGCGAGTATTGTTGCGTTCTCAAATCTCTATACGGGTGGATGCTCGGGCACTGTTCCGTCGGTCTACTGGGCCTATAACACGGGCGGCATGGTCACGACTTCTACCGTCCCCTCCTTGGATGGCACACAAGTGGTGTTCGCACAGGTTAGCGGCGCTACGGCAAGCCTGGTTCTACTGAAGTGGTCGGCGAACAGCGGGACGCCCACCCTGCCCGTGACGCCTACGGCTGCGACGCTTGCCACTTACCGGGCTTGCACCGCTCCATGCATGGTGACTTTGGCTTTTAGTGGCAGCCTTAACGACTCGTTCTCTACGCCGTATTATGATTACGGCAGCGATACGGCTTATGTGGGCGATGACAGCGGCAATCTCCACAAGTTCACGGGACTGTTTGACGGAACCCCAGCCGAGGCGGGAAGCCCTTGGCCGGTAAACCTGGGCGGGCAAAAACTCTCCTCGCCGGTCTATGACAGCGTCACCGGGAACGTGATTGTGGGCGACTTTGGAGGTGTCCTGTATTCCGTGACGGCGTCGAGCGGGACCGTACACGGCACAGCGAACACCGGTGGGGATGTTATTGCCGACGCACCCCTGGTGGACAGCAGTGCGGGGACGCTCTACGCCTTTGTCACCACAAGCGCTGGCCACAACGTGGTGTATGAACTGTCGACCAATTTCACTACCAATGCCGGTGCGGGCGTCCAGCAAGTTGGTACGGGCGGCGCGGGATATTACCTTTACGCCGGCACCTTCGACAACGTGTACTACTCGTCGGCAACGTTCACAGGAAACCTTTACGTAGTAGGAAACACCGGCGTGACTACGGGAGCGATCCTGTACCGGATACCCATAAACAGCTCATCCATGGGAAGCCCTGTTCCCGTTGTTAGCGGCCTTAGCTTTAGCGGCGCCGGCGCCACGAGTCCGTGGCCATCTCCCGTTAATGAGTTCTGCAACAACGGTCTGAACGCGTGCATCGCCAATGCAACCAGGACTACCGCGGGCACGGACTATATTTTCTTCAGCGTCAACCGCGGGACTGTGAGCGGGTGTACGAACACGGCTGGAAACGGCTGCGTGTTGTCCTATAACGTGAGCAATCCATTGGCAGTCGTCCTGTCCGGTTCCGGCAACGTTACAACTCCTGGTGGGAATGGTTGCTGGCCGACTGGTGGATTTGTCATCGACAACAGCGTACCGCCAGGTAGCTTTGCAGGCGCTTCACAGACTTACTTCATAGGTTTAGGGAGCAACGCTGCAGGCGGTTCCACTGGTAGCACCAGCAACCAGTGCAACGGTGGCACTGCAAGTACGATTTTAGCCACCCAGGCGTCACAATCGAACCCATAATTGTGGGTGAGGGCCTGTGGGATTAGCCGGGGCTGGTGAACTGAGTACGGGGATCATGGGCTGGTCACGGGCTGGGGAATTTTGGGGATTCTCTCCCTCGGCCCCTGCGAGCTCTACCAGGACTATGTGGAAGCGCGGATCACGAATCTGGACCGCAGCGAGCTTCGTCGACCCCATGATCCGCAGGTCGTTGCGAATTCATGTTGTGCATTGGCGCTACTGATGCCACCGGGTACGTTCGCCGCCCCTGAAAAACATCGGTTCTACGTCTAGCTCAGTGAATTGTCTAGCAATGCGGGATTTCTGGTGTCCATTTGCGAAGAAAGATCATTTTGGCGACGCATCAGAAGTGACTTCCTCAACGTTTCCCTCGTAGTCGGGAAATGTCCTCTCGAAATCCGGCGATTGGCTTAGTCGGATAGCGGGTCTGCAGGCTGGCTAGGAATTCTTGCGGTTGCTCTTACACTGCCCTATCGTAGAACGAACTTTCCCGCAACTGAGCGCCTGGGTCTCAAAGACGCGCTCGAACCTGAATGCGGGTTTCCGATAGGGCTTCTTGGTCTGCGTCTTGTCATTCCGTGGCTTGTGACCAGGTGCTACTGGGTTCCCATTATCCATTCAGGGTTCGCTCCGCTCAACATCCCCCAAGCGTTGAACCAGGACAGATTATACCCTTTGCATGTCGGGACCCGAAAGAACGTGCCCGAGAAAATGGGCACGGAGATTCCCATGAACGACCGGAAGCCCACTGTGGGAATCGCCCGCTTCTCAAGACGCAGGTTTAACGACCCGAAACTGCAAGGTGCAGGAAGCTACATAACGCTCCCTGTCCCCGGCGAACTTGGCGCTGGCAACGGGCGGCGGACAGATTGGCCGTCTGCGGTCGGCCGCATTGCTACATCAGAAAATGTGCAAGATTTTGAAGTTCCCGCCGCTCCTCCGGTCGTCCAGACGCCGAACTACCGGTTCACAGCCAGTTAGTCAGGATGATTATTATCAGTGATTTAGGAGATATAGTAAAACTCTCACGCGAAATCGGGCCGTGGCTTGTCATTTGCTCCACTATCCAAGGTTCGTCTCCTCGCTCCTTTGTAGTTGCCGGTTAAATTTGCTGGCGCGAGATCGAGTGGCGGACGTCAACAGCAACCGCAGAAGTCTCAGGCCAGCTGCGCCGGCTGTGATGTAACCGCGTCGCAACCGACGCTTCCGAAACCGGGCAAATCAGCCCGGTTTCATTTTTTTGGCCTCCCCTTTACATGATCGAGTCGAGACGCAGTTGGACGCTTCTCCCCAAACGGCGAATGCATCCAACTCCTCCGAACCTATTCCAGAAAGCGAGGACTGTCTAAGCATCCCGATCTTTTTCGGAGCCGCAACTTCATACCATTTCAGCCCAAGCTTACCGGATCAGCCCTGCTCACCCGGTCGAGAAATGGATTTTCCTCTTCGTCCGCAGCTACCAATCCCTCCGGCAGACTTCCTCGGTTGTATTCGGCCATGCGGTTTTTCCACTTCAGGAAGTCGGTGATGCTCTGCGGCTCGATGCGGACTTCGACTCGACGCAGGCTGGCCAACAGCAGATTCATCTCATATTCGAAGCCAGTCGCTGAACGCAGGTTCTTCGCCGATCGCTTCACCTTTTCGATCTCTCGTCCGCATACTTCCAGCAAGCCCCAACCCGTGGGCAGTTCATCTACCTGGATCAGTCCTCGCGGCGCCAGGTAGTACCGCTCGCACCCAACCCCTGTGTCCGGCTGCTGCCGCCATGGTTTCGCATGGTCAGCCAGGAAGTCTGCGCGCGACGCTTTGCACTCCACCAGCACCGAATGACACGATTTCTTCCAGCCGATCGCGTCCGGCATCTCTCCGCTCGCGCAGGCCTGCTCGGAGAGCACAACGCCACAGCGATATCGCCGCAGCCACGCCACTGCCATGATTACGAGTTTTGCGTGCGTCACACAAACAGCTTGGATGGAAAAATCCTCCCTGCAAAGTGCCCGACTCGCTACTGGCCGTGGCTGACGGTCGCGTGGGAGAGGATTCTGGCCCCTAGTGATTCGCAGCTCGCCTCCGATTGCTGGCCAACCGCAGCGGTATTACCATTACCGGCCTGCGCAACACAGTTTCCAGCAGATGCCGTGCCGCGGCTACGTTTTCGGCGGCGCGGTCCAGCGGCGAATAGCCGGCCGATTGGACCAGCAATACGCGATCGCGCAAATCAACCGCAAGCCGAGGCGCTGTCCCGTCGCGCCGGTCGAGCGCATTGGCCAGCCGCAGCACACCTGCCAGTTCCAGCGCCAGGCGCCGATCCGGCAGCTCCAGCCGCTGCATGGCCTTTCTCTGCGGACGGGGCAAGGCTCCGCGATGATAGCGGGCCACCACCGCCACCAGTTCCAGCTCGCGGGCACTCCAGCCCAGCGGCCGCGCTAAGCTGCGGATCATCCGCGACGATTTCTTTTGATGATTGCCGTTTCCGTTGGCCCGTCCGACATCGTGCATGAAGGCGGCTGCGCGCAGCACATCGCGCCCATCCGTCGCGGCTCCGTCTGAAAGCAAGCCCGCGCGCCGGAGGCCGTCGTACAAGAGAAGCGATAGTCGGGCGACCCGCTGCGAGTGCTGAAAATCCGGATCCAGATATCCCGCCCACACCCGCAACCGGTTCATGGCTGCGGCCCGCAGTTGCGGTCCGGCGGGCAATTCCACCCGCCAGACGCGCCAGAGCGAGCGCGTGCCGATCATCAGCTCGCGATAGCGTTCCACGCGCCGGCTGCGCTCGCGGTTGAGTCTTTCGCGCCACCGGTTGCGGCTTTCCATGTCCAGGAAAGCCTGAATCTCAAGCGCTGTTGCCCACAGCACATCGAGATCGTGCACCTCGCCCAGCAGATCCTGCAGTTCCTTCAGATCCTTGCCCCAGAGCGCGTGCTGGGCGGGCAGGAAGTTTTCCACCGTGTAGCGGAACCGTTTAATCCCGATGCGCAGCTCGTGCAACGCCACCTGCGAACGCGTGCGCACGGCGCGCTTGTGCAGGTCGTAGGCGGCGGTCCATTTTTCCAGCGCCAGATGCAAATAGACCGGGTTCCCCGGCCGCAGGCGAGCCGCACGCCGGGGCAATATCCGGCTCCATTGGCGCCAGCGTTTGCGGTCAAACTGATTCAGGTCTTTCCAGGCCGCCTGCTTGCACTCGGCCTCGCGCGCGTGCACGTGGTGGAGCAGTTTGATCGCGACAGGATCGTCTTGATTTTCTGTAGCGACGCGGCTTGCGGGTGCCCCATCCTTGCGCGTTCGTTGCGCAAGGGTGGGTGCGTCTCCCGCCGCTGCCGGGTCGTCGGCAACTCCCAGCTTCTCAATCCACTCCTGCATCACCTGCATGTCGCGCAGTTCGCCAAGCGCGCGGAAAAGTTTCCGGCCCGCCTTCTTCATGTCTTTCCAGGACGGGTCGGGGTCCATCGCCATTAGTCCATCGGCGAGTGACCGACAGCGCCGCAGGGCCACGCGCAGATCGTGCACTGGGTCAGCTTCAAAACCCGCCGCGGCGCGATCGCATTCCTCGAGCACCCGCTCCATCCAGGCGCGCAGTCCGAGCTTTGGTTTTGCGGTCGCAGGCTGCGGGCGGGGTTTCAAACTCGGACTCGGGCTGGCTCCCACCGTGGCTCCTTTGGTTGACGGGAACCATTGTCGTCTGTTTGCACGGAATGTTCCAGCTTTCAGCCGTCAGCTTTCAGCGGTTAGCACCCAAAGGACGGGCACGAACCCGGGGCACCGCGCGGATGAGCAAGGAGAGTTCCCTGATGCGACCTCGCCAAAGCTAAAAGATGCAGGGGTCCTTCGACTCCGCAGGGACTTCACTTCGTGAAGTCCCTGCTCCGCTCAGGATGACAATCTGAATAGGGTGGCTGGCAACTGAGAACTGAAGACTGAGGGCAGAGATCTCAGGTTGGCACCCAAAGGGCGGGTGCGAACCCTGGGCACCGCGCTATTGAGAACTGAAAGCTGACAGCTGAGAGCTGCTTTACGCGCTCAGCACCTTTTCACGTTCCTCTGCGTCGCGACGCTCTTCGTGGGCCGAGGCGGGCAGCGCGAACGCGAGCACCTCGTCAATGGTCTTCACGTAATGAGTCGTTAGTCCCTGCAACTGCTCCGGCGTCAGGTCTTCGTCGACGTTGGTCTTGTTGTCGGCTGGAAGAATTACGTCGTGCACGCCCGCGCGCTTCGCTGCCAGCACTTTTTCCTTGATTCCGCCCACGGGCAACACGTTCCCGCTCAGCGTGATCTCCCCGGTCATCGCCGTCAGCGGGCGAGTCTGCTTGCCCGTCAGCAGCGAGACCAGCGCCGTCACGATCGTAACTCCGGCCGATGGCCCATCTTTTGGAATTGCGCCGGCAGGCACATGGATGTGGATGTCGTGGTTGGCGAAGAATTCTTCGTCCACTCCCAATTCCTTGGCATTCGACCGCACCCAGCTCAGCGCCGCCTGCATGGACTCGCGCATTACATCCTGAATCTGCCCGGTGATGGTCAGTCCGCCTTTGCCCTTCATCTGGTTGGCTTCGACAAACAGTATGTCGCCTCCCGATGGAGTCCAGGCCAGCCCGACCACAACGCCAGCCCGCTTGGTGCGCTCGGCGATCTCGCCCTCGCTGCGAATCTTGATCCCGCCCAGAAATTGCTGGATGACCTCCTTGGTCACGACCAGCTTCTCGGTCTTTCCCTCCGCCAGCCGCCGTGCCTGCTTCCGGCAGATGGTGCCCAGGTTCCGTTCCAGGTTGCGCACACCGGCTTCGCGCGTGTAGTGCCGGATCACATAACTCACCGTCTCTTCGGGAAACTCAATCAGCTCGTTGGTGATCCCGTTCTCGTCAATCTGCCGCGGGATCAGATACTGGAAGGCGATGTGGATCTTCTCTTCCTCGGTGTAGCCCTGCAACTCGATGATCTCCATGCGGTCGCGCAACGGCTCGGCGATGGGATCGAGCATGTTGGCGGTGGTGATAAACAGCACTTTCGAAAGATCGAAGGTCACGTCCAGATAGTTGTCGCGGAAGCTGGCGTTCTGCTCCGGATCGAGCGCTTCGAGCAGGGCCGAGGCGGGATCGCCACGGAAGTCGCGCCCCACCTTATCAATTTCGTCGAGCATGAAGACCGGGTCTTTCGTCTCCGCGCGCCGGATGCCCTGAATGATCTGGCCAGGCAACGCTCCGATATAGGTGCGCCGATGGCCGCGAATCTCGGCTTCATCGTGCACGCCGCCCAACGACAGGCGCGTGAACTTGCGCCCCAGCGCGCGGGCAATGGATTTTCCCAGCGACGTTTTGCCCACACCCGGAGGCCCCACAAAGCACAGAATCGGCCCTTTCATGGTGGGCTTCAAGCGCCGCACGGAAAGATAGTCGAGAATGCGGTCTTTCACCTTCTGCAGGTCGTAGTGGTCAGTATCGAGGATCTCTTTTGCCTTTGGGATCTCGATCTCTACGCCGGAAGTCTTATTCCAGGGCAAGATGGCCAGCCATTCGATGTAGTTGCGAGTAACCGAGTAATCGGCCGCCATCGGCGACATGCGCGACAGCCGCCCCAACTCTTTCAGCGCTTCCTTCTTGACGTCGTCGGGCATGCCCGCGGCTTCGATCTTCTGCCGAAGATCCTCGGTCTCGCGCTGGCCTTCGTCCTGTTCTCCCAATTCCTTCTGAATCGCCTTCATCTGCTCGCGCAGATAGTATTCGCGCTGCGTCTGCTGCACGCGATCCTGCACTTCCGACTGGATCTTGTTGCGCAGTTGCTGCACCTCAAGTTCCTTCGCCAGGTGGTGGTTGATTTTCTCCAGACGCACCCGCACGTCGGTCGTCTCCAGAGTGTCCTGCTTGTCGGCCGTGGAAAGCGACGGCAGCGAGGAAGCGATAAAATCCACCAGCCGCCCCGGCTCCTCAATGTTCATGGCCACCGTCGAAAGTTCGTCGGACAGGGTGGGTGAGCCCGCCACAATCTGCTGAAACAGCGTCAGCACGTTGCGCTGCAGCGCCTCGATTTCGGAATTCTTCGGCGGAATGGTCTCCGGAATCGAAACCACCTGCGCGCGCATGAACGGCGAGAGCTGCGCAAAATCGGCCAGCCGCACGCGCTCCAAGCCTTCGGCAAAAACAAACAGGCTCTGGTTCGGCATCTTGACTACTTTGTGAACTACCGCCAGCGTGCCCACGGTATAAAGGTCGCTAGGCTGCGGCGTATCTACGCGCGCCTCGCGTTGCGCGACCACGACAATGGTTTTGTCGTCGCCCAGAGAATTGATTAGCTGCACCGAACTTTCGCGCCCTACCGTCAGCGGCAACACGGCGTGGGGAAACAAAACCGTGTCGCGCACCGGCAGGATGGGCAGCGAACGTCCGGAGGCTTCGTAAGTCACAGAAGAATTAAGATCGCTCATGATTTTGTCTTGAGTCATTTCCACTCAACTTTGGATGAACCCTAGCTCCAAAGGATGCACCTCGGTTGCTAGGACGCTGAATTTTAGAACTTTTTCGGCTTTTTGCAATACCCGGAAAGGCTCCTCGCCCACATTCGGGTAACTGAAGGGCCGAGGGTGCCGCAGAAACGCGGGCCCCCAGCCCCCAGGAATCTTCCCCGCCCCGGAAACTACTCCTCACCCTTAGCCCGACGGCCTACTTGTGTTTGCCAAATAACAAGTGGCCACTGGCAATGGCGAATCAGAAAACGTGCTTCGCCAGCTCCCCTTTGAAGATCAGTTCGCGCAGAACCCGCTCATTGGCGGCATTCAGCTCGAAAATCTTCTTGTCCGCAGTGGCTTTTTCCGGCAGCGTAACCAGCGCGCACTTGGCCCGCACTTCGATGGCTTTCTTGACCCGAAGCTGGCGGAACACCATGATGTGATCCGCGCCTTCCATCACGTGCCGGACCTCATAGTCGCCGGAAGGCAGCAACGTATCCGCCACCCTGACCTTCTCAGTGAAATTCACCCGATAAATATTGCCCGCCTGGTTCTCTCCGGCAAGAGCGAAGACACCCAGGAAGAGAACGCAAATGGCACTAACAGACACAACTTGAACCCAACGCATGTCGATCACCTTCTTTCATATCCAGCCTATTCCGAATCGCCGAATGCTGCAATGCAGCATGTCACAGCGAGTTGTGATATGCGACCGGAAGGCTCCGGCCATCAGTTATTTAGAGGATTTGTATTGAGCCCATCCCGGAAGGACACGGCCTTTCGTGCTGCGCCTTGTTCATAGGGTTTTACACCTTCGGGTAAATCCCCAGCACCTTTACCAGTTCCGCCACTTCGCCCAGCCGATTGCTCGGAGCGCGTGTGCGATGGCCTACCGCGGTCGCATAGCCTTATAAAAGACGATGATGAGTGCGGTCCAACTCAGGATGGTTACAATCCAGACCACCACAGTTGTCCACACAGGCGTGATGCGGGGAGGCCTAATCTGAGTTGATAAGGGATGATGCTTAGCAAGTTCCGCACGAATCACCTCGAATCCGTTGACCTCTTTCGGAACAGAAATCCTCCTCTGAGGCTCCGTGCTCTCTACGACCAGCGCGCTTGGTCCATCGTAGAGCGCATCTATCTCGGAGAAGGCGATCCTGTCATCGGACCATCCCTCTCTTTTCCGAATAATTTCTTTGTCGGTCAGGGTGAATACCATCTGACGCTTAGCGCGTTGCACACCCAAATGAACTCCCAAAACATAGGCGCCTATGATCGCGCCAGCAGTCGTCGAAACCGCAAGCCACATGAGAATCTTGTACGCCGTCACATTTACCGGGAGAATGACAAGGGCAAAGACGCTCGTAACGATTATCAACAGCACGGGGCTCCATGCCAGCAGTCGAGTCCGGTTCTCGCGCTTTCTGCCCGATGGGTCAGCTTCGATCTTAAACACCCGCACGGATTGTTCCTGCATATCAGGAAGGACGCTCACGCCTTCGGGTAAATCCCCAGCACCTTCACCAGTTCCGCCACCTCGCCCAAGTGGCGCAGCGCATTGCGCGCATCGGTATCGTCGCCGCGCAGCAGGTCTACAAAAAAGGCGTACTCCCAGGGACGCCCGCGCAGCGGCCGCGATTCGATCTTGCTCAAGCTGATGTCGCGCAGGGCAAACACGCTGAGCGCCTTGAACAGCGCCCCCGGAAGACTCTTCAGGATGAAGGCGACCGAGGTCTTGTCGGCCCCGCGCGCCGCCCGCGCCTTGCCGCGATGAATCAGAAAGAAGCGAGTGAAGTTCTTCTTGTCGTCTTCAATTCCGGTCTTCAGGATCTTCCCGCCGTACACCTCCGCGGCTCGTTTGCTCGCTATTCCGGCTGCATCGGGCAAGCCCTCGGCCATCACGTGCTTCACGCTCCCGGCGGTGTCGTAGAACGGCTCCGCTTTCAATCGCGGATTCCTGGTAAAGAAATCCCGGCACTGGTCGAGCGCCACCGGATGCGAAAACACGCGCCGCACGTCGCCGAACTTCGCGCCCGGCAGCGCGATCAAGTTGTGCACAATGCGGAGGCGGAACTCGCGCACAATATGCACGTCGCGGCTCAGCAGCAGATCGAGGTGCTCGGCCACGGATCCTGCCAGCGAATTCTCAAGCGGAACCACCGCCGCGTGTACTGCTCCCCGCAGCACTCGATCGAATACCTCACGCGATCGCGCGCAGGGCACCACTAACGCCCGCGGCGCCATCGCCCGTGCCGCCTCATGGCTGAAAGAGCCGAGCTCGCCTTGGATCGCAATCTTCATCCGGTCCCTAGTTCCTTCTTTGGTAGAGACGAGGCTCGCCTCGTCTCAGTGCGCACGTGGAGACTTATTCCGGCCGAGAGACGCGGCCAGCCGCGTCTCTACAGCGAAGATCCTTCTACGGCTTCCCGTCGACCGGCAGTCGCTTCTCCATCACCAGCGCATCCAACTGGTTCGAATAGTAGCCGCGCACGGTCTTTTCGACTGAATATCCCTTGCGTTTGTAAAAGCGAATTGCCGCCTCGTTGTCCACGGCGGCCTCGAGGGCCACGGCCTGGGCCCCGCTGTCCCGCAACCGGTTCTCGGCCGCGACCAGCAAGGCCGAGCCTACGCCCGAGCGCCGAGCCTGGGCAACGACGTCAATGGTAATGATGTGCCCCGTCCGCCGCCGCAGCTCGGCCACAATGAAGCCCACAATCGCAGGTGGGCGGCCAGGAGCCGCCTCTGGGCTCTTTACGCCCCCAGATGCGGTCGCCGCAGGAATCTTCGGCGTCCCGTTCTCTCCGGCTTCGGCCACCAGCGTGAAGGCTCCTGGGCGGCGCATATAGAAGGCCATCTCCGGACGCGAGTAGGCTAGTTGCGGGTCGAAGCAAGCTTGATCGATCCGCCACAGCGTGTCAAAATCGGCCCTCTGAAACAGTCGGATGCGGAACGGCACGCCGCCATTGTAGCGGGTCAATGCGGGAAGCGAAAAACGTCCGCCTGCAATTTCTCGGCTCCGATTTTTTCTTCCCGCCCACTTGCGCACTTGCATCGAACGGACGTAGGATTTTTTGGAGAGAGGGCAGCACGTGGGGCGAATGGTTCTGATTGACGTTGGCCTGGCAGGAATCGTCGCTTTGCTGTGGTACTGCTGGTTTGTCCGCTATAACCGGCGCCGCGCAGCGAACGTGCTGCAATGGGTACAGGCAGCCTGCCTCGGCAAAGGACGCCTCACCGATCTTCAATGGCAGGCCAGCAGCTCGCGGCTCCGGGCTACCTTGCATCTTTCTTCCCGCTGGTTTGACGACGCCCGCCTTACCATTCGGCTGCTGCCGCGCCCGCTGCCGGTAAAGTGGGCCCTGAGCCGCTGGCGCGACCAGCAGGAGACTCTGACCTTCGAAGCCGACATGGGGTTCCGCCCCGGCTTCCATCTCGATATCGTGCGTCATCGCTGGTCGGGGCAAACGGGCGACAAGAAAAAGACGCGCCGGTGGGCCGTCGCCCGGCCGGGCCCAGTCGTTCTGACCACAAAAGAGGATTGGCCGCTGGAGCTGACTCCGGTGGTCAATGCGCTCGCCACTTGGCGTGACAAGGATTTCGTCAGCGTACGATTCAAACAGACCTCGCCTCACTTTACCGCTACGGTTGCCCTCGACAACCTCTCCGATCAAAGGTCCGCAGCCTCCCTGCTCGGCCTGTTCCGCGAACTGGCGGCCAGTTCGTCCGCGAAACAACACTGAGGAACGGTCGTCGTTCGTCGTTTGCAATCCCCAGCAAATACAGATGATAAAGCCTGACGACTGACGACCGAAGACTGACGACCGGACTTCATCGGAACTTCGTGATCAGCTCTCCAAACGGATCAACTCGCACGTTCCACGTCCCCTGAAAAGGATTGTCAAGGTCGGTGAGCACGAAATGGGCAAAGAACAAGAGCATGGCAGCAATCGCTACCGACAGAATTCCGAGCGCGACATTGCGAAACGGATAAAAAAGCAGCAGGAACAATATCGTGCACGCGGTCAGCGACACGAACAGGACTAGAGTCCGCGGAATTCGCTTCACGCTGAGCGACAAACGCTCGTCCCGATGCGCGCTGGCCTGATTGGCAATATCGAGCAGTCGCTCATACACAACGCGCTCGGAGTCGTCTTCCCATTTGATGTTCGCCACGCTTCCAATCACATCATAGAAAAGCCGGTCCGTCTTTTCGCTCGTCCCTCCGTCGGCGAGCGCTTTCCATTCCGTCTCCACCACGGACCTGGCATAGATCTTCACGGCCCGTACGATCGGCTCACGCACCGCCTCCTTAAGACGATTGCTGAAAAGGAGCAGGTCCTTCAGTGAGCCGGACTCTTTCAGTATCTCGTTTTCGACCGATGTAAATTGACCCCAGATTACATAGGTCGCAAACGCATACAGCACGCTGTAAAGGGTGCCGATGATCTGCACCAAGGTGGCGAGTCCCTCGGCGTCGCCGAGAAAAAGCTTCTGAAAGCCCGCAAACCACAGAATGGCGTAAACAGCAGCCAGCGCAACCAGAATCTTCGCGCAGCGAGCGAGTATTTCGCCCGGAATGATGCCGAGCGTTCTCGCAAACAGTGTTTGGTCGTCAGAGTTGTTCGTCATCGCGATAGAAGAGTATAGAGCTGTCGTTGGTCGTTCGTCGCCAGTCGTCAGGTTCAGCTCGTTTGTGTCTGCCGGACTCTCCGAACGACTAACGACCGAAGACTGACGACGGTCTATCCCGGCTCCGCCACGAACCGGTATCCCACTCCGCGCACCGTCTGCAGATGCTTCGGCCGCGACGGGTCGTCTTCGATGTAGCGTCGCAGACGCACTATGAAATTGTCGATGGCCCGCGTGTCGGTGTCTTCGTGCAGCCCCCAGACTTCTTCGAGCAGCGCCTTGCGGGAGACGATGCGCCCTCCACTTCGGACCAAGTAGCGCAGAAGGTCCGCCTCCATCACGGTGAG
>Ga0187803_10000228_pt1 | contig 23193 bp, 21 predicted proteins | sample NC_wetland_sal_i_2_FD_132425 | JGI IMG/M metagenome (GOLD analysis project Ga0187803, IMG submission 132425) | Wetland sediment microbial communities from Neuse River Estuary, North Carolina, USA - Control_3 | ecosystem: Environmental > Aquatic > Freshwater > Wetlands > Sediment | place: USA...
TAGTACGTACAGAATGAATGGTCTCTAGGCAAAAACTCGGAATCACGATAAAGTCCATTTCCAACGGTGGGAGTCCCCGCCAATCGTTGCCAGTTTCCGCAGGGACTGGTGTAGGAGGTGCGCTTTGCCGGGACTAGCGCACTACATGAGCCAGTACGATCACGAACATAGTTCTGGATGGAACAAGGCGCTGCATGGGATCGGCATACCGCTGATTTTTGCGGGAATTATCCTGCTGGTTCTGCTGCATTGGAAGCTCGGAGCAGCCTGTTTCGTGGGCGGCTGGGTCCTACTGCTCGTTGGGCACAAGATCGAAGGAAATAACCCGGCGTTTTTTCAGGGGCCAATCTATTTATTGGTCGGGCCAGTTTGGGTCGCCAAGGAACTGTGGTCTGTTCTGACCGGGGCGAATCGCGGTCAGAACCCTGAGGGCATGCCTCTCAAGAAATTGTAGAGACGTGAATTTCACGGAGAACAGACCAAGGTACGGCGACCATGCAAAATGAAGAGCAGAACCCGGAATTGGCGGACGAGACAAACGAAATGTCGAGCGAAGGCGCGGTGAACGCAAGTACAGAACTGCGGAAGAGACGGAGCACGCGCATAGTGCAGGCGGTGCCCCTGGTGGTAACGGGCGTAGACGCGCTGGGGCGGCCGTTTGCTGAGCGCACGTCGACGCTGATCATCAATTGCCACGGCTGCCGTTACCAATCAAAACATTACGTGCTGAAAAATATGTGGGTGAACCTAGAAGTGCCCCACCCGGAGCCGGGACACGCGCCGAGACGCGTGCGCGGGAAGGTGGCATGGATTCAGCGGCCACGGACTGTGCGGCAGTTGTTCCAGGTGGCCCTGGAATTGGAGTCCGCGGGGAATATGTGGGGAATCGGGTTCCCTCCGGAAGACTGGTTCGCGTTTTCGGAGGAGCGTCCGTTGCTGCCCAACGCGCTGGCGCCCGCTGATGCGAGCGGAGCGCCATTGCCGCCTGCGCCGAGCGAGACTCCGCTACCCATCGAGGAAATTGAACCTGGCGTTGCAACTCCCGACAACATCCGGGTGTTCCCTGCCCCGGCGAGCGAGACGGACGCCTCCCTGCAACTGGCACGGCAGGTGGCGCGGTTGCTGGCGGAAGCAAGGCATCAGATCCACGCGGCAGCACGCGAAGCGGCAGTTGAGGCGGTCAACGCAGAGCGCCGCATGGCGTTCGAACAGTGGGAGCAGAAGTTTTTGGCGTTCCGGGAAGAAGTGGCGAAGGAGACCGCGCACGCCGTCGGAACGATTCAGGAAGAGACGGAAACGCGAGCGCGGACGGCGCAAGCCGCGGCCGCGGAGGCGCTGAAGAACGAGCTGCCACGGTGGCTGGCGCCGCAACTTGAAGAATTAACGCACCAGCTGACCGCGCAACTGGCGAGAGAGGGCGCGGCGCAACGGGAGCAACATGAGAAACAGCTCGGCAGCGCTCAAGAAGAGTTACAGACGCTGTGCGCCCAGGCGGACGAGGCTGCCGCGAAGCTGAGGACACAGGCAGAAGCACTGGAAACGCAGGTCTCCGCGCGACTGGAAGGCGCGGCACAAAATGTTCTGGAGGCAGCGCGGCAGCGAGAAGAATCGGCGGCTACGTCTCGCGACGCACTGAGTGCGGCGATCAACGAAATGCAACAGCAAGTGGCTGCGACGCAGAGCGAAGCACAAAATTCGTTGCGCGAACACCTGACGCAGGAAGTGCAGGCGGCGCAATCGCGCTGGCAGAGTGAGCTGGATCAGGCATTGAACGCGGCCCAGCAACAGGCGGCGGAAGACCTGAAGCAATACACGCAGGAATTGCGGAAACAAGTCGAGGAAGAGGGTTCGAAGCAAAGCAGCGGCATGCGTGAGGCGGCGGAAACCCATGCCACGCGGCTTGAGGAGAAATTGGCTGAGGCAAAAGCAGCCACAGACCGGCTGGAGCAGATACCGTCGCGGATCGAAACGGCGCAGCAGCAGGCGGCGAGTAGAATACAATCGCAACTGGATGAGGCAATGAATCTCCGCCGGGATGAACTGGACCGGCAGTCGGAAGCGATATTCGAAGAGATTCAGGCGCGCATCCGAAGCAGCTTTGAGGCCGCCAACAGCGAGGCTTTGGGAAAGTTTGGCGAGCAAGTTCAGTCCATGCTGGGGCCACACCTTCAACAAACCGAGGAAGCGGTTCAACGGCTGGCGGACGGTCGATCGCTGCTGGATGCGGCGATGGCCATGCAACAGGAGCGCATCCGCGGGTCGGCAGACGAGGCATTCGCGGAATCAATGGCGCGCTTCCGGGAAAATCTGGGCAGCGTGGAGCAGGTGCTGAACGACTCAGCGCAGTCGATCACCACGCGGCATCTGGACGAAATGGAGAGCAAGGCCGTCGACATGAAGCACCGGTCGGTGGAAGAACTGTACAAATCCGCGGAGTGGTACGAAAAGAAGACACAGACGCAATTGCAGAATTTAACGGAAAAGTTGGTGGAAGAGTCCGGCAAGCAATTGCGGGAGAAGGCCGGCGAAGTTTCCGGCATCTTCGCAAACGAACTAAACAACACCAGCCGAAGCTTCGTAGGCCAAACGCGGCAGCAGATGGAAGAGGCGGTGCAGGAAGCGTTCGAGAAGATACGAGTACTTTTTGCGGAGGCAGCGGACACCACGTCGGCGGCGTTCACGGACGAAATTCAGCGCAATGCACGGCACGAGTTGGAGGGGTTCACGGAGCTGACGAACCGGTCGCTGGAGGAATCACGGGAAAAGCTGGACACCGAACGCCTGGCTTTCAACCGGAGGTTGACGGCGCAGCAGGATGAATTCCTGCGGCGGTTCCAGACGGAGATCACGGAAGCGGCGAAAAAGGGCGTCGTCGAGGCACGGGAGAAAGTGGAAGCAGGCTTTGCGGCGCTGTGGGATTCGTGGAAGAGGATGAACGAAACGAGCCTGACGGAGATGCAGAGTGCGTTCGGGAGGCTCAGCAACGAAGGCGCCGAGCAGTACCGCGCGCGGCTGGAAAACATATCCAATTCCTGGATGGTGGCTACCGTGACAACACTCGATCATCAGTCGCGAGACGTGATTGCAAAGATTGCAGCGACGGCGGAAGAAAAATTGCGCGAAGCAACCTCGCAAGTGTTTGCACAGTTCGGAGAGACATTGCGTGAACGGTTGCAGCAAATAGCAACGGGATTTGGGAAGCCAGCGCCGCCGAAATAGTCTTCAGTATTAAGTAATAAGTTCTCAGGGCCAAACAACCGAGTAAGTCGAGGTGTGGTTGAATTGGCGGTCCGCCTCGGAAGGCGGACCCTACAAGAGCAAGCAAACCCTGTATAATCCGGTAGTTCAACCATGGCCAACCGGGCGCATATGCGCGTGTGGACGCGCGACTTTTCCGAACAGACAATGATCGCGGAGTTTGCACGATTTTTGACCAGCGCACCTCTTTCCGAGGGCAAAGGGCGATTCCAACAAATTACCGTGCAAGCCGTGGATGCCACCGAAATGCCCGTGGTGGAGTGGGACCTGAAGGAGGGCACATTTGGAGCGGCGGAAGTTGCCGCCCTCGCGGCGCAACACATCCACGAAGATACGGCGTTCATCGTCGAGGCGCGGTGGGATTTGTGGAGTTTTGAACTGGAAACGCTGAAGTGGAAGCAAGCGCCGGAGCCGCTGGAGTTGATTTGCCAGGGCAAGGCGTACGACGACGGTGTGGCGGCGACGGCGGGACATTTCAACGCAGACCTGGGATTTGAACATTTCTTCACGGGCCACGCGGGATTGCTGGCTCCCGGCGCGGCAAAGAACGCGATTGAGATTTCGGACCACCCGGTGGAAAAGACCTTCCGGAATTGGATGGCGAGCACGGAGAACCTGAAGCAATATCACCAGAAAACGAGGGAAAACATCCAAAAACTGTTCGGCTGGGTGGAGGCGGTGGAAGCGGCGCTGCCAGTGGAACGCAGCGAATTGTGGAGCGAAGGCGAAGACAATTTTGAGGCCCGACTGGATGCGATCCTGGGGCAGAGGTAAGTTGTAACTCATAAGTTTACAGTTTTAGGTAAATATAGGGACGTGAGGATGCTTGTTCGACTATGTCGCGGCCGCTTTCTGAAGCATGTTCTGTGCACCCCGAGGGGGATTGCGGGGCAAGCGCTTTTGGGATTGTGCCTAACGACCGCGTTCGCTAACGCTCAAACGGCGCAAAAACCCACGACGAACAAGGCGTCGGCGAAGCGCGTGAATGAGTTGGCACTGGCGGGTTTGCGGCCGGGAAGAGACACGCTAACGCGGGCTATACATCGGTATGGGGAATCTGAGAACCCTCTGAAAGAACAGGGCGAATCGATCTGGGATAACGGATGCCGCAAGAGCTCGCTGATTGTGGGCTACAACCAAAAGCAAATGATTGAGACGATCAGCGTGAGGCGGATGCAAGGATCTATCGATGCGGATTGCTTCGATAAGGTGAAACTGAACCCCTGGCGAACGGGACATGGATTGGCGATCAACGACCCCGCAACGAAGGTTGTGCAATTGTACGGCGAACCGGACTCGCGGAGTCCTAGCACTAGGGACGGACAGCCGTTAGAATTGTTACATTACGCGTTCGACTGGGCTGGACAAGAGGTCCCGCAGGTTATGGAAGTTTTGTGCACGAGGGAGAAGGACGGACAGCCTGGGCGGGTAGTGGAGATAACGCTGGCGGCAGCGAGCTTGTAAAGAGTTGTAAATAATTGAGGAGGCGAAGGCACGCGGTGTTACGAACAGGATTCGGACGCGTCTATTTGGAAAGGACCTGGATGATTCGCTCCCTATTTGGATTGCCTGTGAGGCGCGGTTGCTGGCGGGCGGTAATCGCCTTGAGCCTGATTTTTGTGGGATGTAGTTCCGAAGCGCCAAAACCGGCCGAGCAAAAGCCCGCCGAACCCCCCATTCCCGAAGCAGTGCAAGATGCTGCCAGAGCCCTGCTGGGGAGCGATGCGCAGGTGCTGCTCTACGGCGACCTGGCGAAAAACGGGAACCAACAGATCCTCGCAGCAAACGTGGTGCCGAACACGCCCAAGAGCACGGTGGCAGGCACGGTGGTCACGCGTGCCATCATTGCGGAAAACGTGGATGGGAAGTGGACGGAATTGATGCGCGCGGATGAGTATTTGAAGAACACGAAAGGGTATCTGGGATTGACCCCGCTGCAGGCCGTGACCGGCTGGAAACTGCAGTATGAAAACAGCGCGGAAAAAGGGGCGTCGTTGTATTTCACTCCGGTAAAGGCGGGAACCAACGAGAAGACGCTGCCCATCGCGGTGAAATGGAATCCGGCGACGAAGCGCTACCAATCGATGGACCTTACTTACGAACATTTTCTGCTTGAGGCACCCTCATTGGAGAATCCGAGGTCGGTATTGCGATGAGCACGGCGGCAACAACAGTGCGCGCAGGGGAAGCGGCGAAGAAAGCGCCGAAAGTTTCCTCGTGGAAAAATCTGCACGGGTTGCTGCCGTACCTGGGGCGGTATAAGGGAGCGATTGCGCTGGGGTTGCTGACGCTGGTGGTGATGGGGTTGGTCGGAAATATCGTGCCGCTGACCACCGGAATCATCATCGATACCGTGGCCGGGAGTTCGCGGCCCTTCGAGCATGCCGCGCACGGAGCAACAGATGTGGCTCCATTGAACTGGCTGAGCAAGCTGGTGCCTTATTACGAGGCGCACAGCCGGCGAACACTCCTGATCTATTGCCTCACCCTGGTGGGCTGCATAGTTTTGAAGGGCCTGATGTCGTTCTGGACGCGATGGATCCTGATCGGAATTTCGCGCGACATTGAATTCGATATCCGCAGCGACTTGCTGGACCGCCTGCTGGTGATGGAGCCGGAGTTTTATGTGCGGAATCGCACGGGCGAGCTGATGTCGCGCGCGACGAACGATCTGAACTCCGTGCGCATGGTGCTGGGCCCGGGGATCATGTACAGCGGAACCACGATCGTGACGATGGTGTTATCCATCGCGGTGATGGTGGTGCTATCGCGGTCGCTCACCTTATGGGTGCTCTTACCCGTGCCGGTGGTGGCGGTTGCAGTGTGGTATTTCGGGAAAGTGATCCATGAATTGTACGAAAAGATTCAGGCGTCACTGGCAACGCTTTCAGCGAAGGTCCAGGAAAACCTCTCCGGCGTGCGGGTGATCCGGGCCTACGCGCAGGAAGAGGCGGAAACCAAGGGGTTCGACGCGCCAAACCGGGATTATGTCGCGAAGAACGTGCAACTCATCCGGATGTGGAGCATGTTCATGCCGTCGCTGCAGGCGATGATCGGGACAACGTTCCTGATCGTGCTATGGCAGGGCGGGCACCGATTCCTGTACGGACAGATGTCCCTGGGCGCGCTGATCACTTTTAACACCTACCTGAACTTTCTCGTGTGGCCCATGATTGCGCTCGGATGGGTGACGAATATTTTTCAGCGCGGCGCGGCGTCGATGGGGCGGTTGAATTACATTCTGACGGCAGAGCCGCAGATCGACGACCGTTACGCAAAGATTCCGAAGGGCACGCCCGTTGATGGCGAAATCGAGTTTCGCAATCTGACGTTTACCTACCCGACCGCAATTTCAGGAAATGGAAACAAGGGTACGGATGGGCACGGCGGAGAATTCCACCCGGTGCTGAAGAACATCAACTTAAAAATCCCCGCGGGCTCGACGTTGGCCATCGTAGGGCCAACCGGAAGCGGGAAAACGACGCTGGCGGCGCTGATTGCACGCTTGTGGGAAGCGCCAGACGGAGAGGTTCTGATCGACGGGCGCCCCATCCGGGAATGGCCGCTGGAAACACTGCGACGCGCGATCGGCTACGTTCCGCAAGACACTTATCTTTTCAGCGAAACGGTGGGAGAGAATATCGCGTTCGGATTGGAGCGGCATGAGCCGGCGCAAATCCTGGAAGCGGCGGAAATCGCAAGCTTGCACGCGGAGGTACAGGATTTCGCGGGCCGCTACGACACCATGGTTGGCGAGCGCGGGATTACCTTGTCCGGCGGGCAGAAGCAGCGGTCGGCGATTGCGCGCGCGGTGATTCGCGACCCGCGAATCCTGATCCTGGACGATTCCCTTTCCGCGGTGGACACGCAGACGGAAGAGAAAATCCTGGGGCGGTTGCGCGGGGTAATGCGCGGGCGGACAACGATCCTGATTGCGCACCGTACATCGACAGTGCGGGATGCAGACCAGATTGTGGTGGTAAAGGACGGCGCGATTATCGAACGCGGAACGCATGAGGAACTGCAGGCACGCGGCGGGTATTACGCCGATCTGTACCAGAAACAGTTGCTGGAAGAAGAGCTCGAACGGGCATGAGCACCATTCAAGAAGAAGAGGCACTTGGTAAGGCGTACGACTCGCGCCTGATGAAGCGGCTGCTGGATTACATGCGGCCGTACAAATGGCGGGTGATCTTTGCGCTGACGCTGGTGGCAGTGGTGACGCCGCTGGAACTTGCGCCGCCCATCCTGTTTCAGCGCGCGATCGATTGGTACTTGGTGCCGGGAGTGAGCGGAGTTCTGGCGCTGCCGAAGGCGTGGAACGGGATTCTGCTGATCAGCTTGTTTTACTTCGGCGTGCTGGTGTTCGATTTTCTGGCGCAGTACGTGCAAATCCGAATCATGCAGCGCGTGGGCCAACAGACGATGTACGACATGCGCACGGAGATTTTCGGGCATTTGCAACGCCTGCCGATGAGTTATTTCGACCGGAACCCGGTGGGGCGATTGATGACCCGCGTGACCACCGACGTGGATGCGCTGAACGACCTGTTTGCCGCCGGCGTTGTGACGATGATTAACGATTTTTTCCTGCTGGTCGTAATGGCGGGGCTGCTGTTCCGAATCGATGCCAAGCTCGCGCTGGACGCCATGTCCGTGTTGCCGTTCATATTAGTGGTGACACTGATCTTCCGGAAGTACGTACGCGATGCCAACCGGAAGATTCGCACTGCGATCGCGCGGATCAATGCATTCTTGCAGGAATATATTTCAGGGATGAGCGTGGTGCAGCTCTTCAATCGCGAACGGAAGGCCCGGGAGGATTTTGCCAAGCGGAACAAGGACAACATGCTGGCGTGGCGGGATGCCATCCTGGCGTATGCGCTGTTTTACCCGGCGGTGGAATTCCTGAGCTTCGCGACGATTGCCTTGATCTATTGGTCCGGCGGAAACCGCATCCTGGGAAATGCATTGACGCTGGGCGTGCTGGTCGAGTTCACCATGTTTGCGCAGCGGTTTTTCCGTCCCATCCAGGACTTGAGCGAGAAATTCAACATCCTGCAGTCGGCCATGGCGGCATCCGAACGCATTTTCAAGCTACTGGATGAGCCGATTACGATTGACAGCAATCCCGACGCGAAGAAACTGGTTTCGCCGCGTGGAGAAATTGAGTTCCGGAACGTGTGGTTCAGCTACAGGAACGTGGCCGAGCCCGCGGATGAGGACTGGGTCCTGCGCGACGTTTCGTTCCGTGTTTCCCCGGGGCAGACGTTTGCGATTGTGGGACATACCGGCGCGGGAAAAACGACGCTGATCTCGCTGCTGCTGCGGTTCTACGATATTCAGCGCGGGCAGATCCTGCTGGACGGAGTTGATGTTCGCTTGTTGGACTTGCAGGAACTGCGCCGACAGTTTGGGATTGTGCTGCAGGATCCATTCCTGTTCACGGGAACGATCGAAACGAACGTGCGGCTGGGCACCCCGGGCATCACGCGCCCTGGCGTGGAAAGTGCCCTGGATGAGGTCGGGCTTGGGGATTACGTCAAGACGTTGCCGCAGGGGGTGGGGACGGAAGTGAACGAGCGTGGATCGACGCTTTCCGTCGGACAGAGGCAGCTAATCAGCTTCGCGCGCGCACTGGCGCACAATCCGCGGTTCCTGATTCTGGATGAAGCGACCTCCAGCGTGGATACGAAAACGGAATTGCAGATTCGCGAGGCGCTGAACCGTTTGTTGTCCGGCCGAACAGCGGTGGTGATCGCCCACCGGCTGAGCACTATTCAGCACGCTGACCGGATATTGGTTTTTCACAAGGGCAGATTGCGCGAAGAAGGAGCGCACCAGGAATTGTTGGCGCAGCGCGGCATTTACTTCCGCCTGTACCAATTGCAATACAAGGAACAGGAATTGCACAACGGCAACGGGATTTATCCCGCGGCAGGCTCCTCCGCATTGCCTGCTCCGCTGCCCGCGAATGACTGAACGACCCACTTTCGATGCCACCGATTCCCCTACTCCTCTCCGCCGGTGAAGCTTCCGGAGACATGTACGCGGCACGGCTCGCGTCCGCGCTCAAGGCTCGCCTGGACGTACAAATCTTCGGCATGGGCGGACCGCAGATGCAGGCGGCGGGCGTGGAAATCGTAATGAATTATGAGGAAGTGGCGGTCGTTGGAATCACGGAGATCCTGAGGCACCTGCCCTCGCTGTTGAAAGCGATGGACAAGCTCGTCGCAGAGGCCGAAAAGCGCAAGCCGGCGCTGGCGATCCTGACGGATTTTCCAGGGTTCCACTTGCGGCTGGCCAGGAAGCTGCAACCCCACGGAATCCGCAATGTCTATTACATTTGCCCGCAATTCTGGGCTTGGCGGCCGTGGCGGGTGAAGTTGATTCGGCGCCGGTTCGAGAAGGCGCTGTGCATATTTCCGTTCGAGGAGGAGTTTTTCAGAAGCGCGGGAATTTCGACGGAGTTTATTGGCCATCCGCTGGTGGGAACAGTGAGCGCCGTGAAGAACCGGAAGCAGTTCTGCGAGGAGCGCGATTTAGCAGCAGGGCGAGCATTGGTGACAGTGCTGCCGGGGAGCCGAGCCGGCGAGTTAGCGCATCATCTGCCGGTATTGCAGGAGGCATGCGCGCGGATTGACGCGAAAGTGCCGACTCAATTTGTGGTGGCGGCGGCGCATCCCAAAGATGTGGAAATGTTGAAGGCGGGCTGGGCCGCGGGGTTAAAGGTGCGGGTGGTGGAGGGAGAGACGTACAACGCGTTGGCGACGGCCGATGCGGCAATTGTTTCGAGCGGGACGGCAACAGTGGAGGCAGCGCTGCTGGACGCACCGATGGTGGTAGTGTACCGGGTGTCTCCGCTGACGGCGGCGCTGGCGAAACCTCTGGTGCGCGCGCCCTTTTTCGCGATGGTGAATCTAATCGCGGAGAAGCAAGTCGTGCAGGAATTGGTGCAAAGCGATTTCACGCCGGAGAAGGTGGCCGCCGAGGCGTTACGGCTGTTGCAGGACCCGAACGCGCGCGCCACGATGAGGGCGGGTTTGGCAGAAGTTCGGAAACGGTTGGGGCCACCCGGGGCGGTAGAACGCGCGGCGGATGCCATTGCCGGGTTATTACGGAGGGGCGCTGGCAACGCTTCTTGAGGCGCTGTTATCCTAGTATAGGGACTCACCGTGAACGGTCTTGAAAGGACATCGATGATCCATCGCCAATGGAACTGGGCCCTACGAGCGCCGGCCATCCTGTTTTTGTGGGCAATCTGCGGCGCGGCCGCGCACGCGCAGGCGCCACACGCGCCGAGTTTCCTTGCTGAAAAATATGAAGTGTCCGTGTATCTGGACACCGCCGCGCAAGGCATTAACGCGGTTGCGAAAGTGGAATTCCGCGCGCAGGAAGTCTCGCAGCTTGTACAGGTGGAGCTGCACGAAAACCTGGAAGTGCGGGACGTCAAGGGAGCGGATGGAAAAACGCTGCCGTTTCAGCGCACGGCGGAGAACCCTCTTTACCTCCTGGTGACGCTGCCTATGCCGGTGGTCGCCGGGCAAACGGTGACATTGACTTTCAGCTACGGCGGATTCCTGGCGAATGAAGAAAACAGCCCGGTGCCAAACATGCGGGTGGCCTCGGTCAGTAAGGATTGGTCTTATTTGCTGCTTCCGGCGCGCTGGTTTCCTCTGACGAATTATCCCTCTAACCGATACACAGGCACCTTCAAGCTGAATGTGCCGGAAAATGTGGCGGTGGTGGGCACCGGGAAGGCAGATTCGCCCCAGCCGATGGCAGGACGCGCCCCGGTGGAGGGCCGGCGGCTGATGTATACGTTCCGCTGCGGCGACCGGCCGGAGCCTTACGGATCGTTCGTGATTGGGCCGCTGCAACTGAATCCCAAGCAAGCAGAAGGGATCAATGTGGCGGTGTATGCGCCACCAGCGCAGTCCGGAAAGGCGCAGGAGTTCGCGAATGGGGTGGCGCACCAGGAAATCATTTTTTCGGATTTATTTGGGGAGTTGCCTGACCCGGACCTGACCGTGGTGCAATTGCCCGATGGGACTCTTCGAGATTTTGCCGCGCCGGGTGTGCTGATGCTGGCGCACCGGGTTTGGGACCCGAAGACGAACGACCGCACGTTGAGCCGGCTGGTGGCATCGCAATGGTGGGGCAATCAAGTGCTGCCGGCAAGCTCCGCAGACGTGTGGATCGGTGACGGGCTGGCGCGCTATTCGGAAGAGTTGTACGCGGAGCAGGCGATTGGAAAAGAAGCGGGCTTGCGCGCCATTGACGAATTTGCCGTTGGCGCGCTGATGTACGACGACTCGGCGCCGGTGGCGCAGTCGGCACGGTTGATTCCCTACTCCAGCGAGTATCGCTCCGTGGTGATGAACAAGGGAGCGATGCTGTTTCACATGCTGAGGGCGCAGATGGGAGACGTGGCGTTCAAGTCGCTGCTCCACCAGTTTTATGCGAAGTATCAGGGTAAAACGGCCACGATCGCCGATTTCGAGAACATGGCGGTGGCGCAAACGAACGCCAGCTTGAAACCGGGAACGGAGCCGCCGAATCTGCAGGGCTTTTTTGCGCAGTGGCTGAATTCGACGGGGATTCCGGAATTCACGATGGATTATGTCGTTTACCGGACGCGAAAGGGGTTCCGCGTCATCGGGAAGGTTAAGCAGCCGATCGAAACGTTCAGCATGCCCGTACAAGTTCGCATCGACACGGAAGGAAACCCGGAAATCAAAAACCTGGAAGTGACCGGAACGGAATCGGACTTCATGGTGGAGACCTTCGGCAGGCCAAAGCCGGGAGGAATCCGGGTGGACCCGAACAATACGATCTTGAAGAGCACGCCAGGCCTGCGGGCGCGTGCGGCGATTGCGCGCGGCGAGGAGTTGGCGGAGATTGGCAAATATTACGATGCCGTGCAGCAATATCAGAAGGCGTTGACCATCCAGCCGAACCGCCCGCTGGCGAATTTCCGGATGGGCGAGGCCTTTTTCTACCAGAAGAATTACCAGGCGTCGGCAAACGCATTTCGTGAAGCGCTGGCAACCGTGCCGGAACCCGCGGAAAAGTGGACAGAGGTCTGGAGCCACATTTATCTGGGAAAGATTTTCGACCTGTTGGGACAGCGCGAGCGAGCGCTGAATGAATACAACAAGGCGCGGCAACTGAACGACAACACCGGCGGCGCGCAGCAATATGTCGAGGCCTTGATCAAGAAGCCTTATGCCGAGGGCTCGACCGTGGCAACCGCCAGCCCCGCAACCGATAGTGCAACCGCACCGGCAAAGGAAGGGAAAAAGGCGGACGTCCCAGCGCCAAGCTCGGGCGAAAAACCGACGTTCAAGAAGCCCAACCCGTAGAAGATTTTGCCACGGGGATGTTAGCCGTTACGGGACCAACTTCCCATCCGTATTGCGAATTTCCACTTTGCCCAAATTCAGTTTCTTCATTTCCCCTTCAATTTTGGCGCGGTCGCCGACGGCGAGGACGGTGATCTTGTCCGGCTGAATGTACTTTTGCGCAGCGGCTTGCGCCTGCTCGGCGGTAACGGCGTTGAGGCGCTCCGGCAGTAACGAAAAATAATCCAACGGCAGACCGTAAACATAAAGCTCAGCAAACGTGGCCGCGGCTTCGGAGCCGTGCTCGAAGCGGCCCGGCAGCGATTGCGCGATAGAGTCCTTGGCCAGCTTGAGTTCCTCGGGGCTCATCAAGGTATCGCGCATGCGGCGCAATTCGTTGAAGACCTCGGTGGTCGCCGGCGCGGTGGCATCCGTGCGCACATCGGAGTAGACGATGAAGGGCCCCGGCGCAATGTGATAGTTGAAGAAGGAGCCGGCGCCGTAGGTGTAGCCGTGCTGTTCGCGCAGATTCATGTTGATGCGGCTGGAGAAAAGCCCGCCGAGATCGGAGTTCATGACTTCGAGTTGGGGGTAATCGGGAGCCGAGCGTGCCACCCCGAGCGAGAAGAAGATGAGCGTGGTTTGTGGCGCATTGGGGCGATCCACCAGGATGAGCTTGGCATCCGAGGGTTCCGGAGTACCCATGTTGGGCGCGGGCGCAATGCCGGGCTTCCACCCTGCGAACTGCTTTTCGAGTAGCGGCTTCAATTCCGCCAGCTTGATATTGCCAGTGACGATGAGCGCGGCATCACTGGGAAGATAATTTTGTTGCCAGAAGCGGAGGAGATCATCGCGAGTGACGGCCTTCAAGGAGTCCGCGGTGCCGATTTCCGGGTAACCGTACGTGTATTTCGGACCGTACAGCGCCGCCGAGAAGACGCGCGTGGCGACGGCGAAGGGCTCGTCCTTCTCTCGCACTAGCGCCGCCAGGCGTTCGGAGCGCACACGATCGATTTCCGATTGCGGGAAAGTGGGATGGAGCGCCACGTCGGCAAGCAGCTCGAGGATGTCCGGGAAGTTGCGCGTGAGGGACGCTGTGCCAATCCGTGAGGCATCAATGGTGGCGCGGGTCAAAATGCCAGTGCCGAGGTCGGCGGCGCGATCCGCAATCTGCGTGGCGGAACGCGTTGTGGTGCCCTGCTGCAACATCCGTGCCGTGAAGCCGGCCAGGCCGGGATGATCGATGGGATTGGCACCGCTGCCGCGGCGGAACACCAGGCTGGCAGCGACGAGCGGCAGACCTGGGCGTTCGCTATACAGGACCGTCAGGCCGTTTGAAAGCTTGAATTGTTCGGGGACAGGAAGATGAAGGGGGCGCGCCGATCCAGGGGCAGGCGGTTTTTCGCGCCAGGAGGCGTCCTCGTTCACTGGTTCGCCACCAGCTTTCGTCGTGTCTTTTGCTTCAGCCGTGGGTGTGGGAACTTCGGGACCCAGATCCGGCTTGCCGGAAACAGCGTAAACCACGACGCGGTGATTCGGATTCAACTGGCCTTCCGCAAATACCTGGACGGATTCCCGTGTGGCATTTTCGTAGCGGGCCATGTCACCGGCCAGAAAATCCGGCGTGCCGAGATAGTGGTTGTAGCGATTGAAGAGATTGGCGACGCCGTCGAAAAGCTCGAGGCGGGAGATGGTGCCAGTCTCGATTCCGTTCACCGCGCGCGTTAATTCTTCTGCTGTGGGCCCGGACGCGCGGAAGGCGTCAAGTTCCTCATTGATGGCTTTCTCCAGATCTTCGGGTTTCACGCCGGGACGCGCGGTGGCCTGAACTTGAAACACGGATTCGAGCATCAGGGATTGCTGCTCAACCGCCACGTCCAGGGCAAGCTGTTTTTCGTACACGAGTTTTTTGTATAGCCGGCTGGATTTTCCGCCGCCCAAAACGCTGGCCGCGATATCCGCTTCGGCATCTCCAGGTTTGAAGATTGGCGAGGTGAGCCAAGCGAGATAGACGCGCGGGAGCTGGACGTTGTCCTGAACAATCACGCGGCGTTCGGGCGAAATGGGAGGGGTGGTGACCTTAACGCGCGGCACTTCCGGGCCGCTCTTCAGGGGGCCGAAATATTTCTCGACGAGTTGGCGGACCTTTGCAGGAGCGATATCGCCGACGATGGCGAGGCTGGCGTTGTTGGGAGCGTAATACAGTTTAAAGAAATTGCGCACGTCCTCGAGCCTGGCGGCCTGGATGTCCGCGTGCGAACCGATAACATCCGCGTAATACGGATGCCCGTGTGGAAACAAATTGTGGAAGATCGCCTCTTCGGCAATGCCGTAGGGCGTGTTTTCCGTGGTCTGACGACGCTCGTTGCGGACCACGTCCTGTTGATTGGAGAGGTTGGCCTGGTCCAGTTTGTCCGGTAGGTAGCCCATGCGGTCGGACTCCAGCCAGAGTGCAAGTTCGAGTTGATTGGAAGGCAGGGTCTCGAAATAGTTGGTGCGATCGAAATCGGTGGTGCCGTTGATGTCGGTGGCGCCCGCGGCTTCCAGGAAGTGAAAGTGAGAACTGCCGGGGACGTGCTTGGAGCCTTCGAACATCATGTGCTCGAAAAGGTGGGCGAAGCCGGTGCGGCCGGCGGTTTCGTTCGCGGGGCCCACGTGATACCAGAGGTTGACGGCGACGAGCGGCAGGCGGTGATCCTCGGAGAGAATCACCTCGAGGCCGTTGTCGAGTTTATAGCGCTCGAACTTGAGCTCGGGAATTTGCAGCGGCGCGGGCTTGGCGGCGGGGGCTTGCGCGTGAAGCGGTGCGAGCGAGGCAAGTGCCAGGGTGATAAAAGCAAAAAAACGGATGGTTGTCTTCATGGGGAAAATTATCTCAAAAAGTGCGGCAGGAAGGTAATTACAGGGCGTGCTCGACCATCGCAGGAATGTGTGGTTCAGAGTCCGGCAAGACCGGTGAGCTTGGCCGAATCTACGCCCTTCTGTTGGATGAAAACTTGGAAGCGTTCGCCCATTCCCTCGGGATATATAAGGGTTTTGAGCTGAAGGCGCGCGCGGACTCGCTCGGTTTCGTCCATTCCTTCGTCGTATAAATCGGCGAACTCATTCACCTGCCCCAGGGCGAGGAGAAATGCCGTTTGTGAAGCTAGACCGAGCGATTTGAGGCCGCTGCGCTCGCCCCACAGGCGCAGCGCGGTGAAGTTCACGTGGGCAGTGAGGTCTTGTTGGCCGGGCGCGGCGTAAAAATCTTCGCTGGCGCGGTGATTGGCGTATGCGAGGATGGTTCCTGCCATGTGGTGCGTGTCAAACAGATCGGCGGCTTCGTGGCCATAATCGATGGTGAGCACGAAACCACGTTCAAGCCGGCGGCCGATTTCGGTAATCCAATCGCAGGCTTCGAGGGCAGCTTCAGCTTGTTGGCCTTCGGTAAGCGCGATTCCCTGTGCGGCAAAATATTCGGTGATGGCGCAAGTGGACAGGGGCATTCGCAGTTCGGAGAAGGCCGCACCATCGCAAGCGACGAAAACCTCCCGGAGCGCGGCGTTTTGTTGAAGGACGCGGTGGACGGGGAGCGCGTCAAGGAGTTCATTCGAAAAAATGCAGCCACTTTGAATTTTGGCGGGAATTTCGAGGGCGGTGTGGCAGCGGCCTCTCGCAATGTGCGAGGAGAGGCGCGTAGTCGTCTGATCGCAACGAGCGGGAGAGCGCTCGACCGCGACGTAGCGCAGCGCCTGGTAGAAGTCCGGAATTCTCGCCTGGGCAAAATCCAGAATGTGGCCGGCAAGGCGGCCCGTGCCCGCGGCGGCTTCGACAAGATGAAATCCGGAGGGACGCCCCAATTGCTCCCACATTTGGGCGAATTGGCGTGCGAGCAGGCGGCCGAAGATAGAATGGACGTCGACGCTCGTGTAGTAGTCGGCGAAGCGGCGCGATTCGGGCTGGCTATAGTAGCCATGAACGGGGTGGTAAAGGCACTCGCGCATGTATTCCGCGAAGGTGATGGGACCGAACCGGCGGATGCGTTCGGCCAGTAGAGAGGCGAGCGGGGTCACGCGCCAGCAGCTCCGGCGGAAAGATCCTTCTGGAGTTTGTCCCAAGTGCGTTGGAAGGTGTCGCGCGCGCGTGAATCGAAAAGGACAAAGTAAATAGTTTCGAGCGAGGTTTCACCCTTGAGGTGCTCGGCGGCCTCGGTGAGCATGATTTGCGCGCACTCGTCCATGGGGAAGCCGGAGACGCCGGTGCCGACGGCGGGAAATGCGATGGTCTTCAGCTTGCGTTCGGCGGCAAGACGCAAAGAGTGCGCCGTGGAAGTGCGAAGCGATTTGGCGGTGGTGCGTGCATCGCCCAGGCCCATGCTTGCCGCGTGAATGACAAAACGTGCCTTGAGCTTGCCTGCGCCGGTGATCGCCGCGTAGCCAATGGGAATGCTGCCGATTTCGTTGCACTCTTCTTGAATGGACTCGCCGCCCTTGCGATAAATTGCCCCGGCAACGCCAGCGCCGAGGATGAGGTCGTTATTGGCGGCGTTGACGATGGCGTCGACTTCCATGTCCGTGATGTCGCCCTGCTGGATGACGATGCGGTCCGTGAGAGGCTTCATGATTCGCTTTCCGGCTGGCGCGTGGTTACGGCTTCCCGTGGTGCGCGTCATGCTGAGTGTAATCATACACGCCGCGGCCCATGGTGCCGGCGCCGATCACGGCGATGGTTTTCACTTCCATGAAACGCTCCTAGACCAGGGCTGCAATTCTTGCACGAAGGCACGCGCTTTAGTAAGCGGCTGACTTAGAAAAACGAAAAACCGCGGGGCTCAAAGCTTCGCCATGCGCTACAGGAGCTTGCGATAGGCAGCCTCATCGAAACCGATAATGATTTGCGATCCTGATACCAGCAACGGCCTGCGAATCAGATTCGGCTCCTTGGCCATAAGCTTCAACGCTTCAGGACGGGTGGGCGGGTGCTCGGCCATGTTGCGTGTGCGATAGAGTTCGTTGCGGGCATTGAGAAACTCCTTGTAGTCCCGCGTTCCGATGAGTTGGTCCAATTCGGCCTCGGTGAGGCGCTGTTTGTCCAGTTCGCGAGAAGTGAAATCGATTTTGAGTTCGAGCAAGAGACCTCTTGCTTTGCGGCACGTCGTTCAAGTTGGCTTCTGATAAAACGTGAATTTGGTGACAGCCATTTTTCTCTCTCACTTCGATGAAATCAGTAACGAGGAACCTTGGGATCGATTTCGACTGACCAGCGATCGATGCCGCCAGCCATGGACTTCGCGGATTTTACGCCCTGGGCACGAAGCCAATTCGCTACATCCAGGCTGCGCATCCCATGGTGACAGAAGCAAATGACATCTTCGTTGGTGTCCAACTTTTGGAGATTTGCGGGAATCGTACCCATTGGGATTAGCACAGCGCCGTCGATGCAGCAAATTGCAAATTCGTGCGGCTCGCGCACATCGACGAGCAGCAGTTTCTCGCCGCGGTCCAGACGCTGTTTCACTTCGCGTGGCAAAATTTCCAGGACGTTCATTTATTCTCCTGGGAAACCGCCCGCCTCAGAAGGCGGCCGCTACACAGGCAAGAAAAACTCAACACATTAGGTGCCCGCCCCGCAATCGCCTCTGGGGCGCAAAAACGCGGTTCAGAAAACCGCCGTCAAGAAAGCAGGTCTTCCAATTATTAATCGCCGGAGAGCAGGCCGCCGAGAACCGCAAACATCATGAAGATCATGACGCCTACGACCAGACAGCCAAAGACCAGACCAACGAGTTTGCCTGCGCCAGGTCGAGCCATGAGTACCTGCCCTGGTGGTATTTTCCGGGACCGGATTAATCCCAGACGCGGAATTGCGTCCATTGTAACCGATTATTGAATCGAACCCTTTGGGGAAATCCACTGCTTCTCGACCGCCTGGATTTCATTGACGAGAGCAACGTCCTCGGGCTGTGGAAGCATTTCCTTCAGGTGCTCCGCGTAAGCCTCTTCGCCGAGCAACTCGCCAGTCACGCTGAACGGCTGGCGGGCAAATTCGCCGATATAGCGATTAAATTTCACGTCGGGGATATAGAGATTTGGCTGGCCAGCGGGAACATTCTTATTGATCATCTCGACGAGCTTCACGCACTCCTGGCGGTAGAGCTCGCGGCTGTGCTCGTTCATGCGCTCGAGATTGGCCGCAACATTCGCGGTGGGCTCGTCGTAGCGGCCTTTTAGTCCCCAAACGTAGAACCAGTGCGCGGAGCTGGAGTGATCCACGCCGAAAAGGTCCAGGCTCACGGGAATCCACTTGTTGATGTACTTTTGGATGATTTGCTGGGGGACGACGCCGGCTTTGACGATGCGCTTTATGCCGTCCTGTCCGGTGCCGAGATGAAAGGACTCTTCCTTGAGCATGGGAATCATAGACTGCGCGAGAGGAGCGAAGCCGGAAAAGCTGAGCATGGTGAGCTGGTACTTGCCGTCGCGATCGACGAAGTCGGTGTAAACGAAGAAGTCCAGCCAGTTGTTCACGTCCTGATTGAATGCACCGAGCAATCGTTTCTGGTCGAACGCACGGCGCTCCAGCATTTTTTGCGCTTCGACGCGGCCGCTATAGCCGAAGTGGTGCATCAGCAGGTGGCACATTTGCCAGCCGTGGCGCATTTCTTCGGTGACCACGCGGCAAAGAGATTGGCGGTCATGCTCGCTGGGAGCGGTTTCAAACAGGCGACGCTGCTGCTCTACGGAAGCGAATTCCGTGTCGCCCTGATAGACGATCAGATTCAGAAGCGCGTCGCGCATGCGCTGGTCGGGAATCTGAACGACCTTTTCCCACTTGGGACGTCCCTTGTAGGCGCCGAATTCGATCTCGTTCGACCGAGTGGGACCAAATTTGGCTTCAAATTGATAGTTGGTGATTTCCGGGTAGGCCACCCCGATGTCTTTTTGCCAGACACGGAACAGATCGACCCAATCATCAAACGTGGACAGGCGCGTTGCCGGCATGAGCGATTGCCTCCTAAACGTCCTTTCGTAAGACCGCCCCCGACCGGGTCGGGGCCGCTACAAAACCCGAGTCTTAGTGGCCACGAAACATGGGCGGACGCTTTTCGAAAAAAGCGCGAATACCCTCGTGGCAGTCCTCCGATTGGAAGCATTTGAGCTGATGCTCGACTTCCCTTTCCAGGGCTTCGACCAGCGCTTCCTGTTCGCGGGCGAAAATCGTTTGCTTGACGGCGCGAATGGCCAATTGCGGCCCGTTCGCAATTTTTGCGGCGAAGTTCTGAACCTCGGTATGAAAACGGTCGGCCGGGAAAACATGATTGACGATGCCGAGACGCAGCGCGGTTTTGGCGTCGATCATGTCTCCCGCGTAGAACAGCTCGGCCGCTTTCGCCGGGCCGACCAGTTGTGGCAGAAAGTAAGTGCCACCGTAGTCCGGGAAAAGACCCACCTTCGCGAAATTTTGTCCGAACACGGCATCTTCCACGGCGATGCGGAGGTCCGCAGCAAGCGCGATATTCATGCCCGCACCCGCGGCGGGGCCATTGATGGCGGCGATTACAGGCTGCGGCATGGTGCGGATTTTCAGAACCGCTTGCATGCCGGATCGCAGGATGGGAGCGAGTTCCGTATCATCTCCGCTGGCGCGGCCCTTGCCAATTACGGCTAGATCGCCACCAGCACAAAACGCGCGGCCGGCACCTGTGAGAATCACGACATAAACGTTGTGGTCGTTGGCAATGCGCGCCAGAGTGTCGTTTAACGCCGTGGAAAGATCGTTATTCAGGGCGTTCAGGCGATCCGGCCGGTTCATCGTCAGCGTGACGATGGAACCTTCCCGGGATTCGAGGAGAACCGGTGCTGCAGCGGGTTGACTGGCCTGGCTCATGTTGCCCTGCTCACTCCTTCTGCTTCAAACACGCTGGGATTCCTGGGCCTTGGTGGCACGCTCGACCAGCCGCGCCAATCCGCGAAAATGTTTCAAGCGATCGGCTTTTCCACGCGCATTCTGGCCGCTGGTCGACGGCAAAACGTAAACTTGCGCGCCGTAGAGAGATTGCTTCTGCAGACCGAACCTGCACTTGCGCTGGGCAAACTGTTCGTAGGTCATCTTTCCGTTGAAGGCCACCACGCGCGGCGCGTATTCTTCCAGTTTCTGGGACAACACAATGCGGCCCTCGGCAAAATCCTCGCGCTTCAATTCCTCGATACCCTTGGTGGGGCGCTTCACCAGGTCGGTCAGGCCGATGCCGAATTCGATCACCCGGCGATCATCGGGGTAGTCGAATGGTTCGGGAACGACGCCGCTCTCAAACAAGGTTGGCCAAAACAAGTTGCCGCGCCCGGCATAGTAGTGGCCCGCGCGCACGGAAGACTCACTGGGGTTGCAGCCGACGATGATGAGCTTCATACCTTTTCGAAGATAGTCAGGAAGTGTTTTCATTCGTTCTTAGCCCGATCTGAAATCTCGGATGCAAACCACATTTAGGAGTTTACTTCCCTTTGAAGTTTGCGGCGCGCTTTTCGACGTAGGCCGCCAGGCCTTCCTTGGCATCTTCGCTTGTGAAGAGAAGCTGTTGCAACTCGCGCTCCAGGCCGAGGGCTTCGGCGAACGGGATTTCGCTGCCAGTCACGACGGAGCGCTTGATGCGGCCAACGGCGCGCGAAGCCTTGTTGGGCGGACAGAATTGCTTGGCGTAGGCCATCACGTCCTCCCAAAAGGATTCTTTTTCGTAGATATAGTGAATGAGTCCCATTTCGAGGGCTTCTTCGAAGCTGAAGGTTCGTCCGGTGGCCATGAGTTCAATTGCGTGGGCGCGGCCCACGGCGCGGGCAAACCGCTGCGTGCCTCCGGTGCCGGGGAGCACACCGAGGTTCACCTCGGGCAGGCCAATCTTGCCGCCTTCCTTCTTGGCGATGCGAATGTCGCAGGCCAGGGCGATTTCCAGGCCGCCGCCCACCGTGTGGCCATTCAGCGCGGCGATCACCAACTTGGGCGTTTGCTCGAGGCGGCAAAGCGTTTCGTTGGCATGCAGGCAGAAATAGTATTTGAACTGCGGATCGACCTTGGCGAGCATCGGAATGCTCGCGCCGGCGGAGAAGAACTTTTCGCCGCCGCCACGAATCACGATGACGTGGACGGCCTCATCCATGCGCGCGGTGAGGATGGCGGCGTCGAGCTGCTGCATCATCTCGTAGGTATAGGTGTTGGCGGGGGGATCATCCATCTCGAAGATTGCCACGCCCTCTTCGACGCGGTATTTCACGAGTTCTTTTGTCGCAACGGTTCCGGTCGCCATAATCTGTTCTCCTCTTCTCTCCGCCAGAATGTCCTGGCCAATCTAATGGTTGTCAATCCGAAGTGATCGCGGGGGTTGCCGCCGCAGAAAGAACTTTCTCCTCCGCGGGCGCCGCCAAAACGCCGTGCAGAAAAATGCCGACCATCATGTCCGTGAGTTCTTCCGCATTGGGGTCGACATTCGGTCTATGCCATTTATAGACCCAGTTCATCATGCCAAATAGGCTTAGGACGGCCACGCGAGGGTCGAGACCGGGGGTCAAACCCTCAGCCGCCAGGGCATCGAAGACATCCCTCGCCAGGGCATAGTAACGGCGCTTGATGGTAGCTACCTCATCACGATAGGGAGGTTCCAGGGCCTCATCTTCATGAGAGAGAACCTTCATCTCGCTGGGGTGAGAGAGAAAGTATTCGATGTGGTTCTGGACTAGGGCGCGAAGTCGAGCCTGGGGCTCATGGGCCTTCTGGAGGCGCGAACACGCGCGATCTAAGATAAAAGTAAATGTATTTTTTTGAATAAGATAGAGAAGCTTTTGCTTGCTCTCAAAGTAATAGTACAGGCCCGAAAGTGAAATCCCAGTGGCGCGGCTGATGTCGCGGATCGAAGCGCCCTCATAACCCTGCTCGGCGAAGATCTGGGCTGAATGAAGGAGAATGTGTTGGAGTTTGGCTTCCGAATCGCGGGGATTGGGGAGGGAGCGAGGCATAGGGTACTCGAACGTTCGTTCAACAACTTTAGTTTCGCGCTATCTCTCTGTCAAGAAGGTTTGTTCGCTGGGCTACTGTTCCGACCGAGTTTTAGGGAGTCTGGGTGTAAAGCGGCAATTCGCGGCCCAGGCCTTTTTCCTTGGCGAGGGTGTAGACCTTTTCGGCGACGGCGAGGTCCCAGGCAGCGATGCCGTTGGATTTGAATAGAGTGATTTGCGAGTCGTTAGTGCGACCTTCGACTTTCCCGGCGACAAGGTCGGCAAGTTCGTGAACTTCGGCCCAGCGCTCCGGCTGCTTGGCAAACGGAATGATGAGGTCGCCGGCTTCCTGCTGGGATTGCGCCATAGAATCCACAAAGATGAGATTGGCTTTGGCGATGGCGGCTTCATCAAGTTCCTGTTTGTGGGCATGATTGGCGCCGATGGCGTTGATGTGCGCGCCCGGGGCCAGGTCCACACCGAGCAGCACGGGGTGTGCGGATGTCGTCGCGGTGCAAATGATCTCGGCGTTACGCACGGCAGCGGCAGCGGACTCCGCGGGATAAACGTTGATGCTCAGCCGCTCGGACATTTCCTCGCAAAACCGCTTCCGGCGCTCTGCGTCGCGA
>Ga0187803_10000229_pt1 | contig 23169 bp, 16 predicted proteins | sample NC_wetland_sal_i_2_FD_132425 | JGI IMG/M metagenome (GOLD analysis project Ga0187803, IMG submission 132425) | Wetland sediment microbial communities from Neuse River Estuary, North Carolina, USA - Control_3 | ecosystem: Environmental > Aquatic > Freshwater > Wetlands > Sediment | place: USA...
CACCTGCAGCGCGGCCAGTTAGTAGTCCTGGAATCGACGACCTATCCTGGAACGACAGACGAACTGGTCCTGCCGGTGCTGGAGGCGACTGGCATGAAGTGCCCGGTTGCGCACGGTCCTGACCATGATCAGATCGGGACGGATTTCTTTCTGGCGTTTTCGCCCGAGCGCGAGGATCCGGGCAACAAGCAATATGGCTTAGCGCAAATCCCAAAGGTCGTGGGCGGAGTGAATCCTCCTTCGGGACGAGCGGCCTGTTCCTTGTACGCGCAGATCGTGGCAAAGGTGATACCGGTGAGCTCGACCCAGGCGGCAGAAATGACCAAGCTGCTGGAGAACATATTCCGGTGCGTAAACATCGCCCTGGTGAACGAGCTAAAAATGCTGAGCATGCGCATGGGGATCGATATCTGGGAAGTGATCGACGCTGCGGCAACCAAGCCTTTTGGTTTCATGCCGTTTTATCCGGGGCCGGGCCTCGGCGGCCACTGCATTCCCGTGGATCCGTTTTATTTGTCCTGGAAGGCGAGAGAGTACGATTTTGCGACTCGATTCATCGAGTTGGCAGGCGAAGTAAACACGGCCATGCCGTATCACGTAGTGGATTCGGTTGCGTCGGCGCTGAACGACCGGCAGAAATCCCTGAAAGGTTCGCGAATCATGGTCCTGGGCGTGGCCTACAAGAAGGACGTGGACGATCTGCGCGAGTCGCCGTCGTTAAAGATCATCGAACAGCTGACTTTGCGCGGCGCCAAGGTGGATTATAACGATCCGCATTTTCCGCAGATCCATAAGCTGCGCCACTACAACTTCGAAGGGATGAAATCCGTGCCGATTGACAGCAAGTCACTGGCCGGATACGACTGCGTGCTCATCGCCACCGATCACACCAGCTACGATTACCCGATGATCGTCGAGTCCTCGCCGTTGGTGGTCGATACGCGCAATGCGACACGCCGCATCACGCGACATCGCAACAAGATTGTGCTGGTTTGAAACATCCAGCCCGAGCCTTCGGGCTCCCTCCTACCCCCCGTTACTCATTGAAGGACTTGACCTTGAGTCCTATTGCCTGTTCCTGGCGGCTACCGTAGCATAAGCTGTCATGGCAATAGGTGTTCCATTTCAAGTGAAGCCCGAAACGGGCCGTCGGCGCAGTCAAAGGGTGATCGTAACCCTGGGCATAACGGTTCGCACCGAAGGCAGTCCAAAAGAGACCTCCTTCGAGGAGGAAACGCAGACGCTTCTCGTGAATTTGCACGGAGCGCTCATCCTCCTGGCGGGCAAAGTGGCAAAAGGTCAAAAGCTTCGGCTGACCAACCGCCGCACAAAGGAAGAGCAAATCTGCCGCGTGGCCAGCGTGAGTCCGGCTTCCGGGGGCAAAGCCCAAGTCGGCCTTGAATTCTTGAAACCCTGCCCAGATTTTTGGCGGATCTCTTTCCCGCCCGAAGATTGGGTCGTGCCCGAACCTTCGTCTGTTCCTTGAGACCGCGTGTAATGATCCAGTAGCATAGCCACCCCCCGTTCTGTGGCTGTGGCTCCCAAAATCCAAAATAAGGAATGCTGAGGGAATCCGAGCCCTGGTCAAGGCAAGTGCATGAGTTCAATTCGCGCAGTGCCGAAGGGGATTTCGGCCTCGACAAGGATCGGTGTGTGGGCTTCGTCCTTGGTAATCCACAACCATAGCCTCGTGTCTGTCAGTTCTTTCCCGTGATCGAACAATTGAAGGGCGACGCGAAAAGAGGGGAAATTTCCTGCCGGAACGCTGATGATTCCTTGCGGAGTATCAATTCTTGCAACGACGTCATAGAGGCGCCGGCCGTCGAACACGGGGGCTCGCAACTCCGAAGCGTGCTGCCAATCCGCGGCGCGCAGATTATAGAGAAAACTGATTGCGTCGCGGGTTCCAGGGACTACACGAAGCGCGGTGACATCGGCCGGGGCAGGATCACCCTCGCTCGTCATGCGGTACAAATTCGTTTGTGCCTTTCCTTGCTCGTGAAGATACATTTCGTATTGCAGGGAGAACAGATTGGCAGCTGAGGTATAGGAGTCGAACTGGTCGTCAATAGCAAACAGCGCGCGCGTGGTATCCATGGTATGCGCGATGGCGCGAAAATGCCACGCGGGATGTCCGAAGAAATTGCGCTCTTCGACGACAGAGGTTTCGATCTTGGCTGCGTTCACCGCGTATTTCGAGAACAAGACGCGATATTCGAGAACTTCTCCCGGCCGAAACGGAACGGGAACCTCGGCTGGCGCTGCGGGCGCCGCCGGGGATTTAGAGTGCTTCTTGGCGCGCTTGGATTGCTGCGCCATTCCTACAGAAACAAACGCCAGCGCCACCGTCAGCAGGAGCACAACGGGAGCGAGGCGATTGGACCTTGCGAGTATCTTCAACAATTAGGTTGGCTCGGAGCGGCGAAGCTGGGTCGCGCCGGTCCTTTCCAGCATGCTAACTTAGACGCCGTGAAGCCGCCCAGAGGGCACGCTATATTCAGAGTACAGAAAAAAGGGCCCGGAAACCAGTTGTGTCGAGCCTAGTGTTTAGATGCGTGCCGCGGCCAGCGCGTGATTCGGAATCGCGTGAATCCGGCAAAGAGTTGTGCCGGATCGGCATCAAAGGGGGGTGAATGGATGCGCTACATGGTAACCGGTGGGGCGGGATTCATCGGGTCGAACACCGTCGACGAACTCGTGCGCCGCGGTCACGACGCGGTGGTGCTGGATGATTTTTCTACTGGGAAAGAAGCAAACCTGGCCCGGGCAAGATCAAAGATTGAACTAATCCAAGACAGCATCACGAACTTAGACGCCGTGCGAAAGGCGTGCCGCGGTGTGGACTGCGTGATTCACCTGGCTGCTCAGACTTCCGTGCCGCGTTCCGTGAAAGATCCGATTGAGACAAATTTGATCAACGTGAACGGCACGCTGAATGTTCTGGTAGCGGCGCGCGACGCGAAAGTAAAGCGCGTGGTGTTTGCCTGCTCCTGCGCGGTCTACGGAAAAACATCTGTTCTTCCGATTCGAGAAAGTGCTGCGCTGGCGCCGATTTCTCCGTACGGCCTCTCCAAGCAAGCGGGCGAGGCTTACGGCCGCGTGTTTCAAGAAATGTACGGACTTGAATTTGTCTCGCTGCGTTACTTCAACGTTTTTGGACCGAGGCAAGATCCCAGTTCTCCCTATTCCGGCGTTCTGTCGGTGTTTAACGCGGCGCTGCTGGAGGGAACGCAGCCGTTCGTGTACGGCGACGGCGAGCAATCACGCGACTTTGTCTACGTGGAAAATGTGGTGCAAGCGAATTTGCTTGCAGCCGAGGCAAAAGGCGCCCCCGGCCTCGCCATTAACATCGGCACGGGAGATCGCTACACCCTGAATCAGACCCTCGCGTTGCTCGAAAAAATTACGGGCCGTCCTGCGCGGGCAAAATACGCCGCGGCGCGCGAAGGAGACATCCGCGATTCGCAGGCGGACATCGTCCTTGCGCACGAGGCGCTTGGCTATCTCCCACGTATCGGATTTGAGGAAGGTTTGAAGCGCACTTGGGAGTGGTTTTCCGCCACCCGGAATGCGCCGAGCCGCCCGTAGCGGGGCGAATCACGCGACGTTCTAACGGGATCGGATCGCTGGACCTGTTGACAAGTGCGGAATCAGCTCCGTGAGGCTGTCGACGAGCAGGTCCGGCGGATACTCCGTCAGTCGGTGGCTGCCGAATCCGTACGTCACGCCGCAGATCCAGGTGCCGGCATTTCGCGCTGTTTGCACATCGACTTCCGAGTCGCCGACGATCATCGCCTGCTCGGGGGCCGCGCCGAATTCGTGCAGGATTGATTCAACGCCCATCGGGTCGGGCTTTTTGCGCTCGAAGCTGTTGCCGCCATACACCGCGCGAAAGTGGCTGGATACGCCGAGTTCCTGGATAATGCTGCGGCTGACTCGCACGGGTTTATTGGTATAGACAGCCATCGGCATTCCGTTCAGCGCATCGAGCGTTTCACGAACGCCGGGATACAACACGGTGTTGTCGAGTTTGTGCGCGGAATAGTACTTGATAAAGAATTCCAGGCCGAGCAGGCAATCTTGTTCGGAGGCGGCGGGGCCCAGGGCTCGTGCGATCAGAGCAGGAGCGCCTTGCCCCACGTAGCTGAAGATTTGCTCGTGCGGCAGGGATTTCCGGCCAAGTTCCGCTAAGGTGGCGTTGACGGAAAGGGCCAGGTCGAGTTTGGAATCGATCAGCGTGCCGTCCAGATCGAAGATCAGCGCGCGCACTTCGGAGAAACGATTGATGTGATCCCCCATGAAACCTAAGTCGTCGGTTGGTCGCCAAGCAAGCGCCACTCCTCATGCAGGATGCTTGCGAACCCGATATTGTCGGGCCAATTTTGCGGCTACAAAGGCAGACAAGCTGAAGTCTGTCCAACTAAATCTTGAGCGGCCTCCATCGAACAATTAATTGTAATATAGACGGTTGCGTTTCATGAGAGCAAAGTCTCCAAGGATTCCGAATCGAGACGGTGCGCGGCGACAAGGTTATTCAAACAGGAGGAAGTACGAATGGCAGAGATTTTTCCGTTTCGAGCGTACCGGTACAACTCGGCCCTCGTGGACCCGGCCAAGGTGCTGACGCAGCCCTACGACAAGATCACTCCGGCAATGGCGGAGAAATACGCGGCGGCAAGTCCATACAATTTGATTCCGATCGAGAAAGGAAAAACACGGGCCGAAGATACGCCGGCGGACAACGTCTACACGCGCGCTGCGAAAACACTCGAAGAGTGGATTCGAGCCAAGGTGATCGTGCAGGATGCAGCGCCTTCACTCTATGCGTATTTTCAAGAGTACACGGTGCCGGGTACGAACGAACGGCGCGTCCGCAAAGGCTTCATTGCCGTCGGTCGAATCGAAGACTATTCGGCGGGGGTTGTCTTCCGGCACGAGCAGACTCTGTCGGGACCAAAGGCGGACCGGCTGGAACTGTTGCGGCGCACGCAGACCCATACGGGGCAGCTTTTCATGCTCTACAGCGACCCCGCCGCGCGCGTCGATGCACTGCTCGACGCGGCTGCCCGATCGAAGGCGGAGGTCGAAATTCGCGACGAATACGATGTGGTCCACAAATTGTGGCCTATGACCGACACGCAAACCCTTGAGACAATCCGGCGCGAGATGGCGGACAAAAAACTTGTGATCGCGGACGGTCATCATCGCTACGAAACGGCGCTGGCCTACCGCGATGAGTGCCGCGCGCGGGCGGGTCGCGTGGATCCGAGCGCGCCATACGAAAAAGTGATGATGACGCTTTTCAATACGGCCGGCAAGGGACTTACGATCCTGCCGACTCATCGCGTCGTCGCCAACGTCCCAAATTTTTCTTTCGATGGATTTCGCGCCGCTCTGGCAAGCGCCTTCGACATGCAGTCCCACCCATTCAGCGGAAGCGCGGAGCGTTCGGGGGCCTACGAAAAATTTCGCCGCGATCTGCTGCGCGGCCAGGAACAGCGGGCCATCGGCGCGTATGCGGGCGATGGGGCGTTCTACATTTTCGTGCTGAAGAAGGAAACAAATCTTGAAGTTCTTCTGCACGGGGTTTCACCGGCGCAGCGGCGGCTGGACGTTGTCCTGCTGCACAAGCTGATCCTCGAGCGCGGCCTGAGTATCACGCAAGACGCGGTAAAAACAGAGAAAAACATCACTTACGAACGCGAAATGGACACGGCCATCGGCGAAGTGGACTCGGGCCGCGCGCAGATTTGCTTCTTGTTGAACCCGGTTAACGTCGAAACTGTGGCGGAGATGGCTATGGGTGGCGAAGTCCTGCCGCAAAAATCCACTGACTTTTTCCCCAAGCTGATGAGCGGTATCACGATGTACCGCTTGAGGGACTGAATCTGAAATCGAGAAGAGGCCAGCAGAGCGGGGAAAATTTTCCGCTCCCGCAACCTCATGGGTTTCCGGCATAGAAACAGAATCGAAACAATTAGATTTACGACGTTGACCTAAAAGGCTCTAATTCCTATCGTGGAGAGGTTCCTATTTGTGTAAGGTCACTCGACCTTTGGGCCATTTCGCGCTTAGCATGCCCAATTCGTAAGTGGCGATTTGGGACATGAACTCTTCCATCCCGCATTTGCTGGATTCTTTCGTAGCTCGTTCGCCATCGCGGGCTCGAACAAACCGCCCCGCAAGTGTATCCATGAGGCAAATCCGAACAGAGAACAAGAGGGGAGAGAAATGAAAACGGGGAAGTGTCTTGCGCGGGCCGTATTGTTGATTGTGGGCGTATTTGTTTCTGTGGTGGCGTGGGCGCAGACAAGTAACGGCACGCTCGTGGGGTCGGTCGTCGATCCTACTGGGGCCGTGGTGACAAAGGCGACCGTATCAGCCGTGAGCTCCCAGTACGGCCTGCCTCATGAAACGCTCACAGACTCGGTCGGAACATACCGCCTTGAAAGTCTGCAACCGGGAATCTATACCGTTACCATTACGGCTCCTGCGTTTGAAACACTTACGGTCACGGGAGTCGTCGTCAACGGATCGCTGGCAACGAGTATCAACGGCAATTTGAAACTTGCCGCAGCCCAGCAAAAGATCGAAGTGCGTGCCACCGCGGGACAAATGATTGACACGCAGTCCGGACAGCTGGGAGAAAACATCAGCCATCAGGAAGTGGCCCAACTGCCATATTTCAGCCTAAATCCAGCCGAATTGGCGATGACGCTGCCGGGAGTTCACGATACACCCCATGGTCAAGGGGCGGTGAACACCTATTTTACGAACGGTATCGCATTCTCCGTGAATGGAACTCGCCCGCGAGCTAATAATTTTCTTATCGACGGCCAGGATGACAACGATTACGCGCTTTCCGGACAGGCCTACCAGCCACTCAACTACGGAGCAATCCAGGAAGTCGCGATCCTGACGAACGCCTATAGCGCCGAATACGGCCGCGGTGGCGGATCTGTCACCAATTATATCTTTAAAAGCGGCACGAACAATTTTCACGGAGACGTCTGGGAAATCAATCGAAACTCCGCAGTAGCGGCGATTCCCGCTCAGGACGCAGTCGCGAACACCGTCACCAAAAACCCATACGACAACGAGAATACATTCGGGTTTGATGTGGGCGGCCCGCTGAAAAAGGACAAACTCTTTGTTTTCGGAACGGCGATGTGGGACCGGGACCGCCAGGCGGCCACCGGACCAGTGTTTGATTTGCCGACGGCGGCTGGAATTGCGACTCTTAAGTCGCTGCAGCCGAATGCCAATATTTCTCTCTTCTTGAACTCGATTGGGAATTTGGTCTCGCCTGGATTGAGCGGCTTGACGAGCATCGGGGTTGGAAGCGGTGGCGCCTGCCCTTGCGTGGAGATTGCAAATTTCCAGGTGCAAAACGTGAGCACGGCATCCAACTATTACACTTGGAACTATCGGATGGACTGGCAAATTACGGACCATGACGTACTGACCGGCAGCGCCTTGAGGGCCAATCTGACTCTTTCGCCGGACAACTTCTCAAATCCCAATGCGCTGCCAAATTTCCAAACCCAGCAAGGCGGGCCCACGGAGATTTTTCGCGGCCAATGGGCGCGGACAATATCCTCATCTCTCGTCAACGAACTGCGCCTGTCCTATTCGAACATCAATTTTAGCTTTGCTCTGACCCCGGCGACGGCGGCCGGCCCCCTGGCGAATATCCCATTCATCCAATTTGGCAACGACATAAATTTTCCGTCCATCGGAGTCGACAGCAACTTCCCGCAGGGAAGGACTCACCAGGACTGGCAGGTCCAGGAGGCGCTGAGCTATGCGTCCGGCCGGCACACCATCAAGGGCGGAGTGGACATTACGGTGCTCAGCCTCAGCGATACGCTCCCTCTGAATACGCGCGGTAACATCTTTTACAATTTTGGCGGGGGGTTCAGCTCTCTTGGAAATTTTATTGCCGATTTTAACGGCCAAGATCCGGGTTTCATTTCCAAAGGTTTCGGAAATCCAAACCTCAACGCGGGCGCCAATATGTTTGCGCCCTACCTTGAGGACACGTGGAGGATCAGGAACAATCTCACGCTGACTATGGGTCTGCGCTATGAATACTGGGGCGCCCTGGCGAATTCACTCGCGTTCCCGGCATTCAATCTTGACGCGGGCGTGGGACTGCCGAACGCGACAGATCCGTCGTTCGCCACCAATCCGGCCGCGTTCAACAGCTTGTTCTCCTTCAAACAGATTCCGGATAAGAGAAATTTTGCTCCCCGCCTCGGCTTGGCCTATACGCCGTACTGGAACCGGTTCCTGTTCGGCGAAGGTAAGACAACGATTCGCGCCGGATACGGAATTTTCTATGACGGCCTGTTTACGAACATCACCGATAATTCGGCGGAATCGCAACCCAACACCCTTGGTGGAAGCACCTCCTCCGCGATTGGCCGCGGCCAGGCGAATGCTTCCACGTTTCCTGGCATTGCGCCCACACTCAATTCCACGCTATTCCTCGAATCGATGGCCAGCAACCTGCACAACCCCCTGACGCAGCAGTGGAACGTGGACGTCCAGCGGGAATTGCCCCTGGGACTGGTCCTCATGCTGGCTTATGTGGGAACGAGAAGCGAACATCTTTTCGCGAATCAGGAGTTCAATCCTGCGGTTGGATTCGACGCGGTTGGCAGATACATTCGTACAAATCCCAATTTCGGAGAAATCGAACTTCGCACGAACGCCGCGGACTCGTGGTACAGCGCGGGGCAGGTCGAACTGGAAAGAAAGATCTCCTCCGGCCTCATGTTGCGCGCGGCTTATACGTATTCAAAATTCCTGGATGACACCTCGGAAATACTCCAGACAACCGGCACAAGTTCCTTCTCGCAGGTACTGACCAATCAGCACTCGGATTGGGGGCCCTCCGCGTTTGACCAGCGTCATCGATTTACCGTGGCGTACGTCTGGCGGGTTCCGTTCTTTCATCACAATGCGTTCCTTCGAGCTTTGACCGACCAGTGGGAATGGTCGGGTATCGCGACGATCGAGTCCGGGACGCCAAACACGGTGGAGACCGGCTTGGACAACATCGTGAACGGCCACCCGAATTCGCGCCCGAATCTCGCCAATCCAGCCGCGCCGCTCAATTCATTTGGGGTCGATGGTGGAGACTTCGGGATTCCGGGCTTCGTTCCTGGCGAATACTATAATTTCGGTTGCTGGCACAATGCAGTGTTTAACGGTAGCACCACCCCATGCCCAAACGAACCTCTCAGCACGTTTCATTTCGTCGTGCCGGCTGGCGTCGCCGGAAATGTGGGCCGCAATTCGCTCTTCGGGCCGGGGCAAATTTACTTCGACACAGCCATTCAGCGCGATTTCCCGATCCATATCTGGAAGCTGGAGAATCAGACGCTCTCCTTCCGGGCCGACCTGTTCAATGCGTTCAACCATCCGAATCTTTTTACGCCTTCCTATACGATGACGGACATAAATTTCAATAACACTGCCATCACCATTAACGGCGGACGCCAGATCAAATTCTGGTTGAAATATTCGTTTTAGCAGCCGCTAGTTTTGCGATTGGGAAGACATTGCAGAAAAATGTCGCCGCCGGTCCCGGGACCGGCGGCGACATATCTTATTGCAATTACAGATTTATTTGGAAAAGCTGGCGATGGCCGCCGATTCCGTGGGATAAACGTCAAACACAGTGACCAGCTTGGTTACCTGCAGGATTTCCTGAAATTTCGAGCCGAGGTGGCACAACTTCAAAGACGCGCCTTGCGAACGCGCACTGGTGTGCGCCGCGACCAGGGCTCCCAGCCCGGAGCTGTCGATATAGGTTACGTTATCCATATTAAGGACGATCTTCTTTTGGCCGGAGGCCAGCAGCGACTTCACCTTTTCGCGCAGCGCGTTGCTTTCTTCGCCAAGCACAATGCGTCCCTCCATCGCCACCACTGCCACCCCATCCACCACGCGATCGGTCATTTTCAGTGCCACAGTCCATCCTCCTGACGAGAGCTTTCTTGTGAACTTGAACTTCGAGAGCCGGAGAACCCGGCGTCAATAATAGTCCGAGCAGGACAGGTAATACCCGCATTTCCCGCAAACCAGCTTGCAACGTTTCGGCTCCAGCCGCTCGGAACATACCGGGCAGAAACTGATGGGATGCTCCGCGGCAGGCTGCTGCTCGCAGCAATCCGCGCGAAGCGCGCCACGACCGGCGTCTACAGGTATCGTTCGTTCCACGGCCCGAAGGTTATAGCACAACCTGGGTGAGGTGGGAAGGGCGGCAGCAATTGGTCAGTGACTCAGCTACGCTCTGGACGCTACAAACGACGGCCTGCCCTTAATGCGCGAGGCCCAAAGAACCGAATTGGGTTTTCCGGGTTGGAATGGGAATATTTGTGGTCAAATTGACTCAATTCCCACAATCGGCCCAGTACGCTAGCTGGCGCATCGGCCTCAGATGGGCAATCCGAATCGTGCGCACGTATCACTGCAACCGCCTTAACCTGCGCCGCATCTGAGTTTGTAGGAAGCAGAGGATGATCTCTAAGGTTCACTTTTTCGGAGCGGCTCTGGCGGGAGTTCTGGTTTGCTCCGTGGCCGCGGCGCAGATGCGCCATGAACCCTCTCCTGTTCGACGCTCGTCCACTCATGTGAGGCCAGGCGCAAGGGCATCTGCAACGTCGGCGTCTCCAGCCGCAACGAGGCTTCAATCTAACCAGCAAGCCAGTGTGATTCAGATTTCACCGACCGGACGGATCATCCAGGGATTTGGCCTCGACTCAAATTCCTTCAGTTTTGACGGTTTTTCAGGCGTGCCCGGATTGGGATTCGATTTCCCGCACCTGGCGGCGATTAGCGGAGCACTGCGCAACAACTCTCCGCACTTCGGGCACGACGGCCACCGCGGACAGGGTTCCTTCGTCCCGATTTTGTTTGGCGGCTATCCCTACGCCTATGATGACCTGGGCTACGATCAACAGGACCAACAAACAGTGCAGCAAGCGCCGCCGCAGCCTCAAATCATCGTGATCCAACAGCCGGTCCCCGCGCAGCAGAGCGCCGATTCCCGGGGCGACACAGGTGCCCTTTCCTCTTCGGAGTCCGATTTTCAGCCTGCCGCGCCAATCCGTGATGTGGGCGATTTCATTCTGGTCCGGCGAGACGGTCGCGTTCTGTTTGCGTCCGTCTTCTCGGTTGTCGGCGTTCAGTTGCAGTACGTCACGCCGGAAGGGATCCGCCACACGCTCGCGATTTCTGACCTCGATGCCGACGCCACGCAGCAGATGAACGAAGCGCGTGGAACCACGGTGCAGATTCACAACTAAGCCGCCTCGATCAGATTCCCTGTCTCAGTTAGTTTTCATGCCTTACATTTGAAATCCCACGTCTATTTCGAGGTTTGAAGCGGGTGGGGCATGATGTAGCCGGTTTCTTGCGGCAGGCCGGCGCGTTCAAATTGCACCGTGATGTGCGTGATGTGGAAATCCTCCTCGAGCTTGGCGCAAACCGCCTGCAGGATTCTTTCGCTTTCGTCCATGTGCATGTCTGGAATGCGCGCATGGCAGGAGAGCGCCACCATATTCGTCCCGATCGTCCAAATATGAATGTCGTGGACTTCCTGCACGCCCTTGATGCTAAGGATGGAATGCGCCACGGTCTCGAGCTTAATCCCTTTCGGCAGGCCCTCCAGCAGGATGTTACCCGCTTCTTGCAGGAGGCTTTTGGTGGACCACAGCACCATTGCGGCAATAGCCACGCCGATCAGCGGATCGAGCCACTGCGCTCCCGTCATTCGAATGGCGATGGCTCCCGCCAGAATTCCGATGTTCGAAATCGCGTCGCCAAAGTTGTGAATCAGCAGGCTGCGGAGATTCAAATCCCGCCGGCTGCGCACCAGCGCGAGCGTGATCCCGCCGTTGATGGCCAGGGCCAGCACCGAGACTCCGATCATCCAGCTTTCGTGGACGGCGACGGGATGCAGGAAGCGTTCGAACGCCTCATAGAAAAGCCCGGTCGACACTAGGACCAGCAAAATGGCATTGGTAAATGCGGCCAGAACCCCGGCGCGCTGATAGCCATAGGTCCGTTCGTGGTCCGCCGGCCGCGCAACCCAGTACAGAGCAACCCAGGAAATCAGCAGCGTGGGAATGTCGGACAGATTGTGGAGCGCGTCGCTGACCAGGGAGATGGAGTGGCCCAGATAGCCGCCCAGAAGCTCGGCGATGACCAGCAAAAGGGTCGCCACGACCGCGCCGGCAAGCACCCCACTGGTCATTTCCTCGGAAGGGTGCGAATGGCCGGCTGCGTGTTCATGGCCATGGGCGTGGACATGCATCGGCCCCATTGTACTGGGAGTCGCGCCCGGAGGGACAGTTGAACGTTGACTGGGCGCTATTTAGTGACGCGTATAGTTCACGCACATGTGTCCTGGAAGATAATTGACTTACCCCCAGGCGCTCCCTAGTATGAAAATGATCAGCTATTTGAGCTTCTGTGCCACCCACTTACTCCATCGCAGCCGAACCTGTGGCTAAGCCATCCCGCAAGGTGACTCCTGACCGGGCCGCCACGCTGCGCTTCTGGGGTGTGCGCGGGTCGACCCCCACGGTGGATAAGGCTACGTGGCGCTACGGAGGCAATACGGCTTGCGTGGAGTTGACAACTCCCGTGGGGGCGCGCCTCATTCTGGATTGCGGCACCGGGCTGCGGATGCTCGGCCGCCATTTGGAAACGGCCCAGGACCAAGGTAAGCACGAGCCGCACATTTTTGTGACGCACTATCACTGGGATCACATCCAGGGCATCCCGTTTTTTGCTCCCTTGTACGCGGAACAAAACCGCTTTCACTTTTACAGTTTCCGGTCGGAGTATCTCGGAGCGGGAAGCCTGAAGCGTGTATTTGAAGCCCAGATGGCGTATCCGTATTTTCCGGTGGACCTCAAGGCGATGTGCGCGAAGCGTGAATTTACCGAACTGAGTGGCGGAGACGAAATCAGTGTGCCGGGAGCCCGCGTTACGGCGCGCTGGCTGCACCATCCACAAGGATGCCTCGGATTTCGCTTTGAAACTTCCGCGGGAACCGTCGTGTATGCCACGGACAACGAGCCGGGCGACCCGAAGCTGGACAAGAGCCTGCTCGAACTTGCGGAGGGCGCTGATATTTTTATCAACGACGCGCAGTTCACTCCCGAGCAGCTTGCCACGACGCGCAAGGGATGGGGCCACTCTTCCTGGCTCGAGGGTGTGAAAATCGCGGAGGAAGTGGGAGTCAAGAACCTAGTCTTGTTTCATCATGACCCAGATTCCACCGATAAGGCTGTGGACAGCATTCTGCGCTTCGCGCGCGGAAAATTTGCGAATGTGTGGGCCGCGGCCGAGGGGATGGTGATGACGCTGGGCCAGAGCGATCTGGACGTTGTCATTCCTGCATCCCGCGAAGGTCAGCGGCGCGACGCGCATTTCCGCGCGCGCATCACCGGCTATACCGATGCGGGGCACGCTTTTGAAGAGGACACCGTGATCAGCGATTTAACGCTGCACGGCGCCCTCATCTACCTGGACCACAGCCCGAAGCTTCAATCCGAATTGCAAGTCATGCTCGAGAACCCCGGCATCGATGGCTCATCCAACAGCCCGCTGCGCCTACGCGGCTACGTCGTGCGCATCGAAGCGCAAGAAGACAAAGAGCGCACCGCGGTCGGGATAGTCTTCACGGAATAGTTTGAACGGTTCTAGAAAGCCCCCGTCTCTCCCGACAGACAGTCACTTCAGCAAACTTTGACGCGCGAGCTAAGAAACATTCGCTTGACACCTTTCCCCGCTCGCTTAATCATGAGCCCAAAATATTCGGAGACTAAGTCGGATTTTAGAATCACGCTAGAAAGACATCTGCGGACGGCCATTAGTTTTACTTTTTGAAAAAGTAAAAAGGGGGGTGCGTTCCAATGATTCCAAAGGCCATCAGGGTTGTGCTCTTTGTATGCGTTTTCGGACTTTGCCTTGTGAATTCGCAGTCGCTGCGCGCGCAAGTCGCTGGAGGAACGCTTTCCGGCACAATCACTGATCCATCGGGCGCGGCTGTCCCCAATGCCCAGATTGTGATCAAGAACTCGGCGACCGGCATTGCAAAGACCGTTACAACGAACACGGACGGCTTCTATTCAGCGGCGAATCTATTGCCGGGGGATTATGAGGTCGCGATTTCCGCCACCGGGTTCAACACGGAGATCAAGAAGGGGATCACCATCAACGTAGGGTCGCAGCCGGTATTTAACTTGACCCTACAGATTGGCACGCTGGCGAACCGGGTGGAGGTGACCACCGAGGCCCCTACGGTGCAGCTGACCAGTTCGGAGATCAGCGCCACGGTCGCTGCAACCACCGTCAGGGAACTGCCCTTGAATGGGCGCAGTTGGACGGACCTGGCGGCGCTGCAGCCCGGCGTGGATACCATACAGACCCAGCCAAGCTTTGCGACCGGTGCGGACCGCGGCAATCGGGGTTTCGGGCAGCAACTGACCATCTCCGGCGCGCGCCCGCAGCAAAACAATTATCGTTTGGATGGCATCAGCCTGAACGACTACGCCAACGGGGCGCCCGGCAGTGTTCTTGGAGGAAACCTTGGCGTGGACGCCATTCAGGAGTTCTCCGTCCTCACCAGCAATTATTCCGCGGAGTACGGCAAGACCTCCGGAGGGGTGGTCAACGCCATTACGCGCTCGGGGACCAACGCCTTTCACGGCAGCGCGTACGAGTTTCTGCGGAACAGCGCGCTCGATGCGCGGAATTTCTTCGAAGACCCCACCCAGCCGAAAGCAAGTTTCCGGCGAAACCAGTTCGGCGGCACGATTGGCGGACCGATCGTAAAGGACCGCACATTCTTCTTTGCGGACTACGAAGGTAACCGGCAGTCGAAGGGAATTGCCAACGTCAATTTTGTGCCGTCGGCGGATGCGCGGAACGGGTTGATTCACGATTCGAACGGCAATCCGATCAACGTTGCCGTGGATCCCAATGTCTTGAAGTACCTTGCACTTTTCCCTCTGGCGAATCCCTCAAATTGCGGCACTGACGTCTGCCAATCCACCTTTTCCGGTCAGCAGGTCGTAACCGAGAACTTTGTCACCACCCGCATCGATCACAAATTCTCCGACAAGGACAGTGTGTTCGGCACCTATCTTTTCGACAGGTCGCCCTACAACTCCCCCGATTCCATGGGCAACGTTCAACTCGACACTCTTTCGTCGAGGCAGATCGTTGCTGTGGAGGAGACTCACAGCTTTTCTCCAAGTTTCGTCAATGCCGTGCGATTCGGCTATAACCATGAATTCGTCAACAACGATTCCAGCTTGAAAGCGCTGAACCCGGCTGCAGCGGATACGACTCTGGGAGCTTTTTCCGGACGCAATGCGGCCGTCGTAAACGTCACTGGTCTTTCTTCCATGACCGGCGGAGTAGGCGGACTCCCTACCTATTTGTACGGATGGAATTCATTTCAATGGTATGACGACGCCTTCTGGACCAAGGGCACCCATTCCATCAAATTCGGCTTTGCCGCCGAACGAATGATGCTGCAAGCCACGGCTCTTACCGATCCGAATGGGATATGGACATTCGCGGATTTGCAGTCGTTCCTTACAAATAGCCCCAGCAAATTTGCTGGGGGAATCGCCAGTTCCCTCACTCCACGAAATCTTCGGCAAAGCATATTTGGCGGGTATTTGCAGGATGACTGGCGCATTCGAACCAGCTTGACCCTGAATCTTGGCTTGCGTTACGAAATGTCGACTGTACCAACGGAAACCAACGGAAAGCTTGCGAATTTAAGGAACCTCTCCGATGCCACGCCGCATCTCGGCGATCCTTTCTTCAATAATCCGACAACAAAAAATTTCGAACCACGAGTAGGTTTTGCCTGGGACCCGCTCAGCAACGGGAAATTGGCGGTCCGGGGAGGAGCCGGGCTATTCGATGTCCTTCCGCTACCATATCAGTTCATCCTTCTGACGACTCAGGCGGCTCCCTTTTTTCAATACACGTCCATCAATGTTGGCGACCCAACTCTTGCCGCGCCACTTACGTTCCCGCTTGTGCCCACAGCGGACATATCGGCGAATAAATTACGTTCCACGTATGTGGAGCCCAATCCCAAGCGCAACTACGTTGCGCAGTGGAACTTGAATTTGCAGTACCAGCTCACGCAGAACCTGGCGGCCATGGTTGCTTACGTAGGGTCGCGCGGGGTGCATCAACCGTTTCGCGTAGATGAAGCTGATCTTGTGATTCCAACAAAGACCTCGGCTGGGTATCTCTGGCCTCAAGTCGATGTGAACGGAAACCTGCTCACGGGGCCCAATGCGGGGAATCCCCCTGCAACCATCAATCCGAACTTCGGTTCCGTTCGCGGGATGTTTTATCAAGGACGCTCTTATTTCAATGCCCTCGAAGTGCAGCTGGCCAAACGCATGAGCCACGGCTTTCAAGCCCAAGGCACGTTCACTTGGGGCAAGAGCATGGACACCAGCTCAGCGACATTGGCGGGCGATGCATTCGGCAACTCGATCTCCAGTCTCAATTGGTTCGATATGAGCCTGACTCGGGGGCTCTCTGATTTCAATGTCGGGCGCACACTTGTCCTCAATGCCACGTGGGATGTCCCGTCGCCAAAATCCTTCTCTGGTCCCGGGCGTTGGTTCGCGGATGGATGGGAACTGGGCATGATCTTCACAGCGAGCGACGGCGTGCCGTTCACGCCAACGTGGGGGACCGGAAGCGACCCCGCGAATACGCTCAGCAGCGACGACTTTGCCTACCCGAACCGCCTTGGTGGAGCGGGATGCAGCACTCTGACGAATCCTGGCCATCCTGAGAATTACATAAAGACGGAATGTTTTGCCGTTCCTACGGCGCCCAATGCTGCGTTTTGGGCAGCCAATTGCAATCCGGCCCCGCCAAGTCTTGGAGGCCCCGTGGATCCTGCTTCGCTTCAATGCTTCAATCTCCGCGGAAATTCAGGCCGCAATATTTTGATTGGGCCGGGAGTTACGAACCTGGATTTTTCCGTGTTCAAGAACAATCAAATCAAGAAAATCTCGGAGAATTTCAACGTACAATTTCGCGTGGAAATGTTCAATATTCTCAACCACCCTAACTTTGCTCCTCCTGGCCCAGGGGATGGCAATACCGATATCTTTGACGCGACGGGGACTTCACTGGCGCCCAGCGGGGGCGGAACGGCGGGTGTCTTGCTCAAAACAACCACGCCCGAGCGGCAAATCCAGTTTGCTCTGAAGGTCATCTTCTAGGATTAGAAGAAGGGTTTTCCACACTGGCCGCGTCCGGATCGGGCGGGGCCAGGTTTTTCGGCAGGGCATCGCCGGAAAAAATCTGCCCGCCTTCACGGGGGCGGCCTCTACAAAAAACGGCCGCTTTCAGACTATTTACAGGTTGCTTCTGTAGATTCATTAGGCAGATCGGAATCAATATCTTCGGAGGAGAAATTCAAGTGAAAAAACTACTGGGATTGGCCTTTGCTTCCTTCATTGCTTTCGCCCCCAACGCCAGATCGCAGGAAAAATCGCCGCTAAAATTGATTGCGACCACACCCTTGCCGGGCTTCACGGGCGATTTCGACCATTTCGCCGTGGATCTCAAGGGAAAGCGGGTATTTCTCACGGCCGAAGATCACAAAACTGTCGAAGTGTTTGATCTCGATGGCAAGCGGCTTCACAGTATCACCGGTTTTGGCCAGCCTCATGCCGCAGTCGTTTTGGACGATTCCAACATCATCGTGACCGACGGAGATGATTTCGGCAGGGTCGCGCTGGTCAACGGAAAAGATTACAAGATCATGAGCACGATCAAACTTCCCAATGGCGTCGATGGCGCGGTGTTCAATCCCGTGAATCACTACTATTACGTGGAGAGCGGCAGTGACGATCCTGGCGCAAAGACCCACGTGATCAATATCATCGACACCAAAGCTTTCAAACTGGTGGGCGAAATCACCCTGCCCGGCAGCCATTCCGAGGCCATGGCCATCGACCACGCGGGCAAAAAAATGTACATCAATCTTACGGGAGTGGATCAGGTGGGAGTAGTGGATCTGGAAACTCGCAAATTGATCGCCAAATGGCCCGTTCCAGACGCTGAAACAGGGAACGCATTGGTACTCGATGAACCGAATCATCGATTGTTCATCGCCACTCGAAAACCGGCCAAGTTTTTTGTGTACGACACCGACACGGGCAAGGTTGTGACGGCGCTCCCCACGGCCGAGATGGATGACGACATGTGGTTTGATGTCGCGCGGAAACGAATTTATGTCACCGGCACGGAAACTGCCGCTGTGATGGAGCAGCGCGACGCCGATCATTACTCGCGCCTCACGGACGTTCCGACGGGTTACCGGGCCAAGACGTCCATCTACGTGCCGGAACTGAACCGGCTCTACATTGCCGTTTCGGGCAAGGGCAAGCCGAACCCCAAAATGGCGTTGCAGGTCTACGACGTTCAGCCCTGAGTGGAAATGGGACTAAGAAAAGGAGTCATTCTCTGGCGCTGAAATCCCGAGGGTGAATTTTAGTTTACCGATTGGGCGGCTGCGTCGAAATGCACGGTAACTTCCACCACGGCTTCGGCGCCGCTCGGAGCAAACTTCCATTGGGCGACTGATTTTTGCGCACTATCAGCCAGAATCGGGTTGCCACCAATCAGTTCTGTCAATTTGACGTCCCCGGTCGGTTTAATCGTCACCTTCAGGCGAACGTCCCCCTGTATGCCTTTCTCTTTCAGGGCTTGGGGGTATTGCACCGGCACCCTCTTGATGATCTTGTGGTGGGAGTCTTGCGCGTAGCCGACGGACATCCAGGAAAGCGCTGCAAGGAGACACCAGAACTTCCGGCCAGGGTTGAGCTTGGTCATACTCTTTCCCTCCACGGGATCGGCCGAAACTTAGGATTCGCGTGCAAGCGTACCTGGCTGCGGTGAACAACCCCGTTTTGTTCTTATCTTAAATGGTGCAATCGTCGGACCGCGGAGCGAACTCTTTGAACCACATTTTCTGATTCGATAACCGCCTCTCCTTGGCATACGCGATTTGCCAGATTCTTTTGGACTTAACTCCCGGGAGCCATGCGGTCGAGGGTGCCGATTTTCGGGGGAGTCCGGCCGGACGTCAGAGTCGTCTCAACAGATTTGTCTCAGATTGAGAAGATCTTATCGAAAGTGGGTATAACCGGGCGCGGGAGGAACAAGACCATGTTCTTGCGTGATTGGCCGGTTTATCGGAACCTGGCAACCAAACAACGAGAAGGTCCGCTATGTCCCGCCAAAGTCGACTTATGAAGGCTTGACAATGTATTGGGGCGCGTTGTATTTGCTTCCCACGCGAATCAATACCGAAATTTTCAGATTGAAATTTCAGGAAGAATATTCGGGGGAGTGTGTGATGAAAATGATGAGGATTTCAACCGCGGCAATCTCAGCGCTGACTTTTCTGCTCGCCAGCCAATGCGGCGCGCAGGACAAGTCCAAGGACGTTCCGGCGACTCCCCCATTTACAACGGTTCCTACTTTTTCTACCGCCAACATTGCCCGACAAGGGCATTTCTACGTGGGCGGCAAGTGGGTTGGCCAGCCCGGCCACGAAATCATGCGCGGGGCCATGTACGTGGAAACTTGGGTGCCGAAAAAGATCCGGTACAAATATCCGATTTTGTTCGTACAGTCAGGGGGCGGGGAAACGAACGTCGCCTTGCTGCAAACGCCGGACGGACGCCCGGGCTGGGCCTACGATTTCGTGAACCGGGGCTACGTCGTTTACATGATGGATCTTCCAGGCCGTGGGCGCTCCGCGTATGTTCCCGGCGTTGACGGCGACCTGCTTCCCCCGCGCTCGGGCCCCTTGATGGAGGAGGTCTGGTCGGGCGCGCGTCCGCCTTCGACGCCGCAAAGCAGCTGGCCGCAGGCTACGAAGCATACACAGTGGCCGGGCGACGGGCCGAACAAAGGTAAAATGGGCGACCCGATCTTCGACTACTTCGCCAAGACCGACTCGCAGGCTCCGACAGGGAAGGACATGGAGCAGCTTTCCGCCGACGACATTGTGGCGCTCATGGATTTAATTCACGAGCCGGTCATCCTGCTGCTCCATTCGGGCGTGGCGCCATCCGGATGGCTGGCGGCGGATGCCAGGCCAAAGTTGGTGAAGGGCATTATTGCGGCAGAGCCAGTCGCGCCGCCCATAGAGAACGCGGAAAGGGGGGCAACAGGGCCAGGGCGCGCGTGGGGCGTGACCAATATGCCGATTACTTACGATCCCCCTATCAAAAGCGCTGCCGAACTGCAGACCGTTCGCGAAGACAAAGCGGATGGGCCGGACCTCATCCCCTGCTGGGTTCAAAAAGAGCCTGCGCGCAAGCTCATCAAACTGGTAGGTATCCCGGTTCTCAATGTGTCTGGAGAAGCGAGCTATCACCGTCCGTACGCGCACTGCGTAGCCAAGTGGCTCAATCAGGCTGGCGTGAATACTAAATTCGTGAACCTCGAAGACGTGGGATTACGCGGGAACGGGCACCAGTTCATGTCCGAGAAGAATAGCGCGGAGATTTCCAAGTTTTTCATGGACTGGCTGGAGAAGAATGTGCAGTGATTTGGAGAATCCGCACCCTTGAAAATCACAAGGGTGCGGCATCGGAAGGCTCGAATTCTTTCAAAATCTGGCGCATGCGAAAGATAGAGGTCGCACGATTGGTTGCGATTCCGGTGGGGGGGAGTGGGCCATTCGATGAAAAGGAGCTGGGAATCACCCGTCGGCTTAGGCTTGGAAGTACGTCTCCGTGTCCAGAGAATAGTGACAGTCGTGATGGTGTTGACGTGCGTGATGCTGGGGGGCTGCGGAGAAGATCCTACTATTTGGTCGGCAACGTCACTGTCACCTGATGGAAACTGGATTGCCGTCGCGCACACGGTTCAACATACCGGACCCGGAGCGAACGGCGCGGAAACGATCGTAGAGATCAAGCAGACCAAAGCGCGAATATTCGAACGCCTCTTCTTAGAGACTTCGACGAGAGTGTTGACTTTCGCAAACGATGGAGCTTCCATGGGTCTGAAGTTGAATTGGGTGAGCCCCTCTCACTTGGAGGTGGTATTTAGGGACGACCCGAAAATGCTTTATTACCAGGTCGTAAGAACCTCAGGTGTCGAGATTTCCGTGCGCGACCTCGCTGACCCATCAAGTTTTTCGCCCACCGATATTGTCCACTGACACGAAGGTATGACGAAAAGGAATTACTGATCGCGCGAACAACACGGCTCAATGCACCGTGGTGGGGCGCAGTCTGTCAGGATCAAAAAAGAACCGCACCCTTTGAAAATCAAAGGGTGCGGTTCTTAACTCAGTTCAAATCCTCGGAGACTCAGTGCTTTTAGTCGAGCGGTTCGATCCTGACGATCGCGGCGCCGTGGTTGCTCCCAGTCCAGATGGTGGCCGGTGTGGTGGAATCGTCGGCGAAGACGCGGCGCATGTTGGTGTCGCGGGGCATCAGGTATTCGGTATCCTGCCCGGTCTTGGGATCAATCTTCGCAAGACGGTCCGTGGTCATGCCGCCAGTATACAAGTTGCCGCTTTTATCCCACGTCACGTAGTACGGGCCGGACCAGGGAATCGACAGGGGCCATTCCGTAATCTTCTTCGTCTCGGGATCGAGCATTCCGATCCGGTTGCCTTGATATTCACCGAAGAAGGCGCGGTCCTGAGCGTCCGTGCGGATGCGGCGCGGACGGGAATTCGGAGTCGGCGTCTGGAACCAGGCGACTTTGCCGGTCTGGGAGTCGATGCGGCCGATGTAGTCGGTCGCAAAGTCCGTGAAGTACAAGTTGTTGTGCGAGTCGGAATCGATCCCGTAGATCGTGCCGCGGCGGCTGTCGGGCAGCTGTTTCATCGGTTCGAAGCGCTCATAGTTACCCGTCTTGATGTCGAGCCGGAAAATGTCGTAATGGCCGGCGCTGTCCGTCCAGATTTTGCCGTCCACGTCGTAGCGCATGCCGAGCATGTTGGGCTGGGCTGCGTCATCGTTCCACTGTGCCGGCAGGCTGAAGGTTTTGATCGTCTCCGTCTTGCGGTCGAACTTCGCGAGGGCGCCCTGATACATCATGCCCGCCCACATATCGCCGGACTTGTCTTCTTCAATGTCGAGCAAGCCCTCGGGATATCCCTCCTTGAGCTTCGGTACCGGATATTCCTTCAGAGCGCCGGTCTTGGGATCGAGCTTGCCGATGAACATTTCGCCGAAATCGGAGTACCAGACCATGCCGTGTTCATCGACGATCACGTCATGCGGTTCAATCGTCGGACGCGGCAGATCGTATTCGGTAATGATCACGTGCGTGGCTTTGCCCGTGGGGCGCGGAAGGGTCTTGAGGTGGTAGTCCCACTGCGCGACAGAACTCAGATTGACAGTCGAAAGAAATTCAGCGTTCTTGCGATACTGCTCCGGATCTCCGCCGCGATTCTGTTCCACGCGCCGCTGGGGCTTGATCGGCTGGCTTACCTGGGCGTAGCCCATCATTCGCGTGATGACCTGCGTGAATTCGTCGGCGTCATGCGTGGACTGGACGATGCGCTGCAGCGTGTGGCAACTGACGCAATTCAGCAGGAAATCTTTCTGTTCGTCCGTGCCGGGCATGCTCATGAGCCATTCCGCATTGGTCATCTGCGGAATCATATTCTTTGCTTTCACGAGCTTGAGATCGGCGGTCGCCGGTTTCTGCGCGGCGAGATCGGCTGTTGCGGGGGCTTCGAGATTGTAGCCAACCGCGCGAATCTTGAGAGTGTAGTGGCCGGGTTCGAGACGGCTTGCCGGAAAACTGTAATGCCCTTTGTTGTCGCTGATCACGCTAACCGTGATCGTCGAGCCGTCCTTCTTGGCGCTGACCACTACGCCTTCCATCGGGCCTTCTTCTTGCGAGGAAATCTGTCCGGTAAGAGCCGGCGGGCCGAGCGGGTCCGCAGCAGCAGGCGCGGGCTTGGGCGCCGCTTGAACGACGGCAAAAAACATGCTAACTGTGGCAATCAGAACGAAAAATCTTGTTCGCATGGTTCCCTCTTTTGCTGAAAATTCACAAACGCGCAAGCTGCACACTTTTTCTGACTTCTTCACATATTGCTTGTGG
>Ga0187803_10000230_pt1 | contig 23093 bp, 18 predicted proteins | sample NC_wetland_sal_i_2_FD_132425 | JGI IMG/M metagenome (GOLD analysis project Ga0187803, IMG submission 132425) | Wetland sediment microbial communities from Neuse River Estuary, North Carolina, USA - Control_3 | ecosystem: Environmental > Aquatic > Freshwater > Wetlands > Sediment | place: USA...
CCAAGGCGGTGGATTCCACCGGCGCCTCGGTCACCACCAACTGCAGCATCGTGGTCGCGCCTGCCCCGCTGCAACTGAACTGTGCTTCCTCGACCGCACAGGTCTGAGTTCCTTACAGCTCTGCGCTAGTCGCCACGGGCGGAGTGCCTCCCTACACGTACTCCATTGTTAGCGGTTCCCTGCCTCCGGGCTTGACGCTGAATGCTTCCACGGGCGCCATCACCGGCACGCCCATGCAGTCCGGCACTTTCAATTACACGGCCAAGGCGGTGGATTCCACCGGCGCTTCGGTGACCACCAACTGCAGCATTGTGGTGGCTCCCGCGCCATTGCAACTGAACTGTGCTTCATCGACGGCGCAGGTCGGAGTGCCTTACAGCTCGGCGCTGGTTGCCACCGGCGGAGTGCCTCCGTATACGTACTCCATCGCCAGCGGCTCACTGCCTCCGGGCTTGACGCTCAATGCTTCCACCGGCGCCATCACCGGCACGCCCACGCAGTCCGGCACCTTCAACTACACGGCCAAGGCGGTGGATTCCACCGGCGCCTCGGTCACCACCAACTGCAGCATCGTAGTGCAGCCGGCGACGCTGACACTTACGTGCGCCTCATCCACGGGCGAAGTGGGTCTGGCGTATTCTTCCTCCGTGGTAGCGACGGGCGGGGTAACGCCGTACACCTTCGCGATCGTGAGCGGCTCCCTGCCTCCGGGCCTGACCCTGAATGCTTCCACCGGCGCTATCACGGGTACGCCGAGTTCGGAGGGCACGTTCAGTTTCACCGTGCAGGTAACGGATGCCAATGGCAATACAGCCACAGCTAGCTGCGCGATTACGATCAAGACGTGTGGCACAACCCTCACGCCGATTACATATAACGTCAGCGAGGGGAAGGGGAACGTTGGCCAGATTGCCTGGTTCAACAGCCATTTGACCCAACTGCAAGGACAAATTCCGAACTCGGACTTCCAACTCTTCATCACGGGCGGGAAGATCGTCTTGGGCTCGACCACGTTAACTGTGCCGGACGCGGTGATTACTTTCTCGTCCAAGGCCAATTGTGCGCAGACCACGTTTAATACAACCTTCAGCCGCTGGGAGACGACACTTCCGCTCTCCGCAGCCTATCAGGCGAATGAAATCTTCGCCGCCGGGCTCGCTTACCTGATACCGAACGGCTTCCAGGGAGCAAGCAGTATGACCTGGTCGGCGGATATCTCATCCACGGCACCAGGCATCGTCGCCACCTGGGAGATTGCAGTTTCGAACTGGTACACCCAAAACGAAGGTGTTCAGTTCCCAGCTCTCAATGAATCACCGTTTGTGCCGGATTACAACGGCATGCAGGTGAATGCCGCCTACGGCGAGTGCCTGTGCTCGGGCAACTCCCAAGACCACGCTGGCGCGCCCGAGTTCTACGGCCGCGAGAAATTGCTGGTGTACCAAGGCCACCAGCCTGAGTGCGGCAGTGGAAACTGGACGGGCACATTCAGTCCTGCTCCTCAACCCGTGCAGATCTGTCAAGCTACCGGTGGAGGAGGCGGGTCGTCGTGCCTCGCTAGCTCGGTCAATGCCTCGATTAAGCCAGGCACCAACTTCGTCGGCATCGGGCTGCAAGGTACCGATTTCGAAATGCAAGGTCCTCTTCAAGTGACGGGGAACTTAGCGATCGGCGCCAATGGGTTCTTCCATCTCTCCAATGACGCCACCCTGAACTCGACGCTGTTCGCGGACCCGAGCGCTTGGGTTCAAATCGACTGGGGCAGCGAACTAACCGGAGGAACGGTGACGGAGTCGCTGTCGGCCATGCAAACGGCTGCAACCAATCTTTCCAATTGGGCCGCTGGACTTACTCCGACGCAGACGTTCGGCGACATCAAGTCGTCGAAAACCATCACCGGCAGCGGCGGACAAAACGTAATCAGCGTCACCGGCTATTTCAACCTGGGGTATGGCAGCAGCCTTACTGTCTCGGGAGGAACGTCGGATACTTTCATCTTCAACATACAGAATGGCATGCAACTGGGCGATGGCTCGAGCATCACGCTGTCTGGGGTATCGCCGGGCCAAGTGCTCTTCAACTTCCCCGGAGGATGGTGGAGCGGAGTTCAGATGCAAAATGCCAACAGTGCAGGCATCTTCCTTGCTCCAACATCGGCAATAATTGTTGACGGGGGCACTCACAACAGCGAGTTCATTTCCGGGGTAAAGCTCTCGGTCGACTGTAACCAGACGACCCTGACGGCGCCGGCGTGCTCGCAATAGTTGCACGCGATCCAACCACGAAGTACGATGGGGCGACTTTGGTCGAAGGGGTTCCGGTTCTGCCGGAACCCCTCCCCGTTTACTAAGGCGGAGTGAACGGAATGAACTCCATGCTGAAGGTATTGGTGTTTCTGTTTGTGTCTTTCGCTTCCTGGCTGGATCTTCCCGCTCAGATGCTCATCTTAGACCGCGGTCCGTCTTCTGGATCGAACCAACTCGTCGGCCTGACGAAAGAAAGCAATGCCTTCCTGGCGGACGACTTTCAGGTCGGTGTGGCGCCTGAAGTCTGGGTGATTGACCATATTCGGCTTTGGGCGGTTCCCGATCCCAAGGCAAGTTCGGCTCACGGCCCTGGCGATCTCTTCACGAAGATCAGCCTCTACGGTGGCATTGCACCCGACATGCCTCCTCCCGACCAGAAGGCGACCGCTGATTGCGATTGCCATAACCTTCCCGCGTTGAAGACGGCGGTTCTGGAACCCGGCAGCCATTCGACAGATAGTCCCGATGTTGTGGTTTCATCCCGCTCACAACATGATGGACCGGGCGCCTGGCAGCTCGACTTCGAGAACCTGAAGTGGTCGGTGCCTGGCGCGACGAGCATTCAATTCGGCATACTTGCTGAAGCTCGCCAAGGCAACGATCCCGCTGCGAGTTATACCTGGTATTACTTGGCCTCTCCCGGCCCCGGCGGCGACCATTTGCGCGTATTTTCCAGCTTGGGTAAGTTGCAGAGTTCATATCAAAACGGCGGGAACGCGCGGGTGAACATACAAGTCTGGGGACACCTGCTGGCCCGAATCTCGATTCGCTCATCCGGTCAGAACCTACGCGTGATCCTTCGAAGCGAGCCATCGCTCAAAGCCAACCAAGTTGACACTGCCAGCCTTCGCTTTGGCCCGCGAGGCGCACCGCCTGACAAGGTGCGCACCGAGGACGTGGATCACAACGGGAAACCCGATCTGGTCTTGTACTTTCGTTCGGCAGATTCCGGCATACCAGTCAAGAGCGTCAATGCCTGCTTGAGTGGAAAGCGCCTCGATGGAGCGCCGTTTGAAGGGTGCGATCTGCTGCCACATTAACGGCTATTCGCGTCTACGCACGATGCTTTCCTGGTAAGTATGTGTTTGCTATATGGTTACGGATACCCCTCCTCTGGTGATCTATTATAATCATACAGTTAGAGGAAATTTCCCGCCAGATCATTGAGGAATAAGGACTTATTGGCAAGATCTTGAGCGCGTGGGACTTAGACCAGATTTTCACGAGCTCTTCCTGATCTCACTCGCAAAATATTGATTCTAAAGGAAAATATACCAATATATTATAAACAAAGGAGTTACGGGCTTTCTGGCTAGTCCCGATCGGGCTGTTGTCCGGGTTGAGTACCCAGCTGACTTTCTGATGCCTTAGGCGCTGGGGACGGGCGAGGACGCCCGTCCTCCACTGGCTTGTCAAGGGGGCAGTTTGTGGTGAGGTTCTTCGGGGGAAGCGCAGTACTTTGATCTTAAACAAACTGGCGCCCTCGGTTTCCTGGTACATCAAGTACCACAACTAGAGGTACCCCACCTCGGTGAGGGGAGGCTTGCTTTTTCCCGACGGTGGGGTACCATAATTAGCATCTATAGCGATAGATGATGGTGGGCGTGTTCCAATCTCGCAAGGTGCGGCAGTCCGCATGGCGGCATGCGGTGGTGGTGCTTGCGATTCTGGCAATTGGGTTGGGTGTCGCTACCCGCACGATCCATCAGTTTTCTCTCCAGAATCCGAGTGCACAAGCGGTTCCGGCACACGCTATGCGGCAGCATCTTGCCGCCGATGCGGTTGAGATAACGAGTCCGATTTTGCCGTTGGCGCAAATGCTGCTGCCGGTGGTCGCCCCCCATGCGCCTCCTGCGGAACCTAGAGTTCACTCTGTCGAATTCTCCGAGGTTCTCTACAACCGTCCCCCTCCTGCCTTGTTCCTCCTGCACTAACACAGAACTGCAGTAGACGAATCCCAGCGGCCAAAAGAGTCACCAGAGGTGTTCGCCTACAACACCTCAGTTCACGTAAACTGTGAGACCTATGTGGGGCGCTACCGATCTTGGTATGATTACGTACCCCCCGTATTCAAGGTGGATCAGAAGATCCAGCGCCGGCTCACTCGCAAGCTGATGTATGTGGCGATGCCAAACGCGAAGGAGATCGAGTTGAACATCGTCAGCAAGCACATCGAACGAGGCCCCTGCGGTGCGATTGAGGTGGCAAGCCGTTAGACTTTCGGCCGGACTGCGACAGGACAATAAAGTTGCTGCCCCAGGCAGCCATCGCAGTCCGCCAGTCCTTAGCGGGACTGAATCCCGGTTAGAAGGGAGGTGTGAATGACACTTACTGAATAGGAGAACTCCGCAAATGAGGCAAGTAGCAGTGGTAGGCAAAGTGTGCCTTGCGTTCCTGATGATCACCAGCCCGCTGTTGGGCCAAAGTTCAACCGGAACGTCCGTATCCCCCAAAAGCCGTACAACCAAACCAAGTGTGGCGGCACGATTGGAACAAATGGAAAAAGCGATTGAGGCTCAGCAGCACACGATCCAGCAACTGCAGGATCAGTTGAAGAGCCGGGATTCTCAAGTGCAGCAACTGCAGGAGCAACTGACGCAGACGCAGGCATCGGCCAACCAGGCCATGCAGGCGGCCCAGGCGGCCTCCGCCAAGAGTGTGGTGGCGCCCGAGCAATTGGATGCGGTGAAGAAAGACGTGGACGATCTGCGAGGCAACGCTGCCAACGTTGCGCTGAGCTTGCAGGAAACGCAAAAGTCGGTACGCGATCAAATGGAGAGCCCGCTGGCAATTCACTTCAAAGGCGTCACCATCACGCCGGGCGGCTTTCTGGCGGCAGAATCGGTGTACCGCAATCGGGCCTTGGGGTCCGATATCAATACGCCATTCAACAGCGTGAACATGCCGGGCGCGGCCCAGAATACGGTTTCGGAATTCTACGGTTCCGGACGGCAGTCCCGCATCTCCATGCTGGCGGAAGGCAAGCTGCAAGGCCTGAAAATGAGCGGATACTACGAAGCCGACTTCCTTTCGGCAGCCGTGACTTCCAACAACAACCAGAGCAACAGCTACGCCCTGCGGCAGCGGCAGGTTTGGGGACAGGTTGCCTCCGATGAATGGAGCCTGACGGGCGGACAGATGTGGAGTCTGGCGACCGAAACCAAGAAGGGGATGGATAACCGAACCGAAGCAGTGCCAATGACCATCGACCCGCAGTATACCGTCGGCTTTAGCTGGGCGCGGCAGTATGCGGTTCGGGTGGTCCGGAACTTTAACAATCGCTTCTGGCTGGGAGCATCGCTGGAGAATCCTTCGACCACGTTCACGGCGCGTAACAATGCCGCGAACTTCGCTCTGGGCGGTACCGGAAATACCAGCGGCCTGTACAACTCAGTGAACTACTCGTTCAACGCCATGCCCGACTTCATCTTCAAGGCAGCGGCAGAACCTGGATTCGGACACTACGAGGTTTACGGGATCTTGAGCCGCTACCGGGACCGCGTTTATCCATGCGTGGAACCTCCATCCGTTAACAACTGCGCCGGCAACGCGGTGCTGGGCGCCTACAACGACTCTCGGACTGCCGGTGGCGTGGGAGCGAACGCCCGCATCACGCTGTTCAAGCAGCTCGACATCGGACTTCATGCTCTCACCGGAGAAGGCGTTGGCCGGTACGGCACAGCCGGGCTCCAGGATTCCACCGTGAATCCCTCCGGGACGCTGGCTCTGCTGCGCAGCTATCAGGGTCTGGCCACGGTGGAGTGGCACACGAAGAGGTTGGACTTCTACATGAACGCGGGCGAGGAGTACCTCAAGAAGCGTTGGCAGCCCGACCCGAATGATTTGACCACCCAGTACCCGCTGGGGGTGCCGGTTGGATACGGCTCTCCGGAGTTCAATGTGGCCGGCTGTTACACCGAAACTAAGCCGGGCGCGGGCTCGGGCTTCGGATTCGGTACCCTGTCGAGTTCGACTTGCCAGGCCGACACCAAGAGTGTGGTTGAAGGCACGATAGGGTTCTGGGTCAAAATACACAACGGTCCCCATGGGAGACTGCAGTTAGGTCCGCAGTATTCCTACGTGTCCCGCAACGCGTGGACGGGGACGAACGCCTCGGCGGCGTCAGGGTTTTCCGCGCCGCATGGCGTCAACAATATGTTTTTTACGTCTTTCCGCTACTACTTGCCGTAGCATTTGCGGAACCTCGCCCCCTGGAATTCTCTCCTTTTGGCCCCGGGGGGCGAGGGGTTTTTAAAGTCTGGAGCTGAGAATTGGAGATGCGATTGAAACGCCGATTGATTTGGAGTTCACTGGCTGTCGCTGTGGTTGTTGGGATAGCGATTTTCGAGTTCTCTGGGCGCGGAGCGCAGGCCAGCCGCGAGGATGCGTCCACGCTACCGACGGTTGCCGTGGAGCTGGCCACGCGGGGACCGATCCGCAGTTTTATCACCCTGTCGGGCGAGTTTCGCCCGTACCAGGAAGTTGATGTTCATGCCAAGGTGGCCGGGTACATCCGCCGTATCTATGTTGACGTCGGCGATAAGGTCAAAGAAGGTCAGATCCTGGCGATCCTTGAGGTGCCCGAACTCAACGCCCAAGTTACCGCCGCCAAGGCTGCGGTTCGCCGCAGCCAGGATGGGATTCAGCGAGCGGAAAAAGACTTGCATAGAGCCGAGTCCGCTTACACCGCCGATCATGCGGCCTATACCCGGCTGAAGCAAGCCTCGCAGGAGCGGCCCGGGCTGATTGCGGAGCAGGAACTGGACGACTCGCTGGCGCGCGATCAGGAAGCCGAAGCTCAGGTGGGCAGCACGAGTGCCGCGCTGGCAGAAGCGAAGAGTCAGCTTTTGGTGGCGAAGGCTGACCAGGAACGTTATCTGGCATTCGAAGCTTATTCCCACATCACCGCTCCGTTTAGCGGCGTGGTCACCAAGCGCTACGCGGATACGGGTGCGCTCATCAACGCCGGAACAGCCTCCGACACGCAGTCCATGCCGGTGGTAAGGCTGGCCGAATGGTCGCGCCAGCGGCTGGTTTTGCCTGTTCCCGAGTCCGACGTTCCCGGCGTGCATCTCGGCCAGATGATTGATGTGGTGGTTCCCTCGCTCGGCCGCACCTTTAGGGGCACGGTGGCACGCTTTGCCGATGCCCTCAACGTTGAAACGCGCACCATGCACACGGAGATCGACGTCGAGAACCTGGATGACAAGTTGGTGGCAGGCATGTATGCCGAGACCACGCTTGTGCTTCACCAGAAAGACGACGCGGTCACCGTCCCGGTGGAGGGCGTGCAACGCAATGGGTCGAATGGGACGGCTTTTGTGGTGAACCCCGCGGGAGTGGTCGAGCAGCGATCCGTCACTCTAGGCGTCGACAGCGGGAAACGCGTTGAAGTGCTCTCCGGAGTCAGCGCCGGCGAGCAGATCGTGGTAGGAAATCTGAACGCCCTGCAGCCGGGGCAGCGGGTACAACCCAAGATTGTGGCGCCGGGCGAAGCGTCCTCGGAGGGTGGGCTCTGATGTCCGGTTTTGCGATCCGCTATCCCTACTTCATCATTGTGGGCTGTTTGATCGTAGCGATTGTCGGCGGCGCGACCCTGGTGCGCATGCCGGTGGACCTGTTCCCTCCGATCAATATTCCGGTGGTGGTGGTGGCCACGTTCTACTCCGGGATGCCGCCGGAGCAAATCGAGAACGACATCACCGACCCGTTTGAGCGCTTCTTTACGCTCGGCAGCGGGATTGACCACATCGAGTCGCGATCGCTTCCGGGCGTGAGTCTGATCAAGATTTACTTCCAGCCGGGCACGGACTCGAGTGCCGACCTGAGCACGATCTCGAATCTGGCGATGGCCGACCTGCGCCGCTTGCCGCCGGGCACGTTGCCGCCGGTGGTGTTGAAGTTCGACGCCTCCAGTCTGCCGGTGTGCCTGATCACGTTGAAGGGGAAAGGCCTGAACCAAACCGAGCTGCACGACATCGGCCAATACAATGTGCGCAACCAGATCGCCGGCGTGCCCGGGGCCAGCGTGCCGCAGCCTTTTGGCGGCCGCTACCGGCAGATCATGGTGTACGTAGACCCGCTGAAGCTGGATGCGCGCCAACTGTCGGTCATGGATGTGGTGCGGACGGTGAACGAGAGCAATCTGATTTTGCCGGCCGGCGACGTCAAGATCGGGCCCTACGATTACAACCTCTACACCAACAGCCAAGCGGCGAACACCGATGACATCAATTCCATGCCGCTGAAGTCGGTGGGGCAGAGGTCGGTTCTGGTCGCCGACGTGGGCAAGGCGGTGGATTCGCACCAGATCCAGACCAACATCGTGCGCGTAGATGGACAGCGCTCCGTTTATCTGCCCATTCTGAAGCAGGGCGGAGACACCAACACCATCGCGGTGGTGAATGGCATCAAAGACGCGACCCGCAAGCTGGTGGATATTCCCAAGCAACTCATCACGCGCGTGGTCTTCGACCAGTCCGTCTTCGTGAAGATGGCGATCGAGAATCTGCTGCATGAGGGCGCGATCGGCCTGGTGCTGACGGGATTGATGATTCTGCTGTTTCTGGGCAGCGTGCGCGCGACCGTGGCGGTTTTTCTCTCCATACCGCTCTCGGCGCTGGCCGCCTTCCTGGCGATCGCCGCCGGCGGCGGGACCGTGAACACGATGGTGCTCGGCGGCCTGGCTCTCGCCTTCTCGCGTTTGATTGATAACTCAGTGGTGGTGCTGGAAAACATTTTCCGGCATATCGAGATGGGAGAATCCGCCGAGGTGGCCGCGGAAAAAGGCGGAAGTGAAGTTGCGCTCGCGGTCCTGGCGGCAACGCTGACCACGGCGATTGTGTTTTTCCCGGTGATCTTCCTCTATGGCGTGAGCAAGTTCTTATTTTCGGCACTGGCGATGGCGGTCGTGCTTTCCCTGCTGGCGTCGTATGTGGTGGCGATGACGGTGGTGCCCCTGTTCTGCGCCAATTGGCTCGGTACGGTTCATGCCACCCACGAACACAAAGTGCCCACCAACTGGTTCGGGCATGTGACTCGCGGCTTCAATCTTTACTTCGAAAAGATGCTCCGCCGTTACAACCACACGCTGCGGCACAGTTTATTGCGGCCCGCCGCTACCACGCTGGGCCTGGTCGGAGTCTCGCTGCTCTGTTTCTCTCTCTACCCGCTGATGGGAGTGGCGTACTTCCCGCGCACCGATCCTGGTCAGTTTGTCATCAACGTGAAGGCGCCATCCGGTACGCGGATTGAATACACCGAGCAGGACGTCAAGCAGGTCGAGGACATCATCAAAAGCGTCGTGCCTCCGAATGAGCTCGGGATGATCGTCTCCAATATCGGCCTAACCACGGATTTCTCGGCCATCTACACCAGCAACTCCGCGCCCCACACCGCCTTTGTGCAGGTCAGCTTGAAAGAAGATCACAAGATCGGCAGCTACGAATACATGGAGCGCGTGCGCAGGAGACTGGCACGGCAGCTTCCGCAGCTAAGCACGTATTTCCAAACCGGCGGCCTGGTTGACTCGGTGCTGAACATGGGCCTGCCCGCCCCGCTTGACATACAAGTCAACGGCAATCAGCTCAAGCGGACCTATGCCACCGCGCAGCAGCTAGCCAATGAGATTCGCAAGCTTAAGGGAGTGAGCGACGTGCTGATCCCGCAGGACATTGACTATCCCGCCTTGCGGCTGGATGTGGACCGCGAAAAGGCCAGCCTGGTCGGATTGACCCAGCAGGAAGTCGTGGACAACGTCATTACTGCGCTGACCTCCAACGGGATGATCGCTCCCAACTACTGGATTGATCCCAAGAGCGGCAACCCCTATCTGCTCACCGTGCAATATCCGGAATCTGAGGTCAAGAGCTTGAACGACCTGAAACTGATTCCACTGCGCGGAACGCACAGCAAGGACCCGACGCCTCTGGATACGGTCGTGAACATTGAAACCATTCCCACGCCGACGGAAGTGGACCATTACCAGCTTTTCCGCACCATTGATGTTTATGTAGCCCCGAAAACCGAAGACTTAGGGCGTGTCAGCAGCCAGGTCAACCGCATCCTTGCGAAGCACCAGCTCCCGGAGGACGTTCGCGTGAATGTCCGCGGCTCGGTTAACAGTATGAACGAGTCTTTCAAAAGCTTCGGCATAGGACTCATCCTCTCCGTCGTGCTTGTCTATCTCGTCCTGGTCGCGCAATTCGCCTCGTTCATTGACCCATTCATCATTTTGCTGGCGATCCCGCCGGGATTGGCGGGCGTGCTCTTGTTCCTGCTGGTAACGGGAACAACGTTGAACATCATGTCGCTCATGGGGATCGTCATGATGGTCGGAATCGTGGTTTCCAACAGCATTCTGATTGTCGAATTCACGCGGCAGTTGCGGCGCCGCGGAACATCGCTTCGCGAAGCGACCGCCGTCGCCTCGCGTTTGCGGCTTCGCCCTGTGCTCATGACTTCGCTGGCAACGCTGCTCGGGCTGATTCCCATGGCCATGAAACTGGGCACGGGCGCTGAGGCCTACGCGCCACTGGCCCGCGCGATCATCGGAGGGCTTCTGGTATCCGTGGTGGTTACGGTTTATCTCGTTCCCGCGGCCTACTTGTGGATTCACCGCAAAGAGGAGACTGCGGGTTCCGAGGTGAACGCATGATTCGCGGGCTGGCCCTGGCTTTCATCCTGTTTCTTTTGACCGCTTACGGAGCAGCGCAGTCCCTCTTAACCGAGGCTTTTCCGGATGCCCCTGTCGCCCAGACTCAAACCGGTCCGCCTCCGGCGGGAAACCAGGCAGGCAGCGGGGCGTTGCCGAACGCGCCCACCGGACGACCGCGCATGCGGCTGACTCTGCAACAGGCGGACGCCCTCGCGATCCGGAATAACCCGCAAATCACGAGCGCGCGCCTGGAAGCGCTGGCCGCGCAGCAGGTCGTCCGCCAAGCGCGCTCCAGTTACTGGCCTACGGCGGTGACCGATCTGACGGCCGTAGATTCGCAAACGAACAGCCGAATCACTGCCGGAGGCCTGAACAACCCGATCATCTATGAGCGTGGGGCCGGAGGCGCGATGGTGAGCGAACTCATCACGGATTTCGGCCACACCAGTAATCTGGTCGCCAGCGCTCACTTTTCGGCCAAAGCTGCCGACCAGAGCGCTCTGGCCACGCGCCAGCAGATTCTGCTGGCCGTCGATCAGGCGTTCTACGGCGTGCTCCAGGCACAGGCAGTATTGCGGGTTGCGAATGAAACGGTGGCCAACCGTCAGGTTGTCGTTGACCAAGTGGAAGCGCTGACCAAGAGCCTGCTGAAATCCGAACTGGATCTGAGCTTCGCGCAGGTCAATCTGGCACAAGCCAAACTGCTTTTGCTCGACGCGCAAAACAACGAGAAAGCGGCACAAGCGGTGCTCGCGGCCTTGCTGGGATACGTCACCCCCCAGGAGTTCGATGTTGTTGATGAAACGGGAGCCATGAATCCGCCTCCTGGCGCCCTGGATGAGCTCGTGCAGCAAGCCTTGAACTTGCGGCCGGAATTGCAGGCTGTTCACTATCAGTACGAGTCGGCCCAGAGCTTGAAAAACGCCGATCGTGATTTGCTGCTGCCAACCATCAGCGCTCTGGGGGCGGTCGGAGGAACGCCAGCGCGCGACTATCACCTTGCCCCCTGGTACGGGGCGGTCGGGGTCAACATGGAGATTCCCGTCTTCAATGGATTTCTCTTCTCGGCGCGGGAGAAAGAAGCCGATCTGCACGCCCAGGCGGTCCAGCAGCACCTGCTTGACTTGCGGAACTCCATTGCCAAGGATGTCCGCACCAGTTGGCTCAACGCAACCACCGCCTACGATCGGCTCGACGTGACCAATCAACTCCTGAAGCAGGCCAATCTGGCCCTCGATTTGGCGCAGACCCGCTACAAGCTTGGCTTGGGATCGATCGTCGAACTTAGCCAGGCCCAATTACAGCAGACCCAGGCGGAAATCAGTCAGTCGCAGGCAGGCTACGAGTATCGGCTGGCATTGTTGGTGCTGAGCTACCAAACGACCGGGTTGTGAGAAACCGGAAAGTCAGGGGCGGCGCTTTTCGCACAGAACGCCGCGCACCTCCGGCCCTTACAATGGGGGGATGAGGATCCTCATGTTCACGGGCAAGGGCGGTGTGGGCAAGACCAGCCTGGCTGCCGCCACCGGCGTCAAACTTGCCGCATTGAACTATCGCACGCTGGTCATGAGCATCGACCCGGCACACAGCCTGGCCGACTCCTTCGATTTGGATACCGACCTTTTTCACCTCCAAACTTCCGACCCGTTGCCGGTCGCTGACCTGCTGTGGATCCAGGAGCTCAATATTCAGAAGGAGATCAAGCGTCATTGGCAGGAGATCTCTTCCTACGTGACCTCGGTACTGCGCACTACCGGCATCAGCGGGGTGGAGGCCGAGGAGCTTGCGATTCTGCCCGGCATGGAAGAGCTCAGTGCCATGATGTACGTCAACCAATACCAGCGGGAGCGGCGTTACGACGTAATCGTGCTCGACGCCGCGCCCACGGCCGAGTCCATGCGTTTCATCAGCATGCCAACCACCCTCGATTGGTACATGAAGCACATTTTTCCGTTTCAACGGAACTTCCTTAAGGCGGTGCGGCCCATTGCCAACCGCGTTGCGCCGTTCGAACTCCCTACCGACAGCTACTTCGTGAATATCCGCGATTTGTTTGGCAAGCTGGAAGGCGTAGACGGGATCATGGAAGACCCGCACACCACCAGTGTTCGGCTCGTCACCAACCCGGAGAAAATGGTGCTGCGCGAGACCGAACGCGCGTTTGTGTACTTTTCCCTGCACGGGCTGACGGTGGATGCGGTCATCGTCAACCGCCTGCTCCCCAGTGCAGTCAGCGACGCCTGGTTCGACGAGTGGCACACCTCGCAGGACAAGATTCTGCATGAGATCGGAGAATACTTTGCTCCAGTTCCGGTAAAGTGTGTGCCCTTGTTCGCTCACGAGGTTCTGGGGAGACAACGACTGGAGGAGCTGGCCGGAGTGCTGTATCCTGCAGGGGAAGATCCGTCCGCGGTAACGCGGACAGAAAAGCCCTTCACCTTCGGGAAACAAAACGGCGGCTACGAAGTTCGGGTGCTGCTGCCGTTTGCCACCAAAGGTGAAATCGGATTGTTCAAGAAAGGCGACGAGCTGGTGGTTGAGATCGGCACGCTTCGCCGCCATGTTGGCCTGCCGCGGTCGATGGCAGGCTTGTTCCCGGTCAGGGCGCGGTTGGAAAATCGCGTCTTGACGGTTGAAATGAAGGAGGCGCAATGAACGAGCCACAGGAATCTCAGTCAGTGGCGAGGGAGCATGCCGCTCACGAGCCATGCCCATGCCGCGAGATCGTAGACACCGTTCGCGAGTACCTGGGAATTTCGCCCGCTGCCCGACAGCACTTGGCGAACTCACGCGTCGAGTTTCTTAAGGCACTTCGGGAAATGCTGGACGCGCGCATTGAGCACTTGTCGAGTCAGCCTCAGAAGGGCACGAAAGTGGCCGTGGAATAGTCCGTCCTCACAGGCCCTGCACTGCAGATCCGCGTGCAGGTGAATTGGCCTTCCGGATGCATCAGCGTTCCCCTCTTCCCTGCCAAAATGAAACCAGGGCCCACGTGCCATCGGGTGTCGCTGTTTGCTGTCGAAGAATGTAGAAATTCCCGTCGTCAGCGAGAACCTTGTAAGAGATGCTCTCCGGGCCGTACCACTGGTCCAGCACTGCTTCAACGAGATACTGTCTTTCTTCGAGCCAGAACCGAACTGGCCGCTCGTCTGCCTTTCGGCCCGAATAGCACTCCACTTTCAAGTTCATCGGGTCCAATAGAAAGCCAGCAGCCGGGGACCGCATCCACCATAGCTCAGTCGAGCGCGTGAGGTTTCGTCGGTAGCTTCTGAAAGTCTGCTTCTAAGCACGGTGCGCTCTTGCGCGACCTGACATTTTCGTCTGCTTCGCGGACCATCGACCGAGGCGGAATGTCTTCTCGTACCCGGTGGACTTGTTGGAAATCTTGACCGCCAGACTCCCACTGCTGTCACAGGTATAGGTTTCTTCAATCACAAAAGGCTTTGTTCCCGGCGTGCGGACTACCGGTACAGACGCAAGCTCCGCCCGATCCTGCAGGATCGGATCGAATGGGAAGCGGATGTCATCCCAATCGGTGATCTCGCCGACCGGCCGGCCGTCTCCCGCCAGCCGTGCGCACTCCAAATACCTGAAATGGCCGACATTGTGCGCGGGGTGGTACGAACGCACACTCCGGAGCGGCAGTTGTTTGGGGCCCGGCAAAGGTGTGCCGCGGGGGAAGACAAGATCGAAGGCAACGCTGCGTCCTTCGTCGGTCTCACGCCAGAGCCCGAAATTCCGCATGAACTGGTCACGGAGAACGAAACCGGATTGCGTGTCTGCCCGGATTGCCAATCCAATGGCTGTCGCGGACCGCATGTAGGCCGAACGGCGTACCCGCCTCCCGAACTCTTCGCGAAGGATGCGAGCCACCGGCGGAAGCTCGGAGCCACCGCCCGTCACGTAGAGAGTATCGATCGGGCGCTGCGGATGCTCAGCAAGTAATCTGTCGACCACTTCGCGCGTTGATTCGATCAAGGGCCTGCATCGCTCGTAGAACACGCTCGCCGCGATGGAAACTTCGGGCCAGTTGTGGCGTACACGCCCGAGATCGATGCTCACTTTACGCGTATTGGGATTGAGCGCTTCCTTTTTTTCGCGGCACTCTTCCAGGAGAGTGAACCATTCGGACGCGGAGAGGCCCTCCCGTTCATCGGAACTGACTCCGGCCGCTGTGAGCGCGAGTTCCGCCAGAATCTCGTCAAAATCGTCACCACCCACAGTAGGAATGCCGTCCGAGGCAACGATGGAGTGGGTGTCGTCGCCCAGTTCGATGAGCGAAGCGTCAAACGTGCCACCCCCCAAGTCGTAGACCATGAGCCAGCTTTCAGAACGGGTCTTCTGGTCGGCTCGGTCCCGGTGGGCGAACTCGACCGCTGCCGCGGAGGGCTCGTTCAACAAACCCAGCACTTCAAACCCTGCGTCACGGGCTGCTTCGGTGGTCAGAAAGCGCTGATTGCTATTGGCGTTTGCCGGCACCCCCAACATCGCTTCCCAAGGACCAGACTGGCTACCCGATACCGTGGAATGCTCGCGCAGTTGATCGCGCAACGCCTCCATGAGTTCCCGCATCAGTTGTCGGATCTCGAAGGATTGTCCCCCGATTTCGAACCGAGTTTCAGGTCCGGCGTCCCTCAGCAAACGCTTTAGAGACCGGGATATGGTCCAACCTGGCTGCCCTTGCGCCCGCCATGCTTCCCAGCCATACGCGCGCATTCCTCCCCGCACGGCAATCAACGGCGGAAACCAATCGCGCACGTGACCGTCGGGGGCCTCGAAGTTGACAAGGGGATAATTGCCGCGATCCACGGCTGCGACTACGACCCGAGTTGTACCAAAATCTATGCCTATCTTCACGGATGAACCGACCCTGCTTTGAACGATATTTGAATTTTAATTCTAGAACATCCCGGTCGAGGCCAATGAGCGGAATAGTTCGCCACAGGGTAAATCCCCGGGCATGAGCGAGTCTCCAGATGCGAAGGTTAACTAAGTGTACGAGAATAATTGGTGGGCAGTGCAGGACTCGAACCTGCGACCTCCTGCTTGTAAGGCAGGCGCTCTAACCAGCTGAGCTAACCGCCCGCTCCGCGGGGACTGGCAAGGGTTGCCACCAAAACGCTTCCAGGCCAAACGAGGGCGCCAGATACGTTCACGAGAACCTTAAAGCTGAGAATACTGGACGCCTTCCCGCCGGTCAAACCCCCGGCCGAAGCCGCACCCTTTCAAAGCAAGATAAGAATCCGTTTTTTTCCGCAGCCTGTGAAGCCGCAAGGGGGCTCGGCACTTTTGCCGCAGCGCCGAAGTGTGTGCGTGAGATCTGGGTCCCTTCGACTTCGCTCAGGGCAGGCTCTCCGGGACTTGATTCATTGTTCCCCCTTTCCCCAGCGCTGAGGCGCTGGGCTAAGATGGTTCGCCCCTCCGGGGCTAGATTCTCGGGCAGTTCGTCCCACCAGATTGATCAAAAACGAGTTCTCACGCAAACACGAAGAGCGTGCGTGAGAACTCATATTTCGCCCATTCGGGGCCAAAATCGGGCTACCGCAAAACTGAAAATGGTCTAGCCGCAGCGCCGGATGGCCAACAGAGTCAAGTCGTCCAGGTATGAGCCGGCGCCGGTGAAGGCGCGCAAGTCGTCGAGGCAAGCGACGATCAGCTCGGCAGGGGTGCGTGCGGCTTGCTGGCGCACCAAGGTCATGACGCGGTCCACGCCGTATTCGTCGCCCTCGTTGCGGGCTTCCGAAAGACCGTCGGTGTAGAGGAAGAGCGTGTCGCCGACTTCCAGTTGCACGCGCGTGGCGGAGAACTCGCTTTCACAGAACATCCCCAGCGGCAACCCGGTGGACTCGATACGCAGCACGCCGCCGTGCCCGACGACGATTGCAGGCCAGTGGCCGGCGTTATGGATTTCCACCTCCCCGGTAGGTTTAGCCTGTCCGCACACCAGCGTGGCGTATTGCCCGGCCAGCGCGCTTTCACAGAAGACGCGGTTGGCCCGGGTGACCATCTGGCCGAGCGGCAGGGCCATACCGGTCAGGCTGCGGAACAAGGCGTGGAGCTGCGTCATCAGCATGGAGGCGGCCACGCCTTTGCCCGAGACGTCGCCCAGCACGAAGAAAAGCTGGCCATCGGACGGGATCAGGTCGCAATAGTCGCCGCTAACGGGACCGACAGGCGCGTAATGATAGCTGGTCTCCCAGCCACCGGCGCGCAAGCCCGCTTGCGGCAAAAGGTTGCGCTGCACCTCGGAGGCCAAGTCGAGGTCGCGCTGCAGCGCGTCCCGTTCCGGCAGGGTCAGGTGGTCCAGACAGTAGCGCACCAGCGGGTCGGCCAGCAGGCGGTCCTGTTCCACCGGCTCGTGGCACTCCTGGCATAGACCGTAGCTGCCTTTGGCCATGCGTTCCAGCGCCGAATCCACTTCGCGCAGCAGACCGGCCAAGCCCGCGTTCGGCGGTGCGACGGCAATCGCCGCCTCCAGCCGGCGCTTGCGGTCCTCCAGTTGATTGTGCAGGAAAGCAATCTCGAGCGTGGCCATGAGAATCTCCCGGGTGTAAGGTCCTCGCTATTGGATTCTATCCGCCCTGTCTCCGATGCGCATGTCTCCTCACACAAGGCGCGGCTGCTACACTTTCCCGGTGCGGCAATTAATCGTTAACGCGGATGATTTCGGGCTGACCCCGGGTGTGAATCGGGCCATTGTCGAGGCGCACCGCGAAGGTGTGGTGTCCTCGGCAACATTAATGGCCAGTGGCGCTGCTTTCAATGACGCAGTCGAAGCCGCCCGTGCGCTGCCCAAGCTCTCCGTGGGTTGCCACGTGGTGCTGGTTGATGGCGCTCCTGTTTCCCCGCCCGGTGGCCTGGATACTTTGCTTGCCATTCGTTCGTCGGAGCCCGACAAATTTTACGGCAGCCTCTCCGCCTTCGCCGCACGCGCCACCTTGGGCGGCTTCGACCGCGATCAGCTGGTCGAGGAGATTACCGCCCAGATCAGAAAAATCCAGGCCAGCGGGATCGAGGTGACGCACCTCGATTCGCACAAGCACGCGCACGTTTTCCCTGAGATTCTGAACGCGATGTTGCGTGCGGCGCGGATTTGCCGCGTGCCCGCCATCCGCAATCCTTTCGTTCCGGTGAAGGCGATTTCGCCAAGACAGTTCGCCGGCAACCGGAGGCTGCTGAAACGCTATGGCCAGGTGCGCCTCCTGCATACGTTCGCGCGCCAATTCCGCCAGCAAACGAAACGTGCCGGCCTGCTCGCACCGGACGGGGTGATTGGAGTGATCGAAACCGGGCTCCTCGACGCGACGTTGTTGCGCCAGGCGCTGGCCAACCTGCCCGACGGGAATTGGGAACTGGTCTGCCATCCCGGCTATGCCGACGCCGACCTGCGTGCCGCGGGTACCCGCCTGGTTGAGACGCGGGATCAGGAGCGGCGCCTGCTGGCCTCGCCGGAACTGAAGGAGTTCCTCGCCCAGCAAAAGATCCGCGTTGCCAGCTATCGTCAATTGGCGAAAGGGGAGCCCTGATCGTAACCAAAGTAGTAATGATGCCCTGGCGGGCAGGACTGGGTTTACTATGTCGTCATACGGTAAGAACGATCGGAGATCGGCAAGGGGACGTGCAAGAATAGGCTATGATGGAGCAGCACTCGGAACCGCGCCTTACTGTGGATCTGCCGGTACGCATCTGGGGCCTGAGCGCCGAGGGCCGGGCGTTTTCACAGCATGCCCGGGCGCAGAACATAACCTCGGAAGGCGCACTGCTCTCGGGCGTCGAGAACGAACTGAAAGTGGGCGACGTGATTGGGGTGCAATGCGACGACAAAAAGGCGCGCTGCACGGTGATCTGGGCTGTCAACAGCGGGGCCATCAAGAAGAATCAAGTGGGAATCAAACTCCTGGCCGACCAGGAGTGCCCGTGGAAAAAATATCTTCCGCTGGATGGCGCGACGGTCAGAGTGGCGCCTTCGAATCGGCGCCGCTTCCCGCGCCACAAAATCACTTTCCCGATCGAACTCCGCGACGAGCGTGTGAAAGCGCCGACTCGCATCAATGCTACCGACGTCAGCGGAAGCGGTTGCTACGTTGAGACCATGCTGCCTTTGCCGGTGGGCACGGTTTTGCGGGTGGACTTCTGGCTCGATGCCGAGCACGTTAACGTTTCGGGCGTGGTGCGAACCTGCGATCCCGGCGTGGGCAATGGAATCGAATTCACCGGCATGCCTCCCGATGGCAGAGAACGCATGCAAGCCTACTTGGACGCCATTGACCCGCAGATGGGCCTCGCTCCTCCGAAAACGAAGTAGCCGCCGCACCCCCGTCACAGGAAAGGTTCGGCATAGCGCGCCAGCACGATCGCGCGGATTAATCCACCCATCGTGAATTCGCGAGCCTCGATCTCCACGGGTAGTTCGAATTCGCGGAGTGTCGCCGATGTCACCGGACCAATCGAAGCCAGTTGGACGTTGGCGAGCGCGGGCGCTTTCGACCGGCCAAGGCCAAGCAATTCGACAAAATTCCGGACCGTGGAAGAACTGGTGAAGGTGATGACGTGTGGACGGCGATCTTTGTTTTTCATCAACCCGCGCAAACGCACTCTCGACTTCTCGGGGACTACGGTTTCGTACGCTTCGACGACATCCACTTGGGCCCCGGCGGCGGCGAGCGAATCCGGAATCACGTCGCGGGCCACCTTGGCTCGCACCAGCAAAACCCGTTTGCCGTTCACTTTGTCGCGAAGTCCCTTCACCACCGATTCGGCAACGTATTCCTCCGGCATCATCCTGACTTTTAGCCCGTGTTTCACAATCGCTCTTTTTGTAGCCGGACCGATGGCCGCAATCTGAAGATGATCTAAATGCCGGCGTGTGATGCGCAGCTTGCGAAGGCGCTCCCACATGGCCTCGACGCCGTTGGCGCTGGTGAGGATGAGCCAGTCATAGCTCTTGAGATTGTTCAAAGCCCGATCCATGGGCGCGAAGGAGCGCGGCTTGCGGATCTCGATAAATGGGATTTCGATTACGCGGGCGCCCAGGCCGCGCAGGCTGGCGGCAAGACTGCCGGCCTGGTGGCGGGCGCGTCCCACCAGGATGCGGGTTCCGGCCAGGGGGTACTTCTCGTTGGGTTTGAGCATTGCTAGCTCTCAGCTGTCAGCTGTCAGTTTTCAGTTTCCGTTCGGCCGATCCTAGCGCCCGGACTCGGTTCTCGCTTTCATTTCGCAACGTGTAACAACGGTTCCCCCAGACCGATCCGCCGGTAACTCAGGGCTAAGGGCTGAGAGCTGACAGCTGAGGGTCTCCTACGGCTGCTGCGGCACGGCGAAACCTTCGCCGTACACTTCTGCGAGAATCGCTTCGCCGCCGCGGCGCAGAAGTGTTTCTCCTACCTCGTTGCCGAGTTGTATCGGATCGCCGCCCTCCCGCGATTCGCGCAGGATTCTGGTCCCGTCGGGACGGGCGACCAGGGCATTCAGGCGAATCCTGCCATTTTGCATTTCCGCGAACGCTCCAATCGGAACCTGGCAGCCGCCGCCAAGTTTATTGAGCAGGGCGCGTTCGCAGGTAGTCGTAGCGCGTGCGGCGGCGTCATCGAGAAATGCGAGAAGCTGGCGCGTGGCCACGTCGCCCTGGCGAATCTCAATTCCCAGGGCACCCTGTCCCGCGGCAGGGGTCATGACTTCAGCGGGAATCACCTGGCGTATGAGTTGCGTTTTGCCCAGGCGATTCAATCCCGCGGCGGCCAGGATGATCGCGTCGTACTCGCCCGACTCCAGCTTGCGCAGCCGCGTATCCACATTGCCGCGCAGCGGGTGAATGCGGAGATCGGGACGAATAGCCTTCAACTGGGCCTGGCGGCGCAAGCTGCTGGTGCCCACGTTGGCTTGCTGCGGAAGTGCCTCAATGCTCGCGTATTTTACCGAGCAGAACACGTCGCGCGGATTCTCGCGCGCGGTGATGGCGGCAATTTCGAAATCGGACGCAAGCTGGGTCGGCAGGTCCTTCAGGCTGTGCACGGCAAGGTCAATGCGGTTCTCGACCAGCGCTTCTTCAATTTCCTTGGTGAACATGCCTTTGGTGCCGACTTTGGCCAGAGCCACATCGGTGATTTTGTCGCCCGTGGTCTTGATGATTGCAAGCTCAACCGTGTGGCCCTGGGCACGCAGCAAATCGGAAATATGATGGGCTTGCCAGAGAGCGAGTTGCGAACCACGGGAACCGATGCGCAGGTGAGCCATCAGTTCCGCGCTCCGGGGGTATTGGACTGCGCGGCACTTTCTTTCTCGCGGTCTCGCAGGTTGAAGAGGCGGCGCACCAGTTCCACAACCGTGGTGGATTCGGAATCGCGGGCCGCTGATTTCAACGTGCTGATGGGGGTGTGCATGATCTTGTTGATGATGCCGCGCGTGAGCGCTTCCACGGCCATTTCCTGATCCGTAGTCAAGGAACCGAGGCGTCCGCGCACGCGGTCAATTTCGGCCTGGCGGAGGGTTTCCAGATGATCCTGCAAACTGACGATGGTGGGCACCACGTCCAGAGTCTGGAGCCGGGCGTGGAACTTTCCGACTTCGTCGTTGACGATAGCCTCGGCCTTCTCCGCTTCCTTCCGGCGGTCGGCCACGTGGGAACTGACCGCCTGCTGCAGATCATCAATGTCATAGACGAAGATGCCGTCGAGCTTGTTCATCTCTGGATCTACGTCGCGCGGCACCGCGATATCAATGAAAAACATGGGCCGGTTGCGGCGCCGGGAGAGGAACTTCTCGCCGTGCTCGGGCCGGAAGATGAAATGAGGCGAGCCGGTTGAAGTGATGACGATATCGGCGCGCTCGCAGGTGTCATACAGCCGGCTGAACTCGATGGCTTGCCCGTCAAACTTTTGCGCCAGGCGAATGGCGCGATCGTAGGTGCGGTTGGCCACGAACAAAGACGTTGCGCCATGCGCCAGCAGATGGCGCGCGGCCAGTTCGCTCATTTTCCCTGCCCCGATAAGGTAGACACACTTGCCCTGCAAGTTGCCGAAGATTTTCTCGGCCAGTTCGACCGCCACCGATGCCACTGAAACCGAGGAGGAACCAACGGCGGTTTCGGTCCGGACACGCTTGGCGACTGCAAACGCGCGCGTGAACAACTGGTCCAGCTGGGCGCGCACGGCTCCGACGGCGCGGGCGGTGGCGTAGGCTTCTTTGACTTGGCCGAGAATCTGCGGCTCGCCGACGACCATGGAATCGAGACTGGAGGCAACGCGAAAAACATGACGGACGGCGTCCGCTTCGCGGAATTCGTAGAGATGCGGTTCAAACTGGCTCGGGTCAACCTGGAAATAATCGCTCAGAAACTGGCGCAGGTCGCCCGCTCCATTCTTCATGTTGGCGATGAACTCGACGCGGTTGCAGGTAGAAACAATCATGCCCTCGGCCACCGCGGGATGCTCGGCCAGCTTTTTGCACGCGTCCGGCAGGCGCGACTCGGGAATCGCCAGGCGCTCGCGGACTTCAACCGGCGCCGTCTTATGGTTCACCCCGATGAGCTGGAATCTCATGACCTGATAAACCTGTGCATTCCGCTGAAGTAATTCGCAATCCAGGCCACGATCGCGGCCACGAAGGCGACGCTGGCCAGCAAGGCGGCTCGGCGTCCGCGCCAGCCAGCCTCCAGGCGCGTATACACCATCAGCAGGTAAACAACCCACATCAGCACGGAAAGCAGAATCTTGGGATCGAAAAAATCAACCCGGCCATAAGCGGACTCCGCCACCACCGATCCCGCAATCAGACCCAGCGTCATGAAGGGAAAACCCAGCATGAGCGAGCGATAGCCGATGTCGTCAATCACCTGCAGCGCGGGCAGGCGCGAAAACATTCCACTCGCGCTCTTCGATTTCAGGGCCCTCTCTTGCAGCAGGTAGAGAATGCTGGCGCCAAAACTCAGAAATAAGGCGGCGTAGCCGGTGAAGATCATCAGGATATGCAGCGCCAGCCATCCGCGCCGGACTGCCGTGGACGCAAAAACAAGGGGCTGCTGACCGGTGGCGGCCACAAACGTAAGCAGAAAAACCAGGTGAAAAACCACAATGCCCGGGGTCGTGGTCTTATAAACCATATAAGCGAGCATGAACACGACCATGATCAGGAAG